>SDBV01000800.1_pt1 | contig 45771 bp, 45 predicted proteins | sample 2277081 | NCBI WGS metagenome assembly SDBV01 (sample SAMN10402039, study PRJNA504765) | marine sediment metagenome | isolation source: marine sediment core GS10_PC15, 223 cmbsf | place: Arctic Ocean: Southern Knipovich Ridge | collected 2010
GAACGGCTCGCCCGTCGACAAGCGCCGCCTGATCCTTGACGCCGCGATCATCGTGTTCGCGCGCGAGGGCTTCCATGGCTGTCGCGTCTCCGACATCGCGAAGCAGGCGAACGTCGCCTACGGACTCGTCTACCACTACTTCTCTTCCAAGGACGAGGTGCTCGACACTCTGTTCACCGAACGCTGGAGCCTGCTTTTGGAGGCGATCGGCGAGGCCGACGCTCGTGAGGCGCCTGTGCGGGAGAAGCTGCGCGAGGTTGCGTCGTTCATCATCGAGTCGTACCGCAACGATCCCGACCTGATGAAGGTGATCATCGTCGAGGTGACACGTGCGGCTAACACATTCGGACGTGCACACCTCAAGGAGATCCGCCAGGCCTATGACGGGATCGCTGCGATCGTCGAAGGCGCCCAGCGCGACGAGACGTTCCGAGACGACATCTCGGCGGAGTTTGCAAGTCTGTTCTTCTATGGCGCGATCGAGCAGCTCTTGACCAGCTGGATTTTCGACGAACTGCCCAACACCCCGGACGAGTTCGAGGCGGCCAAGGATGCCGTCGTCGAGATCGTATGCGGAGGGCTCGAAGCGCGCGCGCCGCAGACGGCGGGCTGATAGAAGGCCATATTAGGGAGCAACGAAAAGGGCCGGCGCGCGCCGGCCCTTTTCAATCTGTGATGAAGCGGCTACTTCTTCTTGCAATCCCGGTGGAAAGTGGATCAATTCGCCCCGCACGTCCCCGGCCGCATCCGGGTACGTCAGGCCAGTGGACTTGGCCACGTTCGTGTAGCCGCCCGCCTGCGTGGCGACCGGGGTCACCCCAAAGGCCGAGACCGTCGGATCCGGCGCTGCCACCGCTGGCGCGGGCAACGCAAATACCACGAGCAACGCCCCTACCGGTAGAAGTCGAAGGCCTCTTACTTGTACACGAGTTCGGTGTGCCATGCGATGGGGTTGCTATCGGCACGGCACGTTGCCCGGACATCCTGCGAACACCGAACTTACAGCTTGATGTGGGTCCTCCGATCGACCGATGCCGGTCGGGCGGGAGCGAAGGTCGCGGTTTCGTCGGCCCCGCGACTCGCGCCGCGGTGCGCACCTGTCCAACTTCACACGATCGGTCCATTCGTGTGATCTCGGCCCGGTCAGACCTGGACCTGTCAGGCGTTCGCGAAGCTCTTTGGATAGACTGCTTTTTCGGGACAAGTCCGACACGGCTCGCCGCAGCTCGTGACCACTTTAACCAAGCATCGCGGAGGTGCCCGTGCCGGAAGTTCAGCGCAGAGAACACGAGGTTGTGCCCGAGGTGACCGATGCGGAGCGCCGGACGGCGGACTTGCTCCCGATCGACGCTCGCCCCGAAGATGCGCGTCGCGTGCTCGACGAGGTGCCGCTTTGGTTCCACACCTTTGCCCTGAATCACGACGAGCAGATCTATACGCCGGGCATCGCGCGCGACCACCGCTACCGGATCCCTGCACTGCCGGAGAGCTTCTCCGGCATGCGCGTGCTCGATATCGGTGCGCTCGACGGCTTCTACGCCTTCCTTGCCGAGGCGCGTGGCGCCGAGCGCGTGGTGGCCGTGGACAACGAGCAGTACGTCAGTTGGATGAAAGCCCGCTTTCGCCGCGACCTCGGCGGCGGAGATGGCTTCCGCGCGATCGCCGAGCTGCTCGACTCCAAGGTCGAGTACCAACTGCGTGATGCGCTCGAGCTTGACGGGCTCGACGAGCAGTTCGACATGATTTTCTGCTTCGGCATCTTGCACCGCGTCGAGAATCCACTGGGGCTGCTCCGCGGCACGCTCGCCAGGCTCGCGCAGGGGGGCAGCGTGTTGGTGGAGACCTATGGCTCCGAGCAAGACGACAGTGCTGCCTCGATCGAGGTTCACGAGCGGGGCGACGTGCACGCGACCGACGATTTCTTCTACTGGGGCTTCCCCGCGGAGGGGCTCAGAAGGCTCGGCGCGCTGGCGGGGTTCGCGGACTTCACGATGATCGACACGCTGACTGTCGACGGCCTGCCTCGGATCATCGGCAGGCTGACTAGCTAGCGGGGCGGCGCGTTTGCGGCTGTCGATGCGGGCTCGCCGACCGCAGGCGGGCTGTGGACTAGGGGCTGCCCACGCGTCGCATCTCGGGCCGGTAGGATCTGCGGCCGTGTCCAACGACTCAGCATTGATCAAGCGCTTGGTCTGGAGCGGCCTGGTCGCGATACTTGGCGTCGGTGCCACGATCGCGGCCAACCGTGTTGCCGCGCAGATCTGGCGCCGAGTGCTCGGAGAGGAGCCACCCGAGTAGCGATGCCGGACGGTGTCCCCGAAAGTTTCGAGAACCCCGCTCCCGCGAGTGAGCCTGTGGCTGACCTCGCTGGCCCTGGCACATCACACAATGGCTTTGCGGCCGAGTCGACCTCGCCGCTCGCCGACAGCACCGAGCTGGTTGTCGGCGCGGCGTTCATTGGTGGCTTCCTACTCGGGAGGCTGGTGAAGCGACTTGGAAGCTAGCGGTCCGCAAACCTTCGCGACCAACGGTCAGACGGCCGAAGATCGAACTCTGGGTGAGCTTGTCAACCAGATCTCCGAGAACGCTTCGCTTTTGATACGAGAGGAGATCGAGCTTGCCAGGGCCGAGGTCGAACTCAAGATCAAGCGTCTCGTACAGGGCGCGGCGATCGGCTTCGCGGCTGGCTTCTTCGCGTTGCTGGGTCTGATCTTCCTCTTCAACTCGATGGCCTGGGGTGTCGCCGAGACACTGCCGATCTGGCTCGGCTTCCTGATCACGACGGGCACGCTGTTCGTGTTGGCGGGCATCGCCGGTTTTGTTGCTTCGCGGGCGTTCAAAGCGGGCGCTCCGCCAACGCCCGACACGGCGATCGAAGAGGCGAAGCTAATTCGTGAGGCGCTTGAGCATCCTGATGTGCAGGCGGCGTCGACGGCGCAGCCGAGCCCTGAGGTGTCCGACAAGAAAGACGAGAAGGGCAAGTGATGGCCGAACCTCGGCCTGTACGCAAACCCGACGAGATTCGCCAGTCGATCGAGCGCAACCGGCGCGAGCTGGTTGGTTCGGTCGAGCTGCTGCGGGGCAAGGTGCGCGAGGCTACCGACTGGCGCACCCACCTCAAGCGCAATCGCACAAAGGCGATTGTCGGCGCTGCGGTCACGGGCTTCGTGATCGCCGGAGGCATCGCCGGGGTGGGTTCGCTGCTTTTCGGCCGACGCGGCGACTAGTGGCCTCATCCACAAGTTCTGCCGGTTACCGGCGGCTGCAAGCCTTCGCCTGCCGGTGTCCTCAGCTTGCCCATGCCCACCGGCATGGGCTTCGCTTGCGTCCTGGGCAGTCTCGACTTTCGCTCGCCGAATAACCGCCCGAACTTACGGACGCGACCACTAGCCGCTGAGGTCCGGCCGCGGCTCTACGCTGCGGCCGATGGCGTTCGACTTCTCGAGCCGCACGGTCGTTCGGATCGTTCTGATAGTCGTCGCGGTGGCTGCCGCGCTCTACTTCCTGTACCTGATCCGCGAGGTGGTACAGCTTGTCCTGGTGTCGATCTTTCTGGCGGTTGCGCTAGCGCCGGCGGTCGACTTCTTCGACCGCGGCCGTGTGCCGCGCTGGGCCGCGATCGGGATCGTCTACTTCTGGATAGTCGTTGGAATCTTCGGGCTGGGGTTGTTGATCGTCCCGCCGATCGTCACCGGCGTCAACGATCTCTCCCAGGACCTCCCAGGGTACGCCGAGGACCTCAACAAGAACAAGACCTTCAAGAAATACGACGACAAGTACGGCATCGTCGAGAGCCTCCAGGAGGAGGCGCGCAAGGCGCCCGAGAAGCTTGGCGACGCTGCCGGAACGTTGCGCGACGTGACGGTCGGGGTCTTCGCTCGCATGGTGGCACTACTGACGGTGCTGGTGGTGACATTCATCCTTCTGCTCGACGGCAGGAGGTTGATCCAGTGGGTATTTCGAGAACTCCCGCCCGATAAGGAGGCTCGGGCGCGCAGCCTCGTCGCGAAGATGCACCGCGCGATCGGTGGCTACGTGCTCGGCAACTTCGCGATCAGCATTCTCGCTGGGCTGATGACCTACGCGACGCTTGAGCTCTTGGGCGTTCCGTTCGCCGTTCCGCTTGCGGTACTGATGGCGTTCTTCGATCTGATCCCGTTGGTCGGCGCGACGATCGGCGGCGTGCTGATAGCGATCGTCTGCGCGTTTGCCGACTTCCCGACCGCACCGATCGTGTGGATCATCGTTCTGGTCGTGTACCAGCAGTTGGAGAACCACCTCGCGCAACCCGTTATCTACGGCAAGACTGTTCAGCTGCACCCGCTACTGGTGATTGTGTCGATCCTGATCGGGGCGTCGCTGCTGGGCGTGCTCGGCGCGCTACTGGCGATTCCCGCGGCGGCGATTATACAGATCGGATTCAAGGATTGGTGGGATCATCGCGGGACGTCGGCCGAGCCGGTGCCGGCGGCCGAGCCAGGCGGCTAGTGGTCGCGTCCGTAAGTTCAGCAGAACTTGTGGATGAGGCCGCTAGCTTCGGCCTACTCGAGGTGCCTCGTTGACAACCCGCCGATGCCGAGCAACCCCGGGCCGACGTGGGAGCCGATCACAGGTCCGACCTCGGAGACGAACACTGGGTCGTCGCCCATGATCTCGCGTGCCGCGTCGACCAGCCTGCCCGCCTGCTCCGTCGCCTGGATGTGCTGGACCACCCACGCGTCGGCACCGTCGGCCTTTCGCTGCTCGGCGTAGTCGGTGAGCCTACGAAGCGCGCGCCCGCTGGTGCGGACGCGCTCGATCGGGGTGATCTGTGCCTCGAGCGTCAGAATTGGCTTGATCTTGAGCGCTGATCCAAGCCAGGCGGATGCGGCGCCGATCCGGCCGCCGCGCCGCAGGTACTCGAGCGTATCGACCGCGAACCACATCTTCAGGTCCGCGCGCGCGTCGTTGGCCCGCTGCACGACCTGCTCGGCGCTCGCGCCGGCAGCCGCGGCTCGCGCGCCGGCAAGCGCGACCAGGCCCAGCCCCCCGCACGTGGTGCCCGAGTCGATCACCGTCACGCTATCCGACCCCTCGCGTTCCGCGAGCCGCGCAGCCGCGTGTCGCGCGCTTTCGGCGGTCCCTGAGATGCCGCCGGAGATGTGCATGGAGACGACCTGGCGTCCAGAGCCGACAAGTGGCTCATAGACCTCGAGGAAATCGCCGATCGACGGCTGCGACGTGATCGGTAGCTGCTGGGACGACCTGAGCCTGGCGTAGAAGTCATCGAAGTTGGGCATGTCCGACTCGCGTTCCGAGCGGTCGCCCCAGTTCACGTAGAGGCTGACGACCCCGATTCCCCGCTCGCGGGCGAGGTCGGTGGGGAGGTAGGAAGTGGTATCGGTTACGACGGCTACAGAGGACACGAGCGAGCTTGTATCAGATCGGGTCGGGTCCCGGAGCACGATCGCTACAATTGTTGTGAAGCGGCTAAAGACGGTCGCCGGTATAGCCGACTAACTGACTGGAAGTTCATCGATGGTAACGCTCACAGACAAGGCAGCCGAGAAGGTCAAAGAGTTCATGGATGGCCAAGCCGAGGATAAGGACTCGGGCTTGCGCGTCGCGATCCGTGGCGGCGGCTGTTCAGGCTTTCAGTACGCGCTTGCGTTCGACAAGAAGCACGATGACGACCAAATCTTCGAGCACCAGGGCATTCGGTTGCTCGTCGACGCGGAGAGCATGTCGTTTGTCGATGGCTCCGAAGTCGACTACGTAGACGGTCTTCAGGGCGCTGGCTTCGCGGTCAACAACCCCAACGTTGTCGCCGCTTGCGGCTGCGGCCAGAGCTTCCGCACCACTTAGGGTGTCCACCTGCCGTCGCGTCAGGAGCGGCGAGCTTCGCCGAGCGGTACTGGCTCGACTGCCGGCGCTTGGCCGTCGAGCGCGTCGAGCGCCTTGCGCGCGCTCGCGGAGATGCAGGTGAAGATCGGCGTTTCGCTCTCGGTGTAGAGGCTCGACTCGGTCGAGCGCAGCTCGTGCACCAGGTCGAGGAAGTCACTCGGCTCGTTGGCCTCGAAGGCGACCACGAACTCTTGGTCGTCGATTCCATATGAATAGGTCGTATTGATCGTGATCGACGGGTACTTGCGGCCGGTCTCGATGTGTCCGCGCATGATCCGCATCCGCTCCTCTGCGGGCAGCCGGTACCACTCGCGTTTCTTGCGCATCGGATACACGAACAGGTACTTAGCGCGGGCGGCGCGTGGCTCGAGCTGGTCACCCTCGTCCGAGTACTCGGACGCCCTGGTCATCGCGAGGTAGGAGTAGGGCGTGTCGGCCCAGGCCATCAGACCACTCTGGGCGAGCACGACGTGGAACTCGTGGATGTCGACCAACCCGGGACTCGACATCCACAACATCAGATCGCAGTCGCCGCGCGTGCCGACTGTCGAATAAACCTGCAGGAAGCGATCCTCGGAGAAATCGTCGCAGGCGCCGGTGAACTCACGCTTGTGGCGCTCGCGCTCGGCGTCGGGCAGGCGGCGCCAGGCCGGGTCGACCTTGAGTGCCGTGAATTTGACGAAGTTGCGGGTAGCCATTGGCTCGCTCGGCCAGACAAACTCTGGCAGACAAATATAGTGGCCTTCGCTCTTGGCCCGGCTTTCGCTGACAGCCCGAATCGCAGTCTGGCCGGCGCTGCTCGTCCCGATTGCCGTGGCGATGCTCTCGAGCGGCGATCGCGCCGGTGCCGCAACGCAGCGCGGGCACGTCGCGATCGTCTTCCTGCCCGGCCCGCCGCTCGGCAACAAGGGGCCCTCGATGATCAAGCGGCTGTCGCGGCGCGAGCAGCTCGCGCTCGGTTTCATGAGCGCCACCCAGGGCGCCTACCGGCCGCCACAGGTACTGCTCGATATCAGTGCCGGCTCGCGCGTGGCCCTCAGCCTCTACGACTTCAAACTGCCGCCCGGAATCCGGCTGGATGTCGAACACGGCCGCGGCCAGGTGGCTCGTTGGCGGCGGATTCTGCGCCGCGCCGACAGCGTGCCGGCCGACATCGTTCCAGGCACGCTGGCGGGTGCGGCTCGCGCTGCGGGCCGTAGCTTCGCCTACCTCGGGATCGGCGAAGCGAGCCACCGCGACGCGATCGCTGCGGCCGATCGCGGCGGAGTCGTCGAGCCAGTGCTCACCACGACCGCACGCGAAGCGGGCCGGCGTGCGCTTGCCCTCTGGCGCTCCGAGGATGCGATCGTCGCCGACCTGCCGGGTGGGAATGTCGGTTACCGCGCGCTCGATCTACTACTCGCGAAGCGCCGGGCGACCGACGTGCTGATCGTCGTTCAGAAGCCGCAGCATGCCGCACGGAGGCTGCTCGCCGTTGGCGGCGCCGGACTCGGCGATGGCACGGCGCTCGAGTCCGGGTCGACCCGTCGCGCAGGACTGATCGTCACGACCGACATCGCGCCGACGGCGCTGAAGCGGATCGGCGTAGACGTCCCGGGACAGGTTCAGGGGCAACCGATCGAGGCAAGCAGCGATCGCAGCGTCAAACGGATCTCTAGCCTGCGCGGCCGCTTCACCCAGGTCGGCCCGCGCCGCTGGAAGACCTCGATAGGTGGGCTCTTGGTCGCGATTGTGGTCATCGCTGCATTCGGGCTACGCCGCCGCGACCGTTGGTTGCCACGCGTTGGCCGCGCGGCTTTTCTCTCGTTGCTCTGGCTGCCGGCGGTGCTGCTTGCGACCGGCGCGTTTTCGACCACGCGGCTTGGCGAGATGCTGTTGATCGGCCTCGGCTGTGCCACTCTCGCGCTGGTCTCGGAGCTTGTCGTTGCGTGGCCGCGCACTCCGCTGATCCCTGCAGGGGTGACTGTCGTCGCACATCTGGTCGACCTGGCTTTCGGCTCGGGCTTGATAGCTAGGTCGTTGCTCGGCCCGAACCCGATTCTCGGCGCTCGTTTCTATGGGATTGGCAACGAGCTGGAGATCACGCTCGCCGTCACCGCGTTGATCGGGATCGGTGCTGCGGTAGCGAGGTCGAGAGCGAGGAGCCGCGTCTGGTCGTTTGTAATCGTCGGCGGCTTGTTGACGTTGCTACTCAGCTGGGGGCGGTTGGGCGCCGACGTTGGGGCGAGTCTGACGCTCGGGGTGGGCGTCGCGACTGCGGCGGTGATCTCGCTCGAGGGCACGTCGCTACGGCGACGAATCGCGATCGTGGCGCTGGCCCCGGCGGTTGCACTAGCGACGCTTGCCCTCGTCGACATACTGACCGGTGGCGACTCGCACTTCACCCGGTCGGTGCTGCGCGCCGGTGGGGTACACGATCTCGGAGATGTCTTCCAACGCAAGCTCGAGTCGAGCTACGGCTCTTTGACGCGCGGCATCATCCCCTTGCTGTCGCTGGCGGCGGTCGTCGCGATCGTCGCCGGAACTGTGAATCGAGGGCGACTACTGAGGCCGATCGCGGACTGCCCGGGCCTGCGAGCGGGACTCTACGGTGCGCTCGCCGCGGTCATCGCGGGGGTCCTCACCAACGACTCCGGTCCAGTGATCTTGCTGATCGGCAGTGTTTATCTGGCCCTCGCCGTAGGGTATGTGCGCTCCGGCCCGAATCCCGGAGCGTCGGGGGCCGAACCCGCCCCAGGCCCACAGAAATCTCCAAACAACCGCTGATAGCATCGCCCCAATGCGGATCGCTCTCGTCTCGCCGTACTCTTGGACTTTTCCGGGTGGCGTAAATCGTCACGTCGCCGCGCTTGCGCGCGAGTTGCTCGCGTCGGATCACGACGTGCGCGTACTGGCGCCTGTTGACCCCGACGATGCGCTGACGCGTGCACTCCACCGTGCGCGCCCTGAAGGCAAGCCCCTGCCCGACTACCTGATTCCGCTGGGTCGCACTGTTTCGCTGCCGATGAACGGAGCGATTTCGCGCATTTCCGTGAAACCGGAGGGGATGATCGGCGTCCGCAAGGAACTGCGAGCCGGAAAGTTCGACGTCGTACATGTGCATGAGCCGATCGCGCCGCTCATTTCGTGCCACGGAGCGGCAGTTGCCGCGGCTCCCACGATCGGGACCTTTCACACCTACTCGACGAGCCGGATCGCGAACAACATTGCCCGCCTGGCCGGCGCGCGGCGCGTCTTCAACCGACTGCATGGGCGCATCGCGGTTTCGGAGGCGGCGCGCTGGACCGGCGAGCGTTTCTTCGGCGGCGAGTACGAGCTGATACCGAACGGAGTCGATCTGGGTTCCGCTCCGTCGGATCCGAAGCCGCAGGCCGATCACCTGCGAATCGTTTTCGTCGGGCGAGAGGAAGAGCGTAAGGGGCTCCCGGTGTTGCTGTCTGCTTTCGCCGGCCTGCGTCGACACATTCCCGCCCGGCTCGAGGTGATCGGCGCTGTCGATCAGGCGGTCGAGCCAATGCTGGCCGGAGTCGAGGGCGGCATGGAGGGGATCGACGTGCTCGGACGCGTCGAGGACGACGAGCTTTGGAGTCGCCTGCACGGCGCCGACGTCCTCTGCGCGCCATCGCTCGGCGGCGAGAGCTTCGGCATGATCTTGACCGAGGCGTTCGCAGCAGGTACCCCGGTTGTGGCGTCGGACATAGCCGGTTATCGCGACGTTGTCGCTCACGGTCGTGACGGGATACTGGTGCCGCACGGCCGCCCGCTCGAACTTGCCGAGGCGCTGCGCTCTTTGTGGCTCGACCCCCAGCGGCGGGATGAGATGTCGATTGCCGCGCGTCAGCGGGCCTCCGACTTCGCCTGGCCGAAGATCGCACACAGCGTCACTCGCGTATACGAGCGGGCGCTTGACGCGCCGCAGGCACAGACCAGGCTCGAACGCGCTGCGGTTCGCGTCGGCGCTCGTCCGGCCGACATGTCCGCGCCGCGACCGCCTCGCAGGCTGCCTTCGATCGAGCCGGAGCCGATTCCGGTTGATCGCACCCGTCGTCAGCGTGTTGGTGCAAAGGCCCGCAAGCTTGCGCTGGGTTTTTCGGCGATGCTCGGCGTGCTGCTCGCGGTGGTCGCGCTGCGCAAGATCGGCGCCCAGGGAGTGATCGAGACGCTTGTCCAGTCGAAGCCCGCCTGGGTGCTGGCCGCCCTCGGGCTGTTCTCGCTGTCGATGTTTCTACGCGCGATTTCCTGGCATCAGATCATCCGGGCGGCGCTGCCCAACTTTGCTGTGAAGAGGCGATCCGTTTTCAGTGGCACTGTGATCGGGGTCCTGATGTCTGCGACGTTGCCGGCCCGATTGGGCGAACCCGCACGTGCGCTGGTGGTCTCGCGCAGGATCGGCCGGATGTCCGAGACCTTGCCCGTGATCGTCGGGACGCTGGTCTCGCAAACGCTCTTGAACCTGCTCGCGTTGGGAATGCTGGCGGCGATGGTGATCGGCTCGAACAGCGTGTTTCGCGGACACGAGGGGGCGCTGTTGATCGTCAGCATCGCGCCGCTGGCTCTTGCCATAGCGGTGCTCGTGCTGCCTTCGGTACTGCAACGGCGTCAGCTTGGTTCGCGCGACAGCAGGTTCGCTCGCCGGGTCAGCCAGGCGGCCGCGGCGATGGTGCGACTGCGTAAGGGTCTAACCGTCTTCCGCACCCCGAGGCGCGCGGTTTGGGCAACTGGCTCGCAACTCTCTGCATGGGGTCTGCAACTACTGGGCGCGTACGTCCTGCTGCTGGCGCTGGGCATCGACGGCCGTGCCGGCATCGGCGCTGCCGCGGCGGTGCTGTTCGCGGTCAATGTGACGGCGGTCCTGCCCGCGACGCCCTCGAACGTCGGCATCTTCCAGGTGGCGGTGATCACCGTGTTGTCGGGCGTCTACGGGGTGCCGACCGCCGCTGCGCTCGGCTACGGTCTGATCCTGCAGGCCGTGGAGATCGTCACCGCGGTCAGCTTCGGACTGCCGGCGCTGATCAGGGAAGGCCTGTCTTGGCGCGACGTGCGCACCCGCGCGATGGCTGCGTCCCCGGTCGAGCTGCCGCCGCGCAGTGAGCCGCTGCCCGAGCGCGCTTGAAATTCCGGTTTTCTTCCCTTAGCCGGGAAAACCCGGAACTCGCGCGGGGTTTAGGCCTTACGTAGCTCGCGACCGACTTCGCGAATCTCCGGCAGCGGGCTCTGCTCGATTGAGCACCCCGTTCTGCGAGCCATGGCGGCTATCGCGGCGCCCACCGACCGCCAGAAGCTCCGCCGCGAGGCGGAGGTGTCCGTGATTCCTCCCATGCACGTCCTATCGATCCCGGGGGCGCAAACCTTTAAGCGATCCGGTCGAAAAGAGCTGCGAAGGCGGGCCGAATCCGGCCCGGCGAGGCGAACCCCTAGCATTACCTGACCTTGGCTGACCGCGATTTCATAGCCGTAGCGCGCTCGCGCGTCGTCGTATTCGACGGCGGCATGGGCGCCACCCTGGAGCAGTTCGACCTCTCTCAGGCCGACTACGGCGGCCTGGAGGGCAAATGCCACGAGGCGCTGGTGCTGAACCGCCCGGATGTGATCGAGGGGGTCCACGCCTCGATGGTCGAGGCGGGGGCCGAAGTCGTCGAGACCGACACCTTCCAGGCCAGCCGCTTGAAGCTCGACGAGTGGGGGTTGGGCCAGCACACCCTGGAAATCAACACGAAAGCCGCCGAGATCGCCCGCAAGGCGGTCGGTGAGGACCGCTTCGTCGCGGGCTCGATCGGGCCGACCGGATTCCTGCCGGCCAGCGACGATGCCACCTTGGGCGACATCAGCTTCGCGGAGCTGGTCGAGGTCTTCACCGAACAGGCTCGCGGGCTCATCGAAGGTGGCTCCGACCTGATCATCGTCGAAACGGCTCAGGACATCCTCGAGGTCAAGGCGGCGATCTTCGGAGCGCGCGAGGCGTTCGTCCTGACAGGCAAGACTCTGCCAATTCAGACCAGCGTGTCGCTGTTGCCACAGGGCGGCAAGATGCTGCTCGGCACCGACATCCAGGCCGTGTTGACGACGCTGGCGGCGCTCGATGTCGACGTGATCGGGCTCAACTGCTCGACCGGCCCTGAGGACATGCGCGACGCGATCCGCTATCTCGGTGAGGCGAGCCCCTTGCCGGTGCACTGCATCCCCAACGCGGGACTGCCGCAACAAGGTCCCGACGGCGAAACGATCTTTCCCGAGTCGCCCGACGAGCTGTCGGCCGTGCTGGCGGAGTTCGTCGAACGCCACGGCGTGTCGATCGTCGGTGGCTGCTGCGGTACCACGCCTGACCACATCCGCGCGATCGTCGATCGTGTCGGCGGACGGGCCGCGCAATCGCGCCCGGCTCCCGGACCGGTGCGCGTATCGAGCATGATGACGGCTTTCGACCTCGTCCAGGAGCCAGCACCAACGCTGGTCGGCGAGCGCGTCAACTCGCAGGGCTCGCGTAAGGCCAAGGAGCTGCTGCTTGCCGACGACTACGACGGTCTGGTGCAAGTCGCCGAGGATCAAGTAAACGGTGGGGCGCACGTGCTCGACATCTGTGTCGCGCTGACCGAGCGCCAGGACGAGGATGATCAGATGCGCCACGTCGCGGAGCGGATCTCGCTGACCCAACCCGCTCCGATCCAGGTCGACTCGACCGAGCCTGACGTGATCAAGGCCGCGCTGGAAGCGATTCCCGGGCGCGCGATCGTCAACTCGATCAACCTCGAAGCGGGTCGTGACAAGGCCGACATCGTTGTGCCACTGGCGAAGGCGCATGGCGCCTGTCTGATCGCCCTGACGATCGACGAGGTTGGCATGGCGAAGACCGGGGATCGCAAGCTCGAGATCGCCAAGCGAATCAAGGAGATCGCCTGTGATGAGCATGGCCTCGATCCCGAAGCGCTGATCTTCGATGCGCTTACCTTCACGCTGACCACGGGTGACGACGAGTGGAAACCGTCGGCGGTCGCGACGATCGAGGGTATCCGCGCTATCAAGGGCCAGATCCCGGGCGTCAAGACGTCGCTTGGTGTGTCGAATGTCTCGTTCGGCTTGTCGGCGCCAGCCCGCGCTGTCCTGAACTCGGTGTTTCTGCATCACTGCGTCGAAGCCGGCCTGGACCTGGCGATGGTCAACCCGAACCACATCATCCCGTACGGGGAGATCCCCTCGGACGAATGCGAGCTGACCGATGATCTCGTGTTCAACCGGCGCGACGATGCGCTCGAGCGCTTCATCGGCCATTTCGAGTCGAAGGGCGAGGAGGAGGTCGACGAGGCCGAGGACCCGACAGCCGAGATGGAGCCCGCGGAGGCGCTGCACTGGCACATCCTGCGTCGCAAGAAGGAGGGCGTCGAAGACTGGATCGACAGGTCGGTGGAGAAGATGGGTGCCGTACCGACCCTCAACGAAGTGCTGCTACCAGCGATGAAAGAGGTCGGCGACAAGTTCGGCGCCGGCGAACTGATCCTACCGTTCGTGCTGCAGTCGGCCGAGGTGATGAAGCGCGCTGTCGCGCACCTCGAAAACTACCTTGACCGCATCGAGGGCCACACCAAGGGCAAGGTCGTGATCGCGACCGTGTTCGGAGACGTGCACGACATCGGAAAATCGCTCGTCAACACGATCCTGACGAACAACGGATACACGGTCGTTGACCTTGGCAAGCAGGTTCCAATCGACACGATCATCAATTCCGCGATCGAGGAGAAGGCCGACGCGATTGGCCTCTCGGCGTTGCTGGTGTCGACATCGAAGCAGATGCCGAACTGTGTGCGCGAGCTGCACGAGCGCGGCCTTGAATTCCCGGTACTGGTCGGTGGTGCCGCGATCAACAGGGATTTCGGACGTCGCCTGGCGTATCCACTCGGCAAGGAAGGCGACGACGTGTACCAACCAGGCGTGTTCTACTGCCGCGACGCCTTCAAGGGGCTCGAGACGATGGACGCGCTTATCGACGACGACGCGCGGCCGAAGTTGATTGAGCGCGTCGCCCGCGAGGCGAAGGAATTCCGCGACAAGCCGGTCGTCGCTGACGACGGCCCGCCGGTCACCGATGCCAGCGTGCGCTCGGCGGCGCGTACCGACAACCCGATACCGGTGCCACCGTTCTGGGGCGTTCGAGAGATTCCCGTCGATCTCGACGACGTCTTTCCGCACCTTGACCTGCACGTGCTCTACAAGCTCCATTGGGGCGGGCGCGGTAAGAAGGGTGAGGAGTGGCGCGAGTTGGTCGAGAACGAGTTTCAGCCGCGACTCGAGCGCATGTGGCGCGAGCAGGACTACCTGCATGCGAAGGCGCTGCTCGGTTACTTCCCGGTCAACGCCGACGGCAACGAGTTGATCGTCTACGACCCGGAAGACCCCGAGCGTGAGCGCCACCGGCTCGTGTTCCCCCGCCAACCAAGGCACGATCGCATATGCCTGAGTGACTTCTACCGCCCGCTCGATTCAGGCGAGCGCGACGTCTGCGCGCTGCAGGTGGTGACGGTCGGCCCACGGGTAACGGAGCTGATCGCAGGCCTCGAGCGCGACGGTGAATTCGCAGAACAGCTCTACGTGCATGGCCTCGGAGTTCAGGCGGCGGAGGGCACGGCCGAATGGCTACACGCCCTCGCGCGCGAGCAGCTCGGGATCGACCCGGGCCAGGGACGTCGCTACTCGTGGGGCTACCCTGCCTGCCCGGATCAGTCCGAGCACCTGAAGGTGTTCGATTTGCTCGACGCCCAGAAGATCGGCTTGTCGTTGTCCGGAGGCTACGCGGTCGAGCCTGAGCAGTCTACGGTCGCGATCGTTGCGCATCACCTGCAAGCGATCTACTTCGGCATGAAGTCGGGCAAGCTGCCGACGAAGCCTTCACCCGACGATCTGATCGCCGGCCCGGACAAGTCGGCCGGTGTCCCGCCCGACGCCGAGCCGGCCGCCTCGGCCAGCTAGGGCCACTCTCTCCTCACGCGCCGGCTGACCGATGTGAGAAATCTCGGGCCAATATTTCCGACCTGTGGCCAAAGACGTGACACGATGCCGCTTCTAGCCTGCATCGTCCAGTCAAAGCGATCGCCGTGCATCCTGCGCGGCGGACCAAGGAGGAACGCGCGTATGGGTTGGAAGTTGTTCAAGACCGCCTCCGGGGCGGCTGCGGCCCTGCTGGTATTGCCAGCGATTGCCGCTGCGGCTGATCCGGGGCTCCCGGAAACCATCTCCAGCCTCAACACGGTCTGGGTGATTTTCGCCGCAGTGCTGGTGATGTTCATGCAGGCCGGCTTTCTGCTGCTCGAGGTCGGCTTCTCGAGGATGAAGAATGCGGGAGCCGGAGTCGCCAAGATCCTAATCAACTTCTCGATCGCGTCGATCGCTTACTGGGCAGTGGGATTTGCGCTCGCCTTCGGCGGTGTGGGCTGGTTCGCGGGGGACGCCGGTTTCTTCCTCGACATCAGCGGGAACCCGGCCGAGGCCGCCCAGCAGATCCCGTTACTGGCCGATCTAGGGATCTCCCCCGCGGCATTCCTGTTCTTCCAGTTCACGTTCTGCGGCGTCTCGCTGGCGATCGTCTGGGGCACGACGATCGAACGGATCAAGTTCAGCGCCTACGTGATCTACGCGATCATCTTCGCCGCGGTGATCTACCCGGTGATCAGCCACTGGATCTTCGGTGGTGGCTGGTTGCAGTCGAACATCGGAATGCAGGACTTCGCGGGCTCGACGGTGGTACACCTGCTCGGCGCGACCGGCGGCCTGGCTGCGTTGCTGTTGCTCGGCCCGAGAATCGGCAAGTACGGTCCCGACAGGAAGCCACGTCCGATCCCCGGTCACTCGATGCCGCTGGTTGGCCTCGGGGTCTTGATCCTGTGGCTCGGTTGGTTTGGCTTCAACCCGGGCTCGACGCTCGGTGCGCTCGGTAACCGCTTCGCCGAGGTCGCGTTGGTCACCAACCTGGCCGCTGCATCGGGCGTGATCTTCGCTTCGCTGACGGTCTATCTGTTGCAGAAGAAGGTCGACATCGGCATGGCCGGCAACGGCGCGATCGCGGGACTGGTTGCGATCACCGCTCCATCCGGTTACGTCGAGTTCTGGGCTGCACCGATCATCGGCGCTATCGGCGGCGTGGTCGTCGTGTTCGGCGTGCTCGCGATCGAGAAGGTGCTCGACGACCCGGTCGGCGCGCTCTCGGCACACGGCCTCGCCGGTGTCTGGGGCACGCTCGCCTGCGGCCTGTTCACCTCGCCACGGCTGGCGACGTTAAATGGGGTCGGCGATCCGGGCCTGTGGTACTCGGGCAGCTTGCACCAGCTCGGTGCTCAGGCGCTCGGACTCGCCGCAGCTTTCGGGTCGGTATTCGCCGTCTCGATCGCTGTATTCGCTGCGATCAAGTACACGATCGGTCTACGTGTCGACGCCGACCAGGAAGAGGCCGGGCTCGACATCGTCGAACACGGGATGTACGGCTACCCTGAGCACTTCATCGCCACGCCTGAGGAGACCCCGGGCTACCAGGCAGCGATGCAAACGACGGCCGCCCCGCCAGCGGCAAGCGACACCTGAGGAGGTACGGGAAATTGAAGAAGCTAGAAGCATTCATCCGGCACGAGGCGTTTGAGCCGATCCGGCTGGAGCTGCTCGAGAAGGGCTTCCCGAGCCTCTCGACCGCGCAGTTCCGGGGCTCCGGGCGCCAGAAGGGAATCACCGAGCACTACCGCGGATCGGAGATGACGATCCACCTTCGGCCCAAGCTGAAGTTGGAGATCGTTGTCGACGACAAGGACGTCAAGGTCGTCAAGGAGGTGATCCTCAAACACGCTCGAACCGGCCAGATCGGCGACGGGAAGATCTTCATCATCCCGGTCGAGAGCGCGGTCAGGATCCGAACGGGCGAGGAAGGCGACGACGTCTTGCAGGCCCACGGCGAGGGTGAGATCCCGGCGGGAGTGTAGGGCGCCTAAACTAATTCCGGTTTTGCCTTAGACGGCAAAACCGGGAGCTCTGATGGGAAGGGTGTTCCAGCAACGGGGCGCCCTTCCCGCGGAGCTCCCGAGATTTCCGACTAAGGAAATCTCGGTCTTGTCCGAAGCTCGCAAACTTGAAAGGAAGCAATGGCAACGACTGAGAAGATCGCCTCGGCTGGCACGTCGAAGGCCGACGTCATCGCGATGGTCGAGGAGCACGACATCCAGTTCATCCGGCTGTGGTTCACCGACATCCTCGGCCAGCTCAAGAGCTTCGCGATCGGCAAGGCGGAGCTGGAGGGGGCGCTCGACGAGGGCATGGGCTTCGATGGCTCGTCGATCACAGGCTTCAATCGGATCGAGGAGTCGGACATGATCGCGATGCCCGACCCGGAGACGTTCGCGATCCTCCCCTGGCGGCCGCAGGAGAGGGCCGTCGGGCGGATGTTCTGCGACGTGCTGAGGCCCGAGGGCAAGCCCTACGAGGGCGACCCCCGCAACATCATGCGCAAGGCGCTGGAGCGCGCCAGCGAGATGGGCTTCGACACCTTCAACATCGGCCCGGAGCTGGAGTTCTTCTACTTCCGCACGTCGGAGGTCGGCGAGCTCGAAGTTCTCGACAAGGGCGGCTACTTCGACCTGACGACGCTCGACGCCGCGTCCGACCTGCGCCGCGACACGGTCGCGGCGCTCGAGCGGCTTGGCATCCACGTCGAGTACTCGCACCACGAGGTCGGACCGTCACAGCACGAGATCGATATGCGCTACGCAGACGGGCTGCGGATGGCAGACAACGCGATGACCTACCGGATCGCGGTCAAAGAGATTGCCATGCAGCACGGCGTCTACGCGACGTTCATGCCGAAGCCGCTGTTCGGCGAGAACGGCTCAGGTATGCACACCCATCAGTCGCTGTTCTCCGGTGGCAGCAACGCGTTCTACGACCCGGGCGACAAGTACCACCTGAGTGCGACGGCGAAGTCGTTCATCGCTGGTCAGCTCAAGCACTCGCGCGAGATGACGGCGCTGTTCGCTCCGAACGTCAACTCGTTCAAGCGACTGGTGCCTGGGTACGAGGCTCCGGTCTACATCGCCTGGTCGCGTCGCAACCGCTCGGCGCTTATCCGCGTGCCGATGTACCACCCCGGCAAGGAGCAGGCGACCAGGGCTGAGCTACGTTGTCCGGATCCGTCCTGCAACCCGTACCTCACCTTTGCGGGCCTGCTACATGCGGGCCTGGAGGGAATCGAGAAGGGCTACGAGTTGCCCGATCCGATGGAGACCAACCTCTACGACCTGACCAAGAAAGAGCGCGACAAGCTGGGCATCGAGCAGCTTCCCGAGACGCTCGGCGAGGCGGTCGAGGAAATGGCTGGATCGGATCTCGTTCGCAAGGCGCTCGGCGACCACGTGTTCGACCGCTACATCGACCTCAAGCGAGCCGAGTGGGAGGACTACCGCGTTCAGGTAACCGAGTGGGAGCTGGAGCGGTATCTAGCGGTTCTGTGACCGGCGGCGGGTTCGCTGCCGGTGGGCGTGCGCCGGCCCCGCTGGCTGGCGCCGTGCCTATAATCGCAAGCTGACTGTTCAAGTCTGGCCGGGAGCCGCCGAGGTAGGTCCTGTTTGCCGTGGTTTGAGCTAATTACCCTTCAAATGCAGGGGAAAGAGAAGCGGTAGCCGTTGTATAGAGACGACATAACCGTTCGAATCGCCGGAGAATCCGGCGAGGGAGTCATCTCCGGCGGCGACATCCTCACCACCGGCGCCGCGCGCACGGGTTACTGGGGCCTCACCTTCCGCACCTACCCGGCCGAGATCAAGGGCGGTCCCTGCATGTACCAGGTGCGGATCGGTGTCGACCCGCTCAACTCGCAGGGCAACGACATCGACCTGCTGATCTGCTTCAACCAAGAGGCGTTCGACCTCCACCACAGTGACCTGGCGAGCGATGGCCACATCGTCTGTGACGCTGAGTCGGTTCGTGTTACGCCCGACTACGAATCGCGCTCCTCGGAGGCGCCGCTGGGCAAGCTCGCGCAAGAGGCGGGGGGCAGCCGTCGCGGTAAGAACCTGGTCGCGGTCGGTCTCGTCTGCGGCCTGCTCGGCATCGACACGTCACAGATCGAAGAGTTCATCCTCAAACGCTACGCCCACAAGGGCGATGTGGGCGAGGCGAACATCAGGTCGCTCAAATCGGGGTTCACGTTTGCAACCGATGAGCTCCCCGGCGGCGGGCACAAGCTTGCCGCGTCGACTGCGCGCGCCGCCGACCGGGTGCTGCTATCCGGCAACCAGGCGATCTGCATCGGGGCGTTGCACGCCGGCCTGACCTACTACGCCGGCTACCCGATCACGCCGGCCTCCGACATACTGGAGTGGCTCTCGGGCCGCCTGCCGCGTTTCGGTGGCGTTGCAATTCAGACCGAGGACGAGATCGCGGCACTGGCGTCGGTGCTCGGTGCCTCCTACGCTGGGCGCCGGGCGATGACCGCCACCTCCGGTCCAGGCTTTTCTTTGATGGCTGAGTTGATCGGCCTCGCCGGGATGGCCGAGATCCCCTGTGTGATCGTCGACTCGCAGCGCTCTGGCCCGTCCACCGGCATGCCGACCAAGACCGAGCAGTCCGATTTGAACCACGCGCTCTACGGCGGTCACGGCGAGGCGCCGCGTGTCGTGATGGCGCCGACCTCGGTCGAGGATTGCTTCGAGGTGATCGTCGAAGCGTTCAACGCCGCCGAGCGGTACCAGGTGCCGGTGATCGTGCTGACGGACCAGTCGCTGTCTCACCGCATGGAAACGGTACAGCGCCCCGACTTGAGCTTGATCGAGGTCGGTGATCGGGTTTCCGTCGGCGCAGGCCAGAACGGCTCCTACAGCCGATACGCGATCACCGACGACGGGATCTCGCCGATGTCGATACCGGGCGCCCCGGGCGCCTACGTGTCAACCGGGATCGAACACGACGAGGCCGGTAACCCCCACTACGAGCCCGAGCTGCACGAAGCGATGATGGCGAAGCGCTTCGGCAAGCTCGAACCGCTCGCAGCCAGCGAAGGGCGGATCAGCTTCACCGGCGCCGAAAAGGCTGATGTTGGCATCCTCGGTTGGGGATCGACCGAGGGCGCCGCGATCGAGGCGGCGGCGATCTGCATCGACCGCGGCCTCAAGGTCTCCACCTGCTATCCACATGTGCTCGCGCCGCTGCCGGTCGAGCGGATCCGCGCGTGGGTTGCGCGGATGGATCGAGTGATCGTGCCCGAGCTGAATGTCACCGGCCAATTTGCGCGGCTGATGCGCTCCGACGTCGAGATCTCGGTCGAGTCGTTGGCGAAGGCGACCGGCCTGCCGTTCACGGCGGACCAGATCGCGAACTTCATAACTGACGGAACCGTGCCCATAGACAGCAGCGGCGTTTGGGTGCCGGGCGTCACAGGGGAGGCAAGAGTTGGCTAGCGATGCGAGAACGAAGGCGAAAGCCTTCAAGTCCGACCTGAAGCCGATCTGGTGCCCGGGCTGCGGCGACTTCGGTGTGCTGGCGGCCGCCTATCGCGCGTTCGCTGAATTAGATCTCGATCCCGACAAGACGGTGATCGTCTCGGGCATCGGCTGCTCGAGTCGCTTCCCGGGCTTCGTCACGACGTACGGCTTCCACGGCGTACACGGGCGCGCTCTGCCGACGGCTATGGGTGTCAAGCTCGCCAACCCCGATCTGGAGGTGATCGCTGTCGGTGGCGACGGCGACGGCTTCGCGATCGGCGGCGGCCACTTCCCGCACGCCGCGCGGCGCAACGTCGACATCACCTACATCATCATGGACAACCAGATCTACGGCCTGACCAAGGGCCAGGTGTCGCCGACATCACTGCACGATCAGCGTTCGCCTTCGACGCCCGATGGCAACCTCGAGTCGCCGATGAACGTTATGGCGACCGCGATCTCGGCCGACTGCGCCTACGTCGCGCGCGGCGCGAGCTTCCGCTCGAAGGAGCTGACCGAGTTGATCGTCGAGGGCATCAAGCAGCCCGGCTTCAGCTTCATCGACGCCTTCAGCCCCTGCACGGCCTTCAACAACACGACGCAGGAGTGGAAAGAGGAGGTACATCCGCTTCCAGAGGACCATGACGTCGCCGACCGCGCTGGCGCCTTTGCCGCCACGCTCGAAGACTTCATGTCGATCGGCATCTTCTACCGACACGATCGACCGACGCTCGACGCCCAGATCCGAGTGCTGCAGGACCGCGCTGAGCCGGGCGACGTGGGCGAATTTCTCGATGCGTTTGCCATCCGGCAGGAAAAGGCCACGGCCTAGTAAGAGCTAGCGCGCATAGGGGCTCCCGGTTTTGCTGGCTAAGGCAAAACCGGCCTTATTTAATCGGGTCCGGAACGGGGCGTGGCACGCTGGTCACTCGCACCAAGAAGCTGCCCTGGACCGGCGTGCCGTCTGCCTGAACTGCCCTTGCCTTGCCGCTCAGGCCGGCCGCAACCCGGTAACGCACCGTGTAGGTGCCGGAGCGCACCGCAGTCAGACTCCAGCGCATGCGCTCGGTCGCGCCGGGCTCGAGCTCGCCGAGGGCGTACGTGTTCGTGTAGGCGACGGTTGAGTTGTAGGGCGGTCGGTTGAGGATCCAGATCGGGCGCTCGGGGTCGGCCAGGTTGGGGTCTTTGAGGCGCTTGTCGAGGCCGTCGAGGGTGATTGCGAGGTTCGGCACTGCCTCGTCGCCGGTGTTCCTTACGGCCATCCGCAGAAACGATTTTTCGGCCAGCCGTTGACGTCCGGGAAAGGTCGCCGAGATCACGTCGACCTCGTAGGCGCCGCTCGGCTCGTCGGCGTCCTGCTTGTCGCCGCCACCGCAGCCCGTCGCCAACGCAGCCAGAGCCACCCCAATGGTCGCAAACGCCGCGCCCCGGCTGTACCTCCCTGCAAGTGAGCCTGATCTCCGCCTCAAGGGAGCGACAACATACCAACAGCGACGTAGGTCAGCCTGCGCGCCGCGACCCCGTTGATGGGCGCTGTGCGCCATTCTGAAGGGGCAGGCCGGTAGCAGTGGGCTCCCACATGGCCTATGCTTCCGATACGGAGGGGCGCCTCGTGGGCCGGCTACGAGGCCTTCCGATGGAGGAGCAGACTTGACCAAGATCATGCGGGCAGATGGTTCGTAGCGCGGCCGACAGAGTATTCCTGCCGGCCAAGGGCGTTTTCGAGCAGGTCGGGGACATGATGATCCTGACCGGCAAGACGATCATGTCGGCGCTGCGCCCGCCGTTCCCGTACGGCGGCGAGTTCATGTCGCAGTTTCTGTTCGCGCTTCGTCTGTGCTGGTTCCCGCTGCTGATTTCGACGGTCGCGTTCGGATACGGCGCGCCCGGCCTTCAGGCCGCCAACTTCCTGTCCCTGTTCGGCGCCCTCGACCGACTCGGCGGATTCTTCGTGCTCGCCTCGATCCGCGAGTTCGCGCCGTTTGTTGTCGCGGTGATCGTCGCAGGTGTGGCTGGAACCGCTGTCACCGCCGACCTCGGCGCTCGCAAGATCCGCGAGGAGCTCGACGCGCTCCAAGTGCTGGGCGTCGACCCCATCAAGAACCTAGTAGTGCCGCGCTTCCTTGCGCTGATGCTGATCGCCGGTCTGCTCGATATCTACGCGCTGATCTTCGGCATTTTCGGCGGGGTGCTCGCTACGCTGGTCTACAATGAGCCGCTGGCCGGCTTCTGGGCGACGTTCTTCACCAACGCTTCGGTCACGGATCTCTGGGGGTCGGTGGTCAAGACGACGATGTTCGGAGCGGTCATTGCGATCGTCTGCTGCTACAAGGGCATGACCGCGAGCGGCGGCGCGGAGGGAGTCGGCCGAGCCGTCAACCAAGCGGTTGTGATCGCGTTCTTGGGGGTTTTCGCGTTCAACTACGTGTTCACCCAGACGCTGCTCGCGACCCACCCCGAGATTCAGGTGATCAAGTAATGGGTGCCGGCTGGCTGGCAGTTCCCAAGGACTGGATCGCGAGCTTCGGCGAGATAGCCAGGTTCTCCGGTCGCATTCTCGGTCTGATCTTTGGCGGGCGCGTCTTCCTCCATTTCGGCGAGGCGTTGCGTCAGGCGGGCATCCTGATCACCGGTTCGGCGGTCGTGATCTGGGGTCTGGTGTTCATCTCCGGCCTGACCTGCGGGATCGAAGGCGCGTACTTCAACCGCGCGATCGGTGCTCCCGCCTACGCCGGCGTGTTCGCGGCCTGGTGTGACCTGCGCGAAATCGTGCCGTACGCGTTCGGCTACATGATGGCCGCCAAGGTGGGAACCGGGCTGGTCGCTGAGCTTGGCGCGATGCGCATCAACGAGGAGATCGACGCGATGGAGGTGATGGGAATCCCATCAGTCGCGTTCCTCTGCGCGACCCGTCTGCTCGCTGCATGGATGGTGCTGCCGTTCATCTACGTGGCCGCGATCGGCGCCGGTTTCTTCGCCAGCTACCTAGCAGTAGTCGTGCAGATCGGCGAGGTTTCGTCCGGCGGTTACTTCTTGATCTTCTGGATGTTCCAGAATCCACCCGACCTCTTATTCAGCGTCATAAAGGGAATGGCGATGGCGACCGTCATCGTCCTCGTCGGCTGCTATTACGGCTACACGGCCTCGGGTGGGCCGGTGGGCGTCGGTACAGCGACGGCGAAATCGATGGTCTTGAATATCGTCATGGTCCATGTGATCGCGATGTTGGGCACGCAGGTGTTCTGGGGAGCGAATCCGAGAGCGCCGATAGGCGGCTGACCGGCGCGGCTGGTCGCCGCGCCAACGAAGGGTAGGAACCCATGTCAGACAAACAGGTTGAGGACAAATTTGAGTTTCACGGGACGCTTCGCGACCACGGTGCCAAGGACGCCTGCGAGTTCATCGATCTGGTCAAGTCGTTCGGCCGCAACCGCGTGCTCGACGGGCTCAACCTCGGGATCCCAGATGGCATGATCTCGATGATCCTGGGCCCGTCGGGAACAGGAAAGTCGGTCACGATCAAGCACCTGGTCGGACTGCTCTATCCCGACGAGGGCGACGTACTCGTGCATGGCGAGTCGGTGCCCGACATGACAGACGACGAGCTGTTCGCGATGCGCAGGAAGTTCGGAGTCCTGTTCCAGGACGGAGCGCTGTTCGGCTCGATGAACGTGATCGACAACACCGCGTTTCCGCTTCGCCAGCACACCGAGAAGTCGGAGGAGGAAATCCTCGAGATCTGCAATCGCCGTCTCGGCGAGGTCGGTCTCGCCGGCGCCGAGGACAAGATGCCCAGCGAGCTGTCTGGAGGGATGCGCAAGCGCGCCGGATTCGCTCGTGCGCTGGTCATGGATCCGGAGATCGTGCTGTTCGATGAGCCCGATTCGGGACTCGATCCGGTCCGCTGTGCCCTGCTGTGCGAGCTGATCCGCGAGGTCCACGCCGAGAACGGTGGAACTTACGTCGTGATCACGCACGACATCGCTTCGGCGAGGCGCCTCGCCGAGTACATGGCGATCCTGTGGCGCGGCAAGATCGTCGAAGCGGGCCTGAAAGAGGAGCTGTTCGACTCCGACAACCAGTTTGTTCGGCAGTTCCTGGCCGCCGACACCGTTGGACCGCTGACTATGGAGTGATATTCCGATTTTGCCTTAGGCGGCAAAAGCGGGAGCTCTGCAGCGTGGGCTAGCGAGGCAGCGGGCCGCTTCGTCGATGAGGCTGGTTTTCGCTTGGCAGCGAAAACCGTGAGCTCATGAGGGACAATTCCGGCGGATGGGGCGACTGACCAACCTTGATTTCGGCGGCCTGCTTGCGCGGGTCGCGTCGTTTGCGGCTGCCAGGGCGAAGCTGGTTGTGGCGTCGGTGATCGTGGCGTCGCTTGCGGCCGTTGGGCTCGCGACCCAGCTCGAGCCGAACGCCGCGATCGACACACTCGTCGACCGCGACGACCCCGCCTTTAAGGCCACCGAGCAGTTCCACGCGGACTTCGGTGATGACCCGATCGTGATCCTTGTGAAGGGCAATCAGAAGACGCCGGACGCGCTCGGTGCGATGGTCTTGACAGAGGACATCGGACAGCTGCTGAGGCTCGAGGGCTGCCTGTCGGGCAACGTCCCGAAGGCTGCCAAGCCGCCGGCCCCGGTTTGCAGCAAGTTCGCCAGCTCGAAGCCGGTAAAGGTCGTCTACGGGCCGGGGACCTTCATCAACCAGGCGGCTAGCCAGATCGCTGGGCAGTTCGAGGCCGAGGGCAGCAAGCGGCGCAAGGAAGCGAACAAGGTCGCGCGCTCGGCGCGCAAGGTCGCGGCGGCGCAGGGGCTGCCGCGCTCGGAGCAGAATCGACTCGCCAGGAGCGCGCGCCAGCTCGTCTACCTTCAGTTCGCGCGCGATGCCGCAGAGCTCGCGCTCAAGTACGGCCTACAGAGCGTTCCGTCGCTCAACAACCCCGACTTCGTCCTGCGGCTCGTGTTCGAGCCGAAGCTTGGCGCTGGCGTGCCCAAGCCGCGCTTCTCATATGTCTTTCCCAACTCGAACTCGGCTCTGATCCAGGCTCGGCTGAAACCCGGCTTGAGCGACTCGCAGAAGAAGCAGGCGATCGAGGATGTGCGCGAGGCGGTCAAGGATCCGGCCTTCAAGCTCAAGTTCGGCGAGTACGTGGTGTCTGGTGTACCGGTCGTGGCGCAGGGCGTCGAATCGAGCGTCACCGATCAGCTCAGCGTTCTGCTCGTGGTCGCCGTGCTGCTGATGGCGCTGGCGCTCGCGGTCGTGTTTCGAGGAGGTCGACGGCTGCTGCCGCTGGCGCTGTCGCTGGCGGCGGCAGCGCTGACGTTCGGTTTGATGTTCGTGCTCGGTGTCGGGCTGACGATCGCGGCGATTGCTGTGCTGCCGATCCTGATCGGGCTCGCGGTCGACTACGCAATTCAGCTTCAGTCGCGCTTCAACGAGGAACCTCAGGACGCTCCAGCGCGGGCCGCGGAGCAGGCGGCGCGCAAGGGGGGCCCAATGATCGCCACCGCGGCCGCGGCCACGTCGGCCGGCTTCCTTGTGCTGCTGTTGTCGCCGGTGCCGATGATGCGGTCGTTCGGCGGCTTGCTGGTACTGGGGATATTGGTCGCTCTGGCCGTCGCGCTGGTGGCCGGCTTCGCGGTGCTGGGCGGCGACCTCCGCGCGCCGCGGTCGGTGCGGCGGCTCGCGGCCCGGATCCCCCGGCGGGCGAGCGCCACTATGGGTGGCGTGGCCACGATCGCCGCTCTCGCGCTGCTGCTGTCGTTCGGGCAGCTGATGCTTCTGCTTGGGATAGTCGTGGCGGCAGCGCTGCTTCTGCTGGCCGCTCGCCGGCTGCTCGCGGGCGAGGTGCGACGGGTGACCGATCTCGGCGCGCGGCGACCCGGGCGAGTGCTGTTAGTAGCCGGTGCGCTCGCGGCCGTGGGCTGGGTCGCCTGGATCTTTGTTCCGACCGAGTCCGACCTGACGAAGCTGGTGCCGGGCAATCAGCGCGAGATCCGCGACGTCAAGACGCTCGAGCGTGAGACCGGCGTGTCGGGTGACATCGCCATCTTGGTTCGCTCGGACAAGCTGACGAGCCCCAAGGTGATCCGCTGGATGGCGGACTATCAGAAGCGCGTGCTCGGCCGGCACGGGTATCAGGACGGGCGACCCTGCAAGCAAAGCCAGATCTGCCCGGCACTGTCGCTGACCAACCTGTTCAGCTCCGGCAGCGACAGCCCCAAGCAGATCAACGCGCTGCTCGATGCGCTGCCGCGCTACTTCAGCCAGGCTGTGATCACCTCAGATCGCAAGACGACAAACCTCGCCTTCGGAATTCGTACGATGCCGCTCGAAGACCAGAAGAAGCTGGTCGACGACCTGCGCGCGCAGCTCGACCCGCCCCCTGGGGTGACGGCGCAGGTGGCTGGGCTGCCGGTGCTGGCGGCCGACGCGCACGCGAATCTCGAGTCGAGCCGTTGGATCGTGACGGGGGCGGGGCTGGCGGCGGTGCTGGTCGTGCTGCTGCTCATCTACCGGCGTGTCGAGCGAGCTTTGGTGCCGCTGGTCCCGGTCGCGCTCGCGACCGGCTGGTCGGGACTGGCACTGTTCGTCAGCGGTATCTCGCTGAACCCGATGTCGGCGACCCTGGGCGCGCTTGTGATCGCGATCTCTACCGAGTTCAGTGTGATCCTTGCGGCACGCTACCGACACGAGCGCGGTCAGGGACTCGACTCGCGCGCAGCGCTGACGCGTACCTACGAGCGCACCGGCCTCGCCGTGATCGCCTCGGCGACAACCGCCACCGCAGGATTCGCGGCGCTGATCGTGAGCGACTTCCGGATGTTGCGCGACTTCGGTCTCGCGACTGTGATCGACCTCGCCGTTGCCCTGGCAGGCGTGATGATCGTGCTTCCCGCCGCACTGATCTGGGCCGAGCAGCGCCGCGAACGCAGAGCGTCGCAAACGCTAGGCTCCGAGACAGGATGACGCAGTCCGAAGGTAGCGGACCCCCGGATCCCAAGCGCACGACGCGCCAGTACTCGCGACTGGTTGGCATCGCGTTCCTGGCGTTCGCCGCTTTCTTCGTATTCAAGCTGGTCACGAGCGACAAGTCCGCGGGAACGGGGCTACCGCCGGGTACGCCGGCGCCGCGCTTCGCGGCGCCGTCCGCTGCCGGCAGCTTGAGCGGCGACGCGAACGTCTTCCAAACGAAGCAGGAGGCTGAAGCGGCCGGGGGCAAGAAGACCGCGTGCCAGGTCGAGATGAAGGATGCGATTCGCGTCTGTGACTTCTTTGATAAGCCGCTGGTGCTCGTGATCTGGTCAACCAAATGCGGCGGGGCCTGTATCGACCAGGTCGACACGGTCGAGCGGGTCAGCGGGCGGTATCCGAACGTCAATTTCCTCGGTCTCGAGGTGGCCGGCTCCAAGGACGAGGCAGCCGAGGTCGTGCGGAAGCGAGGGTGGCGTATGCCGATCGCAGTCGACCAGGACGGTGCCGTCGGCGCGCTCTACAACGTCGCAGTGCCGCCGGCGGTGTTTTTCATACTTCCCGGTGGCCGGGTTGAGCATTCCGCGACCGGCGAGTTGGCGGAGCGCTACGTGGTCGAAGACATCGACCGGCTAGTCAAGCAGTCGCGGGAGCAGGATCGCAGGGCGGGCAGTCCAACGTGAGCGCTGCGCCGAGCGTCTCGAACGGACGGGTCGACCGGGAGCTGGCGGCCGAGTTTCCGGGGCTCGAGCTGCGCTACTGCTACGTCAGTGGCAGTGGGCGGCGCAGCCCGCGCGCGATCCGCGACCAGCTCAAGCACCTCTCCGATCGAGCCGCGGGCGATCGCGCGATCGAAATGCGTCGCGAGCCGATCACGCACGCCTACAGGGTGTTCTTCCGCCACATCGGGCTCGACCCGGACGAGACCCGCACGCCGGCCGAAGCCGTGATGGTCGAGAGGTTGCGAGCCGGCCGTTTTAGGAGCCACGACGTGGTTGGCGATGCGGTCACCGTCGCGATCGTCGAGACCGGCACCGCGCTGATGGCGTTCGATGCCGGTTCACTCGACGGCCCGCCCATACTACGCCCGTCGTTGGCCCGTGAGCGGCTTCAGTCGGGAGATCAAGCGCCCCTCCTTCGCGAGGGCACGATCGTGTTGGCCGATCGGTCGTGGCCGATCGGCCAACTGTTCGGCGATGTCGCGTCGCACGCCCGGGTCCGGCGCTCGACCGAGCAGGTGCTGATCTGTGGGCTGGCGGTCGATGGAGTCCCCGACATCGCGATCGAAGACGGGCTTTGGAAGTGTGCCTCAGTGATCGCCGCTGGTTAGACGGAACCGGGCCGCGAAGCCGGTTGCGGCGCCAAGGCCGCTGGTAGACTAATCGCGAGGAGGACCACTTTGCAGCAACCGACGCTTCTGCCGCAACCAACGCTTGAGCCGCCGCTTCGAATTGGCACCGACGAAGGCGCCGCTCGCAGGTCGCTCCGCGGCCAGATAGCCAAGCTCGAGCAGGAGCTGGCGGAAATGTTTTCCTCCGCTTATCCGCGCGTCGGCATCGAGTGGAGCGTCGCCGGCTCAGACGGGCCGCAGGTGCTGAACTTGGCCAACCTCGAAGAGCTGCGCGACCGCCTCGTCAATCGGCTCGAGGACGTTCGAGCCGAGCTGCGTGAACGCCACCGGGCCGAGCTCGCCAACCGGCGGCTGATCGACCGTATGCTGGACGATCCCGCTGCCCACAAGTGGATTCAGGTTTCCGCGGAAGACGTTGGTGCCCGGGGCTGTAGGCACTGGCACTCGCTACCGCGGCACGGCATCATCGGGATGCTGCTCGGGTGGTGGCGGGTGAGGATTTCATCCGGCTGCCCCTTAGCCGGGGGGCGCGGCCGCCAGGCCGTGGCCCCGAAACTCCCTAGATCACAGAGGGCCAACGATCGCAAATCAGCGCAGACGCCGCAAGCGCCGCGGTGCCGAATACCGACGACCCGGTAGGCAGCGACCGTCGGCCGCCGACCGGCAGACTTCAAAGCCCGATCCTCCGGTCAGTCGAAGACAGCGCATCCGTGATGGTAGGCCGGAGCGACCGCCGGCGCCCTGGGGGTCATTTCCGCTCGTCGAGCTGGTGATCCTGATCGCGCTGGGGTTGCTGATCGTCGGCTTCTTCGTGGCGGGCAAGCAAGGCGTAACGATGATCATGTCCGGCCTCGCGCTGGGAGTCCTGGGCGGCACCGAGCTGTCGATCCGCGAGCACTTCGCCGGCTACAAGTCTCACAGCACACTGCTGGCGGCCGTGGTCGGCGTGATCGTCGCGTCGATCGCTTTCCTGGCGTTGCCAACCGGATGGCGGGCGATCCCGTTCGCCATCGGAGTCGTGGCGTTCGGGACCGGCTTCTATCTGTTCCGCCAGACCTTCAAGCGGCGCTCCGGCGGCCTTGGCTTCAGACGCTAGGAAAGTTCCGGGTTTGCCTTAGCTGGCAAACCCGGGAGCTCCGAGGGCGCGGCGGCCATGATCTTCGGTGGCCGTCGCGCCCACACAGACCGAGTTTCGCGGCTAAGCGAAACTCGACTTTTTTGAAACTCGTTTCCTCTCCTCTTGCTTCGCCGTGAGCAAAGCGGCAAGGGTTACCCGCTGACGCTCGGTCAGGGAACTGACGGTCTTCGTTTCCGAGAGCCCAATCGTCATCAAGAACTTGCGACACCGCGTGCGGCCCCAGCGCTTCTGGCTCATCAGCAGCTCGCTGATCGACATGCTTTCGACCTCCCACGGACAAGTCAGCACTATCTCCGCAGGATTGATCTCTCCGGCCGCTACCTTTCTTTTCAGCGCCGCTCGCGCGAGACGGACACGGTTCGCACGTTGCAGCGCGAGCATGTGTTGCGGGTCGGAGATCGTTGCAGCATCCATCGCACCTCCCAGGGATGGCGAAACTCAAATCACGGAACAAGTGTTCCGGACACGCCCGCACCGGCGCGGCCTTTGGCTCGAACTCCGACGAGGATCTTCACATGACTCCCTCGACGATCCTCTCCCGGTTCGAGCCGGACGCTCCGTGTCAGTGGGGCTATCCGGTCGCGGGAAAGTTAAGCGCAGCGCGCCCCGCCGTCAACAACCTCGGGTGCTGGCCGGTCGCTAGTAGCGGACTTTTTGTTTCGCGAATCGCTTGTTCAATCTCGGACAAGCAAATCGCAATTTTGCACACTACCTCGCGTCAGGTCCGGCCCGGCTGGAACATGATCTTTATGTCCTGCGTAGAGGGATCTTCCAGGCGCTCGAACATCGCCTGCGCCTGGTCCAGCGTTGCCCGGCCGGTGATCAACCCGTCGGCTGGCAGCCTGCCGGCGGCCAGCAGCTCGACCGCTTCCCGGAAGTTGTCCGCGGTGTAACAGAACGACGCGCGCAGCTGTGATTCCTTGATCATCATCGTGAGCTGCGAGATTGCGACAGGCTCCTCGAGCACGCCGAGCAGCACGACGATCCCGCGTGAGCGCACGAGCTCGATCGCCAGTGGCGGGGCCGCAGGGTTGCCGGCGCACTCGAAGACCAAGTCGGGCAGGTCGCCTCCGAAGCGATCGATCACCTTGTTGTGCACGTCGTCGACACCGATCGCCTCGATCCCGAACGAGCGCATCCTCTGCTGGCGCCACTCGTTGCGCTCGATCGCGACGACGTCGTCGACCCCGCGAGCCTCGAGCCCGAGCGCTGTCATCATGCCGATCGGTCCTGCGCCGATCACCACGCAGCGGTCTCCTGGCGTGGCCTCGCCGATGTCAATTCCGTGTAACGCTACCGCCAGCGGCTCGACCAGGGCGGCGTGCTCGAACGACAGCTCGTCGGGGATCGCCACCAGCATCGACTGCCGCACCGCGACTGACTCGGCGAATCCACCGTGGTTGCGTCCCAATCCGAGGCCGGTGACGGCCGCCTGCTGGCAAACGTGCAAATCACCTCGCTTGCAGTTGGCGCACACTCCGCACGGGGAAAATGGGAACACCGTGACGCGGTCTCCGACTGAGAAGCCATCGATGCCCTCCGCCACCTCCGTGATCGTGCCGGAGAACTCGTGGCCCATCACGGTGCCCGGCGGGATCGCGGCTGAAGGGCGGAAGTGCAGGTCGGAGCCACAGATGCCACAGAAGGCGACCTCGACTCGGGCTTCGCCGTCGGCGAGCGGCCGCGCCTTGATCTCGGTCATCTCGAGCGTCCGGTCCTGCGCTATCGCTACCGCTTTCATCGTGCCTCCTGGGGTCCGGGTAGGTCGGGGAAGAGTTTCTTGACCCTCCGGAAGATCTCCAGCGCGCGATCGAGGTGCTCGCGCTCGTGCGTTGCCATCACACTCGTGCGGATCAGCGAGCCGCCCTTCGCGACGGCAGGGTGCAGCGCGACGTTGCTGTAGAGGCCCTCCTCCCAGAGCGCCTTCCACAGCGCCGCCGTGGCGAGGTCCTCACCGACGATCACCGGCACTACAGGTGAGAGCACCTCGCTGCCATCGGGTAAGCGAGTCGGCCGCACCGTCGCGAAGCCGAGTGACGCCAGCCCCTCCTGCAGGTAGCGGGCGTTGTCGAGCACCTTCGCGAACAGCTCCGGGCCCTCCGGCGAGCGACAGATTCGCACCGCCTCGAGCGCCGCTGCAATCGCCGCCGGCACCGCGGCCGCGGTGAAGAGAAACGGGCGAGCAGCGATTCGCAGGTAGTCGATCACCTCGTGCGATCCGGCGATGAAGCCGCCGCAGCTTGCAAGCGACTTGGAGAACGTGCCCATCCGCAGATCGACTCGGTCCTCGATTCCGTACAGCTCGCTGACCCCGGTCCCGCGAGCGCCCATCACGCCGACCGAGTGCGCCTCGTCGACCATGAAGCGAGCGCCGTAGCGCTCGGCCAGGTCGGCGACCAGCGCGACATCGCAGAGATCGCCCTCCATCGAGTAGACACCGTCGACCACGACCAAGATACCGCCGCCGTCGCCGGCTGCGCGCTCGAGCATCGTCTCCATGCGCTCGAAGCGCCTGTGTTTGAAAGGGCGCCACTTGGCGCCTGAGAGTCGGACACCGTCGAGGATCGAGGCGTGTTCGGAGGCGCCGGCGACTACCGTGTCGGACGGCCCGAGGATGCCCGACAGACAGCCGAGGTTCGCCTGGTAGCCGGTGGTGAAGACGAGTGCCTCCTCGGTGCCCATCCACTCGGCGATCTCCCGCTCCAGTTCGTGATGGAGCGGGATCGTGCCGTTCATCAAGCGCGATCCGGTCAGGGCGGTGCCGTAGCGATCGAGCGCATCCTGGGCCGCCCGCTTGACACGGGTGTCCCCGGTCAGGCCGAGGTAGTTGTTCGAGCCGAGCATCAGCCGCTCGCGGCCCTCCATCGTCACCAGCGGCCCCGCCGCGGATTCGACCTGGCGGAAGTAGGGCAGTATGTCCTCGCGGCGAGCCAGTTCGAGGATCTCGCGGCGCTCGTGGTTGTGGACCTTGTCAAACAGGTCAGGCGGGGCGGTCCGGGTCTCGGTCATCGGTCTCCCTGCGAGGGTCGGGGATCTTGCGCTAGGTTGCGGCCGTGTCTTTGGAGGTCAAGCCGGTCGCGGGCAAGCGCGACCTGATGCGGTTCATAAAGCTTCCCTGGCGGCTCTATCGTAACGAGCCGAACTGGGTCCCTCCGTTGATCTCGGACCGAAAACGGGTGCTGGATCGGTCCAAGAACCCGTTTTTCGAGCACGCCGAGGCCGAGTACTTCCTGGCCTGGCGCGACGGAGAGCCGGTGGGGCGCGTCAGCGCCCATATCGATCGCAACTTCAACGAGTTCCAGGGGAACGACTGGGGCCTGTTCGGATTCTTCGAGTGTGAGGACGATCAGGAGGCCGCCGACGCGCTGCTCGACAGCGCGGAGTCGTGGCTGGCCGCACGGGGGCGCGACCGCATCGTTGGCCCGATGGACTTCACCACCAACGACGAGTGCGGGCTGCTGGTGGAGGGGCACGAGCACGCGCCGCTGGTGCTCGAGAGTTGGCACCACCCCTACTACCAACGGCTGATCGAGAGCCACGGCGGCCTCGAAAAGGCGATGGACCTGTACATGTGGAAGCTCCAGCTCGACCGGGTCGATGAAAGCGGCGGCTTTCACCCGATGATCGTCGCTGCGGCCGAGAAGGTCGAGCAGGAGCATGGAGTCACGATCCGTCACATGAACAAGCGCGAGCTCAAGCGGGAGATCGACCTCTTCCTCGAGGTCTACAACGCAGCCTGGGAGAAGAACTGGGGCTTTGTGCCGCTCTCCGACGAGGAGGTGCGCCGCTACGCCAAGGACCTCAAGCCGATTCTCGACGAGAACTGGACCTGGATCGCCGAGCGCGACGGCGAGGTTCTAGGCGCGGCGCTCTCACTGCCGGACATCAACCAATGCCTCAAGTACATGAACGGCCGGCTCTTCCCTATCGGGTGGGCAAAGTTCCTCTGGCACAAGCGCAAGATCGACAAGGTCAGGGTGCTCGCGCTGGGCGTCAAGCCAGAGCACCAGCACCTCGGCATCGCGGCCAACTTCTACATAGCGCACCTCGACGGCGCCCGCAACGACCGCGACCACATGGTCAGCGGCGACATGGGCTGGATCCTCGAGACAAACGAGCCGATGAACCGCGCGATGGAGGGCATGGGGGGCGAGATCGACAAGCGCTACCGGATCTACGGGAAGCCCCTGGCCGCAGCCGGTCGTCCCCGTAGGTAGGTAAAGTTAACCATCGATGCCCGATCAGCTCTCCACGAACGGCAATCTCGAAGATCCACCGGTACCCGCCGCGGGCCCCGTGCGCGCGCTCGAGATACGCAAGCGTTTTCTGCCTGCCACCGTCGCGCCATCCCAGGTCGTGGCGGCCGCGGGTGGGGTGGCGGTCGGTGCTGTGGCGCTCGCAACGGTTCGGGTGCTGAGGTCTCGACGGCGTCCGCGCCTCGGCCGTCGCCGTCGCAAGGAGGTCCAGCGCAGCGTCGTCGCAACGCGTTCCTTCCTGGTTGACGTGCACCTGCTCGGCCGCTAGACGTCCGCCCAGCGTTGTCGCCGCAAGGCTGGTCTTCGCCACGACGTCGCAGGGTGGCGCGAGGTGGCATGCGCCAACGGTGAGGGCAGTAGTTCACTCGCACCGCTGACAGGATTGACGGGCTGACAGCAAGAGCGCCCTGGGCTTCACGGCTAGGGCGCCCCCATACCCAGGGGACAATGGATCATGTCTGGAGTGGCGCTCCCGCTCCTCGCGCGGAGCGACAGTCGCGCCAGCGGCGCGTAGGGGACCCGAGTCCTTGATCGGCGAGTCGTCGGTGCCTTGGTCGACCAACTCGGCCAAGGCACTGCCGCGCGGGTTGCGGCGCTCTCAAGTTGAGTGGAAGCCTGACCGAGGACAAAGGTGTGGCTGATCCACAGGAATCCTCGTCCAAGCCGCCGCCCGAGTCGGCGCGACAGCACACTCCTCCGGCAGCTAGTCAACGCATTGGAACGGCCATGTGGGCCGTGATTGCCGTTCTGGCGTATGTGGGCCTGGCCATTCTTGGGATCGAGATAACTGTTGACGAGAAAACAGATGACGTGGGCGGCGGACGGGGAATCTTATTCGTCCTCGTCAACGTAGCGTTTGGCCTTGCGATAGGACGCTGGAGGGCCGGCTTCCTGGCGCTGAGTTGGTTCTTCTTGGCGTACCTGCTAGATGCCGCTCTTGGCTCCGACTTCAGCAGGGCCGAGGAAGGCGACCTTACTCTTAGCGCGGCCCTGTACATCTCGGTGTTGTCGGCAGCTCTCATCGCCGCCGGAGTAGGCGTGCGGAAGCTGCTAACGGGGCGGTTCCTTCCCACGACACCTAACTAGCTCAGGTCGCCGGCTGACGTGCGCCCCTTTTGTTCGCGGCGGTGGCGGTGGCGCCACTCGGCCAAGCTCAAGTGAGCGTGCAAGCAATCTCTTGGAGCTGGGGTGCCGCTTCCTGATGGCGACGCTTCGGGGCCAGCGAGACTGCTGCTTTCGCTTGAAAGCGAGCGCGCAGGGGCCCCCGCTCTTCATCTTTTTACGATGATCCGGAGTGCCGCCGCGCGATCCGCCCAGCGTCCCCGCTGACCAGGTTCTAGAGCCCTTCGCCCGGAAGCAGGTCGTTGGTGGCTGCCTCGTTGACATCGGGCAACTCATCGACCAGGCCCTGTTCGCGCATCCAGCCGGCGTAGTTACGCCAGGCGACCGGATCCAGGTATCCCCAGGGAACGTCGTCATCCTCAGGGAACATCGCCGGGATCGTGGCCTTGACGCTGGCTTCGAGGAACTTTGGCTTCAGATCGCGGTTGGCTTCGCGCAGGGCCTTGACGGCTTCGGCCGGGTTCTTGCGCGCCCGGTCGGCGCCGCGCGCCGTTGCCGCTATGAACAGCCTGATGTCGTTGCCCCGGTCATCGAGCTTGTCGGCGTTGGCGACCAGCACCAACTCGTCGTAGTCGGGCACACCGAGCTTGTCGACGGGGATGATCGTCGGCTTCGCCCCTCGCTGCTTGAGCTGGATTCCCTCCACATTCCAAAACGCCGCGAGCGTGGCATCGACCTTTCCCGACAGCATCGATGGAAGCAGGGTGGTCCCGACGTTGGTTTCTTTGACCGAGGCGACCGGCACGTTGGCGCGCTCGAGGATCGTCTCCAGGTAGGCGGACTGGTACGGGATGCCTGCCGTGCCGACGCGCTTGCCACGGAGGTCACGCGCCGTTTTGACGCGGCTCTTGGCGGTCGACATCAGCGAGGTCAGCGGGCGCTGTATGAGCGCTGCCACCGCCACCACCGGCAGGCCCTGCGCCCTCGCCAGCAACAGCTCCGGCTCGTAGGAGATCGCCAGATCGGCACGGCCCGCGGCCACCTGCTTGATCGGAGCCGACGGATCGGAGGGGACGCGCGGCTTGACTTCCAAACCAACCTGCTCGTAGTAGCCGTTGTCGAGCGCGTCGTAGATCGCTACGTGGTCTGGGTTCGGGAACCAGTCGAGTGCCAGATTCAGTTTCACCGGAGTCGATTTGTTGCCGGTCGACTCGGACTTCTCGCCACAGGCTGTGATGCCGATGCTGGCGCCGGCCAGTAGAGAGGCGATAGCGACTACGCGTAGCGGGTGCCAGTTCATGCTCAGACTTCCTCCTTGTTGGACCAGGGGACAGTGATTCGTTCGACTGCCGCGACGAGGCAGAAAAGTGCGATCGCCATCGTGGCCAGCAGGGCGACAGCGGCAAACACCCTAGCTGTCTCGAGCTGCGCGGTGCTGATCTGAATCGAGTGGCCGAGCCCGGCGTCTGAGCCGATCAGCTCTCCGAACACCGCTCCGATCACCGCCACCGCAACCGCGATCTTTGCGCCCGAGAAGATCGATGGCAGCGCTGCGGGCAGCTCGAGCCGCCGCAGTGTCGCGCGGCGGTTGGCGCCCAGCGTGCGCATCATTGCGATCTGCCGCCGACTCACCGACTGCAGACCGTCGAGCGTGTTGACGACGATCGGGAAGAAGCAGATCAGGGCGATCACGATCAGCTTGGGGCCGATCCCGTAGCCGAACCAGATCACCAGGATCGGGGCGATCACGACGACCGGGATCGCCTGCGAGGCGACCACCAGCGGGTAGGTGGCGCGCCGTAGCACCGCCGAGCTGTGTAGAGCCACGGCGATCGTCACGCCGGCGAGCAGCGCGATCGCGAACCCGACCAGAACTTCCTTGAAGGTCACCCAGGCGTCGGGTAGCAGCAGATCGCCGTCGCTGACCAGCGCCCGCACGACCTCGGTCGGGGAGGGCAGCAGGTAGTCCTCGACTCGGCCGAGTCTCGCCAGCAGCTCCCAGGCGAGCAGCGCGGCCGCGATCAACGCGAGCGGGGCCAGCCAGCGGGACATGCCGCGCTCGTCGCGCTGGCTCATGCGAGCAGCTCGATCGCCCGTGCGCGCAGGGCCGAGAAATCGGTCGACGTCACCGTGTCGGCGCGCGGCAGTAGCCGCGGCGTCGGAACCTGCAATTCCGCTCGCACGCTGCCGGGCCGGGGGGAGACGACCAAGACGCGATCGCACAGGAACAGTGCCTCTTCGATGTCGTGCGTGACCAGCAGAACCGTGCGAGGCTGGGTAGCGAGCGCGCCGACCAGCCACTCTTGCATCTGGGCTCTGGTTATCGCGTCGAGTGACGCGAACGGCTCATCGAGCGCCAACACCGGCTTGTGCGCTAGCAGCGTGCGCACGAACGCGACCCGCTGCCTCATACCGCCCGATAGCTGGTCGGGGAGCAGCGCTTCGAACTCGGCAAGGTCGAACCGTCGCAACAGCTTGCGCGCCTCGGCGCGGGCTCGGCCACGGCGCCGCCCGGCCAGCTCCAGGGGTAGCGCGGCGTTGTCGAGCGCGGTTCGCCACGGGAAAAGGAGGTCGCGCTGGAACATCAGTGCACAGCGTGCGAGGCGTTCGGCCGGCGAGCCCTGTCCACCGACTTCGACGTCGCCGGCGTCGGGGGTCTGGAGGCCGCAGACCAACTCGAGCAACGTCGACTTGCCGCAGCCGGAAGGGCCTACGACACCGAGCACCTCGCCCGGGTGGACGGACAGGCTGATCCCGGAAAGGGCCTCAATGCGGCCACGGCGATGATCGTAGCCGACTGAAACGTTCGCCAGATCGATGCTCGGCAGCCCCGACTGCGATCGCCTGCGTTCGAGTGTGGGCTCTAAGGTCTCTGTCGGCACCGGCGCTCCCTTCGCGGGCATTACCCCACAGGTTCTAAGGGTCGGCGCCGGGTAGATCCCGTTCTGGAGGCGCTATCTCAGCCCGCTTACCCGCGAGCACCCCTGACTTATGAAACCGAACGCAGTCTACTACCGCTACACGAGTTCGTGGCCGGGCAGGTCTTCGTAGAAGGACCGGATCACCAAGCCGCGGCAGAGGAATTTGACCTGCCCCTCGCCGGCGCTGGTGACGCGGGCGTCTGGCGTCTGGGCCGTGACCATCCGCACCAACTGCTCGTGCCGGCGCACAGCGGCCTCTGGCCTAACAACCTCGAGCCGCTCGCGAGCTATCACCCGCCCGTTCTGATCGCTCGCTTCGACCACGATCGCCGCGCCAGCGTCCGACTCGCGCCTGAAGCGTCCACGCACGACGTTGTCGAGATCTGTTTGCTGCCAATCCGCTGCCAAAAACCCACATCCTTTTGTCCCGGGCATTCGCTCGATCCGGCCAAGGTCCGAGCCCAGGAGACTTCGACTTCATTCTAAGGCCAATCCCGGGATCCAACAAGCCGCGGTCCAGGGGAAAAGAAAGGTTGCTCCGTTCACTATGCTCAAAGCAGATACTCAACAACTAGGAGCCGATCCGCCGATGAGAGGCGACCACATCGTCTTGTACGACGCCGACTGCGGCTTCTGCAAGCGCTCGCTGCGCCGGTTGCTCGACCGTGATCGCGATCACCGCCTGCGCTCGGTTGCGATCCAGGATCCCGAGGCAGACCGCCTGCTGGCTGGCATCGACCCGCAGCAAAGGCTTTCCTCCTGGCATCTGGCGGAACCCGACGGCACGGTTCACTCCGGTGGCGAAGCGCTAATCGTCGTACTGCGCCTATTACCTCGCGGCCACCGCCTCGCGGCGATGTTCGCTCGCTTCCCGCGCGCGACCGACGCCGGCTATCGCTGGGTCGCGCGCAATCGCGCGACGATCAGCCGAATCACGCGCCCGCGCCGTCGCGACTGCGCGCACTGCTGATCGATCAATCGCGTTGCGCGCCTTCCCACACCGCGCCGCCCGCAATGGCTCCGGCGATCGCGCCGAACAGCAGCACGATTCGGGGGGCGTGGCTCAGCTCGCTCAGAGCCGCCGAGAGCAGCAGTAGGGCGGTTGCGCCCAGCACCCTCGCCTCCCACTTCTGTATTCCGCTCACGGCGTGACTTGCGGATGACCGGCGATCACGTTGACGAAGCCCTCGAGCTGCTTGGTCGTCCAGCACTCGAACACGCCGTCGCAGTAGGGCTCGTAGGTGGCCATCACAGAGTCTCCGTAGTTCCAGTAAAGCCGCGGCTCTGGGTTGAGCCAGAAGGTGCGCCCCGCGTGTGCGGCGACTTGCCCGAACGCGCGCGCGTGCGGGTCGCGTCCGTTGGTGCGTGCGTCGCCGAGCACGATCACCGTCGACCGGGGGCCGAGGTCGTCGGCGGCGCGCTCGAGGAATTCCTTCCAGACGCGACCGTAGTCGGTGTAGCCGGACACGTCGGCAACGCCGGCCTCGCGTGCGATCCGCTCCGAGGCGGCCTTGAAGGAGCGCTCTTGGTCGAGCATCTGCGTGACCTCGTCAATTCGTTCGACGAACACGAAGCTGCGCAGCTTGCGGAATGAGCCGTGCAGCGCGTGCAGCACCGACAGGAAGAAGACGGACGCGCTCGTCACCGACGTCGACACGTCGCAGATGACGTAGATCTCCGGCCGCCGCGGCCGCCGCGGCCGGTAGCGCAGGCGTAGCGGCACGCCACCTGTCTCGAGCGAGGAGCGCATTGTGCGGCGCACGTCGACGACCTGGCTGCGGCGCCTGCCGCGCAGCTCGTGCCCACCGGTCGCCAGTCGGCGCTTGAGCTGAGCGACCACCCGGTGAACCTGGGCGAGGTCCGCAAGTGGCCCCCCCGGTAGCGTTCGGTCGTACTCGTGCAGTGGTTTGGCAGGCGGCAGGCTCTCGGTGCGCTCGATCAGCGAGCGCTCCAGCTCGCGTCGCAGGTGCGCTTCGAAGCGGCGCAGGTTGTCGCGGTCGAGGCCCTCCGTATCGTCCGGACGCTGGCCCGACTGCTGGCGCAGCTCGAGCGCGCGGCGGATTCGCTGCACATCGACGCCGATCACGCCAGAGCTCTCACCCTGCCCGCCGAACGCGGTCACAGCGATCCTTGCTAGATCGCTCATATCGCCGTCTTGGCCGGCGCGGATCGCCTCCTGGATGCGCTCGCGCAGGTCGTCCAGGTCGACGCGGTCGGAGTCACCACCATCGAAGCGCTGCTCCTTGATTTCCCGCTCGACGGCCTGCGCCTCGACCGCACGGAAGAAGAAGCGATCGAACAGCACACCGAACACGCGGCGGTCGTCGGGCGACTTGGCGAGCGTCGCGGCGAGCGCCTCGCGAAAATCATCGCGTGAGGTCCAGTCGATCTCATCGAGTACGTTGAAGCCGTCGAGGATCTCCGATGTGCCGACCTTCATTCCCTCGGCCCGCAGCTCGTCGCAGAAGCGCAACAGTTGCGGCGCGAGGCCAGGCGCGACGGCGGGCTCGGGTAGTCCTCCGTAGAGGCCTTTCGACGTGGAGCGGCCGGAGCCGCTAGCCGCTCTGCTCGGCCTTTCCGAGGACGCCATCGCCCAAACGGTCGTTGAGTTTCACGCCGACACGCTCGGCCACCACGTCGAGGTCAGTGCGGTGTTTGACGATGACGCTGATCGTGCGCTCGAACATCGACCTGTCGATGTCATCGGCGCCGAGCAGTAGTAGCGCGCGCGCCCAGTCGATCGACTCGGCGATCGACGGTGGTTTCTTCAGGTCGAGGCCACGCACCATGTGGATGATCTCGATCAGCCTGCGCGACATAGTCTCGGACAGGCCGGGTACGTGCAACTGCACGATTTCCAGCTCGCGCTCGGCGTCGGGGTAGTCGAGCCACAAGTACAGGCAGCGGCGCTTGAGCGCCTCGGTCAACTCGCGCGTGTTGTTCGATGTAAGCAGCACGAGCGGATGCGTGGTGGCTTCGACGACGCCAAGCTCGGGAATCGAGATCTGGAAGTCGGAGAGCACCTCGAGCAACATCGCCTCGAACTCCTGGTCGGTCTTGTCGATCTCGTCGATCAGTAGCACTACCGGCTTCTGCGATGCGATAGCGCCCAGCAGCGGACGTTCCATCAGGAACTCTTCCGAGAAAATGTCCTCCTTCACGTTCTTCCATGACGCGTCCGTGGCCTCGGTCTGGATTCGCAGCAGCTGCTTGCGGTAGTTCCATTCATAGAGGGCTTTGGCCTCGTCGAGACCTTCGTAGCACTGAAGCCGAACCAGCTCGCGCCCCGAGTAGCGAGACAGGGCCTTGGCCAGCTCCGTCTTGCCAACCCCGGCCGGTCCTTCGACCAGCACCGGTTTCCCAAGCCTGAACGCGAGGTACGAGACGAGCGCTGCGGCCTCCGAAGCCAGGTAGCTGGCGCCCTGCAGGCCGTTACGCACCTCCTCGAGTGAGGCGGGGACCATGTCCTGGCTGTTCGGTGTCGCCATGGAACGGATCATACTTCCAGCAGATGCTCGCTACGGATGCTTTGCTGGAGATAATCGCCGCTACAAGCTCGGACGCCGGGCAGCAACGCCTGATCGCGCTGATGGGCCTGGGTTTCTTCGTGGGCGTCTTCGGCCACCTTGTCGGCTCGCGCGCCGTGGTCGCTATCGGCGTCGTTGTGTTCTTCACGGCGACCTTCCTCCTGCCGCTGATCCTCTATGCGTAACGAGAGGCCCCCGCCGCTCGCGCGGGGTGCCTAGTACTCCCACCCGGAAGTACTAGTGGCGCTCCCCCGGAATCGCGTCCTCGTCGGCTGCTGTTGCCTCAGACTCACCGGTGTGGTACTTGCGGCGACCGCGCACGCCGGCGACCAATAAGAGCACGGCAAACCCCAAGGTCACGAACACGCCCCAGTGCGGGTCATACCCGATGTCGGATTGGCTCACGACCAACGGTGGGTTGAACAGCCTGAACACGATCAGGAAGATGCACCAAGCGCCCGCCAACCCGGCGAGTGTTCCGTCCGCGAGCGGCATGTGGAACTCCCGGGCTTCGGCTCGCCGGTACAGCAGTAGCAGCACCGACGCCGACACCAGCACGATCGCCAGCTCTATGAAGCTGACGTGGCTGATGCCGGAGTTCGTGAGCTTTGGGCCCGACGGTTGCTGCCACCACGGCCCGAACATGCTCGCCACCATGCCGATCGCGGCCACGCTGGCCAGCCGCTGCTCCGTGTCAAGTTTCGCGATCGCGTCGCGCAGGCTGAGCCGCGTTCGCCGCTGCCGACCCGCCTTGCGATCCGACTTGTAGTCGAAAGCTGGGTCGAGCGTCATCTGTCCCGGCGTGGCGGACGGCGGGCGCTCGTCGAACTCGTCGGTGTCGCCCGATCTGCCGGACTCAACGTCAGGCGGATGCTGGCGGCCGCCGCCGAACAGCGGCTTTTGGCGCTCGCCGTCGTCTGACCGACCCACTAGCCGATAGGAATGTCTTCGATCGGCGGCTCGCCGTGGCGCTGATCGTCGAGCTGGTCGATGTAGTGGTCGAGCGCGGTCCGCATCGCCAGCATCGCCTCGCGCTGCAACGATTGCCAGTGCTCTTGAAACTCCGGCGGCAGACTCGCACGCAGTACGTCCGCCGTTCGGCAGATCGGGCACAATTCGACGCACTGGTGCTCGGCCGCCTCAGGCGTGCCCTGTTGACCCCCGGGCGAATCGCCGAGTCCGTTGGGCTCGCTACTGAAGCGTTTCGCGTGCTGTGGCGGTCGATCGTCCATTTTCAACATTGACTGCGCCCGAGCCTTCGTCGCGGGCGAAGCGGATCGTCAGCGACTCGTGTTCGAACTTGGCCTCGCGAGGAGCGTATGGCGCCATCGCGGAAGGCAAGATGATATTGCGCTTCTGGGTACCGACTCGAACGACCAGCTCCAGCCCGATCTTCTTCAGCTCTATCTGGGCCTTTTCCACGAACGGGATCTTCAGTCGCAGCTCGGCGCCGCTGTCGTGGAGCGTCAACTCCTGGCTGAGATCTTCGTAGAGCAACTCCCCGGGCGGGCGCTGCTCGAAGACCGCCTGCGACACCCGCCCAAGCATCTCGTCGCCGATCACCTCTTGCTCGAAGAACGGGCACTGGAGCACCGGTATCGGCTCGAACGCTTGCTGAACCAGCTCGACGTGCTGCTGTTGGACATCGCGCCAGCCGGAGAAATAACCGCCCTCGACATCGGCAGGGAAGACGCGATTGACCACCACCGCGTCGGTCAGATACCCGTAGAGGTTCAGGTAGGTGAACGTGCGTTGTGCCTCCTTGATCACCATCCGCTCGGGGTTCATAACGAGCCGAATCGATGCGTGCTTGCGATCTCGCAGGATCTCGTTCATCGCAATCAAATTGCGCACCAGCCTCTGCATGTCCTCGAACACGTCGCTTGACGGCAGTGGGATATCGAGGAACGCCTTGGCGATCGGGCGCGCGGCGCTGACCAGTCGTTTCTCCCAAGGGAAGACCTTCTCCAGCCACCAGCGCGCGACGTCGGGGAACGACAGCAGCCGTAGCGTCTCGCCGGTCGGTGCGCAGTCGACGACGATCGCGTCGAATTCTCCAGACTCGACGTGCTGCTTGATCTGCAGCAGCGAGAAGATCTCGTCCATCCCCGGCGGAACAGTCAGCTCCTCCGCGACGATCCGATCAACCCCGCGGTCGGCGAGCAGACTGCCGAGCCAGCGTTGCACCGCCTGCCAGTTGCGCTCCATCTCGGCCTCGGCCTGGACCTCCTGGCCCCAAAGGTTGTCTGCGATTCGGATCGGCTGCGGCCCGAGTTGGGCTTCTAGCGAATCGGACAGACTGTGGGCGGGATCGGTCGAGAGCACGACCGTGCGCTGACCGGCGCGCGCGATGGAGAGGGCGGTGGCGGCGGCCACACTGGTCTTGCCGACTCCGCCCTTGCCGGTGTAGAGGATCGTCCTAGGGGTCATGAGGGGCCCCATTCTAAGGCCGCGCGCCAGGTCACCTGTGCTCGACGTGACTCCGGTCCGCTCAGGGTCGAACGGTCACCTCGCCGCCGACCGTGTTGCCGTTACCGGCCAGATCGCGCGCCGAGAGCTGGAATCTGTACTGGTGCTCGCCTTTGCGCTTCGGCGGCACCCAGCGGAAGTAGTGTGGCCCGCGAGCCATCGAAGCGCTGTTCGAATACACGGTCTTGCCGCTCTCGTTCTTGATCGCTACCGCGACCTTGCTGATCTTTGACAGGCGGAACTTGACTCGCACGCCGCGCCCGGACTTGGCCGGCGAGGGCACCGCGCGGAACTTGCCAAACGTAGGATCCTGTTTGAGGTACTTGGTGAACCTGTCTTTAACGTCGCAGTAGACCTTTGTCTTGGTTCCCTTGCAGAGGTTGCGTGCGAAATCTCGGTTGAGCGTGTGGTAGTTGAGGTTGGCCTCCGCTCCGGCCTTACCCCCGGGACGGCTGTAGAGCGACCAAGCGCCGGTGTCGAAGCTGCGAATCACAGATCGCGCAACGCGGTCGCCCGACGCGAACAGCCGATCGGCGCGCTTGTCGTGCGCGAACTCCGAGTAGGTGCGCAGGCCGTTGATCGCCTGCAGCAGCCCGTTCAGTACGTTCATGTGCGGGTTGAAGCTGTAGAGCGCGTACCAAGCGCCGGATCGCGACGGCACTCGCACGCCGACCGGGGCCTTGCGCTCGAATGCTCCACGGCCGCGCTTTGCGATCTCGAGCAGCCGCGGGTCGGCGAGCCGCGCCGACGCGCGCGCCAGCGCCTGCATCGCTGTTCCCTGGGCCATCCCGGAGATCCACGGTGGCGCGCCGCCGCCGAAAGCGAACAGGTACTCCCAGGTGACAAAGCCGTTGCGCACCACGCGCAGGGAGACCAAGTCGTCGGCGAGTGAGCGCAGATTCTGATTCTTCTTCGCGTACCAGTAGCCGTTCAGCTGGCCGAAGTTGGCGAGTGGGTGGAACTGTAGTCCGCGGCCGGGGAAGTACTGGAACAGCACGCGACTGCCACCGAACTGGAGCCGCTTGCCCGAGCCCGGCGGACCGGCCTTGCCCCACCACTCGGTGTTGCGCTGCAAGTTCAAGAACACGAGCCGCATCCTGCCGGCGTTGAGGCGACCGGTGCGGGCGAGATTGCGAGTGACGCCGAGCACGTAGCCGAGCTCCGATCGCCGCTGGCCGCTCAGCCGTCGGTGGGTTGCGACCGCCGCGGAGTAGTTGGCCAGGTACTTGGTGCGGTCCCGCGAGTCAATCTTGCGTCGAGCGGCCTCTCGTCTGATCGCTCGCGGCACCGTTCGCCGCCTGCTCGAGGCGACCGTGCCGGCGATGACGCTGGCGCCGGGGACCGGCATGAAGTTTGCGTAGCGGGGGATTGGCTCCGAGCGAACACCAATGCCATGCTTGCCGACGACGAGCACGGGCTCGGCGCTGGCCGCCGGCGCCCAGCCGGCTACGGCCGCAGCTAAGGAGACTGTAAGAATAAGTTTCAAATGGCGCATGGTTATCAACGGTTTCAGTATGTTGACGGGTGCCGAGCGAGTATGCGCAAATTGCGTGGATAGTGGCTATTGGGAGTGCAGACGGCTCTCCTATTGCGGCGGTCCGGCACGATGCCTACGCTAAGCGGTCCATTCCCGGTCCATAGAAGAAAAAGCGAGAAGGAGACAAGCCTTGCTAGAGCGCCCTAGACGTTTAATCATCTTCCTAGCCCTCGCCAGCGCGATGGTCGCCTCGGTCGCGCTCGCGGGCTGC
>SDBV01000801.1_pt1 | contig 45694 bp, 42 predicted proteins | sample 2277081 | NCBI WGS metagenome assembly SDBV01 (sample SAMN10402039, study PRJNA504765) | marine sediment metagenome | isolation source: marine sediment core GS10_PC15, 223 cmbsf | place: Arctic Ocean: Southern Knipovich Ridge | collected 2010
GTGACCTCAGGAGGACTCGAACCCCCACCATGGGAACCGGAATCCCACGTTCTATCCTGTTAAACTATGAGGCCAGTAACGGAGGGCAAAGTTAATAATTTTTCCTAAAGCCCGGATTTTACCAAGTCCCAATCCATGGCAAATGGTTCTTCCTTAAAACCATCTTCTGGCATGTATGAAAGCACCTCACGGATACGCGATTTGAAATTGGGATGGGTGGAAATTATTTCAAAATGCTCCAGAAGTTCATTGCCTGTTTCCTGTTCAAGCCGCCTGAACACAGTGGCCAGGGTCCTGGGTTCAATGTTTGAATCGTCCAGCAGCCGGCAGGCAAACAGATCTGCCTCTTCTTCCTGTTTCCTGTCAAAACGGGTGGACGTCAACATCCCGGTCACCTCCCCCAGTACGTAAGGATCGCCCGAGGTAAGGATCTCTATGCCCAGCTCCTTCATAAGCCTGGCTACCACATGCCTCTTTTCCACATGTCCCATTTCATGGGCTACCACGGCAGCCAGCTCTTGGGGCGACTCACAGAAACCAATCAATCCCGTGGATATCAGAATATTTCCACCCGGTAGAGTAAAGGCATTGATCATCTCACTATCAAACACAATGAACCGGTAATCAAATTCCGACCGGTTCAAGCCTCCGGTGAGCCGGTCCCCAATCACCCGTATGGTTGAATCAATCTTCTCATTCTCCAACTCCTTGAACATGGGATTCAGCAATACCAGGTCCAGATAGGCTTCTCCAAATTTCTGTTCTCTTTCAATGCTTAACAACTGGGGATCTTCAGGATAAAAAGAGAACAAAGAGGCAACCAGCCAGATGAGGCCGAAAATACCAAGCAGGATGCCCAGGTCCTTTAAAATGGATTGTCGCATGAATGTTCTTTTTATAAACCCGGAGGCTGATTATGGAGAGTTGACCCGGTTTGGTCCGGTCTGATCCTATAGACCTGATGGTAAGCAATCTTCCCGAAAAAAATAAAATAGTAGAACAGTCCCTTCCTGGCTTTTACCGCACCTATAATACTGAAAATGAAATAGACCAGACCGGCCACTCCGGTCATGATCAGGTATCCCCAATACATGCTGGTGAAGTCAAGATCCCGGACAAAATTAACAATGGTCCATGCCACAAGACCTGAATTCAGCAGGGTTACAGGGATCTGAGAATAGAGGGACTGGAGCATATGGAACTGCACGAATTTACCCTTGTCCCGGTTCACAAAATAATAGACAATGGCAGCAACCAGATTCAGAATGGGAAGGGGCAACCCAAGTGCAGCTGTGGCAAACATCATCAGGTATGCCCCCATGGCATCTTCCCTGACCCTGACTTCAATTTCACCGGGCTGAGGGATGGGATGGTATTTCATAAAATATGTATTGGAATCCCTGCAATTAATTTACGCCTCATCGGGTAATTCCTCTCCCGTAAAAGGGGGATAGGTATCTGTCATATACATCATGTACAGGCTTAACCTCATCTGCCATCGCACCTGACCCACAACCCAATCGTGCATATTCTTCGGATATTTGGCAGTGAACAGCACCACCCACCAGGCCAGGATCTGCAAAATCCCCACAAAGAAGGCCCTGAACATCAAAATAAATCCATGTGGAATATAGACGTAAAAAATCCCGAACAACATCCTGACCAACGTTAATCCCCTGCTTACCTTTTCGGGATACGGAACCGTTATATCGGTGTGATCGTCGGTACTTTTGATGCCAAAAGCCGGGTAACCGTCAGATACATTGTACATCCTGGCTGTTACCCGAACATTCCACTTCAGAAGTCCGAGCTGAAATTCGAACATGCTTTCGGGATAACGACCGGTGAACAGGATGATCCAGAATGCCACAAATTGGAGTATGGCACCCCACAAACTTACAAACATCAAAATAAAACCGTGGGGAAGGTAAATGTAGAGCCATCCAAATAATGTCCTGAGCAACAATTCCCCCCGGGAATAACTTTCCTGGTGATCAATGGTTAGTTTCATTCTAAAGATTTTTTGGTTCACACCCAATTTAGTGAAAAATTACTCTTGATGTCAAATGTTTATTGTTAATTAAACGTAAAAAAAAATTAATTTCGCACACTGTATCAGAAGTTGACAGCATGGAATATAATTTTGCAGAAATTGAGAAGCGGTGGCAGAAATACTGGGAAACCAACAGGACCTTCAGAACCGAGGATGACTTTTCCAAACCAAAGTTTTACATACTTGACATGTTTCCTTATCCATCAGGATCTGGATTGCACGTGGGACATCCGGAAGGATACACCGCTACCGATATTGTGGCCAGGTATAAAAGGATGAAAGGTTTTAATGTGCTCCATCCCATGGGATGGGATGCCTATGGATTGCCTGCCGAACAATATGCCATTGAAACAGGGACCCATCCAGCTGTCACCACTCAAAAAAATTGTGAAAACTTCCGCAGACAGATTAAATCCCTGGGACTGGGATACGACTGGGACCGTGAGATCAACACCACTGATCCTGGATATTTCAGATGGACCCAGTGGATATTCATCCAGTTGTACAACACCTGGTTTGATCCCGGGCAGCAGAAAGGCAGGCCCATCGAAGAACTGGCCATTCCTGAGCAAATAAGGGAAGAGGGCCAGGAAGCTATTCTGAAATTTACAACCGATCAACGGCTTGCATATTATGACAATGCCCTGGTATGGTGGTGCCCCCATTGCAGGATTGTCTGCGCCAATGAAGAGGTTTTGAATGATGGCACCCATGAAAAGTGTGGGAACCCGGTTGAAAAGAAAAACCTAAAACAATGGATGTTGCGAATTCCGCTCTATGCTGAACGGCTCCTTGAAGGACTTGAAACAGTGGACTGGCCCGAAGGGGTAAAAGATATGCAGAGAAACTGGATCGGTCGATCCACCGGCGCTGAGGTTGACTTCCGGGTTGAAGGGATTGCGCAACCATTGAAGGTATTCACCACCCGCCCTGATACATTATTCGGGGCCACATACATGGTGGTGGCACCTGAACATCCGATGCTGACAGAAATTATTTCGGCAGACCAGCAGGGCAGGGTTAAGCAGTATATTGCCAACGCCGGTTTGAAGTCGGAACTTGACCGAACAGACCTTTCACGTGAAAAAACAGGTGTTTTCACCGGTAGTTATGCCGTCAATCCGGTCAATAACAAACGCATACCCATCTGGGTGGCAGATTATGTCATGATGGGTTACGGAACCGGAGCGATTATGGCAGTCCCATGTCATGATAACAGGGATTTTGAATTTGCAACTACTTTTTCTCTTCCCATTCTCTGCATCATGGACCCGAAGGTGGATGACCAGGAACTTCGAAGCAACGTGCTCAATGGACTTGCTTGCTGGACTGAAGATGGCAACTATGTCAACTCTTCGAACCACGAAACAGGATTGGACATCAATGACCTTTCAAAAGAGAGAGGAATTGAACAGACCATTGAATGGCTCCAGGCAAAAAACCTGGGGAAAGCAACCATTAATTATAAGATCAGGGATTGGCTTTTCAGCCGTCAGAGATACTGGGGAGAACCCTTCCCGGTCATTCACTGGGAAGACGGAGAAATTACCCTGCTTGATGATGCAAAGCTTCCCCTGCTTCTTCCTGAGATGGATAAATATGAGCCTGGCAGCCAGGGAGAATCGCCCCTGGCCAATGCCTCCGAATGGTTGCAGGTAACCGATGAACATGGACGTAAAGGGCGTCGTGAGACCAATACCATGCCACAGTGGGCCGGTTCCTGCTGGTATTACCTGAGGTATATTGATCCCGGCAATGACCAGGAGCCTTTCTCAAAAGAGAAGGAAAATTACTGGATGCCTGTTGACCTCTATATCGGAGGGGCGGAACACGCCGTGCTTCACTTACTCTACAGCCGGTTCTGGCACAAGGTATTGTTTGATTTGGGGATTGTCTCCACCGATGAACCATACCAGAAGCTTTTTAACCAGGGAATGATCCTGGCATTCGCATACGAAACAGCATCTGGTGCAAAGGTTACCACCGATGTGGTCGAAGAAAAAAATGGAGCATATTTCCACACTGAGACCGGTGAACCGCTGACCCAGATCGTAGCGAAAATGTCCAAATCCCTGAAAAATGTAGTGAATCCCGATGACGTGGTTGCCAGCTATGGTGCCGATTCACTGCGCCTGTATGAAATGTTCCTGGGACCGCTTGATGCCGTAAAACCATGGGTGGAAACTGGAGTGAAAGGTGTCTATAACTTTCTGAACAGGGTTTATAAATTCTTTGCAGATCCCACTCATTACCACCAGCAGGAAGAAAATAGAGAGGTATTAAAATCCTTGCAGCAGACCATTAAGAAGGTGGGGAATGACATTGAGGTATTGCATTTCAATACTGCCATCTCACAGATGATGATCTTTACCAACCTCTGTATCAAGAAAGGAAAAGTTCACCCATCCACTGCCAATGCTTTTATCCGGGTGCTGGCACCTTTTGCCCCGCACCTTGCCGAAGAAGTTTGGAGCATCCTGAAGAGCGAGACATCCATTGCTGTATCAAACTGGCCGGAACATGATGAGTCGTTGTTGCAGGAAGAGAGCCATGAATACCCTGTGATGATCAATGGAAAACTCAGATTTAAGATCGAGTTCCCTCTTGATCTGCCGGCAGAAGAAGTGGAGAAGCAGGTACTCGGGCATGAAACAGCCTTAAAATGGACCGGTGGAAAAGCTCCGCGCAAAATAATCTTCGTTCCTAAAAAGATCATAAATATCGTGGTATAATGAAGATTTGGAAAGACCTGGTTGTCATGCTGCTCCTTACCATGGGGACCATCCTTGCAGTCATTCTGTTACCACCTCTTTCAGCACTTTCACCAGTGCCCGATGAACCTTCGGGGGCCATTGAAAGTGAATGGATCAGGCCCGTTCCAGTGAAAAAATTGTACGGGATAGCCCTCTCTTCCTATAACATTATAACCGGTAAGGTACGCCGGGGTGAGTCCCTGGCCGAATTGCTCTATCCTTATGGTGTTTCCTCCCAAAAGATTCACAGGATCTCTCTGCTTCCCGACTCACTCATAGATGAACGAAAGATAAAATCCGGCAACAGCTATACCCTTTTCTGCACCAGTGATACCACCTCCGCCTATTTTGTATATGAAAAGGATCCCCTTAACTATGTAGTTATCTGTCTTGACTCTGATTCTCTGTGGGCAAAAAATGGGAAAAAGCCCATTGAAAACAGGCTCATGTTTGCCTCGGGAACCATTGAAACCTCATTGTGGGAATCCATGAGCTATAGTAAAACAAATCCCATGCTGGCAGTGGAACTGAGTGAGATCTTTGCCTGGTCCATTGATTTTTTTGGAGTACAGAAGGGCGACAGGTTTAAGGTTATTTATGAGGAAGCCCATGTGGATTCACAATCCATAGGTATTAACAGGATTCTGGGAGCCTGGATTTATCACAATGAAACCGATTTCTGGGGCATCCCCTTTGAACAGAATGAAGTCAGAAGTTTCTTTGATGAAAATGGAAACAGCCTGAGAAAAGCATTCCTCAAAGCGCCCCTCAGGTTTTCCAGGATCAGTTCCAGGTTTTCACATTCAAGGTTGCATCCCGTCCTGAAGATACGCCGTCCGCACCACGGTGTGGACTATGCGGCTCCCACCGGGACTCCGGTTCATTCTGTGGGAGACGGGGTGGTGATCAAGGTCGCTTACCAAAAAGGTGGCGGGGGCAATTATGTAAAGATTAAACATAACAGCATGTACAGTACCACATACATGCACCTCAGCCGCTTCGGGAAAGGAATCCGGCAGGGGGTGTATGTGAAGCAGGGTGATGTGATCGGTTATGTGGGAAGCACCGGACTGGCCACAGGTCCCCACCTGGACTTCAGATTTTATAAGAATGGGAGTCCTGTGGATCCCCTGAAAGTGGAAGCCCCCCCTGTGGAACCCGTAGAGGAACAGAACAGAGCTTCCTTTGAAGTCATCCGGTTCATCACCATGCAGGCTTTAGAGCTTATTTAACAGTTCCTCTACCACGGCGGGTAAATGCTTATATTCAAGAGCATGTACTTTGGAGGCAAGAGATTCAGGGGTTTCTCCCGGTTCCACAGCACACCTGGCCTGGAAAATAACATTGCCATCATCATACCTTGTATTCACATGATGGATGGTAATTCCAGACTCCGCATCACCACTGGATATTACAGCCTCATGAACACGCTGTCCATACATCCCTTTACCTCCATATCTGGGTAGCAGGGCTGGATGTATGTTGACAAGCTTCCCTTCAAATGCTTTTAGCAAGTTTCCGGGGACCAGCCACAGGAATCCAGCCAGCACGATAAAATCAATGCCACTCTCATGCAACAGCTCCAGTATCTGGTCCGAGTGGTAAAACTGCTCGCGATTAAATACAACAGTCTCTATATCAAATGATCGCGCCCGATTGATCACATGAGCATCGGGCCTGTTACTCAATAGAAGTTCTACCCTGCCTGCCGGATTCGTTCGAAAATAGCGTATCAGGTTCTCTGCATTGGTCCCCGATCCAGAGGCAAATATGGCTATGCTCTTCATTTGCTATAATTTACAATTCATGAAAAAGAAAATAAATGAAGATATTTCTTGCTGTTTTATTGAAAAACCCATCAAAAAAAAGGGCAATTTTTTGATAATAGTCGAATTTTGCATTTCTTTGCACCGTTAAAAATAACCAATATTATTAATTAAAATTTATAGTCATGTCTGACATTGCCTCAAGAGTAAAAGCAATCATTGTAGACAAATTAGGTGTCGATGAGAATGAAGTAACTATCGAAGCCAGCTTCACAAACGATCTGGGAGCTGATTCTCTTGACACAGTTGAGCTTATCATGGAATTTGAAAAGGAATTCAACATGGGTATTCCTGATGATCAGGCTGAAAGCATCTCCACTGTGGGAGAGGCTGTTAAATATATTGAAGAAAACGTGGAATAAGCAGTACTCTTTCGTTCAAATACATACTTGTATGAAACGGGTTGTTGTTACAGGCCTGGGGGCATTTACCTCCCTGGGGCATAATGTGCAGGAGTACTGGAACAGTCTTGTTAACGGCGTGAGTGGTTGCGATTTAATTACCCGTTTCAATACTGAAAAGTTTAAGACTAAATTTGCCTGTCAGATCAAGAATTACGATCCGCTTGATTATTTTCACAGAAAAGAGGCAAGAAAGCTGGACCCGTACGCTCAGTACGCCATGATCGCTGCCCATGAAGCATTCCTGGATGCAGGGCTGGAAGATTTGGATCATGACAAGGACCGTTCCGGTGTAATCTGGGCATCCGGGATCGGAGGACTGGAGACATTCCAGAATGAAATGATAAGCTACGTGGAGGGTGGAAGAATTCCCAGGTTCAACCCCTTCTTCATTCCCAAGATGATCTCTGATATTGCGGCTGGTCACCTCTCCATGAAGTATGGATACAGGGGACCCAACTATGCCACTGTCTCTGCCTGTGCATCCTCAACCAATGCGATTATCGATGCCTATAACCTGATACGCCTCGATATGGCAGATCTGTTTATAACAGGTGGCTCTGAAGCTGGCGTGAACGAGGTGGGGGTCGGTGGCTTCAATGCGATGCAGGCACTCTCCACCAACAATGACGATTACAAAAGAGCATCCCGGCCATTTGATGCCAACAGGGATGGATTTGTTATTGGCGAAGGTGGTGGCGGACTGATCCTTGAAGAGCTGGAACACGCACAAAAACGTGGTGTAAAAATATACGCAGAGTTGATTGGTGGCGGTCTTTCAGCGGATGCATATCACCTTACTGCTCCCCATCCCGAAGGAGAAGGTGCAAAGCTGGTCATGAAAAACGCACTAAGGGATTCAGGGATTCAGCCTGATCATATGGATTATATCAATGTTCACGGTACATCTACCCCCCTTGGGGATCTTTCCGAAATCAAAGCCATCAAGAGTGTTTTCGGGGATCATGCATACAAGCTGAATATCAGCGCTACAAAATCGATGACCGGCCACCTGCTCGGTGCAGCCGGAGCCATAGAATCGATCGCAGTGATTCTGTCCATTGTCAATGGTGTTGTTCCTCCAACCATCAATCTGGAAACACTGGACCCGGAAATCGATCCCAGACTGAATCTCACACTGAATAAAGCCCAAAAACGTGAGGTAAATATAGGCATGAGTAACACCTTTGGATTCGGAGGACACAACTCGTCCGTTATTTTCAGAAAATTTAACAACTGATGGTTTGAAAAACCGCAGGTTCTATTTTGAACTGGTCGGTATGCTGGGTTTTCTGCCCCGCAAAATATCCCATTACAGGCTGGCTTTCATACCCAAATCTGCATTGCATCAACATCCAACCGGGAACTTCTTAAACAATGAACGTCTTGAATACCTGGGAGATGCCGTGCTGAATGCAATTGTGGCCGAAATCCTGTTTCGCAGGTTTCCCGAGGGGAATGAAGGATTCATGACCAAAATGCGGTCACGCATTGTGAAACGGAAGAACCTGGATTCCCTGTCCACCAAAATTGAGATCCCAAAGATGATTGTTTCCAGTGTCTCGCCGGATAATAAGTCAAAACACCTCTACGGAAATGCACTTGAGGCACTGATCGGGGCCATCTATCTGGACAGGGGATATGGAGCTGCCAGGAGGTTTTTTGTAAGAAAGGTCATGCAAAAGCACATTGACCTGGTACAACTTGTAAAAAAAGATTCGGATTACAAAAGCAGGATCATTGAATGGGCCCAGAAAAATCATGTGGAGGCGGTATTCGAAAGCAAAGAGGAGCATCGTCCCAATGATAAATTTCCGTCCTTCATCTCCATCATTTCACTGATGGGAGAAGAGAAAGGAACCGGGAGGGGAGGGTCCAAAAAAGAGGCCGAACAACAGGCAGCAAGAGAAGCCCTTCTTACCATTCATACGGACTGATTCTCATTTGAATTTCCTATTTTTATGTGATTAACCAATCACTGGCACGTTGGCGGTAAAGAAACATAAGCTGGATTTAGCCATACAGGCAGATTTTTGCCTGCTGGGCATGGTAGCAGACGAACCTGATTATAAGTTGTGCTGGATGATCAACAATGCTCTCGGAATGGCTTTTGAGAAGCTTGATGATCTGAAACTATTCCACCGGAAATTGCAGGAAGATCAATTTTTTTCCATTTTTGGTTACCAGGATGAAGATGCCTTGCTTTCCTACAGGATTATCAATAACAAGTCGGACCGGGGCTTTTTCCTGGATGAGCTGAAAAACCTGGATTTCCTGGTCCATATCCAGGGAGAGATCACCACAGACAAGATCAACTCATTCCTTCATCAATCCGCCGCACTGCCCCCGGTAAGAATGTGTGTTCCGGTGGATCTGAACAGAATCCGGAACAAAGAGCGGTTGTTGCTCTGGTAGCAACACTAAAACAACCACTTAAACAGGGGGAACAATACGGAATAAACAGGAAGCTCCTGGTAATTCTGGTAACCTTCCCTGTAAAGTGAACTGAGTATGGTTCCCTGTCGTGCCAGTGGGCGGAATAACCAACGGTAAAATGGAAAGAATCCCATGACAAGGTCAAATACCATATCCAGTAGAAAGAGGAGTCCTGCCACAACGATATATACATATCCCGTAGTCTGGATATTAAAACCGGGTCCCACAACACTTATTTGAAAGAGCACAAACAGCCAGATCAATGCCTTGATGAGTAATCCCGGTGTTATCAGATAGCTTACCCTGGAGCGTACCCTTGCAAATCCAAGCAATATTGACGAGAGGATGCCCCCGGCTGCCAGCCCTGCCAGGAATCTCCATAATATACTCTCCACCGGGAAGAACAACAAACAGCAGAGTATGGAAAATATCTTCACCCCCGATGAGATCCTGTGAAATAAATGGGCCCTTACGCTTCTGGGAATTATCACTTTTTTGGACTTGTTCTTATACTTTGCTTCATGATTGAGGGCACCATAGGACCTGATCTTTATCTCAACTGTTTTCAGCAATTCGATACTGTAGGAAACACCATTTGCCATTTCATTCCGGCTATAGCAACAGCGGTCGCTGGAGGGATGGCCCTGTTCCATCTTTATAAAACCCACCACATCTTTCCAGCTTGTTTTAAACCTGCCCAGCCTGAACCAGGAGCTTCTTCGCTGATACATGTAAATCAGGAGAAATATACCAACCACCAGGAAAAAGAAGGTGCCGGCCAGGCTCGCCGGATCGCCAAATATGGCCAGGAGTATGGGGAAACTAATGGCTGCAACGGCAAACAGCAATGCGAATATGTGAAGGAAATAATCCAGGAATAATATGGGATCATGCCATTCTGGCTTGCTGAAGAATTCTTCTTCCTGTTTCTTTTTTTCCCGCCTCGCCCTTGCCTGCTTTTGCATTCGCTCCCGTTCCCTTCGAAGTACTTCCCGGGCCAGCTGATCTTCATAGGAAGAAGCTTCACCCCCGGCAGGATCAGGGTGGGACATCAAATGATCGTAAGCTGTGGTGATCTCCTGGAACTTCTGCCTGGCTCCGGGAGTTTGATTGCGATCGGGGTGGTATTTCAACGCCAGCTTCCGGTATGCAAATTTGATCTGTTTCCCGGAAGCTCCGCGGTTCAACCCCAGGACCCTGTAATAATCCTTTGCCGTCAAGCTGTTACTTTTCCTGCAAGATATCCAATCCCCGGCATCCATACAAGAAAAGCTGTCCGCCGGGAGGACGGACAGCTTTACCAACTAAACCTAAAACTAAACCAAATTGCCTGCTATTGCTTCTTATATTTCTTTTTGATAACAATGACCTTCACAGTCTCGTCATCCCCACCGTGTTCTTCAAGGATCTTCATCATTTCAACAGCATGCTTTGCTTCTGCATCATCATTAAAATGATAGGTGGTATCTTGCACTACTTTACCGTCCTTTTTCACCTGAATGGTTATTTCGGTTTTTCCCTGTGCAAAGAGGCTGATTGAAAGAAAAAACGCTGCCGCAAGGCAGAGAATCGAATGGAGCATCAATTTTTTCATGCTGGTTGCGTTTGGTTTCCGGGAACAAATCTATGGCAGAATATAGTTACTTAGGTTTAAAGGATGTTAAAGATTGTTAAAACGCTCTGTGTGAACCAATGAGGAAAACTATCTTTGCACCATGAGTCGTACCGTACTTTGGACAATGACTGTCTTGCTGAGCCTGGCCATGGTAGCGCTTGTGGCAATTCAGGCATACTGGATCAAGCACTCCATCGAATCCGAGGAGAGTCAGCTCAGACTGGTGGTAACACAGGTTTTATCTGATCTCTCCGATGAACTTGTCCAGAATGAAACCGTGATGCACATCCTGGAGGAGATCCAGCCGCCGGTTATTCAGTACCAGAGCAAAACAGTGTGGAACTTTCACATTGATGCACGCAGCACCTATGACGGAACCACCAGGGAAGATATCCACCTGGATGAGGAGATCATGATTTATTCTCCCGCCCCAAAGTCTTTGAAAAACCAGAAGGTAGAAATGATAGATGATTCGGTGCTGGTGATCCTGGGTGAAGATGAATACTTGCAGGACACCATTTTGATCTCAGCCATGAAACCCGAAGCTATCCGGATAGAACTGAATAAAAGCATGGCAGAGCAGGAATTATTTGTGAACAAGATTGTCAAAAAGATGCTGGCCGTACAAAAGAGCATTGAAGATATGATCTCAAAATCGCAGATTGAGCACATGTTAAGCGAAAAACTCACCCAACGTGGCGTGAATATGCCTTATGAATACGCTGTATATAAGGAGGGGAAAAAGCCCATCTTCCAGTCAGAACATTTTAATGAATATGAAGATTGTAAATATTTCCGTGCTTCTCTTTTTCCCGGAAGGATCTTTAACAATACCACACTGATCAGTGTATATTTTCCCGACGAAAGAAAACACCTGATCAAGTCCATGGGCATGATGGGGGGAACCTCGCTGCTGATCACTCTCTCCATTGTGATGCTGTTCACCCTTGCGCTTTACATCATCTTCAAACAAAAACGGCTCTCCGAAATGAAGAACGACTTTGTGAACAACATGACCCATGAATTGAAGACCCCGATCTCAACCATCAGTCTGGCTTCCCAGATGTTGAATGACCGGACCATCCCCGACGAACAGAAAAACATCTCACAAATATCCCGCATCATCCAGACAGAAAGCAAACAACTTGGTTTCCAGGTGGAAAGGGTGTTGCAAATGGCTGTCTTTGATCATGGTCAACTCAAATTAAAACTGGAAGATGTGGACGTGCATGACATCATTGAAACCGTGGCCCAGAATTTCCTGCTTCAGATAGATAAACGCGCAGGCAGGCTGGAGTTCCTGCCTGAAGCTGAAGAAGCAATTATTGAAGGAGATTCCATGCACATCACCAATGTTATCTCCAACCTGATTGAAAATGCCATGAAATATACCCTTCGCACACCGGATATCCGGCTTGCCACCATGAATGAAAATGGGTTCATTGTACTCTCCATCATCGATAACGGCATGGGGATCAGCAAGGAGAACCAGAAACGGGTTTTTGATAAATTTTACCGGGTACCGACCGGTAACGTGCATAATGTGAAAGGATTCGGACTGGGGCTCAGCTACGTAAAACTGATCGTTGACCAGCACCGGGGCAAAATCAGGATAAAAAGCGAACCCAACAAAGGTTCACAGTTTGATATTTACCTACCTTTGAAGGTAGAAAAACATTCCACTGTCAAATGAACGAAATCAAAAACAGGATCCTGCTTGCAGAAGATGACGAAAACCTGGGATCACTGCTCCAGGAGTACTTACAGGCGAAGAATTATGAAACCGATTGGGTCAACAACGGGGAAAAAGCGTTCAGGCATTTTGAGCAGTTTCATTATGACCTCTGCCTGCTGGATGTGATGATGCCTGTAAAAGACGGCTTTACCCTTGCATCGGAGATCCGGATGCTCAACAGTGAAATGCCCATCATTTTTCTTACTGCCAAATCCATGAAAGAAGATGTGTTGAAAGGGTTTTCAATAGGTGCCGACGATTACATGACCAAACCCTTCAGCATGGAGGAGTTGCTCTTCAGAATTGAGGCGATCCTCAGAAGGACAAAGGGGAATAAGGGAGGTGATAAAAATCTCTGGAAAATTGGTTCTTTTACATTTGATTCCAAAAAACAGGTGCTTTCAGGTACAGGTACCCAGCAGAAATTAACCACGAAAGAATCCGAGCTTCTTAAACTTCTTTGTAACAATATCAACCAGGTGCTTGAGCGAAATTTTACCCTGAAGGCCATCTGGATCGACGACAACTATTTCAATGCAAGAAGCATGGATGTGTACATCACCAAATTACGCAAATACCTCAAATTGGATCCCAATGTGCAGATCATCAATGTACATGGAAAGGGTTACAAGCTGGTGGTGGATGAATAACAGGGAGTAATCTAATCCAGCTTTAGCACGGCCATGAATGCCGACTGGGGAACTTCAATGTTTCCTACCTGGCGCATTCTTTTTTTCCCTCTCTTCTGTTTTTCAAGCAGTTTCCGCTTCCGGGTAATATCACCACCGTAACATTTGGCAGTCACATCCTTTCTAACAGCCTTCACGGTTTCACGGGCAATCACCTTGGCCCCTATGGCAGCCTGTATGGCCACTTCGTATTGCTGGCGTGGGATCAGCTCTTTCAATTTTACACAGATCCGTCGTCCGAAATCATAGGCATTTGACCGGTGCATCAGGGTGGAGAGTGCATCCACCATTTCTCCATTTAAAAGAATATCCAGTTTGACCAGATCGGCCTTCTTGTAACCATGGGGATGGTAATCGAAAGATGCATATCCCTTTGAGATACTCTTCAGTTTGTCATAGAAATCAAACACAATTTCTGCCAGGGGCATTTCAAAAGTAAGCTCTACCCTGTTGCTTGTCAGGTACATTTGGTTTTTCAATGTGCCCCTTTTATCCAGGCACAGCTTCATGATCGATCCCACATAGTCTGCCTGGGATATCACCTGTGCCGTAATGTAGGGCTCCTCAATATGGTCAATGGCCGTGGCAACAGGTAATCCGGAAGGATTATGCACCTCTATCACCTCCTTTTTTGTGGAAATGACTTTGAACGACACATTGGGAACCGTAGTAATTACATCCATGTTGAATTCACGGTCAAGTCTTTCCTGTATGATCTCCATATGCAGGAGACCCAGAAATCCGCAACGAAATCCAAATCCCAGTGCCGCTGAAGATTCGGGCAGGAAAGTGAGCGAAGCATCATTTAACTGCAACTTTTCGATGGATGTTCTAAGGTCTTCATAGTCATCGGCATCCACCGGGTAGATACCCGCAAATACCATGGGCTTTACATCTTCAAATCCAGCAATGGCTTTATCACTGGAACGATCCACATGGGTTATGGTATCCCCGACTTTTACCCCCTTTGATGTTTTGATGCCAGAAATGATGTAGCCCACATCACCGGCCAACAACTCATCTTTTGGCTCGGGCCCCAGCTTCAGAACCCCTACTTCATCCGCATGATATTCTTTTCCGGTAGCCATGAATTTCACAAGATCACCTTTTCGGATAGAACCATTAAAGATCCTGAAATAGATAAATATTCCCCTGTATGAATTAAACACCGAATCAAATATAAGTGCCTGGAGCGGAGCATCGGTGTCCCCTTCAGGTGCTGGTATCTGTTTAATAATGGCCTCAAGGATTTCATCCACTCCAAGGCCCGTCTTGCCGCTGGCTTCAATGATCTCGTCCCTGTCACATCCGATCAGATCCACGATCTGGTCCTTTACATCATCCGGCATGGCACTGTCCATGTCCATCTTGTTCAGAACGGGTATAATTTCCAGATCGTTATCGATGGCCTTGTACAGGTTTGATATGGTCTGTGCCTGGATTCCCTGGGTGGCATCCACGATAAGCAAGGCCCCTTCACATGCAGCAATGGAGCGACTCACTTCATAAGAAAAATCTACGTGGCCCGGAGTATCGATCAAATTCAGGGTATAGCTCTTGCCCTCAAATTCATGAAGCATTTGAATGGCGTGACTTTTAATGGTAATCCCGCGTTCACGCTCCAATTCCATAGTGTCCAGAACCTGGTCCTGAAAATCCCTTTCATCCAGGGTCCCGGTCCTCATGAGCAATCTGTCGGCCAGGGTACTTTTCCCATGATCAATGTGGGCGATGATGCAGAAATTACGTAAGTGATCCATAGGGATGAGTTGCAATTTTTTCGAGCACAAAGATAGTCAAACTTATATTAGTCGCATTTGCTTAGGCAACTCATCCAACATCCTTTCGATATGGGTAATTTCGAAAAGAGAAAAAAAGAGAGGTTGCCCCATTTGAGACAACCCCTGTAATTATTTGAATACGAACGATTTTACATCATGCCCATTCCACCACCGGGTCCACCAGCAGGCATTGGAGGCTCGGGCTCTGGAATATCAACGATGGCACACTCGGTAGTGAGTAACATGCCCCCGATAGAAGCCGCATTTTCCAATGCAATGCGAGCCACCTTGGTGGGATCGATCACGCCAGAATCAAGCAGGTTTTCATACTTTTCAGTGTGTGCATTGAAGCCAAAATCATCTTTACCGTCCCTGATGATCTTCACAACCACAGAACCTTCCATGCCTGCATTTTCAACAATCTGGCGGAGAGGCTCTTCAAGTGCTCTTTTTACGATGGCAATGCCTGTATTCTCATCCTCATTGCTACCTTTGAATTTCTCAAGTTTAATTTGAGCACGCAGGTATGCGACACCGCCTCCGGGGATGATTCCTTCTTCAACAGCAGCACGGGTTGAACTGAGTGCATCTTCAAAAAGGTCTTTCTTGGATTTCATTTCAACTTCTGATGAAGCACCCACATAGATCACAGCAACTCCACCGGCCAGTTTGGCCAGACGCTCCTGGAGCTTTTCCCTGTCATAATCAGAAGTGGTATTCTCGATCTGTTTCTTGATCTGTCCTACCCTTGCAGTGATCATGGCTTTCTCGCCACCACCATTTACAATGATTGTATTTTCCTTATCGATGGAAATTTTCTCGGCACTTCCCAACATTTCCAGCTCAGCACCTTCCAGCTTCAATCCTTTTTCTTCTGAAATTACAGTACCTCCGGTGAGGATGGCAATGTCTTCCAGCATCTCTTTCCTTCTGTCACCAAAACCGGGAGCCTTCACAGCAGCGATCTTCAGTGATCCGCGAAGCTTGTTTACCACGAGGGTGGCCAGAGCTTCAGCATCCACATCTTCTGCAATGATCATCAAAGGACGACCATCCTGAGCAGTAGCTTCGAGGATAGGAAGCAGATCTTTCATGGTTGAGATCTTCTTGTCGTGAATCAGGATATAAGGATTCTCCAGTACGGCTTCCATTTTTTCGGTATCGGTCACGAAATAGGGAGAGATGTATCCGCGATCGAACTGCATACCCTCAACCACATCCACGTAAGTATCGGACGATTTTGACTCTTCAATGGTAATCACACCCTCCTTTTTTACTTTCGACATGGCCTCTGCAATAAACGCTCCGATGAATGCTTCATTATTTGCAGAAATAGCAGCCACCTGCTCTATCTTTTCAGTGTCGTCTCCAACTACCTGGGACTGGCGCACCAAATCTTTTACTACTTCTTTAACAGCTTTGTCGATACCTCTTTTCAGGTCCATTGGATTGGCTCCTGCAGTTACGTTTTTCAGTCCCACCTGAACGATGGATTGGGCAAGAATAGTAGCAGTGGTGGTGCCGTCACCGGCATCATCATTGGTCTTGGAAGCAACTTCCTTTACCATCTGAGCACCCACATTCTCAATTGGGTCTTCAAGTTCCACTTCTTTTGCAACAGTAACACCATCTTTGGTGACCTGTGGTGCTCCAAATTTCTTTTCAATGATTACATTACGGCCTTTGGGGCCCAGTGTTATTTTGACAGCATTCGTCAGCTGATCAATACCGCTTTTCAGCTTATCACGAGCATCCGTGTCAAATTTAATCTCTTTTGCCATTTCTATTTTTTTTTATTGGTTACTTACTTTGATATGAATAAAACATCACTCTGTGATATGAGAAGATAGTCTTCATCATCAATGGTTAATTCCTGACCGGCGAATTTACCGTAAAGGACTTTTTCCCCAACTTTTACTTCCATGGGCTCATCCTTTTTATCGGCTCCAATCATTATCACTTCTCCATGCTGTGGCTTTTCTTTCGCTGTTTCAGGAATAATAATACCACTGGCGGTTTTGTCTTCAGCTTCTGAAGGTTTTACAAGAATTTTACCTGCAAGGATCTTACCTTTAAGTTCTGCCATTTTTTAAATCTTTATAAGTTCGACATTATCAAAATCGCTATCTCATTATCACAATCTGTGCCAAAGGGCAAAAACAAAAAAAAAGTGTCCGTTGTATGACATACTGACACTTTTTAATTAAGAAATACTTTTATACCGGTAGTTATTCGTCTCCATCTGCCGGTTCTGTACCAAATGACTCGGGCAGATCGATGGTCTGGGACGGCTGATCAAAGATGGACTCATCAAATTGTCCCTGTAAACGGGACTGGGAAGCCTCACCAGATTTGGGAATGGTAATCCCGGCGAGAAGGCTGAAAAGAATAAGTGCGGATCCAAGGGTCCATGTGGCTTTTTCCAGAAAATCGGCCGTTTTACGAACACCCATATACTGGTTGGATGATGAAAAGTTTGAAGCCAGTCCACCACCTTTTGAGTTCTGAACCAGTACGATCAAAATGGTAAAGATGCAGGTGACAACAATCAGTACCGTAAATACAACAAACATTTTATTACCTCTTTATGAACGATTTATACTCTTCTATTTTCTCAATTTGAGCTGCAAAGTAAGCACTTTTTTCCGGATATTTCAAACTTAATTTCTCGTATGCATAAATGGCCTTTGCATACAATCCCTGCTTCACATAGATCTTTGCAAGGGTGTCGGTAATGAAGCCATCATGCTCCCTGATCGACGCCAGTGATACGTCAATCTTAGGAACTGAGAGCTGATCTGCCCTGATTGGTCCCGGGTCATCACTGATGAAACTTCGTATCAATTTGTTATTCTCCGAAATTACCTTTTTGGGTTCTGCCACATCAATGGCAGGTGTCTCAGAGCGCTCAGTATCAGGCTCTTTCCATGCATCTTCGTCCAATACAAGCAGATCATCGCCTGCATCAACGGAGGCATATGGCGCATGCTGTTCGATAATCACATCTGCCTGTTCATGGGGTTCATCGGAGAACTGTATCCCACCGGGCTCTTCAGGCAGAATTTCCTCTTCCGGAGGTTGGGGTTTAACCACCTCTTTCACCATCTGGTACAACTTCTTCCTGTCACAGGAATAGATGGCTGCCACTTTCAGGTCATGTTCCTTATCCTGTCCCAGAACTTCCCTGATCCGCACCTTCAGCATGTGTGACAGGTTGAACATGGGATAGTTCCTGCAAATGTCGCTTACTTCCTCCAGATCAGCAGGAGAATAATGGTCAGTTTTGAGCAGGCGATTAAAATCTGAAGGGTCCATAATTAAAGATGTTACCAGGAGATAAAAGCCCTGTTAAATATATCCTCCACCAGGTTCTCTACAATCACTTCTATCAGTACATTCTCCACATCAGTCAGGTTCAGTGAGGCATCATATTCCTCAAACCTGGAGAAGCTGGCATCATAATCCAGATCGGGTTCCTCCATGTTTGTATATTTGACTCTCACAGTGATAGTCAACCTGTTGCGGGCAGCAACTTCATCCCCGGTAATGGCTGTAGGTCTGGTTGCATAATTGGTAATTTCACCTGAAAAGTTCACATCACCGCCAGCGGCAGACAGGTCCAGGCTGGTATTGTCCTGAATTTTATCCATCAGGGCATCGGTGAACAGCTGGCTCAACTGAGCCTGAACAATGGGAGCCCGGTTGGGGAAATATTGGACCGAATAGGTCAGCACTTCAGGAGAGATATTCACGCCACTGAAGGAATAGGTCATTTTGCACTGTTTTGCAGTGACCGACAGGGTGATGGTAACAGCCAGGGTAACAATGATGGTCATGATCACCCCGGTTATCTTTCCAATGTGTTTATGCATGCCTCTCATTTCCCTATTCAATGTTATACTCCTTGATCTTTCTATACAAAGTTCGTTCCGAAATACCCAGGTCCTGGGCTGCATATTTTCTTTTCCCGTTGTGCTTTTCCAACGCCTTGATGATCAACTCGACCTCCTTGTCTTCCAGGGAAAGAGATTCTTCCACAATCTCTTCCGTATCCATGATCCGGTCCTCATCCCTGCTTGTCTTGGATGGCATTTGAGGGGTGATCAGGTTGCCAGCTGCTCCAGGCAGGTCATCTACTGTGGAATAGAGCTTCTTAATGATTCCTTCATTTTGCTGTTCAATGTCGCGGCTTACCGGGCCCTTCTCCATGATCTGGGCCACCAGTTTTTTCAGATCAGTCATGTCATTCTTCATATCGAACAGCACCTTGTAAAGAATCTCCCTTTCCGAATTGAAAGCCTCTTCACTAACCGAATCCTTAGCAATCAGGGCTGGCAACCGGGTTTTCTGGTAGTCGGGCAGATAATTCATCAGGGACGAACCTGTCACTTCCCTCTCCTGCTCGATGATGGAGAGTTGTTCCGTTATATTTTTTAATTGCCTTATATTGCCAGGCCATTCATAATTCAGCAACACTTGGCGGGCTTCCTCATTCAGCCTTATGGACGGCATACGGTACCTGTCCGAAAAATCAGCCGCAAATTTTCTGAACAACAGAAGAATGTCATTACCCCGCTCTCTGAGTGAAGGGATATGTATGGGAACGGTATTCAATCGGTAAAACAGATCTTCCCGGAATTTGGCATTCTTAACGGCCTGGGCGATGTCAAGGTTGGTGGCTGCAACAACCCTTACGTCGGTCTTCACTACCTTGGAGGATCCAACCCTGATAAATTCGCCTGTTTCAAGCACCCGCAGCAGGCGGACCTGGCTTGAAAGTGGTAATTCGGCCACCTCATCAAGAAAAATAGTACCCCCGTTGACCGATTCAAAATATCCCTTCCGGGAATCAAAGGCTCCAGTAAAAGCGCCTTTTTCATGCCCGAACAATTCGGAATCGATGGTGCCATCGGGAATCGCCCCGCAGTTAACAGCAATGTATGGTCCGTGCTTTCTTCCTCCAAGAGAGTGAATGATCTGTGGAAATGCTTCCTTGCCAGTACCGCTCTCACCGGTAATAAGCACACTCAAATCTGTGGATGCAACCTGCCTGGCAATATCGATGGCCCTGTCGAGCCCATTGAAGGTTCCTATGATCCCAAACCGCTGCTTTATCTGTTGAATCTCCATTATAATCTCTGACAAAATAACCTGAAAGTATGACAAAATTACAATTTTACACGGATTCAAAAAGATTTAATCAATAGTTTCCTATTCGTAGTGCAAAATATCTGCCGGATTGGCCCGTGCTGCCCTGAAAGCAAGATATGACACCGTGAGCAATGAAACACCCATGGCTGTCAATGCAGATATCACATAGATCCATGGTTTAAATCCAATGTTGTAGGGAAAATCCTGCAACCAGTTCTGCATGAAGAAGTAGGCCGCAATCCAGGCAACCAGGACTGAAACACTCATAAGCATGACTATTTCGCGGGACACCACCAGGACCACCTCCCCGATGCTTGCGCCCATGGCCTTCCTGATTCCGATCTCCCGGCTTTTTCTTTGCGTATTATGAAGGGTCAGCCCAAATAATCCCAGGCAGGCGATAAATGTGGCAAGAATGGCAAACAACAGTGACAATCTTCCGGTGCGTCGTTCTTCCTTGTAGTAATTGTCCAGCTCCTCATCCAGGAAAAAATATTGGAAAGGGGCATCATTTGACATCTCCATCCAGGTCTTCTTAATCCTGTTAATGGTACTTGGGACACCCGGTCCGGCTACCCCCAGCCTGATGGTAATATACCCGGCCCAGCCCGGACTTTCAGTTTTATTACGAAGCAAATAAGGACCGATGGGATCCCTTAATGAACTGTGGTGAAAATCCTCAAAAACACCTATGATCCTGAGTTTACTGGTATCTCCCTCCAGGGTAGGCTCCAGGATCACTGTGCTGAAAGGATCTGTGATTCCGTATTCCTTTACAGCTGCTTCATTAATCAGTATGGCTGAGGTATCTGACGAATTCCCGAATTCAAAAAACCGACTCTTTTTATCTGCCAGTTTAAAATTGTAGGTTGCCATAAACTTATGATCCACGTAATTGGTGGCGAACATGAAATTTTTAGAGGCCTCTCTTCCCTGGATCTGGTAAGTTTCTGTGCTGTTATTGAATCCCAGGTAAGTGGTTGAATTCGTGGCGCCGGCCACTCCCGGGATTTTCTCAATTTCTCTGCAAAATGTCTGTATGCTGTGGCCGAGCGGATAGACCCGTTTCATAACCACCAGCTGTTCCTTTTCATACCCGAGGTCTTTGTTGAGCATATAACGCAGTTGTACAGAAACAATGAGGGTTCCCACAATAATGGCAACAGAAATTGTAAACTGGACCACCACCATCAGGTTCCTGAGATAACCTGCACGGCGACTGCCCGGAAATCCTCTTCTGAATCCGTCTACGGGTTGAAACCCTGCCAGGTAAATTGCAGGGTACGCTCCACTCACCAGGCCCACCATCAGGGCCAGCAGGATGATAAATGGGAACAGGTAAAATTGCTTCGAGGAATCCAACCTCAGGTCCAGATCCATGGCCATGTTAAACCAGGGAAGTGAAAGCTCAACCAGGATCAGGGCAAAACCCAGTGCAATCATACTGAGGATCACCGATTCGGTAAGGAACTGACTGATCAGCAGTCCTCGATCGGAACCTGCCACTTTTCTCAGTCCGATCTCCCTGGCCCTGGTAGCTGACCTGGCGGTTGACAGGTTCATAAAATTGATTGATGCAATGACCAGGATAAAGAAAGCAACCAGGGCAAATATATAAATATACATCCTGTCGTTTACCGGCCGGAAACAGATCTCAAGCCCCACTTCAATATCGGGTTGCAGGTGAATGTCCTCCAAAGGTTGCAGGTATATCCCATACCGATTTCCTCCTGCTTCCCATTCTTCAGGTCCCACTCCAAGGACTGTTTCCAGTTCTCCCCTGATATGATTCAGTAAAACGCCAGCCATCTCCTGTTCCACTGTGATCCGGTCAGCACCAGAAGTTAACAGGACATAACTGTAGATGGAATTCTGAAACCAGGTCTCGTTGTGTGAATAATCGAGGGTTACCATGGAAGCTATGAAATCAGCGAAAAAATGGGAATTCCCGGGCAGGGATTCGATGACCCCGGTAACCACGTAAAAGTTACTGTCTTTGTTTACACTGAGAGGCAGTCCCAGTGGATTCCTGTCCCCAAAATAGAGCCTGGCTTTATCTTCTGTAATAACAATGGATTTCGGACTGGTAAGGGCAGTGGCTGGATCTCCCCTTAAAAAATTAATGCTGAAAATATCGAAGATGGATGAATCGGCAAACAAAAAATGATCCTCCATGTACTTTTCTCCATCATTCCATATTAGCTGCTGGTTGAATACATCAAAGCGCACAAATTTTTCAATTTCCGGGATCTCTTCGGTGAAAGTAGGTGCCATGATCATGGAAGTCCAGGCTCCCCTGAAAGTCTGCTCCCCTATTTTCCCGTCGATATAAAGCCTGTGAATACGGCTGCTACGCTCATGGAACCGATCATAACTTAATTCCTTGCTGATAAACAGGAGAATCAGGATGGAACTGGCAAAACCAATGGCAAGACCCGAAATGTTGATCAGGGTAAAAACCTTGTTCTTACTGATATTTCTGAGCGCTACTGTAAAAAAAATCCTCCACATTAAACCACATTTGTTAATATTAAACAGTTATCGTGCCACAATGTTTAAGACATTGTTAATAAACTACTTGGCCCGAAAAGCAAGAAGTTGATTAAGGAAAATATGTTCGAAAACGAAACCGCCTTGCACGAAACAGGACAATGCGTCATCATAGGTTGAAGAAAACCCTGAATGTATAGAGTGAGTATTCATTTGAAAGATTTTCAAAGGTATACTCCAGTTTGTTCCCTGTGCTCTTTGCCATTTCAATCAATCCAAGGCCGGCTCCTCCCTTGGATGAAAACTCACCATTGGTGATGGTGGACCTGTAAAGCTCTTTCAACTCTTCCGTGTTCTGGTTATTCACATAATCAATTCTTGACCGAAGGGGATCAACATCCTCTTTTTTAACCGGATTTCGGGTAATAAGCTCAATCTTGGACGAATTTTGATTGATCTGAAAAGAGGGGCAAAACCCGGATTTATGATCGCCGTTGCACAATAACTGATCACTGTGTTTGGTGATGTTTTCAAGAGCCTCAATCATGATGGAGATCATTTTCTTGTAAGTCTTGAATGCAATATCATGATCCTGCACAGCTATTTTGAATTCCAACAACAACCAGTCGATGGTACTGAAAGAAAGCGGACCCTGGTAGGTCAGGATGGACTTACTCATCATTGCACATCAGGTTTGATACCGTAATTTAAGAAAAACTAATTAAAGATTCATTGTTGTTATCCACATACCCTGAATCCTCCATCAAATCTTTTCCGCGACTGGCCTCAACGGCCAGCTGGTCGCATCGTTCATTTTCCGGAATGCTGGCATGTCCTTTTACCCAGACAAAGGTGACGGAATACTTTCTGTACAAAACCAGAAACTGCTGCCAGAGATCGATATTCTTCTTTTTCTTAAATCCTTTTTTCTCCCAGTTGAAAACCCATCCCAGGTTCACTGCATCGGCAACGTACCTGGAATCGGTATAGAATTTCACTTTCAGTTCCTTCCTCTTCAACGCTTCCAGGCCCCTGATCACAGCGAGCAGTTCCATCCGGTTGTTGGTGGTTAATGCGTATCCCTCAGACAACTCTTTCCGGTGCTTCCCATACAACATCACCACACCAAGACCTCCAGGACCGGGATTTCCCCGGGCAGCTCCATCGGTATAAATGACTATCTCACCCGGTAGCATGGTTGCATTATCTGATAAGATTCATCTCTTCAATAAGATGATCCGCCCCTGCATATTTATCGATGATAAACAGCACATACCTGATATCCACATTGATACACTTTTGAAGTTCCGTTTCAAAGGCCACATCTCCACTCATGGCCTCCCAGTTCCCATCAAATGCAAGACCGATCAGTTCACCATTGGCATTGATTACCGGACTTCCGGAATTCCCGCCGGTAATGTCGTTGTTTGAGGTAAAACATACATTCAGCCTGCCATCTTCACCGTAGGGTCCAAAGTCTTTTTCAGCATACAGTTCCTTAAGCTTATCAGTTACGATGAATTCGAAATTGGAAGGGTCTTCCTTCTCCATCACCCCTCCAAGGGTGGTATAGTGGGTATAAAGTACCGCATCCCTTGGAATATAATCGCCCACCATACCATAATTCATCCTCATGGTTGAATTGGCATCGGAATAGAAATCCTTATGAGGATACATTTCCACAAGTCCTTTCAAATACAGCCTGCTCCCCCTTTCATAAGGCTCATTAAACCTGTCAAATTTGCCCTGCACTTCGAAGTACTTCGCAGCAGCCACTGCCGCATTGTATGCCTGGTCTTTCCTTAATACCTTCAAAGATGGATTGTCCATGAAGGCCAGGAATTTCTCCTGGTCCGTAACAACAGATTTCTTAAAATACTTCTCCACGTATTTGTCCACATCACCTTTATATTTGTTTTTCACCTCCAGGATATTGGCGGGCAGGTACTGATCATCTACCTCTTCGATCAGCAACCTGATCATCGCGGCCATGACCTTTTTATCGGTTGACGGATTATAATCCTTATAGAAGTCTGCAGAAAATTCCTTCAGATCTGTGGCCACGGCAGTGATCTCTTCCTGATCAGGATCAGGTTGTGCCATAACCCCTTCAAGTATCCTGAGATTAGTGGCAAAATCTACAGACTCCATCCCTCCACGGAACAGGACCTCCTCCAGGTATTGCATTGCATTCCCGATTTCTTTCCTTCCTTCAACAGCCTGTTTAATATCTTTCAGGGCATTTCCATACAATTCCATGCGCGCATCATTCTGATTCACCCAGGCTTCAAAAGCTTCTTCCTGTTTCTGCTTTTTAGACACCACTTTCAGTCTCCTGAGGCCGTTGCTCTGTCCAATGGAATACTTCCAATAGTTGGACGAACGTGAGTATTTTGCAGCATACTGCAACCGTACCTTTTCATCTGCCTGCATGTCTTCCATCTGCAGCTTCTGCTTGATCCCCCTGATACGGATCCTGTTGGGGTGGGTAATCTCAAGCAGTTCCCGGATCTCCCATGAGGTCATGTAACGATCCGTTCTTCCAGGGTACCCCAGTACCATGGTAAAATCATCCTTTTCATATCCTTTCAGAGAAACCGGAAGGTAGTGTTTGGATTTCAGGGGAATGTTATCCGGGCTGTAATCTGCCGGTTTGCCGTCGGGACCGGTATATACCCTGAACAGAGAAAAGTCACCAGTATGACGCGGCCACATCCAGTTGTCTGTATCTCCACCATATTTGCCGATTGACTCGGGGGGTGCACCAACAAGCCGCACATCACTGAATGTTTCTGAAACAAACAGGAAAAAACGATTTCCGTTAAACATGTCCCTGATCCTGGCGTCGTAATGTGTACCTTCAGTCGCTTTTGACACAATGGATCTTGAAAGAAAACGGATTTTTGAACTGCGCTCTGCCTGGGTCATCCCTTCATTAAGCTCCGGAACAATTTGATCTGTTATCTCTTCCATCCTGATCAGGAATGTGATGGTCTTGCCTTCGTTGGGTAACTCCTCATCCAGAGTCATGGCCCAGAAACCGTTCTTTAAATAGTCATGCTCCACCGAGCTATGGTATTGAATTTCGTCGTATCCACAATGGTGGTTGGTCAACAGGAGTCCATCCGCTGAAATCAACTCTGCAGTACAGGAACCCTGGTCCAGTGCACCCACAGCATCCTTAAGGCTTGCGTGATTAACGCTGTAAATCTGCTCAGCGGTAAGTTGTAAACCCATTTCGGACATTTCATCCATGTTCACCTGCCCGATCAGGCTTAACAACCACATTCCTTCATCTGCATACACCCTCACCTGGAAGGCAACGATCAATCCGATCAATAAAAGACTAAATTTCCTCATGCGTATTTCATTTAATTAACTCCCTATTATTATCTGTTTTGCCAGAGCAGCCTGCAAAGATTGTAAATTTCTTTCTTAAAAGTCCAGTTTCATCTGATCATTCAACAACCTGAATGAACGCCTGTGATAAGCAGTGGGACCAAATTTCAAAACTGCCTCCCGGTGCAACCTGGTGGGGTAACCCTTGTTGGAATTCCATCCATACCCGGGGTATTCCATGTGAAGGCTTTTCATATAATCATCCCGGTGGGTTTTTGCAAGTATGGACGCTGCGGCGATGGAAGCATAAATGGCATCTCCCTTCACTATGCATGTAAAAGGAATGTCCATATAAGGATTGAACCGATTGCCATCAATCAGCAGGTGCTCAGGCGTAAGATTCAGTTTTTCAATGGCCCGGTGCATGGCAAGGAAAGAGGCATTCAGGATGTTGATCTGATCAATTTCTTTTTCATCTACCACTCCCACCCCATAAGCAAGGGATTCGGTTTCGATGACAACCCGAAGCAATTCCCTGGTTTTTTCCGACAGTTTTTTGCTGTCATCCAGGACAGGATCACTGAATTGAGCGGGAAGCACAACGGCTGCTGCGAAGACCGGACCCGCGATGCAACCTCTCCCGGCTTCATCACACCCGACCTCAATAACTCCTTCCTTATGAAATGGCTTAAGCATTTTCCTTCAACACCTGCTCAATAGAATCCCACAACATCGTTGCGGTGTGGTCCCAGCTGAACTGCTCCCTTCTTATTCTTCCCTTTTCAATAAGTCCGGTCCGCAGGCCCTTCTCCCTAACGATCCTTATCATGCCGTCCCTGATGCTTCCCGGACTCTCCGGTGCAACAAAAATCGCAGCATCTCCGGCTATTTCAGGAAGGCTTGTTGCTTTGGATGCGATAACGGGTATATCACACTTCATGGCTTCAATAACAGGGATTCCGAATCCTTCAAAATAGGGTACAAATGTCATTGCCCATGCAGCCCCCAGCACGTCATTGAGTTTTTCGGGTGAAAGACGCCCTGTAAAGATCACATCTTTCTTGTTCCCCATTTTTTCAAGTTGTTTTTCCATGGGCCTTGTGAGAAAAAATTTCTCTCCCACCAGGACAAGTTTAAAGTTGCCTTTGTTTTCGTCTTTGAAGAGCTGGAATGCTTTCAAAAGATTTATTATGTTTTTCCTGGGATGAAGACTCCCTACAAACACGAAGTAGGGTGACCCTGCGGAGAATTCATTCCTCACTTCAACTGCCCTCTCCTCTGTAATAGGTTTATATCTTTCATTGGCCCCGTTATAAGCCAGATCAATTTTTTCCTCTGCTACATCATACTGGTTAATGATGTCTCTTCTTGAATACTCCGACACTGTCACAATACGGGAAGCTTTCCTGGCAAACCTTGGAAAAAAATAGCGGTAGTACTTCCTCACCAGCCAGGGAAGATCGCCCGGCCTGTGTTCAAAATTAATGTCGTGGATAACAACCACCGAAGGCGTTTTGGATCGCAGGGATAAAAACCCGTCGGTACTCAGGAACAGATCTGGCTTTGTTCTTCTCAGGAAAGCATTGACCCTGCACTCGAACCAGTAATACCACAATACAGGATGCCGGGTGGATGGTCGCAACACAACCGGAACGACGTTCTCACCAAAAACAACTTCCTTGCTGTATTTCCGGTCAAACAAGAATATGAATTGATAATCAGGATGATCCCCGGTAATCCTTTTCAGTGTCTCGAATGTGAACCACCCAATGCCATCCAGTTTCCCGGGCATCAAAAGGCGTGTATTCACCGCGATTGTCTGCTTTTTTATTTGCTGGTTCAAAGTGCCCGTAACTTTTCTGAGGCGAACTTATTACATTTGTATTGAATTAAAAAATATTTTAATCAGAACTAGTTTGAAAAAACGATTTATCACAAACCTGACCCTGTTGATCTTATTGAACCTGCTGATCAAGCCTTTCTGGTTTTTTGGGATTGAAGTCGGTGTGCAGAACAGAGTTGGTGCAGAGATGTATGGCTTCTATTTCTCCCTTTTTAATTTCGCATTTATCCTTAATATCCTGCTGGATGTGGGAATCAACAATTTCAACAACCGGGCCATAGCCAGGAATCACAGCCTGCTCAGCGATTACATTGCTGCCATCATCCCCCTGAAACTCGTTTTATCGCTGATCTATGCCGGGGTTGTATTTCTTTCAGGCAAGCTCATAGGGTACTCCTCTGAACAGTTCAGGATGCTATGGATCCTGGTCCTTAACCAGTTCCTGTCATCATTCATTCTCTATTTCAGAACCAATATCAGCGGACTGCAGTATTACAGGACCGACAGCCTCCTGTCGGTGATGGACCGCAGTCTTATGATCCTTTTTACAGGATTGCTGCTCTGGGGCAATTTCATGAAGGAACCATTCCGGATTGAATGGTTTGTTTATGCTCAATCAACCTCATATACCCTGACCCTCATAACAGTTGCACTGATCGTTCGATACAGGTCCGGCTCCTTCATTTCAAAACTCAGCCTTTCCCGCTCAAGGAAGATCCTTCGGCAAAGCTATCCTTTTGCTCTGCTGATCCTTCTGATGGCACTATTTAACCGGATCGACTCGGTCATGCTTGAGCGAATGCTGGAAAACGGCAAACAGGAAGCCGGAATCTACGCCCAGTCATTCCGCATCTTCGACGCTGCATCCCAATTCTCCTTGTTGTTTGCAATGCTTTTGCTTCCTATGTTTTCAAGGATGCTCAGATTAAAACAGGAAGTGAATGAATTGTTAAGGATGGCACTTCCCCTGATATTGGTTGCAGGGCTCTCCATCGCCATCACATGTAATTATTACAAGCAGGAAATCATCGACCTCCTTTATGATGCACATGCGCCTTACAGCTCCAGGATCTTTGGGATCCTGATGATCGGTTTTCTGTTTATTTCCACCAGTTATATTTATGGAACACTTCTAACTGCCAATAACAACCTGCGCCATCTGAACATACTGGCAGCATCTACAGTTGTAATTAATATTACCTTAAATCTTATATTGATTCCCCGCTACCAGGCCTATGGCGCAGCTATTTCAAGCCTGGTATCCCAGGGCTATTATGCCCTCCTGCAGATTGGACTTTCAACACGGTTGTTAAAGATCCCTATGAACTGGGATATACTCACCAAGCTCACAGGTTTCCTGGCATTCAATATTCTCACAGGCTACTTCTCTTTACTCATCCCCGGCTGGATCCCGGGTTTCTTGGTGCTTCTGTTGTCCTGCGCTGTTAGTTCATTGCTGCTGGGACTGATCAAACCCTCCGAGTTACTGGCCATCGTTAAAAGCAACGAAGAATAGAACCGAAGTCCTCTATCTCCAGGATCTTTAAACCGGAGCTGAAAACCTTTGCTTATCAATTTTACATACGTTATTACAATATATTAATATCGCTTAATTGCTGTGTTTAAAACATTTATATTTTACTTTATAGTGTTTTTTACTCTATTATATTTATGGAAAATATCAAATGTTAGGAATTTGTTAATTGTTCATTCTCCGAGGACGCCATAAAACTGCGGGCTTTCCCTATTTTTAGTGGACCAAATCAAGAATTGAAAGGTGGAGCATAATAAAGATGAAAAGCTAATAAGGATACACAGGGCCACTTTGTTGTTCAATAGCCGGGAACAGGAAGCCTTTAACCTCTTTTGTGAGAAATATAAGATCAGTAATAAATCCAAATTTATGAGGGAAGCCATCATGACAGAGATCCTGAAACGTTTTGATGAAGACTACCCCACACTGTTCTAATTTGAAAAACCCAACCTCTTCTATACCAGATAACTCCTTACGCTCATGGAAGACAGGACAGCGTTGATCAATGACCTGGATATTCTCCAGGCAGTATTTGAAAACTCCAATGCTGCAATGATGGTGGTCGATAAAAAAACCTCCATTTTATTGGTCAATAGTGAATTGGAGAAAGTTACAGGTTATGTCCGGCAGGAACTGGAAGGGCTGCGCAAGTGGACTGAAATGGTTCTTTCCGAAGACAGAGACACCCTGAAAAACCTGCTTCGCATACTGAAAGCAGATGGAACAGGTCTTCCTGATAAATATGAATGCAGGTTTGTTGACAGTTATGGCAACCTTAAGACAGTCTATCTATCTGGCTCATTCCTTAAAGAATCCGGACTGATGATCCTCTCGCTTATCAATATTACAGAGGAGAAAGAAAACGAGAGCAAGCTAAAAAGAGCCATCATGAAGGCTGAGGCATCCGACAAGCTTAAATCTGCTTTCCTCGGTAATCTTTCGCACGAAATCAGGACACCCATGAATGCCATCGTAGGTTTTGCGTCATTATTGCAAATGGAAGATCTGTCTGAGGAGAAGAAAAAGTTATACCTGACACAGATCATTAACGGCAGTGCCGATCTGCTTCAGTTGATAGAAAAAACCATCATTCTCTCGAAGATCGACCTCGGGCAAATTAAGATTAACAGGCGCCAGTTTTTTGTGAATAAGAGCTTGAAAGAACTACAGGAAAAATATCAACAGATCCTTAATAACTCTGGCAAGGATACCATTGAATTGATCTTTGAGCCAGGCCGAAACGAAGATGAATTCGTCGTTCAGGCTGATCGAATACGAATCATTGAGGTCCTGAACAACCTGCTAGAAAATGCTGTGAAATTCACCAGCAGAGGTCGAATCACCCTGGGGTATGCCTATCTGGAAGAAGAGTTTGATCTCGGCTATGATGCATTGTTATTCTATGTGAAAGATACGGGTGGAGGTATTCCAAAAGAGAGGACAGAAATCATATTCGACAGATTTGTGAAACTGGTAAATAAAAATGAGACTATGCTGAGAGGGGCAGGACTTGGCCTGGCCATTGCGCATGATCTGGTGAAACTCATGGGTGGAGATATATGGGTGGACACAGAAGTTGGACAGGGCAGCAAATTTTATTTCACCTTACCCATCTCCTACTCAAAGACCCAGCTGGCCAATATCGCCAAACCCAAACCCAGGAAAAAGTATGAAGATTGGTCCTCTTATCAAATGCTTGTAGCCGAGGATATTGAGTCTAATTATCTCTATATCAAAGAATTAATGGCTCCTACAAAAATTAATATATTGAGGGCCCGGGATGGACTTGAGGCAGTGGAAATTTTTGAGAAACATCCCGGTATTGATGTTGTCCTGATGGATATTCTTATGCCCGGGATGGATGGATATGAAGCAACAACCAAAATACACCTCATCCGCAGTGAGGTTCCGGTTATAGCTCAGACTGCCTTTACATTTGAAGGTGAGTTAAAGGACGGGCTCTACGCAGGATGTTTCACCGATTACATCATGAAACCATTTACAAGGGATATGCTCTTGGCCAACCTGAAGAAATACCTGGTCAGTGCTAAATGATCTCCATGGAATAAATGATGGCTTCCAGTTGTTTTAGTTTTGTCCGCTTTTTCAGATTTGGGTGATAGATGTACCCATCTACTGTTATGATCCGGTTTCGCTTTGCATCAAAAACAGAATGACTTATAAAAGGGCCTCCCATAAATCCGTTTTCAAGTTCCCACAATCCCCTGAGCTCAACCACGTCCATGTTGTTGTTCTTCAAATCAAAAGCCAAAGGTTTATACATGGGTGAAATGGTCATATAAGAATCTTCCCTGGGGCCTTCCGTATAAGATTTTGTAATTCTGTTTCTCTGCGCAATAAGATTTGATGTTTCAAGATCACCAGGCCCCAGTGCAGGATAATCATATACCTGTATAACCTGCGAAAGATTAGGTGATTCAATGGATATTGAGGTATATTCATCCTTGCTGAAATCAAGGTTGTATCCCCTCGGAATGGCCAATCTTATCTGGTGGTGATCCGCTATTTGTTTTTGAATGGCCAGATCCTTAGAATCATTGTAGGTCGCCATCAACCTGTTCCTGTCATATTGTACCAAGAAACCCTGGATTCGCTGATCATTCTCACTGATCAACTGCCCGAGCTCAACTCCGGACGGAGCCTCCAACTGTATCAGGATCTGCGGTTTTGCCCAAACGTTTTCCCTGAAACGTATCCTGGATTCTGCTCCGGATTTAATGGTTGTTAACACAATGGACCTGTGAAACTGGTACAACTTATCGAACGATGCTGCAGTAATATGAATCACATCAAAGAGTGGTTCAGATTGAGGAAGTCCAGGGTATTCCTCCTTTAAAATATCCTGTAGCAAATCCCCGGCCGAATTCTCCCAGTTGAAATTATCCATGACCACCAACACCTCTCCGGCTCCACCTGTAATGCCCGGCATGATCCTTCCTCCAGCTCCTCCCTGATTGCCTGTGGTATCACATGATGTTGCAATCGGTAAAAAACCTATCAAGATAAAAAAACCTGTCCACCGCAGCAGACAGGCCATATCTTTAAACAGAAATTTACTCCTTTGCATCATTCAGTTTTTTTTTATCTTTCTCCTCCTCCACATCTTCAACATCTTCAACATCTTCGGCAGTGGCCTTTTTAAATTCCTTCATTCCCTGTCCTATACCACGCATCAATTCAGGGATCTTGCGCCCACCAAAAAGCAGCAGAACAAGCATCACTACAACTACAATTTGCCAGACTCCTATTGCAAGGGTTATAAAAGCTTCCATTTCTATTGATTAAAAAGTTTGTTCTACAAAAATAGTTAAATAATTGTTCTATTTATTAAATAATCCAATGATGTCATTCAAATTTGCATAGAGCAGAAGACTCAGCAACAGGACCATTCCAACAATTTGAGCATACTCCATGAACTTGTCCCCCGGTTTTCTGCCGGTAATTATCTCGAACAACAGGAACATCACATGCCCGCCATCCAGTGCAGGTATAGGTAGTATATTCATGATGGCCAGGATGATAGAAAGGAAGGCTGTCATATTCCAGAAACTCTGCCAGTTCCATACGGATGGGAATATACTGCCGATCTTAATAAACCCGCCAAGCTCTTCATATGCTTTTGTCTCAGGCTTGAAGAGCATCTTAAGCTGTTTGAGATAGCTTTTGGTAATATCGATACCCCGGTTGATCCCTGCTGGAATGGATTGAAAAAAAGTGTACTTCACCACAACTGTTTCGTAGAAGTCAAGATAGTACGAGTTAGCAAACCCAAATTTCCCGTCTTCATTGGTCTTTATCTGTACATCAAGTGCATCTGATCCACGAAGAATGCGCAATCCAAAGGTTTTATTGGCCACTCCCCGGGTTTGCTCAATAAATTCATCATAGAAGAATACAGGATGCTCATCCACTCCAATGATCCGGTCTCCCACCTCAATTCCAGCCTTTTCCATACCACCATCTTCAACAAGCAAACCAATTTCGCATGGAATTCTTGGCTCTATGGCCCGTTCCAGTTTCAATAACTTTGAGGTGATGCCTTCCGGCAAACGGATATCCATCTGATTTCCATCTCTTTCAACCTTTATGATTTCAGGGGCATTAACCACAAGATCGTGATGAATGGAGGTCCATCTTTTCACTTGAACCCCATCAAGAGAAAGGATCTTATCACCATTTTTCAGACCCATATCCAACAACTCACTTTTGAACATGTAACCATATTCCAGGCGCTCAGGAGGAACATACTCTTCACCCCACTGAAAGAAAACAAGAATATAAATGAACAAAGCCAATAAGAAGTTTACAATCACCCCCCCGAGCATGATCAACAATCGTTGCCATGCTTTCTTTGATCTGAATTCATAGGGCTGGGGTGGTTGTTTCATTTGCTCCCGGTCCATGGATTCATCAATCATGCCGCTGATCTTCACATAACCACCCAGGGGAAGCCACCCGATCCCATAAACAGTGTCACCGATCTTCCTTTTAAACAGGGAAAAACCTGCGTCAAAGAAAAGATAGAATTTTTCCACCCTCACTTTAAAGATCCTTGCAAGGGTATAGTGTCCCAGTTCGTGCATCACGATCAGGATAGAGAGGCTCACAAGTAATTGTGCTATTTTTACCAATACGTCCATTACTTCTTATATTTGTGCTTTAGCGACCTGCCTGGCCAACAGGTCCGTTTCAAAATAATCATCCAGCAAAGGAGCCTTTATAAAGGTTGATTTTCCCAGGGTGCTTTCAATGACATCCGGTATATCAAGGAATCCAATCTTCTTCTCCAGGAAAGCCTCTACTGCAACCTCATTGGCTGCATTTAAAATGCATGGCCAGTTCCCTCCTTTCCTCAGAGTTTCGTAAGAAATTGCAAGGTTACGAAAAATTTTTGTATCCGGCTGCTCAAAAGTCAATTCCGGGTAATCCGAAAAGCTGAATCTTTCATAATCGGAAGTAAGCCGTTCCGGAAAAGAAAAAGCATATTGAATGGGAAGTCTCATATCTGGCAGTCCCATCTGGGCCTTGATTGAACCGTCTAAGAACTGAACCATTGAATGGATGATGGATTGGGGGTGTACAACCACCTCAATCTGTCCGGGATTTACCCCGAATAACCACCGCGCCTCGATCACTTCCAGACCTTTGTTCATGAGGGTGGCAGAATCAATGGAGATTTTCGGACCCATGCACCAGTTGGGGTGACAGAGTGCCTGTTCAGGAGTAACCTTTCCCAGATAATCCAGGTCCTTCCCCCTGAATGGCCCACCGGAAGCAGTCAGGATTAGCTTTTCAATGTCATTCAGGCTCTCTCCGGCAAGGGATTGAAAAATGGCTGAATGCTCAGAATCAACGGGGATAATGTTCACCTGATTTTTCCTGGCTTCCTCCATAATCAGCTCGCCGGCAACAACCAGTGTCTCCTTATTGGCCAACGCAATATCCTTTCCCGCCCTGATGGCTTCCAGGGTTGGTCTTAATCCACTGAAGCCAACCATGGCGGTGAGTACCATATCCACCGATTCGAACCCTACCACCTGGGCTACCGACTCGTCGCCGCAGTAAACTTTCACCGGGTGATGCCTGAGGGCTTCCTTCACCCTGGGATAATGTTCCTCATTCCCGATTACCACCGCATTGGGTACATGAAGGATACTCTGTTCAATCAGAAGATCGGCATTGTTCCTGGCAGTAAGGATTTCAACTTCAAATGATTCCGGATAACTGGAAATAACATCCAGGGCCTGGGTCCCGATAGATCCGGTGGACCCAAGTATGGCGATTCTCTTTTGCATAAACTTAAAATACGATATAATCAACCGGATTCAACGGGACGCGGTCACGCCACAATTCAAAATGAAGGTGGGGTCCGGTGGTAAGTTCTCCGGAATTCCCAACAATGGCAATGGCATCCCCGGCAACAACTTTCTGACCGACCGATTTAAAAAGGGTGGCATTGTGCTTGTAAACCGAGAGAAGTTCATAATCATGCTGGAGCTGGATCACGTAACCGGTTTCAAGCGTCCATGTGGACATGATTACAGTTCCATCAAGAGCTGCTTTCACAACCTCGTTGGGTTCCGCCACCAGGTCGATCCCGTAATGGCCCTCCATTGGATTAAACGACCGGGTAATGATCCCATTTACCGGGGTGAAGAAGTGCAACTCATACAGATGTCTGTGCGCCTGTTCACCATCAAAGACACTCAACCTGAATTGCTCCTCTGCTTCCACCTGTTGTCTGAGCAAAGAATCGTTTATCGACCGCAGGAAAGTAATCTCCTGCTTATTTACCACCCCTGTGGTATCGTTCATATAATTCTCTGGCATCTCTCCTGTGATGATGCGTTTCAGGTTGTCAAAATATTGGTCCCGAATGGCCTGTTCGTATTTCAGTGAATCCAGTTTCATGGCATTCTGCCGTATGTTCTGCCGCATGGCTGCATCGGGATAACCCGGGATGAATTCACGAATGGATGTATAAGCAATCAATGTGTAGACAATGGCTACCAGAAGGATCAAGATACCACCCACCACGGCAATCAGGTTCAATCGGGTAAGTCTCATGGAGCCTACCTCTTCGAACGTGTCCTCATTCAGAAGGACCATCCGGTATTTATGGATCAGTTTACGAAATAGCTTCCTGCGCTTTTTCTCCTGCGTTTTATTCATTGGAATGGATTACCATAACGGCACAAAGATATAGAACCGTTACTGGAAATCAAACATGGGCAGAATCTCCCGGCGGATATAATCCTGGCCAATCCCCTGCTTCAGGAATCCCTCTCTGACCATGGCTTCATCTTCCGATACAAACAATTCCATGTGGATCAATGTCCATGGCCTGAACTCAAACAACGGGTTGTCCGATTCCATAACATTCATGGTAATCATATAATCTGTGAGGCTGGTGGTGTATCCCACAAATAGCCGGTCATTCGGATGCGAATAAAGAACAAATACTTTATAACTCATATGCAATCAGGGTCATTAAGTTATTACAAAATACGTCAAAAATTAGAAATATTTACCTTCCATTTGACATATCCTTTGATTTCCTTTATGAAATATGGTTATATATCCATATGTTGCTTTAAAATTTGATCCGGATTCGCTGCCATGAACGAATGAAAGCGACAAGGTCCTGACGCTCTGATCCTGATAAAGAAGGATAGTCTTCCTGTCCATAACCCCATGACGGCATGGCGGTGCCCCTCCTGCCCAGTGTAATAGTTGCCATGATATAACCATTGGAAGCTGCACTCAAAAACTCCTGGTTGTTAAGGGCCGGACCTTTTATCCCTTCTCCCGATTCCCCATGGCATGGGGTGCATCGCTGCTTAAAAATTTCTTTTCCGGTTTCCCGGTTACCCGGGTTACTGCCAGCATAAATATAGGTGAGCGGACCTTTTGCCGTGGCTTTCATGAATGCCATGATATTGCTGATATCCTGGGCTTCCAGCTTCTCCTTGTTATACACATCGGATGACCACCCGAACATGGCCGTGTTGACCCGTCCATGTGCAATGGTCTCATACAAGAATCTATCTCCTGCTGCGTCCAGAAAATCCCGGTTGATTATGGCCGGACCGGTCTCCCCCTGCCCAAATTCACCATGACAGCGGGAACAGAGAAAATGATATTTCAATTCCCCGTCTTCCAGATCTGCGAGGGGTAATTCCATATCCCTGCTTACGGGTACAGTACTATTCCAGGATCGCAGGTATGACAGCAGATCTGCCAGTTCAGCATCTTTTAAATGAGACCATCCCGGCATGGCTGTATTGCTCCTTCCATGAAGCAGGGTTTCCAGGATGAAATTGTCAGTTGCTCTTGTCAGAAATCCCTCCTGATTCAGGGCGACAGCAACATCCCCTTTTCCTTCCTCTCCATGGCATGCCACGCAATAACTGGTAAACAGTTGCTTACCATTGACCATATTTCCGGGGTTGCTGCCAGAGATGTCTGTGGCCGTTTTATCAACACTTCCTTTCAAATGGTTGCTGATGTCATCCAGCTCATTCTCATACAGACCTGAAATGGACGGGGCCCAGCTTCCCATCTGTCGGAGACTTCTGCCCTTTTCCAGGGTAAACCTGATAAACTCACGGGAAGCGACTCTCAGGAAATCCGGATTGCCAATGGCCGGTATACCGGTTTTGTAATCAACGAAATTTTTACCTTCACCCTCCTTGCCATGACAGGCAGAACAGAAATATGCATATCCCGATTGGCCCCCGATGGGATCCCTGATCCCTTTAAATTCACTCAGGGTTTCCATGGTGAAATAATCAATGGGTATGTCGGGTTTGGAAAGGCCCATAACGAAGACTGCCAGGGCTTCCATCTCCTTTTCTTCCAGGTTGATACTGAGCATTTTGGACCCGGGAGACACCATTTCCGGATCTTTAAAATGCTCGGTTAGCCAGTTTGAAATGGTCTGCTCTCCCCTGACGTTCTGGAAACTGTATTCATGCTTTGTTTTTTCGCCCTGCTCAGTAAGGTCCGGACCAACAATTCCTCCCACACCTCTGGCCTTGTGGCAGCCAAGGCATCCCTCCCTGGAGAAGTTATTTTTTCCCCTGAGAAAAACCTCCATACCACCTATTTCATCTGTATCGCCAGGTCTTTTATCATTGAAAATAGCAAGGTGGCACTTCCCGCAGGACGCCTGGATATAGGGTTGGTCCAGCAGGGGATATGGCCAGTGGGTTTCCGGAAGGCGGCCGAAAGCGTCTTCCCGTGTCAACGCTCCTCCCTGTCCACCATGACAGATGGTGCATCCGTATTGCTGAACAGGATGGTCATCCAGGAAATTTCCGGGATGCATGGTATGGGGCTGAGGTACTTCACCCATGCGCGGATCCTCAAGCCCTAGGTGACAGGATATACATCGATCGGCCCGGTTAAATTGTGGAAGCTCTACCTGAAAAATCCCCCTCTCAAAGCCTTCCTTGCCGGAAACCTCACTGGATTCTGTCTTCTCCCTTAGAAGCTCCTCATAAGCCCGCTGTTGTTTCCGCCACTCTTTATTCAATCCCTCGCTGATCCAGGCGCCCAGTAACAACAGCAACAGCAAAGCAGATCCTATAAGAACAAGCCATTGTACCCTGTATGTATAGTTCTGTTCGTTCATCTGTTCTTTCTATTGAACCGGCCATTGGCTGGGAGACCAGAAAAACTCCCAGTTGGGCCCCCTGAACCAGATACCCACTGCTGTAAAAATGACCAGTGCCATGAACGCACAGGTAAATAGGACAAGGGAGGCCATCCTGGTAGATTCCATTCGTCGCCTTGTGATTTCGGCCACCATGATAAACAGGGCTGTTGTGATGGTGGCAGGATTCAGCAGCAGCACAAACCACTGGGAAATTCCAGGAAACCAATCCCTTAAGCCTCCGTACCTGACCATTACAAAAAGCTGGACGATAACCAGCAGTGAAGCGAAACCGGCCGAATAAAGCACCAGCCTCAATCCCTTTTTTCCTGAAAACCATTCCCCCACATACCTCTCTTCCCTGTCCCTGTAAGGAATGGAAAAGAGAAATACCAGATAGAACACCGGGATCAGCAAGCCGCCTGCAAATGCCGAGTACGATACAAGTTCCTGGATCCCCAGGAAATACCAGGGTGATTTGGCAGGATTTTCGGGGAAGGAAGGATTGGCCTGCTCCAGCAGGGGTGCATCGAAAATAAGTGCAATGAAAAGTACCACTAGTACCACCAGTATCAGGATTCCCAGTTCAGTCCACATCAGCACCGGCCAGGCGTACCATTTATTGGTTCCCCCTTTGTCACCCGAATAGTGAACCGGCCTGCTCAATCCTCCGTCCTTTCGGATCCTCCAGAAATGCACCCCCATCAATACCAGCATGGTCAGGGGCAGGAAAATCACATGCAGGGCAAAAAAGCGCGATAATGCCGGCTGTCCCACCGTTTCCCCGCCGATCAATAGCTTTTTCAGAAAACCTCCCGGATCAATGACACCGGTAATTCCCAACAGGTCTGTCACCTCCCTTGCCGATGCTGCTATGTTGGATCCGATGGTAACCGCCCAGTATGCAAGCTGATCCCACGGCAACAGGTACCCGCTGAAATTGCTCAGCAGTACAACGATCAGCATGACAACCCCGATCACCCAGTTCAGCGACCTGTTACCCAGGTAAGAACCCGTATAAAATACCCTCAGCATATGAAGGAAGACCACAATGACCATACCCTGTGAAGCCCAACGGTGCATGTTCCTGATAATGCGTCCGCCAGGTACAATGTATACAATATCTTTCACAGACTGGTAAGCAGTTTGAACCGATGGAGTGTAATAGATCATCAGGATAACGCCGGTAAAAATCATGATCAGGAAAAGAAATCCCAGGATCATTCCCAGCCCGAAAGTATAGGTGGGTTTCATGGAGTGCAGATGCACCCTGGTATCGTGGATGTGAAGAAAAAAATTTCGGGTGATCTTACCCACCCTCCTTTTTCTGGTTTCCACATCCATGATCAGGAGGTTAGGAATTTATCTCCCGGATCTACGGTCTTTCCGGGATCAACCACTATCTTTCCATCGGCGGCCCTGCTCACCTGGAACCAGGAGAGGTCCCTGGGTGCAGGTCCGGACAATACTTCTCCGTTGTTATTGTAACACGATCCGTGACAGGGACATTCAAATCCATCGGTGCTTTTTTCAAGAATGCATCCCAGGTGCGTACATACTGCCGATACTGCCTTGATCCCTTCATAATCCCTGTACACAAACAGGCTATGCGCATCAATGAAGGTATAAGTATCCACCGGAAGCTGGCGGGGATCTCCAATTGAAATACGTCGCTTTCCCCCTGCCAACCGGGGAAATAGCTGGCGGAGATAACTCACAGCTGCAACCACTCCTGCCACCATCACCAGGATACTTGCAGATTTCTTTATAAAATGCCGCCTTTTCATCTGCATAAAGTATGAACCACTAAAATTATATAGATTCTTTTTGAATAGTTGCCTCCGGAGAGCCGATTTATCTAATTTATATACATTTGAAATTGGATCATTAAAGATTATTAGCGATGAAGAAGGGTTTTGTACCAAAGGTGTTGGGGGCTGCAGTGCTTATGGCTGCTTTACTGACAACATTAATTAATTGTAAACGTGATGATTCACCTGTTAATTTCGAAAATCCCACCGGCGGTACCAAACAAACTGCCGAATACAGGGGCAGGGAAAGCTGCCGTGAATGTCACGAAAAGGAATATGACCTGTTCCTGGGATCGGATCATGACATGGCCATGGATGTGGCCAATCCGGAGACTGTTCTGGGCGATTTCAACAATGCTTCTTTTACCCATTTCGGGATAACTTCCAGGTTTTACACATCAGATGGAAAGTATTTTGTGAATACAGAGGGCCCGGAAGGAAAAATGGAAGATTATGAGATATCCTATGTATTCGGTTTCAGACCACTCCAACAGTACCTGATTGCTTTTCCGGGAGGAAAGTATCAGTGCCTGCCCATCTGCTGGGATACCCGTCCGGCCGATCAGGGCGGACAACGCTGGTTTCATATTTACCAGGATGAAAGAATCCCTCCTGATGATGTGCTGCATTGGACCAGGGTAACGCAGAACTGGAATTACATGTGTGCTGAATGCCATTCCACCAACCTGAGGAAGAACTACGTCTACAAGGAAAAAGCATACCATACCACCTGGTCTGAGATCGATGTATCGTGCGAGGCCTGTCACGGTCCCGGTTCGGAACATATTGATTGGGCCGAAAGGGTAGAACAGGGAAGCAGTCCGGATATTTACCCCAACATGGGACTGGTGGTCAGGCTGATGGACACTGATAATGCCACCTGGGTTTTCGATCCCGATTCAGTTACCGCCCGCCGTTCGGTCCCCCGCCAATCGGACGAACTGGTGCAAATGTGCTCGCGTTGTCATGCGCGCCGTGCGGTAGCCACCGAAGATTATTATCATGGTGGATCATTGCTGGATACACATTGGCCCTCTTTGCTGGAAGAAGATCTCTACTTTGCTGACGGTCAGATCCAGGAGGAGGTATATGTCTATGCCTCTTTCCTCCAAAGCAAAATGTACCAGGCAGGGGTTGTGTGCAAGGATTGTCATGAGCCACACAGCAGTAAGGTTTATGTGCAGGGGAATGCACTCTGTTATCGCTGCCATATGGCTACAGAGTACGGGAGCAGGAAACACCATTTTCACGATCCCGCAAAAGAGGGAGCCAGTTGCTTTGAGTGTCACATGCACGAACGAACATACATGGTGGTGGATCCACGGCGCGACCACAGCATCCGCATTCCCAGGCCCGATCTCTCCGACAAACTGGGAACTCCCAATGCATGCAACCAATGCCACGATGATAAAACCACTCAATGGGCCACCCGGTATTTGAGGGAATGGTATGGAGATGATCTGCTGAACCAGCAGCATTACGGTGAGGTAATCTGGGCCGGTCGCCACCGCTACCCTGAAGCCCACGAAGACCTCCTCAGGCTTGCGGGCGATCGGGAACAAGCACCCATGGTAAGGGCTACCTCCATATCCCTGCTGGGAAGTTATCCGGATCAGGCAACCAATAATTTGCTGAGGCTTACTGCCATTGATCCTGATCCGCTGATCCGCTATGCCACCCTGACTGTGGTACAGTTTGCTAACCCTGAATTCATCCGGGACCTGGCTGTTCCACGGCTTAAGGATACTGTAAAATTGGTGAGACTGATGGCTGCCAATTCACTAACGGCAGTTCCCCGGAACCTGATCCCCTCCAGTGCTTCTGATGCCCTGAACGCTGCCCTGGAAGAGTACAATGCCTCCCTGATGATCAATGCCGATCATCCATCTACCCACCTGAATTTCGGAAACCTCTACCTGAACACAGGTGATTATGAAAAAGCAGAAGCTTCCTACCGGGAGGCCATTGAAATAGAACCGGGACTGGTGGCTCCATATATCAACCTGGCCGATCTGTACAGGAGACTGGAGAGGGATGAGGAGGGAGAAAAAGCGCTGAAAAGTGCCCTTGAGAAGTACCCTGATCTGGCAGCTATCCATTACTCCCTCGGCTTGCTGAAAGTGAGGCAGGGAAAGCAGGAAGAGGCGCTCGTCTATCTTGAAAATGCTGCTAAATATGATCCGGATGATCCCCATTACAGCTATGTATATGCCATCGGACTGAATTCTCAGCAGCAACCCAACGAAGCTCTGGCGGTCCTTGAAGAAGCCCTGGGTAATCATCCCTATGACCGTAATATTCTTTACAGCCTGGCCACCATTTCCATGGAAAACGGGAAAAACGAGGATGCATTGAAATATGCGCAAAAACTGGTAAAGTACTACCCGGATGATGCTAATTATATGCAACTTATATCCATTCTCTCCAACTAGATAACATCCTGGTTTCAAATTGATGACGCAAAATAACAACAATTATGACGTATATATACGTTACTCTAAACTATTTGACGTATATTTACGTTATAATTCTTTGTACAAGGGCACCACGAGCCCTTAATTGATGAACCGTAAATACCATAGTTATGCAGAATCCAGAAACCTTAAAACAGATCGTTAAAGATAAATATGCAGGCATTGCCATGGCACCGAAGAAGCAGGGTGGATGCTGTGGTTGCAACGATCAGGAGACTGACTACTCCGTTTTCAATGAAAGTTACGCAACACAGGAAGGATATGTGGAAGATGCCGACCTGGGACTGGGTTGCGGACTGCCCACAGAACATGCAGCCATCAATGCCGGAGACCATGTGCTGGATCTGGGTTCCGGAGCAGGAAATGACTGTTTTGTAGCCCGGTCCATCGTTGGTGAAGATGGAGCCGTTACCGGTCTCGATTTCACCGATGAAATGATCGAGAAGGCCAAAGAAAACAATGAAAAGCTGGGCTTTAAGAATGTGGAGTTCGTGAAGGGAGATATTGAACAGATACCACTTCCAGGTGCTACCTGTGATGTGGTAATCAGCAACTGTGTGCTGAACCTGGTACCGGATAAAACAAAAGCCTTCTCCGAAATCAAAAGGGTCCTTAAAACCGGTGGTCACTTCTGTGTATCCGATATCGTGTTGAAGGGGAACCTGCCCGATGAATTGAGAGAAGCTGCCGCCCTGTATGCCGGCTGTGTTTCAGGAGCCCTGCAGAAAGAAGATTATCTGAAGGTCATCCACGACGCAGGCTTCAGGCAGGTTGAGGTAAAAAAAGAACGGGTTATCGATGTTCCTGATGATATGCTCCTCCCCTATGTATCAAAGGAACAGCTGAAAGCCTACCGCAGTTCAGGAGCAGGGATATTCAGTATTACAGTTGTCGGTACAAAATAATCAAAGGCCTGAAACAGGTTCATAAAATGAGTCGCACCCGAAAACGGCTCTCTTTTCTGGACAGGCACCTTACCGTCTGGATATTTGCTGCCATGGCCTTTGGGGTGGTCACAGGGCATCTCTTTCCCGGTGTTGCAGATTTCTGGAACGGGATGAGCCGGGGAACCACCAATATTCCCATTGCCATCGGTCTGATCATCATGATGTATCCTCCCCTGGCAAAGGTGCGGTATGAGGAGCTGGGAGATGTCTTCAGGGACAGGAAGATCCTGTTGCTCTCACTGGTGCAGAACTGGATCATTGGTCCCGTTCTGATGTTCCTGCTGGCCGTCATTTTTTTAAGGGACTACCCCCATTACATGGCGGGACTCATACTGATCGGACTGGCCAGATGCATTGCCATGGTCATTGTCTGGAATGACCTGGCCGAAGGTGACCCTGAATATGCTGCAGGACTGGTGGCTTTCAATTCAATCTTCCAGGTACTCTTCTTCTCCCTGTATGCATACATCTTCATTACCATCATGCCCCGATGGTTTGGACTGACCTCCTTTCAGGTGGATGTGACCATGGGACAGATCGCCAGGAGCGTTTTCATATACCTGGGAATCCCTTTCCTGGCAGGATTCCTGACCCGGTTCATCCTGATCAGGGTAAAGTCGAAGGAGTGGTACCATGATCGCTTCATTCCGAAGATCAGTCCGCTTACCCTGGTCGCACTTCTGTTCACCATCTTTGTGATGTTCTCATTGAAAGGTAAAACCATTGTGATGATCCCCATGGATGTGGTACGGATCGCCATCCCGCTCATCATCTATTTCGTTGTGATGTTCCTGGTATCCTTTTTCATGGGAAGGGCCCTGGGAGCGGATTATTCGAAAACAACCTCCCTTTCGTTCACCGCCGCCAGCAACAATTTTGAACTGGCCATTGCTGTGGCGATAGCCGTCTTCGGGATCAACTCGGGGGAAGCCTTTGCTGCAGTGATCGGTCCGCTGGTGGAAGTACCGGTCCTCATACTGCTGGTGGGAGTGGCTTTAAGGTTTCGAAAGAAGTATTTTTCAGAGCTACCTTCTAACCCTTAATGCACACATTAACTGGCCTTTAGCTTCAACCCCGCCACAGGGCAAATACATAGATTTTGAGATTCGCCAAACATCCAGTATATTTGCATCCGCTAACGCGGTTAGCAGCGTTCTAAAAGAAACCATAAGTACTTAAAATATATTGCGGGGTGGAGCAGTTGGTAGCTCGTTGGGCTCATAACCCAAAGGTCGCAGGTTCAAGTCCTGCCCCCGCTACTAAAGAAGCCTCTTAACATGTTGACGTTAAGGGGCTTTTACTATTATGGGTTACAAAATAGTTACAATAATTGCATTTGATGTCCTCTCAACAATAAACCACCAAATAGGCCAGGATAGTCATTTCTGATAAATTAAGTGTACTAAATGTTCTTCCTTAACTCTTTCAAATATTCACTATTTCTCAATTCTTCATCATTAATTCCAATACTCGAATAATGCATGGCAAATCTTTGACTTATTCTTTCTCTAAATGGAGATACTAGTACCCTGTCCTGAAAGTTTTGCTATGGAATTCGGCAATTTATTTTATGCTGCGTGATCGAGAAGATAGTCTAGCTTTTTCTTCAAAACACTTTTTAAGATTTCAAGGCATTTC
>SDBV01000802.1_pt1 | contig 45681 bp, 31 predicted proteins | sample 2277081 | NCBI WGS metagenome assembly SDBV01 (sample SAMN10402039, study PRJNA504765) | marine sediment metagenome | isolation source: marine sediment core GS10_PC15, 223 cmbsf | place: Arctic Ocean: Southern Knipovich Ridge | collected 2010
AGGTTGGCACTACATCGGCCTACGATCCGGCCTGGCACGATCACCAAACGACTTACGACGAAAAAGCGGTCGAAAAAACTGCAAGAATCGCGATTTCTTCAGCGAACTGCGGAAGTTGGGCTAGGGCCGAACCTGGCGTCGACACAGTGGCACCGGCGTCTCGCCGGTGTGACGGAACTCGCGGCAGCGCATCAACCTGTGCACCACCGGCGAGACGCCGGTGCCACTACCCTACCGCCAAATCACTCCTTAATTCAACAGTATTGGCCCTACTGACAACACCGGTTCACCGTATCCGACGGCTCCGCCCCCGGCATGTCCATCCGGGGCGTTAGCTTCAGCATCTGTCCGATCGGCTTGAACGTGGCCAGGACCGCCTTGTAGTCGGGGTCGTCTTTGCCCTGGAAGACTGCCTTGCCGCATTTCTGGCTGCCGCCGGCCGACTTGGCCAACGGGGCCACCAGGAACGGATTCAACTCCGGCTCGGTAATCCGCGTCCAGACCCGCCGCGGGATCTTGCCATCCTTGTGACACCCCGCACATCGCCGCTGGGCCACCCCGGCAAGCACCTTCTCCAGCTCCGAAGGGACGATCTGCCGGCAGCCGCGCCGCTCGGGGTAGGCCGTCTCGCTGGTGCCGTAGTAGGGCACGTTCAGGTCGATCCAGGCCAGCACCCGGCGGCGGCTCTTCTGGTCCATCTCGAACCGCGGCTTGCCGTCCTTGTCCGGATGGCCCGAGAGGACCACCTCGGCCAGCTTGCTCTGCGGCGAGCCCCAGGCCTTGGGTCTCACCTCCAAGATGTTCTGCTCCTGGCCGTTGTAAGTGGGAATCCAATTCACGTACTCCGTCCCCTTCGCTCCCTGGTTCTCTCGGGCCAGGACCTCGTAGGAGACGTTGAAGTAGTCGGTCTTTCCGCCGGTCAGATCGATTCGCTTGGGCGGGTCCACACTGTTGTGGCACTCCACACAGTACTTGTCGAACACCGGCTGGACCACGGCCGAGTAGTCGAACCCGCCGCTACCCCACTCCATCGGCCGCAGCTCCTTCGGTGTCGCGTTATAGGCCACGCCCGACTGCGGCCGCGCGCTGTGCAGCCGGTGTTCGTGGCAGCCGATACAGCCCTGGACCTCGCCCGGCATGAAGTGCGTAAAGCTCCGCATCCGCTGCACGGCCCGGCCCTGAGCGTCGATCGCCATGAAGTAGATCGGCACCTGGGCCGGCACCCGGAAACAGGCCGAGCCGTCCGGCTCCAAGGGGACCTCGCCCAGGATCTGCTTGCCGGCGTAGGTCGCCCCGCAGGAGATCACCGGGAACTGGAACCCGAAGGCCCTCAGCCCGGGATCGATCCGCAACGGCTTGTGCAACTCGCGAACCACGCGGATCGCCACGATCTCGCCCCGCTTCACGTAAGGCTCCAGGCCGTTGTAGACGTCCTGCAGGTAGACCGTGGCATACGGCTCGACGTCTGCGTCGGCGGCGACCGCGGGCGCGGTGACCGGCGGCCGGTACCGCGGGCGGATCGGCTGGGCCGAGAAATACTGCATCCCGTCGCCCGGCGCGGGCAAGGCCGTCGACACGCACTCCCCGTCGATCGTCCGCACCAGCACCGGCCCCCGGGCGGAAACCAGGAATCGCACGCTATCCAGCGGCACCGGACAGCTATACAGCTTGCTGCCGCCGGTGTTGCCGCTGCCCCGGTCCACGTTCGGCACCGGCGTGTCGGGCGTAATGTTCTGGATCGCCTCCTGCGAGTTGACCCCCTTGGAGCGGTCGATCACGCCAATCGCTCCGCGGGTGGGTCCGTTGTGGCCGGTCATCGTGCAGATGATCTTTCGCGTGCCGGGGATCGATCGGGCCTCCATGAACGTGCCCGGCGAGAGCACCCTATTGCCGAAGAAACCCGCCAGATTCGTCCCGTCGGGATCGACCGTCCAGAGGCTCTGGATGGGGATCGCCGGCCGGTCGACGTACTCCCAGCGCGAGTAAATGATCCGCCCGTCGTCCAGCACGTAGGGCGTAAAGTCGTTGAGGTAATTGGCCGACAGCTTCCGCACCCCCGAGCCGTCGGCCTTCATCCGGTGCAGCACTCCCACCGGCGCGTGCCAGCAGTACGCGAATTGCGGCTCGCGCGTGCTCAAGAAGGCAACGTCGCCGTCGGGCAGCCAGCAGGCGTTGTAGTCGTGCCACTCGCCGTCGGTCAACTGCCGCGGATCCGTGCCGTCGACGTCGACGCTCCAGACGTGATATCCCTGGCCCTGGCCCCTGCGCCAGCTAAACAGCACCCGCCGGCCGTCGTGCGAAAGGTCGCAGTCGAGGATCTGCCCGCCGGGCGAGGCCACCAACTCGACCGGCTGGGCGTGGGAGTCGTGGGCCGAAATCGCGTACAACCCGCCGCCGTCGCGCTGTCCTTCATAATGATACGTGTAGACGTGCGAGGCCGTGATCTCGTGCCGCTTGATCACCAGCAGCCGTTGGACGTCCATCAGCAGCACCTCGCGCTGGAGCCGTGCCAGGGCGTCGCCGTCGCCGGTCAGCTTGTCCAGTTGGGCAAGGTGTTCCGGGCCCTTGGTATATCGCCGGCCGTGTAGCCTCATCAGCCGCGCAATCAGCGCCCGCAGCTTCTCGCGGTCGACCTGGTCCACTTTCGGCAGCACTGCGGCCACCTCTCCGGCTGCGGCAACGGCGACCTTCATCGTGGCCAGCTTCACCAGCTCGGCCAGGTCTTTCTCCGCCGGGCTTTGGGCAAAGACCATCATCTCGGCCGCGCCCGGGTTGGGCCCGCCGTAGGAATTGAGAAACTTGATCGTGATCTTGCCGACCTTGGTCTTGGGGAGCTTAATCCTCTGCGGGCCGTGGATCATCTTCAGCGTGCCCTTGGCGGCCGGCTTCTGCTCGCCGCCGGAGACGCCTCCCGCAGGATGGAGATAGACCTCGAAATCCTTCCAGCATTCGTTGATGAACCAGGCGGTCCGGCCGAAGTAGACGATCTCGGCCACCTCGACCGGTTGGCGCCACTCGAAGGTGAACTGGGCCCGATCTCCCGACTTGCTCTTCAACACGCACCATGCCGCCCCGCGATCGGCACCCTGGCTTCCGGCCGGAGGGATCTTGCCGTCCACGGCGAACTTGGCCTGATACAATCCGTTGTGCTCCGAACTGGCCGAGGTCAGTGCCTTGCGGGCCAGGTTCTCCGGTCCCGCGGCCCCGGCCGGCCGGCCAAGCGCCGCCACCACGGCCGGCCCCAGCAAAAGCATCGCGACGAGCTGACGAACCATCGGTTTCATGTCATTCTCCCCTGTCGAAAACGAGACTTTCAACGGCCCCCAAATCACCCCCCTTACTGTACCCAAGACGGCCACATTCCGCAACCCAGCCACACAGAGCCGCGACCGCCGGTGGTGCCCTCTGAACCGGCAACAAGGCCCCTTAAGGCCGGCTGCGGCCTTCTTTCTTATACTTTTCCAACAGCCCCGTCAGCCGCGCCACAACTTCCGGATGTTTCTGATACAGATTGACCGCTTCGGCCGGGTCGCCGGCCAGGTTGTACAACTGCCCCCGCGGTCCGCCCGGCTTCGGCTTCACGCGGCTGGGCCTGCTGAACCCGCCGGAACCGAGCCCCAGGATCAGCTTCCAGGGCCCCTGTCGAACGCAGAACAGACCGTTTCCGCTGTGGTGCACCGTGGCCGGGCGGATCGGCCCGTCGAGTTGCCGGCCCAACAGCACCGGCAGGATGTTGTAGCTGTCCTCGCCGGCGTCGTCGGGAAGCCCTGCGTCGCCGGGAGACCCTGTGCCGAGTATTGCGGCGAAGGTGGCCATCAGATCGGCCAGGCAGACGGTCTGATCGCTGGTGGTTCCCGGCCCGATCCGCCCCGGCCACCGAGCCACAAACGGGACCCGATGTCCACCGTCCCAGGCGTCGGACTTTATCCCCCGCAGGCCTCCGCTGGGATCGTGCCCGAATTCCTTGACCACCGAGCCCGTGGGCCCCGAGGCGTTCTTGCCGTTGCGCCCCGGCGAGCCGTTGTCGCTGGTGAAGATGATCAGTGTGTCCCGGGCCAGGCCGTTTCGCTGAATCGCCGCCATCACCTGTCCCACGGTCCAGTCGACCTGGTGCACGAAGTCGCCGTAGGTGCCGGCCCCGCTCTTACCCCGAAACTCCGCGGCGGGCACGATCGGCGTGTGCGGGGCGGTGAGCGGGAAGTAGAGAAAGAACGGCCGGCGCGGCGCCCCGTCTTCCCGGTACGCGGCCGCCTGCGAGTCGATGTAGCCCACCGCCTTCTCCGTCAGGCCCGGCAGGATCTCCACCAGCTTCCAACCCGGCAGCATCGGGCCCGGCAGCCCGAACATCTTGCCGGGCTTCTGCTCCGTCGGAATCCCCACCGTGCGGTCGTTCTCGATAAAACAATACGGCGGAAAGTTGGGCACGTCGGTGCCGAAGTAGTAATCGAACCCGCGGGTAGTGGGGCCGTTGGCGATCGGCCTGCGGAAATCGACGTTCTTCGCCGGGCTGTTCCGCTTCGGAAGCCTGCCGTCGACCGTCGGCCAGTCCCAGCCCAGGTGCCATTTCCCGATACAGGCCGTCGCGTAGCCGTGTTGTTTCAAGAGCTTCGGCACGGTCAGCCGGTCGGGCTCTATCAGCGGCGGATCCCAAGTCCACAGCACGCCGCTCTTCAACCGCGTCCGCCAGCAATACCGCCCGGTCAGGATCCCGTACCGCGTGGGCGAGCAGACCGCCGAAGGCGAATGGGCGTCGCTCAACCGAATCCCCTGCTCCGCCAGCCGGTCGAGGTTCGGCGTGGGGATCTTCGACTGCGGATTCTGGCAGCCCAGGTCGCCGTAGCCCATGTCGTCGGCCAGGATCAGCACGATGTTCGGCCGGTTCCCCGGCGCCTGCCCGGCCAGCAGCCAGCCCGGCATCGCCGAGATGGCCGCCAGCAGCCCGGCTACCTGTATCAGTTCATTGCGCATCAAGCGGTACATCGGCTTTTCTCCAGGTTTTTGGGTGGGCCAGCTTGGGAAAGCCGGGTCTGCAAGACACGTAACTTTGTATTCCTACTGTCTGAGTTTTGGAATCGATCGAAGTCCTTGGTAATACAGTGGTTACGAAGTCTTGATCTACCACGAAGAACACGAAGTACACGAAGAGAAAGAAGGACGAAATATCGAGAAGACACGAGGCATCACCGGCATTTCCCCATTGCTTCGTGCTCTTCGCGTTCTTCGTGGTGTCTTGTGGGAATTGATGTAAGCTCTTCGTTTGCAATGCTTTCTGTTGATTGTGAATGTCAGACAGTAGAAGTGTAAACGTCCACATGTCAACCGTGCGTTACAGCCAGCGCAGGCCGCTGCCTGATTTCGCTTGTGCTTCGCACCCGACTTCTAGGAAGTTGGGCCACACCGGCTCATCACTCCAAGGCCATCAGGTACGCGATCACGTCGGCCATCTCCTGCTTGCTCATCAGCTTCTCCTGCCCCTCGGGCATGATCGACATTCCCGTGTTCTGCAACTCGTCGATGTTGGTCCGCAGCACCGTGTCGCTCTGGTCCTCGGCCCGCTTCAAGGTGATGCTGGTGGCCGTCTCGGCCGTGATCATCCCCGTGATCGACAGGCCCTCGTCGGTGATCACGATGTAATTCAGATACGCCGGGTTGACCTCGCGATTGGGATCCAACACGCTCAAGAGGATGGTCTCCGGCCCCCGGTTGCCGATGGTGTTCAGCGGCAGCCCCAGCTCCACACCCACCCCTTCCAGCCGGTGGCACTTCGAGCACTCCCGCTTGAACACCTCCTTGCCGCCCACCGGATCGCCTTTCATCTGGAGCACGTCGCGCCACGCGGCCACGACCTGCTCGCGCGGAGCCAGCTTCGCACCGCCCAACAGACGCACCGCCCGGCTGCGGATCTTCTCGTCGGCGTGTCTGAGCAGGAATTGAATCCGGGCCGGGTCGAGCTGGCTGGGGCCGATCAGCTCCTCTTCGATCGCCGCCAGCAGCACACCCAACCGCTGGGACCGGGAAAAGAGCGCTTCGGCCGCCACGTCCCGCACACCAGGACTGAAACCCCTCCAGCCGCCCACGATCATCTGGCCCACCCGGTCGTCCTGGAATCGGCCCAGTGCCTGAAGCGCCGCCTTCTGCACCTCCTGCGGCTGCCGGCTGTCCAACATCTCGCCCAATATGCCTCCCACCTCGTCCAGCGATGCCAGCCCCAACGATCGGATCGCTCCCGCTCTGCGCTGAAGGGGCTGTTGGCCGTCGGCGGCCACGGCGGCCGCCTGCTTGATCATCTCCCCGAGAATCTGGCCGGCCTTGCTCCCGCCGCTTAGCTGCTTCAGCAGCGGGCTGCCCGATCCCTTCAGCCCCTTGCTCAACCCCCGCACGACGGCCTGCGCAAGCTGCTTCTCCTCCTGGCCAAGGCCGTCCAGCGTCCGCATCACCTCCGCAACCTGGTCGCTGCGGTCTTGCAGCCCGGCCTGTTCGGCGAGCTGCTCGATAAACAACCGGCCGTTCTTGCTGCTGCACCACCGGCCATCCTCAGCCAACCGGCAGAGCATCTCTCCCGGGCGGCCCAGCGAGGAGCTGAGCACGGCCAGCCGGATCCAGCGGTCGGCCACGTCGCGAGTGATGATGGCGGCCAGCGCGCGGGTCGCCTCAGCACCGGGGATCTCGCCGAGGGTGAACGCCAACTGGTAGCGGACCCGCAGGTCGGGGTCGCCGGCCATCCTGCAGAGCTTCGCCCGAACTGCCACCGACTCGCCCAGCACCCTTTCGGCCAGCCGCACGGCGTGCTCCCGCACCCGCGGATCTCGGTCGTCGAGCCGGGCGAGCACCACCTCGGCAGTCAGTGCATCCTGGCCGTCGAGGGCATACATCGCGTGCATCCGCCCTAAAGGCGCGGCCGACTCCGCAGACAATTTCGTAAGCCGCACGATCGCCTTGCGGTCCTGCCGCTGGTATAGCAGCCGTGCGGCCGTTGTTCGATGCCAACCGTTGGGATGTTCCATTAGCGCGACCAACTCCTGCGTCGACATCTCGCCGAGGCGAACCACCCTCGGCTGCTCGAACCCCTCCGGCACGATCCGATACACGCGCCCGCGGTCGTTCCCGGCCGTCAGGTCGAGGTACTTCTTGGCCGACGGCGGCACGGCGTCCGGATGCTCGAACATCTCGCGGTACATGTCGGCCAGGTAGAGCGTGCCGTCGGGGGCATTGGCCAACTGGATCGGGCGGAACCAGATTTCGTCGGAGGTCAGGAATTCCCGCTTCCGCTCCGCCCGATGCGCGGTAAAGCCAACGCCCCCCGGCTCCAACCGCATCCGGTGCAGCAGATTCCCGGACCCCTCGCACACAAAAGCGTTGCCCCGATATTGCTGGGGCCAGGCGTGGCCCCTATAGATCATCAGCCCGCAGGCCGCCGTAAAATAACCCGCCGGCGTCCCCCCGCCCTCGACCGGTCCGGAGAAAACTCCCTTGATGCGCATCTCCGTCCGCACGATCCGCCATGGCTCCGCCGGACTGGTCCGATACACCGTGCTGCCGTCTTTCCAAATGGGAATCAGCGGGGAAGGCGCCGCCAGATACGGATTTCGCGCGATGTAACGGTCCTCGTAAACGACCATCTGGATGGGAGCACTGTTGGAACACTCGAACTTGCGGCCCCAATCGTCGAAGGTCATGCCGAACTGGGAGCCGCCGCTCTCCAGCCGCATTTCGCCCGTGCGCGGGTGGAAGCTGAAGTCGCGCCCCTTGGCCTGCACCGGTTTCGAGCGGGCGGCTCCACCGCCACGCTCCCACCGCACGGCCCGCAGCTCCCCGCCGGCCGTGCTGGTCATGCCGTGGATCCGGCTGTCCAGGCCCCAGCGGAGGCTGTTCGGCAGCGCGTTGGGGTTCGACAGCTCGAAACCGGTGAGAATCAGTTCGCGCCGATCGGCCCTACCGTCGCCGTCGGTGTCCTTGAAGTACCAGACGTCGGGTGCCGCGACGACGAAGACCCCGCCGTCGAAACAGGTCACCCCCGTGGGCCAAACCAGTTTGTCTGCGAACACCTTGCCCTGGTCGAACTTGCCGTCGCCGTCGGTGTCTTCCAACAACGACACCCTGCCGCCGGGCGAGCCGAACTTCGACGTGTTTCCTTCCGCGTACGAGGTCATCTCCACCACGTACATCCGGCCGTCCTCGTCGAACGCCATGTCCACCGCGTCGCGGACCATCGGCTCGGCCGCGACCTGCTCTATCCGGAAGCCGGGCACGATATGAAAACCGTCGATCGACCCGGCCGGCTCCCGCGGCGGGATCCGCGGCAACCGGTCTTTATAGTCGACCCTCGGATCGACCTTCTCCACGTAGCCGCCCTGCTTGATGACGTAGGGCTGCTGATCCTGCTTTTGCTCGCCCTCCTGCCCGAAGCCGGCCACCACAAAGATGCCGGCCGCCAACAGCATCGCAAACAGTGCAACTCCCAAGATCCAACGGCTGCTGCCTCTGAGCTTCATCATCATGAGAAACTTCCCCTCGCTCGGTCTGGCTGATCTGCCGCGCCGAATCTGACGACCAGCCAATTATTATAGCCGGAACGCAACGCGTCGCGGTATGGATCAGAAGAGCCCAGCCGTCGAATGGCTCCCGCGACGCGTTGCGTCCCGGCTATTGGTCACTCTTGCTGCGACGGACTACGACTACTGCCCCTCCAACAACAGCCAAATCGCCCCCTTCAACGCCGCCTCCGACCCGGGGCCGCCCCTGGAGGCCGTGGGCTCGTAGCCGCCTTCGGAAAACGACCGCTGCGTGCAGATGTACCCCGGCCCGAGGTCTCCGTAAGCCGCCACCGCCACGAACCCCTCCGGCACCAAACGCTGCGCGAACAGTTGAAACTCAACCATGCACTCCCCCGGCAGGTGCAACACGCTGACGTCACCCATCCGCAGCACACTCAACTCCAACGGGCGCTCGATCCGCCCCACAAAAGCCAGCCGGGTGGCGGCCCGTACCCGCGTCACCGCATCCTGCTTGGGGTCGGCCAGCTTGGCCCGGTTGTCTTCCACCGTGTAACCGGCGTCGGTCCGCAGCGGCAACTCAAGCGGAACCGTCCGCCACCGGAGCCGATCGGCCGGCGCCAAACGCGTTGAGGCCGCCGAGGCCTCCATCGCCGCGTAGAGCCGGTCAGTCAACTCGTCGCGGGCGCGCCGCGTACCGTCGTTGTACTTGCCCATCGCCACGTCGCCCGCACAACCGGTGAAGTAGATCTGAAATACCTGCTCCTTCCGCTGGAGTCTCTCCCGCGCCAGTCCCGGCACGTCGCTCGAGGCTCGAGCGTCGCCGTAAAAGCTCTGCGGATGCGTGGCGTAATAGTGCATCCGCACCAGGGGCTCTTCCCCCCGGGCCAATGTGATCGTCCTCAGCCACGGATCGATCTTCCCCTCGGTCATCGCCCGCAGCTTGGGATCCCTGCACGAGCTCATCCGCGAGCGGACCTTGCCGCCCTCGACGGGAATTCTCCGGGTAGAGGCCACTCGATCGACCTTGGCCCGGCCCGTGCCCACCGAATCGAACGGTTCGAGCCGCCCCAGCGACTGCTTCACCGCCGCGGCCACTCCGTCGGTCACTTCTTCCAGGAACTCGAAGTCCACGTAACGCGGAGGATCTTCCTGGCCGTCCAGCAACTTCTGGGCGTCGCCGTCGGTATAGGGGGCGGTGTGCTGGTGTACGCACTGGACCGCCACGCGAGAGACGTCGGTGCCCGCCGCGGCCGCGATCTTGCGGCGAAACAGCAGGTGCGACGAATTGCACAGCCCGCACCAGTCGACCGCGCACAACACGTACCGCGCGTGGCCGTCCTCCAGCACGATCCCCTTGGCCAGCAGCGGGTCTTCCACCGTCCTCAACGGTGTGACCCAGATGATCGGATGTCCTCCCAGCGGCGGCGTCACGTCGCAGCGGAACGTGGCCACCCGCAGCCCGCCGCCCCCCGCCCCGCTAATCTCCGCCCCACAAACCTCCGATCCGGCCCAACACCAGGCCAAGGCCACCAACCAGACGCGTATAAACTTGCAGCTCATCCAACCGTCCTCTCAAAGTTCGCGGCTCTATGTCAGTATGGATACAACCCTTTCAGCTTCTTCTCATCCGATCCTCTCGGCAGTTGGTACTCGACCGTCACCGGCGAGTCCTTCACCTCAATTCCCCCCAGTCTCGCGTCCCAGAGCCAGGTCCAGCGGCGCAGTTGGCTCACCTGCAGCAGGATCCGGTCGATCACCTTGGTCCGCTTCTCCTTCTGCCAGCCGCCGTACTTGTACGTGTACTGCCAGATCTCGTGCCGGATGGTGCCGGCGCCCGGCTTGTAGCTGGTCGGCTTGTCGCGAATCAGCATTACCAGCACGCGGACCGCCTGCTTGTCGCCGCCCAGGTAGAGCGGCACCACCTTGTTCTCGAAATGCCGCGACTTCTCGATATGATCCGTAACGAACTTGCGGGTCCGCTGGTCGGTGGTGGCCCGCGCCGGAAAAAAGGGGTCGAACTCCAGCACCGGGGCATATTCCCAGCCTTCGATCCTGAAAGGCCCCTTCTTCGCCGGGTCCCGGCCCATGATCAACAGGTCATACTTGCCCGGCGGAAGGTCCGCAAAGATCCAGCGGTTCCCGCCCACCGCCGCGGCCGTGGCCTGAAGCAACGGGGCGTCGATCTTGGCCTTCGGATCCACCGGCCGGCGGTGGTTTCCGTCCCGGTCCCAGCGACGCAGCACGCCCACCGTCGTCACCCCCCGCGAGTCGCCCAGGTCGACGGTCAGCGTGGCGGCATCCACACACGTTTGCGCCACAAACAACACCAGGCCCAAAACCACCGGCAGCAGCGCCACGTTCGACCGCACGACTTTCATGATCGTCACCTCAACGCTCGAGACCACCAACACACCTCACCTGATTCCCTTCCCTTCAAGCCGGGCAATGGTCTTCTTCACCGCCGGCACCAGCGGGCTGCCCGGATAGTCCTTCAACAACGAGTGCAAAGTGGCCAGCGCCCGATCTGCCCGCCCCCGTTTCAACTCGCAATCGGCGGCCAACACCAGCACCCTGTCGATGTAGGGCGAATCCGGATTGACCGCCTGGAGCTGTTCGGCCTGGGCCACCGCCTGGGCGTACTGCTCGCGCCCGGCGAAGTAACGGGCGTACGTCAGCGTGAGGTATCCGGCTATCTTTTCGGCGGGAAACTCCCGCTGCCACACCCTGAGCTGGGCCGCCGCACGCGGGTAGTCGCCCGCCCGGATAAACTCCTCGGTCGAACGGCTATGGGCCCCGCGCCAGGCCGTCCGCACCGCATAGCGCCGGGTGGAACCCAGCACCCGCTCGGCCTGGTTGTATGCCTTTCGGGCGGCCTGGCCGTCGCCGGTCATCGCGTAGTAGTCGCCCCAAACGCGCTGCAGCTCGCTGGCCGACTCTCCCTTCGACGTGCCGCGCAAGGCAGCCGTGGCCCGTTGAAGCAACCTCTTCGCACCGGCTGCATCCAGCAGATCGTTCACCGCCACGTCGGCCGCCTCGGTTGCGCACCGGGCCTTCACCGCGCCGACGCTTACCCTCTCCGCGGCCCCCTCCCAGATCTGCCAGGCCAATCGCGAATCACCCAACCGGTCGCGGGCCATCGGTCCGATCAACGCCGCCAGCTTGTAGAGGTCTTCTGCGCCCCTGGCGGCCGACCGTTGAACAAACGCCACCTTACCCGCCGCCACGGCCGCCACGATCTGTTGCCTCGCGCCGCCATGATCTCCACCCTCCGGCTGCGCGGCCGCTTCCAGGGCCAGGGCCTTGGCCTCCCGGGCCAGCACCAACTGACGCAGCGCCACCGCGTCCAGGGTGTGAGGGTCGTACTCTTCCAGCGCCGGCAGGTAATCGTCCAGCGTGTGCAGCTTGTGGCTGTCCGTTAGCATAAGCGCGGGCCGATCGACGTTCACCCGGTTGACCATCTCCACCACCCTGCTGCCCCGCCTCAGCGCAAGCTTCACCGTGTACACGCCCGGCCGCAGATAGACGTGGTCCACGTCCAGCTTGTGGCTGGTCTGACCGTCGCCAAAATCCCACTGCGGCCGGGCGCCGAGGGTCACGGCCTTGGGCGAGTCGTCGCGAAACATCACGCCGATCAGCGGCAGGTCGTTGTCCGGCAAGGGCACGTCGCCGGCGATGGTGACCAGGAAGTCGGGCACCAGCTTCGCAGAGCGAAGCTCCACGCGACTCGCCGCCAAGCGCCCCACCGATCCGCTGCGAAAGGCCTGGCTGGGAATCGGCTGCGGGGCCGGTTTGCCGTCGGGCGGATCCACCTCCCAGGCGGCCGTCATAATCGCGTTCGCTCCGGCGGCGGCGTGGTAGTATTCGAACTTGTGCGGCCCGGCCTTCAGCCGCACGTCCTTGCGGCTACCCCGCCGAGCCCGCCGCACCGGACCGTGCCGTCCCGGGGCCGAAACCACCTGCTTGCCGTCGATCAACAGAAAGCTGCAATCCTGGCTGGAGGTCATAAACCCGTAGGTCCCCGCCGAGGGAACGTGGAGATAGCCGCTGTAGCGACTCAGGAAAGGAAGCGGCCTAAGCGAAAACGGATTCCGCGAGTGGTGCACGGCGTCGACGTAGTCGCTGCCGAAGGGTTTCGACGAGTCGAACGCCTTGCGGACCGAGTCCAGGCTGCGGAGGTTGCACTGCTTATAGTGCCGGGTCTGAAGTAACAAGCCGTCCCGATTGGTCCATCGCGGCGGCTGCTCCTCCGGCGGATCGCCCCCGTAGAAGATATCGTAGCTCTTCTGCCCCCTGATCGTCTCAAACGCCAGGCGGCAGAAATCCCCCGGACCCAACTGCAACACCCGGCTGGGCACGAGCTGCCGGTTTCCCGCCCAGACCGCAAGGTTGCTCCCCCGGGAGTTGATCTCTCCGTGGTGCAAGAACTCGGTCACCACGATCGGGTGTGATTTCTCCAGCGGCAGCGTAACCGATCGCCTGGCGTTGTACTCGGTGCCTCCCCGGCGGAACGACTGGGCCCGCAGCCCGCCGCCCGGAAGCAACACCGCCGCCAGCAACGCCAACACGATCATCCCAGCCGGCGGCACCCTGGAAACCCACATCCCTTCAACCTCCCGCGTTTCTCGCCGCGCCCATTGATATGCAACCTCCTATTAACTAATGTAAATGGATACGTGCCGGAAATACAGGGTTGCAGCAGATGGGACAAACCAGTACACGGTCGCGGAAGGCTTGTGCCATAGCCGGCGGCTAACAGCCGCCGGTCCGGGACAAATCAGTACGCGGTAGCGGAAATCTTGCGTCAAAGCCGACGGGCGCCCACCCGCCGGCTGGTGAGCCACTCTGGTGGACTACGACCTCCGGCGACGTGTGCTATGGACTTCCAGGGCCTTTGCGGTCGGAGCGAGAAGATAATTCGATGTCGGGACATACCCCCCAAACGAACCCCGAAGAGGCCATCCGCCGAATCGCCCAGGCACGCGAGGCTCTCTTGGGCGAGGTCCACAAGGTGATCATCGGTCAGGACGAGATGATCGAGCAGATGCTGATCTGCATGTTCGCCCGCGGCAATTGCCTCACGATCGGTGTGCCGGGCCTGGCCAAAACGCTCACCATCTCCACGATCGCCCAGGCCCTGGCGATGCGGTTCAGCCGGATCCAGTTCACACCCGACCTGATGCCCAGCGACATCACGGGCACCGAGATCATCGACCAGGACGCGGCCACCGGGCAGCGGACCTTCCGCTTCGTCCGCGGCCCGATCTTTGCCAACATCGTGCTGGCCGACGAGATCAACCGCACCCCGCCCAAGACACAGGCCGCGTTGTTGCAGGCCATGCAGGAGAACGAGGTCACCGCGGCCGGCAAGACCCACAAGCTCGAACAGCCGTTCTTCGTGATGGCCACCCAGAACCCGATCGAACAGGAAGGGACCTATCCGCTGCCCGAGGCCCAACTGGATCGCTTCATGCTCTCGATCAACATCGGCTACCCCACCCGCAGCGAGGAACGCGAAATCGTCCTGGCCACCACCCAGGCCCGCTCTTACGAGGTCAAGCCGGTGCTCAGAGGCCAGGACATCCTCTGGATCCAGCAGCTCGTCCGCCAGGTGCCCGCCAGCCATCACATGGTCGACTACGCGGTCGACCTGGCGCGGGCGACCCGGCCCAAGGAGCCGCCCAGTCCCGACTTCGTGAAGAACTGGCTGGCCTGGGGCGCCGGACCCCGGGCCCCGCAGAACATGATCCTGGGGGCCAAGGCCCGGGTGATCCTCCAGGGCCGGTTTGCGGTCACCGCCGAGGACATCCGCGCGATGGCCTTTCCGGTGCTGCGGCACCGGATCTTCACCAACTTCAACGCCGACGCCGAGGGGGTCGACGTCGACCAGGTGATCCAGAAGATCCTCGAGGCAGTCCCCGAGCCGTCCTACGGCGAGGCAGTCGGCCCGCGGCCCCCGGCCAGGCGCCAGGGGGCCTCCCAACCGCAAGCAGCCCCACCAGGCGCTCCCCCACCCCCGCCGGCCGCCCAACCGGCACCGTCGCGGGCGCCCACCCCGGCGTCACCATCCCCCGGCCCCGCGCCGCCGCCCGGGCCCACGCCGCCGCCGATGCGATAGCACGAATGACCCACAAGGATTCCTCGATGCACGGCGTTCCCCGTGGTTTGGACATCGAACAGTACGTCCGCTTAATCCCGGTAGTGAAGCATACGCCGGGCGGTTACCTCTGGTCTTCCTACGACGCCGAGGCAGACGTGCTGTACATCAACTTCAAGAAGCCGAGCCACGCTACGGACAGCGAACTCACCGACGACGATGTGATTCTCCGCTATGAAGGCGAAGAGGTCATCGGGTTGACCATCTTGCACGCCAGCAAACGCTGACCGTAGAAGGACTGGATATGACGACCAAGACATCGCCGCGCATCCCAATCACTTCGCTATGACCTTGAAGTTCGACAACACAACCTCGTCCCAAACCAGCCACCGCTGGCAGTTCAGCCTCAAGACGCTGTTGCTGGTCATGTCAGGCAGCGCCGTGGCTCTTTCGATCGTTATTGCATCACCCGACGCGATCGCGGTTCCCGTGATGATATGCTTGACGATAGCCATTCCAGCAGTTCTAACCGTCGTATTGACGTGCGGCTCTCGGCACCAGCGAACTTTTTGCATTGGCGCGTTGTTCCCTTTGGGCACTGCACTGTACGCCACGGGATGGCTGCTCGGCTTGTCACTTTTTGAACCGCCTGGGGTATCGTTGGAAGATTGGCCCGCTTGGTTGGAGTTCTTCGATGAAATCGGGGGTTCCTACCGTGTGTACGTAGGTGGCGCATGGTTGTTAGCCGTTCTAATCGGATCGATCGCGGTCGCGGTTCGGTGCTACTTGGAGAGGGACGGCGGAAGTGTCAACCACGAGTGAAGTTATCGCCGCCAGCAATGCACACGTGCACGCCAGCGAGCGGTACGTTTCTCGATCTTCTCGATCGCCTCGACCATATCCAGCAGCCGCTGCCGATCGTCTCTCACAACGGTACCGCCTCCTTCAGCACCCGGTCGCGGATGCGGACCCGCAGACCCTTCTCCGTGACCACGTCGACCTCGCGCCCCAGCAGCATCTTCAGGTCCTCCAGCAGGGCACCCAGGTCGAACAAACTGCGACCCTTATCCAGATTGACCAACAGGTCCACGTCGCTGTCCGCCCTGGCGTCTCCCCGAGCGAGTGAGCCGAAAACACGCACGTTCGACGCACCATGGCGACTGGCAAGATGGAGTACGTCTTCTCGATGGGTTTCCAGAAATTCGGGAAGGCGCACGGTTCGATTCTCCCATTTATCGAATTCTCGCACAGGATCGCCCCCCAGACAAGTCCTTTACGCCGCCCCTCGCCCTTTGGCGGCCAACCGCCGCATGCCCGGCGGGGGCTGCTCGGCGCCGGCCTCTTCCTGCTTCGGACTCAGCCTATTCGCCAATAGCGTCTCGAACACCAGCCCCAGCAGCACGGCCGTGAGGAACAGCTCCCAAAGGGCCTTGCCCTCCCGCAGCCAGGCAAACGTCCCCGACAGGTCGTCCGGATCTTCCGCAAACACCAGCGGCGTGCGGCCGAAACGCTCCCGCAGTTCCTCCGGCCCGATCTTCGCCGGGTCGGCCTCCACCGGGTCGACGTTCACCGCGTAGCCGATCTGCCTTTGCCGGCCGGAGGACTGAAGCCGCAACTCGTAAACGCCCACCTGGTGCGTGTCGTCGTAGCGGAACGTGCTGAGGGGTTGACCTTGCTCGTTGACCGTCTCGCGGCGGATCACCTCGCCGCCGGGCGGAATGATCTCCACGCCCGCCGCACCCGCCTCGCCCTCCAACGGCAGCACCAGCGGAGAGCCGGCCAGCAGCGCCCGGTGGATCTCTTCCGCACCGGCCAGGTCGAACGTGAGCCGAGCCAACAGCGGCAGGAAGATCGGCCGCAGCGGCAGGTTCGACCAGCGCAGGTGCGCGCCGGTCCCCAACATCAGCACCTTGCCCCTCCCCACGCCTCGCTGCACGAGCAGTGGCTCGCCGTCGTCCAGCCGGGCCATCACCCAGAGGCCCGAGCCGCCCTGCGCGTCGATCCGCACGTGCTTGTAAATCAGCACCGACTGGTACAGCACGGCCGGCTCGGCTACCTGGGCCAGCGCCGGGTGCTGCTTGTCCAAAAAGCCGATCTGCCAACTGTCGCGGTCCTGCTGGACGTCCGCCGTGCGAACGTCCAACAGTCCCGCCGGCAGCAACTGCCCCCCGGCCTGCCGGTGCATCTCGTTGTAGGCCGCCGGCTGGACGTTATCGCCACAGATCCAGACCAGGTTGCCCCCTCCGGCCACGTAGGCCGCCAACCGCCCGGCCGCCTGGCTGGGAAGCGCCGGCAGGTTCACGCAATAGATCACCTTGTAGTCCGAGAGCTGCTCGCCCGGCAGGTCGTCGGCCGTCAGCGCAGTGGTGCGAATTGCCCACGCCCCCGACTTGCCCGGTGCCAGGGCCTGTTCCACATAGAACGTGTCATCCAGGTAGGCAATCTCGTGCTGCCGGGCCTTGACCACTGCCACGGGGATCCCCTGATCGACCTGGACGGCAAAGAACCGCTTGTCGTCCAACGCCGAGCCGTCCTCGCCCACCAGCCGGACCTCGCCGCGGTGCAGCCCGCCGCGGGTCGGCGTGAACGTAAAGTCGTGCGTCAACCGGCCGCCCGGCTGAACGTTCAACCCGGGGCTGCTCTCCTCCTTGTTGCCGTCGATATATAGTTCCAGCCGCCGGGCTTGGACCACCGGCGACGCATTGAACAACTCCGCGGTCACCCGGATCGGCATCCCGGCCACCGGCATCTCCGTGGCCAGCGCCACGCCGGCTACGGCCACGTTCGGCTTCGGCGCCCGGTTGCAGTCCACGAAGATCACCGGAATCTCAGTTCCCTCTCCCTTTGGGAGAGGGTTGCTTTCGGTTCCCTCTCCCTTTGAGAGAGGGTTAGGGTGAGGGTCTTGCGTCTCCTCGCGCGATTGACCATCGCTTTCTCCTGCCCTCACCCCAGCCCTTTCCCGGAGGGAGAGGGGGTCACTTGTCGAGCTTTCCCACGAGAGCCTCTGCTGGTCGCTGAGCACGTAAATCTGTTTGTTCGCAGCGTCCGACTTCCCCAACAGCGCACGGGCCTGCTGAAGCTTCACGCCCAGGTCGGCCCGCTCGTAGCTCACCCCCGCGGTCTTCAACGGCGAGCCGGACCACTGGCCCAGCATCTGGCGGACCCTCTCGTGGGTGCGATCCAGCTTACCTTCCTCGGGAAACGCGGGACCGCCGCTGAGCAACAGCGCCACCTGGTCGCCCTCGCCCAATTGGTCCAGGATCTGCTCGGCCGCGCCCAGCGCAGTTCGGAAGCGCACCTCGCCCCGGTCGACCGTGCCCATGCTGGCCGAGTTGTCCAGGATGATGGCCACCGCCGTGTCGGCCCCGCCCCACAGCGAACCCAGGCTCGTAAGCGTGGGCTTGGCCAGTCCCACGGCGATCAACAGCAACACCGCGGCCCGGATCAGCATCAGCAGCAGGTCGTGGATCCGTTTCCGCCGCCGGGTCTTCTGCACGCTCAGGCGGAGGAACCGCAAGGTGCTGAACGGCAGCTCCTTGGCCTTCTGCCGATTGATCATGTGCAGCACGACCGGGATGGCCGCCGCCAGCGAAGCGATCAGGAACAGCGGCAAACCGAAGGTCATGGCATGTTCCGCTTGGCGATATATCGCGAGAGCATGAAATCGTACGGAACCGAGGTGTCGGTAATCACGTAGTCGATCCGGGCCTCGGCACAGGCGCGGCGATAGTCCTCGATAAATGCCTCGATCTGCTCGAGGTACGCGTCGCGGACGTAGGCCGGGTCGACCTGGATCCGCTCGTCCGTCTCCAGGTCTGTAAAGGCGATCACCTCGCGGAAAGGGAACTCCAGCTCCGCCTTGTCCAGCACGTGAAACAGGATCACCTCGTGGCGGCGGTGCCGGAAGTGGTGCAACGCCCGGATCACCTCCTCGGGCTCGTCGTAAAGGTCGCTGATCAGCACGATCAGCCGCCGGCGCTTGAACCGATTGGCCAGCCGGTGAAGCGTCTCCGCAATGTCGGTCTGCCGCCCCGGTCCGATGCCCTCGAGCTGGTGCATCATCTCGTTGAAGTGCCGCGGCGAGCTGCGGGCCGGCATGTCGAGGCGGATCTTGGTGTCGAACGTGGTAAGCCCCACCGAGTCCTGCTGCCGGGTCATCAGGTACGACAGCACGGCAGTCAGATACGACCCATACTCCAGCTTGCTGAGCTTCCCTTCATGGCTATAGCCCATCGATCCGCTGGTGTCCAGCAGGATCTGCACCCGCATGTTGGTCTCTTCCTCGTACTGCTTGATGTAGAGCCGGTCGGTTCGGCCCAACATCCGATAGTCGAGATGCCGAGGATCGTCGCCGGCGGTGTACTCGCGGTGCTCGGCGAACTCTACGCTGAATCCCTTATAGGGGCTGCTGTGCAGGCCGCTGATGAACCCCTCGACCACTCCCCGGGCAACCATCGAGAGATTCTGCACCCGGGCCAGCGCCTGGGGCTCGAGGAAACGGTATCCGGTTTGTGGACTCATAGTGGCTGCTCAGTCAGGTTGCGGCCTGCGAGTGCAACGTGCACGTTGTGCCGTTTAGCGGGTGGGCTTGCCCGCCGTGGAATGTAGTGAATACTCCCGGTACCCACACGGCGGGCAAGCCCGCCCGCTAAACGGCGATGTCCCAAAACCCCGCCCATTGCGTGGGCGGAAGCCTCTGGCCCCAGTGGGCGAGGTTTTCCCGACACGCTCATCTCACTCCATCGTAATCTCTCCCAGCCTGTACCGCATTACCCCACGAAGAGGTTCCACCCATAACCCAACCGACCGATAGGTGACGGCCATGGTCTACCCCCTTTCCCGCGCGGCGCGGACCAACTCGGCCGCCCCCTGCGAGAGCAGGTCCTCGGCAACCCGCCGGCCAAGCTGCTGCGGCGAGTGCTGATCGCCGGTGAGTGTGGTCTCGATCTTCCGGCTGCCGTCTGAGCTGAGCACCCGGCCGCTGAGGGTCAACACCTGTTGCTCAACTCGGCCCCAGGCCGCGATCGGTGCCAGACAGCCACCCTCCAGCACCGCCAGCATGGTACGTTCGGCCAGCACCGCCGCGTGGCTGGACGGATGATCCAGCCCGCCGGCCGCCGCTCGAGCCGCCCGGTCGTCGCTGCGGGTCTCCAGTCCCAAGGCACCTTGCCCTATGGCCGGCAACATGATCGACGGGGGCAGCACCCGGGTGATCCGTTGGCCCATCCCCAGCCGCCTGAGCCCCGCCTCGGCCAACACCAGCGCGTCGTAGTCGCCCGCGTCGAGCTTCTGCAGCCGGGTCTCCACGTTGCCGCGGATGTCCTTGCACTGCAAATCCGGCCGCACGCCGAGCAACTGCGAGCGGCGACGCAGGCTGCCGGTGCCCACCACCGCGCGGCGGCCCAACTCCTCCAGTTGGGCACCCTGGCCGCGGTGAGGCTGCCCACAAACCAGCACGTCGCTTTGCGACGCCCGCTCGGGCACCGCCGCCAGACAGAGTCCCGCCGGCTGCGAAGTGGGCAGATCCTTCAGGCTGTGAACCGCCAGGTCGATCTGCTGCTGAAGCAGCGCCCGCTGGATCTCCTTCGTGAAGATGCCCTCGCCGCCAATCGCGCTGATCGGCCCCCGTTGCTGCCGGTCTCCACTGGTGCTGATCGGCACCAGTTCCACCTCGATCCCAAGCTCCTTCAACCGCGCAGTCACCCACCCCGCCTGCCACCGGGCCAACGCACTGGCCCGCGTCCCAAGTCGAATTCGTGAAGTCAAAGTCATAACGCCCCATTAGTTTCTGTCGCGGAAAGTCGGGTGGCACTGCTGGCTTGTCCAGCAGTGTTTTTCCCGGAGAACACATGCCGAGTGTTGCGTGTGCCACTGCTTCGCAGAAGCAGTGCGGTTGGCATTTCCCATCGAAAAGCACTGCTTCTGCGAAGCAGTGGCACACTGTTTTTCAACGGACTGTTAACCCCTCCTGCCGGCGCAAACCGCCGGGCGACTCACCTAAGCTGATACCTCCTCCGCAGAACCCACTCCGTAGTCAACACGCCCACGAACAACACCCAAAACAGCGGCGGCCAGTAAAGCCGCTGCTGGCGGTACTGCCGCCTCTTCCGCAGCGCACGATTCAGATGCTCGGTAAGGTGGTCGGCCGTGGTGATGTGTACGTATCGCCCCCCGCTGTCAGAGGCGATCATCCCCAGCGTCTTGTCGTCCAGGTCGAGTTCCTCGAATTCCAGGTTGGGCCGGCCCACCTCCACCGCCATCTTTTCGCTGGAAAGCCGTTGCTGGCCGACCTTGGCCTCCACCACGATCTCGTAGCTCCCGGCCGCCGCCGGCTCGAAGGAGCCGGCGTAGTTGCCCGCCGGTCCCGCAACGCTGGATAGAGTCACCCGGTCCGATTGGCCGTCCGGACCGTGAAGGGTGGCCACCACCTCGGCGCGGCGGGCCCCTTCGCCGTGTTCGTCGCGGACCACCGCCGAGATGCGTATCGTCTCCTCCGGATCGTAGTACGCCTTGTCGGTGCTGCCCGCGATACTGGCCTCCGCCTCCACCGCCACGTCTCGCCCGGCCAGCCAGCGAACCATCTGACCCCAGAACCGCAAAAACGGCGACTCCTGGTCCAGCGCCCGGGGCCCCTGTTGCCATTTGCGCGTCGTATCGCCGCAGAAAACGGCCGTCCGCCCCCGATCTACCGGACGGGTGGCCAGCACCGGCATGGCCCCCGGCTCCCCGGAGAACCTGGCCAGCACCGTGGCGTTCGGCCGAAGTCCTTCCACCCGGGTGCAACCGTCCAACAACGGCAGCCCCGCGGTCTTCGCCTCGCTCTGCTGTGTGGGAAAGAACTCGCCGATATTGGCAAATATCGGATGCCGCACCCCCTCGGGGGTGAGCCTCGGCAGAAACGACTCGGTTATCTGGCCCACCTCCCGGCTGCCGAGGCGAACCGGCAGGATCTCGCCCAGCGGCGTACCCTCGTAGCCGCCCGGCCCAAGGCTATGATACCCGCCCAGCATCACCAAACCCGCCCCGGCGCGTATCCGACGCACGAACAATTCCTGTTGCCCACCGCGGATATAAGAGGAATCCAGGTCGCCAAAAATGAAAACGTCGAAACTGTCGATCGTTTCCTGGTCGGTGGGAATCCCGTCGAGCTTCAACTCCGCGATGTTCGACCGCTTCAGAAACACATTGGGCCGCGTCTGCACCAGCGCGCAAAACTCCAGATCGGGGTCCTTGGCCAGAAAACGGTCCACCAGCGCACCATACTCCGCCCGCAGCGTCCCTTCCACGTACAACACTCGAATCCCCGGCTCCACCACCAGGGCCACGGCCGACCGCCGGTTGTTCTCCTCGATCCTCTCCTCGCCGGCCGGTGGGATCCGAACCGTATAGGTATGGCGGCCCTTCGTCTGGGGCTGGAAATCGAACGTGACCTGCTGCGAACCTTCCACCGTGTCGAGGGTCAGCTTGATTTCGCCGCGCGGCCGGTCGTCCTCCTCCAAGATCACCGTGACCACCCGCCCCGCCAGCCCGATACCCTCGACCGAGGCCGTGATCTTGGCCTTGTTGTCCAACATCAACCGGTCCGGACAGTCCAACCCCGTCACCTGCACGTCGCGATAGGAGGCGTCGCTGCGGAGACTGGCACCCACGCCAACCGTGTGTACCGCAACGCCCATCCTGGCAGCCACGTTCAGCGGATTTCGGGCCGAGTTGTGGATCCCGTCCGAGAGCATCACCACCGCCTCCACGTCGCGGCGGGGGAGCATTCTGGCCGCCGCAACCAACGCGCGGGAAAGCGACGTGGCCTTTCCCTCGGCCATCAGACCGCTGAGCTGTTGCACGTCCTCCAGCGGCCGGGCACGCTGGGAAAACTCGATCAGGTGCAGGTCGAAACTCTCCCCCAACTCCTCCCACCACGTCTCGATCCGCCGCCGGGCCTGGTTGAACCGCGTGACCCCCGTGGCGTCGTCCGAAATGCCCATCGACGCCGACGTATCCAGCAGGAAGATCAGCGCCGGCCGCTTTTGAACGTCCTGGTGATAACTCAGCACCGGGCGGAACAACAGCAACACCACCAGCAAGATCGCCGCCGATCGCAACACCAACAGAATCTGCCACTGCCGGGTCCTCAGCGTGCGGAACGTCCGCCGGTAGAACGTCGCCGCCAGCAAGATCGCCACCGCGGCGACCGCCAGCATGGTGGTCACGCTGAAGCCTCGTTCCAGAGAAACGTCGAACACGGGCTACTCACTGCCTTCCAACTTCGAAACCGCTCTGCACCGTCCAACCGTGTGCCACTGCTCGCTCGCAAGCAGTGCTTTTGCCGCAACGTGTTCGCGCCGTCACGTTCGCTTATAGCCCCGGCCTTTGCTTCTTGGTGCGCTGCTGGGCCGCCTTCTTTCTGCCCTCGGCCAGGGCCTCGTAGCCCAGCTTGATCAGCCTCACGTAGACCAGCGACTTCAGGTCCTCTCCGACCTTCCCCTTGTGGCGCTTGTTCAGCAGGTATCGCTTGGGCTTCGCCCGCGCACCAGGCGAGCCCGACTCCGCCGCCGCCCCGGAAGGATCAACGTACACAATCGCCGACAGCGGACCGGTGATCGTCCGCTTCTCTGCGAGCGTGATCACGTGGATGTACTCCCGCGCGGGGTAGCTGCGCCCCGTGTACATCTTCTCGCTGCTGGCCAGTTGCTTGAACTTCCACTCCTTCTCCATCCACTGCTTGATTACCTTGCACTCGATCTGCTTGATCGCCCGCAGCGGAACCTCCCGCTGACGCTGGAGCTTGTGGTCGTAGATTTTCAACCTCTTGTCGCGCGTCAGATAGATCCGCCCGGGATGCACCGCCCCGTCGGACGTCTCCACGTACCCCGGGACTGCGTCCTCCCGAACCGTCGGTTTCCGGCCAAAGGGGTCGATCGCCGGCGGTTCGGCGCCCCCGGCCGGCACCGCCAAGAACACGACCAGGCCGCCAAGAACCGGCAGCAGGGCGTGAATCCTCCGAACCATCGAAATACCTCCTGCGGCGAAACTGCTCAACGGCGCCCCAGCCCACAATAGCCGGCGGGCAACGCCCGGCGGGGACCCTCCTGCGAAGAATCCGACGCGTAATCGACAGTCGGTCCCCGCCGGCCACCTCCATCTTCTTTTCTAATCTAAACCCCGTTGCAATGCACCTCCACTGCGCTGCAATCTGCCGCGGCCGACCACCGCTGAGCCGGCCGGCCTGTTTTACGCGGCCTTCTTCCGCACCTGGAAAACGGCGGAATAAACACGGCCAGTCCGACCGATTTCACCAGGGGGATTTTGGCCAAACTTACCCCCTCAAATAGATGGGTATTAGCATAGACCAAAGGTGTACAGTCTTCCCTTGACGCCCGGCCCCCTTTCCACTCAAAATAGTAGTGTAGCCGTGCCTGCCAGCCACCCCCAGAACAGAGAAAAGGATGCAGCCATGGAGCCCTCAGACGAGCCGCGAACCGGCGGACTCTCCCGACGGCGGTTCTTGGAGACGGTCGGCCGTACGGCCGCGGCCGGCGGCGCCGCCGGAGGTCTGGGCCTTCGCTCAACCGTCTGGGGCCAGGAAAACACCAGCCCCATCGACTGCGGCCCCCCGCCAAAGGCCAAGCCACAGCATCGTACCGGCGGCGAGTCGTTTGCCCCCCTGCCCCTGCCCGTCACACCCATGCGGCGGACCGAAAAAAAGAAGCCGCCCAGCCCGCCCGCCCTGATCGGCAAGATGGCCATGGGCCCCATCCGCTGGATTACTCGCGACGACAAGCGGGTGCAGTACCGCGACTGGAAGACCGATCCGGCCGACGTCAACACGCTGCTGCAATGGACCAACCAGAAGCTGGGGATCAACTACCGCTCGATCGAATCCGACTTTCTCCATTTCTCGTACGATCCGCGTGAGTTGCCGGCGATTCTGCTGGCCGGCCACAATCAGTTTTCCATTCCCGCCGGCGTCCGCCCCAAGCTGGCCCGATACGTCGCCGACGGCGGCACGATCATCGGCGACGCCTGTTGCGGCTGGAACGACTTCGCCGAATCGTTCCGCAAGGAGATGGAGTTGATCTTCCCCGGCCGCCCCCTGCGAAAGATGCTGCCCGAGGAACCGCTCTTCTCCTCCTACTACAAGCTGGCTGATCTGACCTACAAAAAGGCCGACGGATCCACCTTCACCGAGGAGCCCTGCCTGGAATCGATCGACTTCGGCTGCCGCAGTGGCGTGATCTTTTCGCCCCGCGATATGACCTGCGGCTGGGATGGGCACGAACATCCGCGCGGCACCCGGGTGGCGATCGACGTGGCCCGGCAACTGGGGGCCAACCTGGTGACCTACATCCTGGGGACCTTCCAACTCGGCCGATTCCTCAGCTCCACCAAGGTCTACTACGAAGCCACTGCCCCCAGCCGCGACGATTTCGTCTTCGCCCAACTCAAACACGAAGGCGACTGGGATCCCGATCCCTCGGCCGTACACAACCTCTTGAAGTTCGCCCGCGACAACTCCACCCTGGAGGTCAAGTTCAAGCGAGAGAACGTCCGTCTGACCGACGCCAAGACGGCCACCTATCCCTTGTTGTACATGACCGGACACCGCGAGTTCCATTGGAACCAAGAGGAGGTAGCCCGCTTGCAGCGATACCTCAAGGCCGGCGGAATCCTCCTGGCCGACGCCTGTTGCGGACGGACCTCCTTCGACATGGCCTTCCGCCGCGAAATCGCCAAGGTCTTCCCCCAACACAAACTCCAGCGGCTCCCGGCCGATCACCCCCTCTACCACTGCCACTACGACGTCGCCCGGGTAGAATACACGCCGCGGGTGCGCGAGGATTTTGGGCCGCTGGACGCGCCGCAGCTCGAAGGACTGACCATCGACGGTCGCCTGGCCGTGGTCTACAGCCGATTCGACCTGGGCAACGGCTGGGAACAATTCCCCCACGCCTACAGCTACGGTTTGAAGGACGAGCCGGCGCTGCAGATCGGAACCAACGCGATCGTCTACGCGATCACGCATTGAGTCACAAAGCCGCGACCGGTGGTCGCGCTCGGAGAAATCACCAACCGGTTTTGATCTTCTTTTCGTGCGACCACCGGTCGCGGCTTTATGAACCGGTCGCGGCTTTATGAACCGGTCGCGGCTTTACGAATCCCGCATAACGACTACCTGTAAAACTAGATGTCTCCCGCAGCCGACGCCGTCATCCAGCGACTCGACGCCGCCCGCCAGAAATGGTGGTTGTTCACGCTCCTGACCACCACCGCCATGGCCGGCTGCCTCTCCTTCGCCGCGGTGTTGGTGTTCCTGCTTGGCGACGCGCTGCTGAAACTCTCGCAAACCACCCTCGGGGGGATGTTCCTGACCTGGATGCTCCTTACGATCAGCTTGATCGTGACCATCAGCCGGCGCCTGATGCGAAGCCAGCGAAGCCTCGAGGCGACCGCCCGACGCGTCGAGTACGAGTACCCGGAGCTGGGTAGCAGCCTGATCAATCTCGTGCAGCTCTCCTCCGAGTCCGAAAACGGAAATCCGGCGTTCTGCGCCGCGGCCGTCAACCAGGCGGCCAACCGGATCGGGTCTCTGCGATTCGAAGGTGCCGCCGCCAAGGAGTCCCGCTGGCGCCGCTTCGTCTGCTGCATGCAGACCCCCCGCGACCTGGCCGAGTCGCTGCTCGCACTGACCCTCATAAGCGCCGTGGCCGTCCTCTGCCACCTCTTGATTCCCAATTGGGGCTCGGCCGCCGCCCGGCTGATGACCCCTTGGCGATTCGTCCCCTCGGTAGGGACGGTGGGCGAGATCGCAGTCGCCCCCGGCGACACCACCGTGATGATGGGGTCCAATCTGAAGATAACCGCGACAATCATTGCCCCGGCAGACGGCTCCTTTGCCAAGGCCACCCTTTTTCTGACCCCCCACGGCGAGCAGGAAACCGCCGCCGCCATGAACGCCGGCCAGACCTACCCAGGCAAGTTCCGTCGTGAAGACCAAGCAGAACGCCCCCTGATCCCCTACAAGTTCACCGTCCCGGCAGTACTCAAACCACTGAACTACCGCCTGGAGATCGGCGATTCCCAGACCGAGATCTACCACGTCGACGTCCGCCAAAAGCCCACCATCGCCGAAGTCCAAGTGACCTTCACCTATCCGGCCTACCTCAACCGCGCGGCGCAGACCGTCCAACAGAAAGACGCCGACCTGGAGGCCCCGCAATACACCTTGGCCGAGTTGCGGATCCGCCCCTCGGTCCCGGTGGCCAACGGCCACATCCAGTCCGGGCCGCGGCGATTCCCCGGCCGCGTCGAACAAGACGGCATGCTGCTGGTTCTCAGCATGCCCCTGCTGAAGGAGACCACCTTCACCGTCCACATGGCAAACGACGCCGGCCACGGCGACCCCAACCCCCGGGTCAACCGCGTCCACGTCCTGCCCGACCGGCCCCCCACCGTCGAACTCCTCAAGCCGCCGCGTCAGAGCACCTCCGCCCCGGGCGCCGCCGTAGCGGTGATCGTCCGCGCCGCCGACGACCACGGCCTGGGAGAACTCTGGCTGGAGACGATGACTCAACAAACCGCCTCCGATGACTCCCCCGCCGAGCCAGGCCGCCCGGAACCGTCCAAGCAGACCACGCCCGAGCGAGTCAAGAGCTGGACGGAGTTGGACGGCACCTCCGTGCTGCGAAACCACCGCCTTCAGCTCGACCCCGGGCAGATCGGCCCCGGACAGACCCTCCTGGTCCGCGCCGTGGCCCGCGACCGGCTGACCTTCTCCGGGTTGGGCCGCAACGAGGGGCCCCAGAAGACCGAAAGCCCGTGGCACACCATCCGCATCGTGCCGCAAGAGCAGATGTCGGCCAAGGCCTTGGAGCAGCTCGACCAACTCCGCCGGGCCATCTTCAAGATCCTCGAAAACCAGATCCGCGCCCGCGTCCGGGCCGCCCTGATCCTCAGGCAAGAACAACTGACCCAGCGGACCGATGCGGCCGCCACGGTCCGCACTCTCCAGATCGAGATCCAGAAGGCGGCCACCGACCTGGTCGAGTCGATCGGCCAGACCCAGCGCCGGGAAAGATCGGCCATCAAGCGCGTACTGAACACGCTGGCGATGGGCGAGATGCTGCGGGCGGTCCGCCAGTGCGACGAGCTTGTCAAGCTGAAGGCATCGCAGCAGTTCGACCGGCCCGTCCCCGAGCTGTTGACCGTACAGGAGCGGATCATCGACGTGCTCCGCAAGCTGCTCGACGTGGCCCGCCAGGCACAAAACGAAGTCCTCTGGGAAATGAAGAACCGCCCCGGCGGCGACCTGCCCGACGACGTCCGGAAGAAACTCCAGGACCTCCGCAACAAGCTTGACGAGGCGATTGAACAACAGAAGAAAGTGGTCGAGGCCGCCGAAGACCTGGCCAAGGCCCCGGTGGAGGATTTCACCGAGGAAAAAGAGCAACTGCTCGAGGCGCTGGCCGCCGCCGAGGACGACTGGTCGAAGTTCATCACCGAGTTGAATACCGATCTGAGCAAGCTGCCCGAGCAGGATTTCGCCAACCCCTCGATGCTCGAAGAGCTGGTCGAGATCCAGACCGAGATCAAGATGGCCGAGGACGCCCTGCTGAAGAAAACGGCGGACATTGCCGTGCCCCTGGAGCAGTTGGGGGCCGAGATGGCCGAGGAGATCCAGACGAACCTCGAGAAATGGCTCCCCGACACCCCCGACCGTGAACGCTGGAGCCAGGAAGAGGCCCTCTCGGACCTCGACAAGGAGGCCCCCATGGCCGAACTGCCCGGCCAACTGGAAGACCTCATCGGCGAGTTGATGGAGGAAGAAGAGGATCTGTTCGACGAGATGGAGGACGTCTCCAGCAGCGCCGCCGACTCGATCGACAAGGGGGCCGGGTGGGACGTGAAGGACGGGCCGATCTCCAACATGAGCGCCAAGGGCGCCACCGGAAACCGCCTGCCCAATACTAGCGAGATCGGCGGACGCAGCGGCGAAGGCCGAAGCGGCAAGTCCAGCGGCGAGTTCGTCGGCGACGAGGCCGTGGGCAAGGGCGGACGCAAAACTCCCAGCCGGCTCACCCCCGACCCCTACATGGCCGGCCAGATCAAGGACCACAGCAAGGATCCCACCGGCGGTGCCAGCGGCGGCGGCAAGGAAAGCGGCTCCGGCGGCGAAGGCCTCGAAGGTCCCGCTCCCCGCTCCCCGGGAGATCGCGAGATGCAACGCCTGGCCGGCAAACAGGCCACCCTGCGAAACAAGGCCGAGGGAGTCGATCTGCAGTTCGAGGTGATGAACTTCCACCATACCGATCTGAAAAAAATGATCGAGCTGATGGCCCGGATCCAGCGCGATCTGAAGGCCGGACGCTACCTAAACGCGCTCCGCCAACGCAAGGTCCTCCTGGACGGGCTGGGCAGTGTGAAGCAGTACCTCCAAGGCGAATTCCAAATCCGCCGGGACACCACCACCAACCTCCCCGCCGACGTCCAAAAGGAAATCCTCGGCAGCATGCAGGACCCCTCCCCGGCCGGCTGGGAAGAGCTCAATCGACAGTACTTCGAGCGCCTGGCGACCGGCGGGCCGGAGGATTAGCAATTGCAAATTGAGAATTGCAAATTGAGAATTGGAGATTCCGTGAATCGCCACCATGGAGCACCAAGGGCAATACCGTTCAATTAAGGAGTGATTTGGCGGTAGGGTAGTGGCACCGGCGTCTCGCCGGTGGTGCCCAAGTTGAGGCGCTGCCGCAAGTTCCCTCACACCGGCGAGACGCCGGTGCCACTGTGTTGGCGGCAGGCTCGGCCTTAATTGAACGGTATTGGCACTAAGGGATGGAGACGAAATGAACGTGGCTCAACCCAAGTTGTCAATTTGCAATTTGCAATCCCCAATTCTCATTTGGGCCTTGCTGTGCGGTTCGGTTCTACCGCTGCTCTGTGCCAACAGACGGGCCCTCGCCGCCGACGCAAAGAAAGTAGTAATCCCCTTCGACTTCGTCTCCAAGTTCGACCAGGGCCGCTACGGCCAAATGGTCGGCGATATGATCTTCAAGAAGCTCCAGCGCCGGCGCGGGTTCATCATCCCCGAGACCATGCTCGACGTCCGCGACACCTGCAAGACCAACCACCTGCACCCCTCTCCCGAGCTGACCCTGGATAAGATGGCGAAGATCGTCCGCCTGGATTTCGGGGCCCATATCGGTATCTTCGGGAGCGTGGAACGCGCGCCCGGCCACGACTGGGACGTCTACGACCTGGTAATCAAGTGCGTCGATTTCACCGCCTATCCCAACCCCAAAGTGATCTACGAGAAGAAAGCCCGTACCAAAACTGTCAGCGAGATCCCCCACCTCTACGTCGAACAGATGCTCGACGCCCTCTACGGCCGCAAGCCCGGCGGGCCGCCGCCGGTGGATCGCTTCGCCGAAGAAAACTGGAAGAAAAACCCCAACCTGGTCGTCGGCGATTTCCAGCGGGGCGCCCGGGGTGTGCCCGCCGGCTGGAACCCCGGCTGGGAGGCCGGCGAAGTAAACCAGTACGAGCGCCTGGGCAACTCTGTCCAATGGATCCCCGAGGCCGGAAACCCCGCCAACCGCGTGATCCGCTTCACGTTGACCAAGGCCCTGGGCGACACCACGGGCGTGGGCTACTACAGCAAGTTCTTCCCAGTCCAGGAAGGTGCCAAGTACCGCTTCCAGTGCCGCTGGCGCTCCAGCGGCCCGAAGCCGATCGTGTTCATCAAGTGCGCCGACCAGGTCGACACCCAATACGGCCGCCAGTCGCAGGGCCCGGCGGGCAGTTCCCCTACGCGGCCCGGCGGCTACATCCCCAAGCTCTCCGAGACCCGCGAGGTCTACCGCAACCAGCAGAACCTCAAGGGGCCGAAGAACACCTGGAACACCCAGACCCAGGACTTCACCCCCAAGCACACCAAGTATACGCCCCGCTGGGGGCGCGTGATGCTCTACGCCTACCTGGGCGCCGGCGTGGTGGAGTTCGACGACGTGGTAGTCAAACAGATCGTGCCCGTCTCGCCCGGCGGACACGACAAAGATCGCCGCCACTCGCTCGAAACCACGGTGACCGTCAAAGAGATGGAAGAAAACGAGCGCCGCAGCCGGGAGGCAAAACAGAAGCGGCGGCGGGAACGCCAGGAGAAGCCCGAGGAATAGGCGGTCGCGTGGAGCTGGCGTCTGGCCCGCGGGGGGCGCGCGGCCGGGCATAAGGCAAACTGCCGTCTCGGAAGGTTATATGAGGGTCAGTCGCATGGGTCGTTCTGCGGAATCGGAAGACGGTTGTTTAAGCCGTGACGCGCTGAAGCGATCGGTCCAGAGGATCAAGCGCTTTGTTAGCAGACTCCCCGTCAGGTCGCCGGCCGAAAGGATCAGGGATGTCTCGGAGACGGTTGACAAGATGTTGGGGGAGATGCGGTCAATCGATCACTCCGTGCACCAGGTTGTACAGTGCAAGTTGGAGGAGTTGCAGGCCCGAATGCAGCGGTTGGCTTTGCCAGCTACGTCGGAAATGGCAGAGTCGCTCAGCGGAGAGTTCTATTCGTTGCTGAGGATTCATCCGACAGTGGACAAGCTCTATTGGAGAATAAGCTACTCGGAAACCATCCAGAGTGTTTCCCGAAAGTTGCGATCCCTTGAAGAGTTGTCTGGAGAAAGAGAGCTTTCAGAAAATGAACTGCTCCAGATGCAACGTCTGAGGAAATTCCTCGCGGCGCTCGAAGAGGAGTTGCGAAAGAGCCAAGAGGATTAAGGGCGAGTGATGGCTCGCGTTGCACTGGCGTCTCGCCAGTGCGGCGGCTCGGTTTAGCACCTCCCCTGTCCGGCACCTTGTCAGCCGGTACAATCAAGGGATGTTCAACGCCCGCACCTTCAACATTATCCTCCGCACCGCCCATATCGCCGCCATGGGGGTCCTGCTGGGGGGACACGCCTTCGACGTGGAGAAGCCCCGCCTCTACCTCAGCCTGGGGCTGACCATTGCCACCGGCGTCGTCCTGGTCGCAGTGGAGTCCGGCGGAAGACTGCTCTGGTTCCACCAGGGCCGCGGGCTGATGACCTTTGCCAAGCTCCTCTTGATCTGTGCCGTACCATTGATATGGGAGTATCGCTATCTCCGCCTGGCGGTCATGCTGGCCGTGGTCGCCGTCGCCTCGGTCGGCTCCCACATGCCGGCCCGGCTGAGATACTACTCGGTGATCTACCGGGAGGTGATTCCCATCGGCAACGGCCCCGGCGTGTCGAATCTGCTCACCGCAGAGCACCCGGAGGACGCAGAAGAAAGAACCGAATAACAGCACCGCAGCGGCGCAATCGGCAACACCGAGGTCCGATCCTCCGCGTACCTCTGCATCCCCTGCGGTGATTTTTCAAAGACGCACCCCACCATGAGCCACGCCGATTATTCGCGATCCGACTTCGACCAGAACCCCCTGATGTTCTACTACGAAGTCACCATGGCCTGCGACCTGGTCTGCAAACACTGCCGGGCCTCGGCCCAGGAGCAGCCGCATCCGGAGCAGCTCACCAAGGGGCAGTCGAAGATGCTGATCGACCAGGTGGCCACCTTCCCCCGCCGACCCATGATGGTCATGACCGGGGGCGATCCGCTGAAACGGCCCGACCTGTTCGAGCTGATCCGCTACGCCGTCGACCAGCAGCTACAGGTCGCCCTGACCCCCTCGGCCACCCCGCTGGCCACCCTCGAGGCCTTCCAGCAGGCACGCGACGCCGGGGTGCGGCGGCTGGGTATCAGCCTCGACGGCGCCGACCCGCTGACCCACGACGCCTTCCGGGGCTGGGAAGGGAGCTTCGAGCGTACCATGGGCATGCTTCAAAACGCCCGGAAGCTGAATATGGGTGTCCAGGTCAACACCACCATCACCCGCCGCAACGTCCATCAGGTCGACGCCATGGCCGAGCTCTTGGCCGCGGAGGGAATCGCCATGTGGTCGGTCTTCTTCCTGGTCCCGGTGGGCCGGGGCGTGGAGGAAGAGCGGATCAAGCCCCAGGAGTACGAAGAGGTCTTCCAACGGCTCTGGCACCATGCCCAAACCAAACCCTACAGCGTGAAAACCACCGAGGCCCCCCACTACCGCCGGTTCGTGCTCCAGCGCGGGGGCGATCCCCTGGCCGGCCCGCAGGGCAAGGATGATTCGGCCGCCCGCCGCGGCCACCGCGCACCGTTGGGCGTGGGCGACGGCAAGGGCATCATGTTCGTCAGCCACACGGGCGAGATCTTCCCCGCCGGATTCCTGCCCCTGCTCTGCGGACGCTTCCCACAAGATTCCGTGGTCGACATCTACCAGAACCACCCCAGCTTCCGCGCCCTGCGCGATCCCGACGGATTGAAGGGCCGTTGTGGAATCTGCGAGTACCGCCACGTCTGCGGCGGCAGCCGCGCCCGGGCCTACGCCCTCACCGGCGATCCCCTGCAGACCGAGCCCGACTGCGTCTATGTCCCCGGCCAGGACCACCTGATTGACCGCGTCGAACGACCTTGGTAGCATACCGGTTGAAGAGGAGATCGCGATGAGAGTCCAAGACATCCGGCAGGCCAGACGGGCAGAGCCGTTCAGGCGGTTCATACTCCATCTGGCCGGCGGGCGGGAGTTCCAGATCGACCATCCGGAATTCATACTCCTCAGCAGGAGCGAACGTACCATCGTTGTCGACGATGTCGGCGGCAATATCGAAATTATTGACCCGCTCCTGGTGACCAGTTTGAGCATACCTAGCGGACAGCCAGGACCAATGGGCGACTGATCACTAACATCGGCCCGGGCCTACGCCCTCACCGGCGATCCCCTGCAGACCGAGCCCGACTGCGTCTATGTCCCCGGCCAAGACCCCCAGCCGGAATTGTAAGAAGCGACTCTTGTCGACAACGGGTTGCCTTGACTGTGGCGCTGCGCTGGTAGTGACCCGATTCATCGGGTCGGTGCAGCAGCAGACTCCGCGGGAGAACACCTGCTCGCCCTAACGCATTCCGGCCTACTCCAGGGCGGACAGCCTCTTCTGTGCCCCGATCGTGATGCCCTTGCCGCGTCGTTGTATCACCACAACATGTTCTGGGTCTGACATAGCTTGCCCGAGGTGGAGCACTGCCTCATAGTGTGCTTTCGCCGTCTGTTCGTCGCCGGAGGCTTGCGCTTTCTTGCCAACTGACCAGGCATGTCTAGCCAGGCTTAGTAACGTGCTGTCCAGTTGCCAGAGTTCTTCTGAAATCCGGTCTCTCTCGTCGGCGGGAAGTGCCCCGAAGTCCTTCTCAGATAGATTCATATTGGGCACGTCGGCAAACACGTCCGGTCCATCCCACCGAACCGAGAGAAGCTGTTCGACCGCGTGGTCCTTCTTACCCGACTCCCACGACGCCAGCACGTCGCTCACAACGATGCGTTTGGCAGGAGCCTGGGCCACGCTGTTTCCGTTCTGAGTCCCCGGAGGGGGCGGAGGTGCTGGCGGTGCCATTTCGCTGCCTGAAGCTGGGCGATTCTGACCTTCCGGCCGTGGCTGGTCATTCTCCTTGCCACATCCACACAGTGACGCGACGAGCGGAAACGCCAGCAACACCATGGCACATACTCGAAATCCTCTCACGTTACCCTCCTTTCGCCGGTTGTTCTCCCGTCACTCGCCGACCTTCAGGCGGATCGGTGCCACGCCCACGTCTTGGACTTCGCTCACCTGGCCGCCGTCGTCTTTGAGGTCCTTGCCCACCGAGTAGACGAGCCAGCCGCGGGGCGTCTTCTCCAAGTGCAGGGGCTTGCCGGTGTAAGGATCGGTCGTTGCCGCGGCCGGCAGCCCAAGATCCGACAGCTTCGGCTCAGTCACGCCCTGCGCGGCACGGCCCTGTACGGCGTTGAGCACCCGCAGGCAGCGGATCCGGGCCCTGGTGCGTTCCAGAGCCTCCCGGCCCGCCAAGATCGCGGGCTCCACTAGGTGACCCAGCCGTCGAAACCCACCCGGGTCTGGCCTGGCCGCCAGAACGGTTGCAGCCACTTCAGGGTAGGGGCGCGAGGCCGCGGCCACGTGCCGGTCGATCGTATCGAGGTAGTACCAGGCGGCGTCGTTCCAGAGTGCCCGACCTACGATCCAGATACTGCGGCCCGGCAGCTCGCGAAAGGACTCCAGTCCGTAGGCCCGCTCCGACTTCAGTGCCCGCCGGTACGCCTCCACCCCGTCGTGAAGGGCCAACTCGGCTTCAAGCGCTTCACGCGAGTCCTCCGGTAGGGGGCCGGCACGCAACACCGCGTTCGCGGCTTCGACTGCATAGCCGCGGCATCCCAGCGACATTAGGTAACCGATCATGATGGGTTCGCGTTCGAAATGGCGGCAGAGTCGAAACATCGTGATGCAGCTCCGAATCGCCTCTTCCCGCTCTCCACTGGCCAGCAGCAGAAGCACGCGGAATCGCAGGACCCGCGCTGCAGGCCGCAGGTTTGATACATGATCCAAATAGCCCGTCAGAAACGGCTGAGGACCAACCGTAAAGTCTAGTTGCGGATCGTAGTCCTCACAGGCGGCGGCCTGCTCCAACAGCGGAATCACCTTGGGATACGTCTGAAGTGCCGACCGGATGGTCTTCAACTCGGCCTCGCTCAGCCGGCCATCGGCATAGCCGTCGCTCTCGTAAAGATCCATCAACTCCTTCTCGATCGCCTCCAGATCGCTCCGAGCCCGGCGCAGCAAAATGGCCGCGTTCTTCTCCGGCGGAATCGGCTCGCGAGCAAGATCCGCCAGCGACAGCGGGTCGCCCTCGGCCCGCAACGCCGCCAGCTTCTTCTCAAGCCGCGAACCTGTCGTCCAGACCCAAATCCCATTGGCAATCAGAAGTATCGCCAGGATCGCCCCGATCACTTTGAGAATCTTCATGTCGGGTTTCCTTTCGAGGGAGTTCCAGCTCGCGCAGGAACTGCGAGTAGTCGATGGGGCGTTGCGGCAGTCGGGCAACGTGCGACCGCCACGCGGCGGCCAACTGCCGCTCGAACCGCCGGCCCGTCTCGGCGTCGGTCACCGAGGCCACTGCCTCGGCCACGTCCACGATCCGCCGCGGTACCGGCGGGGGGCCGTACAACCGGGCCATGCGCCGGTCCGCCGCCTTGTTCACCCAAACGTTCAGCACCACGCCCAGAAGCAGCGAGGCGGCCACTGCCAACCCCGGTCTGCGTCGCCAGCGCGGCACCCGAGCGGCGGCAAGCTCGCGCCCCACCGCAGCCAGGACCTGCCCGCGCATCTCGGGCTCCGTCTGGCGAGCAGTCAGTCCGCGAAGCCTCTGCTCGATCTGGTTGCCGTCGTTCATGAGAGTTCCCTCGTCAACCAGCCGCGCAGCCGTCCGATCGCCGTGCGGTATCGCGTGGCCACCGTGCCCTGGGGCAGCCCGGTCACCTCCGCAATCTCCCGAAACGTCAGCCCCGCGTAGGTTTTCAACTCGATCACCTCGCGCCCTTCGGGCCGGAGCCGATCCAGAGCCGCGGCAACCAGCTCGGCCGCCTCCCGGGCTGGCGTATCGTCGCCGGCCGCCTCACAAAACAGCGCACTACCTGCCAATCCCGCCCCCAGCCTCCGCCGACGACTCTCCCGCACAACCAGACGTGCAGCCTCGTTCCTGGCGATCGTGAATACGTAGGCCACGAGGTTCTCGACCTCCGATAGTCGTCTCCGCGTACGCGCCAGGCGAACGAACGTCTCCTGCAACACGTCGTCGGCGTCGTGGCGCGATCCCAATCGAACGGCCAGGTAATGGTGCACCCGGTCGGCACACGCGTCGTACAACTCGGCAAAGGCCGCCTGGTCGCCCCGGGCCAGCCTCTCACCTAGTCCGTCCATCCGCCCTCCACCACCCGTTTTTCAGAAGAGACCCCCGGGGAGCGGCAATTTATTGCGAAATCTATTTCCCAATGCAAAACCGGCTGAAGATCCGATCCAGCACGTCATCCGTATACACGGCCCCCGCCACCTTGCCCAGCTCGTCCAGCGCCACTCGAACCTCCGCCGCCACCAACTCCTCGCCGCCACCGCCGGCGATCTGCTGGCCCCGCTCCAAACTCTCCCCGGCCAGACGCAGCGACTCGCGACAGCGCTGGGCCGTGCCCGCCACTACCTCCGCCCCCCCCGGCCCGACCGCGAGCACCAAATCCCGCAGCGCGTCTCGCAGGTCGTCGATCCCCTCGCCGGTCACGCTGCTGGTCCGCACCGACGTGTGCACCGACGTGTGCCACTGCTTGCTCGCAAGCAGTGCTTCCCCCAGAGTTGCAGACGGCACTGCTGCTGGCGAAGCAGTGGCACACGGCCTCTTCTCCGTCCTGCCCAGATCGATCTTTGTCAGCACCACCACCCCACCGCCGCCCACCTGCTCCAGTTGGCTGCGTTCCCAGTCATCCATCGGCCGGGTAGACTCCAGGCAGAGGATCCGCACATCCGCCCACCGCTTCTGCTGGCGGGCAGCCTCCCGGGCAGCCTGCTCTATGCTGTGGGTGGCGGCTGCGACGGCGACCTGTCCACTGGGCTCAGGACCCAACCCCGCTGTGTCGATCAGTTGACACTTCACACCCCCCAGGTCCAGATCCGCAGTCAGATAATCGCGGGTCGTGCCGGGCTGCCCACAGACCAGGGCCCCGGCCCGTCGCGTGAGCGAGTTGAACAAGCTGCTCTTGCCCACGTTCGGCCGGCCGACCAGCACCGCCCGAACCGCCGGGCCCGTCTCCCCGCGCGACGACATCTGTTGCCCGAGCACCGCAACGCGATCGCACGCCTCGCCCAGACGCCCGCTCAACTCCTCGGCCGTAATAAACGGCAGGTCCTCGTCGGCAAAATCGAACCCGGCCTCCAGATGGGCCAGCAAATCAACCAGCCCGTCGCGCAGCTCGTGCAACGGGCCCGCCAGCCCGCCGGCCAGTTGCGCCAAGGCCACGCCCAGTTGGTCCGGGTCGGCCGCGTCTATCACCCCCAGCACGGCCTCGGCCTGCGTAAGGTCTATCCGGCCGGCCAGAAACGCCCGTAGCGTAAACTCTCCCGGCTGGGCCATTCGGGCTCCGGCCGCGCAGAGGCTCCGCAACACGGCGTCCAGCAACGGAGGGCTGCCGATCGTGTGGATCTCGGCCACCTGCTGGCCAGTATAGCTTCGGCCTTCCGGCCAGAGGTACACCTCACACGGCACCGGCGAAGCCATGCCCGCCGCCCGGAACGATCCGCCCATCGCCGTGGCCCGGACGACCTCCGAAAGTTCCTGCCCGTCGTACGCATCAAAGCCCGCCGCCAGGCTCGCCCGCGCCCCCGGCCCGCTCATCCGCACGATCCCCCGCGCCGCCCCGCCCGCCGCAGAAGCGATGGCACAGATGGTGTCGTCCAGGGGGTACACGAGGATGAGGGGGTGAAGACGGAGGCCGGTTCATCGGGGGAGGACCCATGTTTCCGGATGATTTATCATTCCGACAATCGTGGAGATGATCTCGTCGTAGGTGACGTAAAGTTGTTTCCCATCGTCGCGGTTCAGATAGCCACACTTCACAGCGAACTCCAGCCAGACCTGGGTTTCCGCAGCCTCCGTCTCCGAGTCAGAGAGCTTACTGACGAACGCCGCTTCGTAGCGACGCTTTCTCCATGCTTCAACCAGATTAGTGCAAACGCTCGGCGAAGATCGCCGAATCTGGTCTGTCAGCGAGTAAGTCTCCTCCTTCGGAAACTGCTTCGACAGCTCAAAGATGCGCATCGCAGCATCCAACGCCTTGCGATAAACCTCCAAATCACAATGCGTCTTGACCTTCTTCTTCACCCCGTCACCCCGTCACCCCCTCACCTCTTCCCCCGCTTCGCCTTCTTCCTCCGCGCCGCCGTTCCGTCGCGACCCGCCGGGGACTGCGGCGCCGGTTTCGGTTTAGGTTTGTCCCGGGGTTTTTCCCGCTGTTTTTCCCGGGCCTTAACTTCTGCCCGGGTGGCGGGCTTAACGTCCTGCTTCGCCGGCGCGGCCTTCGGTAGGAACTTGCGCTCGGCCAGCCCCCACAGGCTCGAGGCGATAAAGTAGATGCACAGCCCGCTGGCCACCTTGAAGAAGAGAATACCCATGAAGTACATCATGTACTGCATAATCTTCTGCTGCTGTGCCGCTTTCTCATCCATCGCCGGCGGCATGAACATCTTCTGCTGCACGATGAACAGCACCACCGTCAGGATCGGCAGCACGTTGAAATACGGCCCCAGCGCGAACATACTCTGCCCGATGTTGAACGATTCCCAGCCGATGCGCGTCCAGAATCCGCTCCAGTCGAAGAGCATGTCGGGGGCTGCCAGGTTGGAGCACCAGCGAACGCCCTCCCAGAGCAGCGGGGCGTCGCGCAGCTCGATGTCCACCATCAACGACCGGTACAACCCGATGAAAATCGGCAACTGCACGAACAGCACCAGGCAACCGCTCAGCGGGTTGTAGTTGTGCTTGCGGAACAACTCCTGCTGGGCCTTGGTCCGCCCCTCCATGTCGTTCTTGTACCGCTCCTGGATCCGCTTGATCTCCGGCTGCAACTCCTGCATCTTCCGCGCCCCGAGGGCCTGCTTGCGGCTCAGGGGAAACATGCAGCCGCGAACCAGCACCGTCAACATCAGGATGGCCAGACCGTAGTTGTGCACGATCCCATAGAAAAAGTGGAGCACCACCGACATCGGCCCCGCCACGAAACCGAACCAGCCGTAGTACATCAACTCTCCCAGACCGTCGTACCGGGCCAGTAACTCCGGCTTCTTCGGGCCGGCAAAGATCTCGAACCGATGCGACACCGTCTCGTTGGGTGCCAACCGATAGGGCTGGGTCACCAAACGACACGAGATGTTCGTCATCCGCTTCATCCCCTCGTCCACTTCCCCCACCCGCAACGGCTGCCATTGCGAAACCTCCATCGGCGCCGATCCCCACCGGTTGTCCTCGCCTGGCTTCTGCGGAATCAACACCGCGGAAAAGTAGTTGGCGTCCACTCCTATGAAACTCACCGACTGATCCTTATTGGCCAGCTCGAATTCGTCCTCCGCAATCGTGGGGCAACCAATCAGGCTGAACGTCCGTTCTCCTTCGATGACCTTGGAAATCACCACGTCGCGCTGCCCCACCCCCTGAAACCACTCCCGGCCGATCTTGTGGGCATACCATACACCCTCGGCGGGCAGACCCGTCGGCCCGTCAAGCTGGTACGCAACTTCTCGCTCCTGCGCCGAGACGTTGCGAATCTGCACCTCCATCACCAGGTGGTACGCCTTGTAGTCGACGTCCTTCTCGATCGACTCCTGGGGCACCTTTGCCAGACGATACGACTTTACGATCTCCAGGCCCCACTTCGGCAACACCCGCCCGAAAACCACGTGGTCCCGGTCGGACTGCCTCACTTCCCAGTTGCCCGTCCAGAGGTCCACTCCGGGAAGCTCTCCGCCAGGCTCCAGACTCTCCTCGGCGTCATCGTCCCGGGAAAGCACTGCGTCTTCTATATCCTCCCCCTTGACCTGCTGCAACGTAAACAGAAACGAGAGCGGATCGTCGGCCTCCGGCCTGACCACTTCCAGCGGACGCCGCCCCAGTGTGACCTCCAGCTTCAACTCCTCGCCGTCTCGCTCGACCGTAAGCGTGACTTTCCTCTTCGGCCTGCTCTTCTTCAACGCCTCGCGCAGATCTTCCCAGCCGCCGATTTCCGCGCCGATCTTCTCTCCGCTGAACTTCTTGATCAGGTCACCCGGCTTCAGACCGGCTGCCGCCGCCGGCGTGCCCGGGCCAACCATCTGCACCAGGCAACCCTTCCCGGCGTAGTCTTTGTCGATCGCGTCCTGGTCCATCACCAGGTGTCCCAGGTATCCGCCCCGGTCCTCCAGATCGCGGTAGCTGCTGAGCTCGATCCGGGCCACCGCCGCGCCCCGGTTGTCCCAGGTGACCAACATCCGGTAGGGTTGTTGCGGATCGCCGGACCCCATCGTGCCGAACTGCCTGTCAACCTGCCCCTGCTGCTCGGCAGGTTTCGGCTGCTCCTCCGGCTCCTCTTCGGGCGGTTGCTCCGGCTTCGGCTGCTCGCCGTCCGGATCCTCCTCGGGTTGCACCTTGCCGCCATCACCCTCGGCGCCCGGCTCCGGCTCCACATCCTGGGGTGCATCTGCCCGCGGCTGCGGCTGCGGCGGGTTAAATCTCCGCGTCAGGTAGCTATGCCCGAGCAGAATGGCAACAGAGAGGACCAGGAAAAGAACGAATCGCCGTTCCATTTGGGAAACCTTGCTGGTGGAAATACTGCCGCAGGTGCTCGGTGCAGTACCGCTCAACTAGCGGTAAATACTGATGTCACATTCAGTTGCGGCGACGGATTCATAAAGCCGCGACCGGTGGTCGCGGAAAACGACTGTGAGAACCGCCCGGTCATTTCTCCGGGCGCGACCACCGGTGACGGCTTTGTAGACTGCGGCTTCGAGCTCGCAACCTGGACCACAGTCTACCAGTGTATTCTCCCCTAAGCGGCGAATCTTGCAATGGCAACCTGCCCAGCGGCACGCTTCCACCCGGGATGACACACTTGGGGGGGGCGGCAATCCATGCAAAGATCCGCCTGGCTGCCGGCCCCGCGGACCACGGGCTCCTTAACGCCCGTCGCGGAGCCGATCGCCCAGGAAATTGTCCAGCTCCGGGATCTCGTAGATCTTCTCGATCGTCTTCTCCACCGGATATTCGACCCGCCGGAACTGAACCAGATCGTCCTCCAGCACCACGTAACATGCCCGGGCATCGCCGTCGCGCGGCTGACCTACCGAGCCCACGTTGACCATCGCCTTTTCCTCGGTCAGGCGATACTCGCCGTCGAGTTCCTCGGGACTGAAGAAATTACAGCTCTCCGTGAAGACCCCCGGCACGTGCGTATGGCCCTGGAAGGCGTGTCGGCGGACCAGGTCGAAAATCTTCTCCAGCTTCCGCTTGTTGTAGATATCCTCCGGAAAGACGTATTCGTTCAGCGGGTTTCGGGCCGAACCGTGTACGAACAGCATTTCGCCGTCCTGATGGTTCCGCGGCAATTCTCCCAGAAAGTCCCAGCGCCGATGCCGGTCGGAGTTATTGCCTCCCGAACCCTCCAGTTGGCTCCGCGTCCAGAAGATCGCCCGTTCCGCACCCGAATTGAAACCCTCCGGATCGAACAAAGCCCCCTGGTCGTGGTTGCCCAGCAGGCAAACCTTACAGTTCATCACCCGATCGATGCACTCCCGCGGATTCGGGCCATAGCCCACCACGTCGCCCAGGCAGTAAGTCTCGCTGATCTGTTGTCCTCGGATATCGTCGAGCACCGCCTCGAGGCTCTCGAGGTTACTGTGAATGTCGCTAATGAGGGCTATTCTCACGCTGTCTGGCTTTCAGCCGCCTGCGTCCGCTTGCGGAACTGCGGCGTGGATAAGTAAAAAGGACACTTCAGCACATACCAAAGTCTATTGTGGCCGAATTCCAGGGTCAAGTCGATACGACCCTTGTGCGGGCCGTCCATAACCGCCAAGCTGTGTGGTAGATTGACCCTCCGCCGGCCCGATGCCCAATCGCCGGGGCCTCGGCCTGCCTCCCCCAAAGATTACCTCTTCTGAGTGGTATAATCGTGAGAATCCTGGCCCTCGAAACCACTGAAATGATCGGCAGCCTGGCCGCGCTCTGCGACCGTAACCTTCTGGCCAAGATGGAGTTAAACCCCCGGCAGCGAAGCGCTCAGTCCCTCGCTCCCGGACTGCGGGACCTGCTGCGACAGGCCGGATGGCGCCCGGACCAAGTCGACCTGGTGGCAGTCACCAGCGGACCGGGATCCTTTACGGGGCTGCGGGTGGGTGTCACCACGGCCAAGGTATTTGCCTATGCCGTGGGTGCCCAGATCCTGGGCGTCGATACCCTGGAAACTATCGCCGCTGGGGCACCCGCCGACGTCCACCGCCTGTCGGCGGCCGTCGATGCCCAACGAGGGCAGGTAGTGGCACAATCCTTCCAGCGCGGCCCCCACGGGCACCTCCTGCCCGCCTCCGACTCAAAGCTGCTGACGATCGACGCCTGGCTGCAAGACCTGCCTGCTTCAACCGCGCTGACCGGCCCCGTGCTCCGCAAGCTGTCCCGCCCGGTGCCCGCCCACCTCAGCGTCCTCGACCCGCAATACTGGCCCCCCACCGCCGCCGCCGCCGCACGCCTGGCCGCACGCCTCCACGCCGAAGGCCGCCGCCACGACCTTTGGACCCTGGCTCCCCGATACTCCCGCCTCAGCGCCGCCGAGGAGAAATGGAAACAGAAGGAAAGCTAGCGAGGCTTCGCCTCAGACCGACGAGTCATGCTGCAAGAGAAACGTCTAGTAGCCGGGACTCAACGAGTCGCGGGGATGCTCGGGAAGACGCGTCCCAAACGGCTTCCCTCGCTCTACTTCACCCGCGGGGCGTTGCCCCCCGGCTGTTGTGAGACCCATTTGCAGAACTTGACTCATTCGCAACAAGTTTCCGAAACCAAGTGTCCTAGCCGCAATGCCGCTAAATTGAGTGTACCATCAAGGAGAATAAAGTGGCACCGGCGGCTGGCCGCCGCGTTTTCCTCGCCCGGCCGTTCGGCGCGGCGGCCGGTATTTGTGATCCCACGTATTGGCGGTTAGACTTAAGGTAACCACCGCGATGCCTTGAGGGCCGTCCCTTTTCCAGCAGCGCGGCACAACGTACTGCTGAACGCCGCACGCCAAATCGACTGGACCATGTGTCGACACGTTTGCGATACCGAGCAATCGCCCCCAGGCCGCCCGGCCCTGCTGCTCACGCTGCTGGGCGCCTGCCTGTGCCACGTCGGGCTGCTCCCCGCCGCCGAGGAGCCGCCGGCCGGCTATGCCCGCCCCGTCTTGATCCGCTTCGAGGGCCCCATCACTCCCATCCTCGAACACTATCTCTACCGCAAGCTCGACATCGTCAAGGATATGCGTGCGGACCTGGTGATCATCGAAATCGACAGCCCCGGGGGCTGGGTCGACCAGAGCCTCGCCGTGGCCGCCCGGCTGCGCGACCTGGACTGGGCACACACGGTGGCCTATGTCCCCCGACAGGCGCTCAGCGGGGCGGCCTTCGTGGCCCTCGGTTGCGACGAAATCATCATGCACCCCAATGCCAAGCTGGGCGACGCCGGCCCGATCTACCAAGCTGAAGGCCACGCCTTCCGCGAGGTGCCCGCCAAATTCCGCACGCACCTGGTGGCCGAAGCCCGCGATCTGGCCGCCGCCAAAGGCCGCCCGCCCGCGCTGGCCGAGGCCATGGTCGACAAGAACCTCGAAGTCCTTCGCGTAAGGAATCGCGACACCGGCAAAGAGACGTTCATGTCCCAAAAGGAGATCGCCGCCGACGAAGATCCCGACAAATGGATAAAAGTTAATCCGGTCCAGGAATCGCTGGGCGACAACTTCCTCGAAGTCAGCGGCGCCCGCGCCGTTGAGCTCGATCTTGCCGAGGGAATTGCGTCCAGTCGCGAGGACCTCCGGCGCCGCTTCCGGCTCCAGGGTGAACTCCCGGTCTTCGAGTTCACCGGCGTCGACACCGCCGTGCTGATCCTCAATTCGCCCTGGGTAACCGGCCTGCTGTTCGTAGTCGGCCTGGTGGCTCTCTACGTCGAACTCAGCGCCCCGGGCATAGGCGTCGGGGGTCTGACGGCCGGGCTGTGCTTCGCAATCTTCTTCTGGAGCAGGTTCCTGGGAGGTACCGCCGACGTCTTGGACGTGATCCTCTTCGCCTCCGGCGTGGCCTTCCTGCTGGTCGAGTTGTTCGTCCTGCCGGGATTCGGCGTGGCCGGCCTCTGCGGGATCCTGCTGATCCTCGCCAGCCTGATCCTCGCCAGCCAGACCTTCCTACTGCCTCACGCCAAGCACGAGTGGACACAACTTAACCGTATGCTCCTGGTGATCTTGCTCTCGGGTCTCGCGTTCGCATCGGCCGCGTACATGCTGAGAAGATACCTGGGCTCGCTGCCGATCCTCGGCCGGATGATCCTGGCCCCACCGGGTTCCGCCGACGGCGACCGGGCCACCGGCTCCCCCCGCCGCGGCGATCAATCGGCAATCCAAATCGGCGCCTCCGGCGTGGCCGTCTCCGCCCTCCGCCCGGCCGGCAAGGCCCGATTCTCCAAGCAATACGTCGACGTGGTGACCGACGGCGAGTTCATCACCAAGGGCAGCCGCGTCGAGATCCTGGAGATCCACGGCAACCGAATCGTGGTCGGTCCCGCCGAAAACACCGCCTAGATGTTCGTTTTGTAAGTCCTTGTGCAGTCCGCGACGGGCCGTTTAGCAGCCGCCGGTACGGCGGCTAGCGGTCGGGGCCGCTCTCGGCGTTCTGACCGACGTGCCGTCGGCCGCTAAACACTGCGCATGAACTTACAAACCGAGCAAACGGCAGCACACGGCACACAACGGATCTTCCTGACTAGCGAAGTGATTCGCGACGCGCAACTCGTTATGATCAACGACTTTTGCGTTCTTCGGGCAGTTTCTTTTTGGTGTATACTTTGGCGCGTTTGTAGGGCAGAACGCGGGGAAGTGTTACCTGGGCCGCTTGCAGCAGACGTTTGATTGACTGCCGAGGCGCCGGGATCTGATTGATCGTCGTTTGGCCTTGGATGGTGACTTCCGTCATACACAGGCTGCCCAGTTCGCCCACCGCTTCTGCGACCGTGACGTTCAGATCTCGCCAACAGCCCCTTAGCTCCATCACGATGTGGTACGCCAACATGACCACAAACACGTGGCCCCGTGTTCGCGATTCCTTGCGGACAAAGACCGGACGCACTTCCAGATGGCCCGTCTTGCACGTGCGAAAAGCCCACTCGACCTCGGCCAGACTCTGGTAGCGATCGTGGACCAGTTCCTTCGTCGCCGCTTTCGGATCCAAGTCCGTCTTCAAACAATAGCAACCGTCGAGTTTGCAGACCTCCGCCAACACGTCCGCGTCGCGAACTAACGACAATTTGCGATCCGTGCAGGATACGGAAAGCCACTGAGACAAATGCAACTTGTCGATCTTCTTCGTCACCCGATCAGCCGCCTTGTCGGCGTGAGCGCGCGGATGCTCGGCCAAGTAGCGGGTTTCCCGGGCG
>SDBV01000803.1_pt1 | contig 45554 bp, 28 predicted proteins | sample 2277081 | NCBI WGS metagenome assembly SDBV01 (sample SAMN10402039, study PRJNA504765) | marine sediment metagenome | isolation source: marine sediment core GS10_PC15, 223 cmbsf | place: Arctic Ocean: Southern Knipovich Ridge | collected 2010
GGAGCGTAACGTCGGGAAACGGCCACTGGATCAGGTTGTCGTCATCGTCGGTCAAGTGCCAGCCGTCCAGGTCGACCGGCCCCGCGGTCGGATTATGGATCTCGACCCAGTCGGATGAGTCGCCGTCTTCATCCAGAAGCGCCTCGTTATTGGAGGCCATCAACTCGGAGATAACCAGCGAGGAACCGTCCAACACCAATCGCGGCTCAAGTCGTTCGAACGCGAGTCGGGCGGAACGATTGCGTTGCCGTTCTTTTTTGTGCGCGTAGTATGCCATGGTTGGTCACTTCAATTCCGATACATCCGCCTGCACGGTTGCGAGCCCATTCAGTATAACAGACCTTGCAAGTATTGCAAGCGTCCAGCCGATTTCTCAGGGGAACGGCAAAGTCCGATTCAGCGGCCATCCATCGAGATTATTCACCGCTTCTTTCGATCACTTTCGGATGACTATTGGCACGTCGTTCTGTTGCGGCGTGCCGGGTGTGCTTCGGCCGGCGGCGACGTATTCTTGCAGCAGACCGCTCAGACGCTCGACGATCTCGGGATGCTTGTGCTGTAGGTTGGTCGTTTCGCCGGGATCCGTTTCGAGATCGTACAATTGCAGCGGCGGCAAACCGGATTGCTTGGCCTGGCGATCAGTAGGGCTGGCCCAACCGCCCGATCCGGCACAGAAAAGGAGTTTCCACTTGCGAGTGCGAATGGCGAACTTGCCCGAATGAGATTGATGCACCACGGCCTCGTGGATGAGCCGGTCCTCGCCATGCAGCAGCGGTAGAATGTCGGCACTGTCTTCGCCCGCGTTGTCCGGCAGATCCGCGCCGACGATCTGGGCGACGGTTGCCATCAGGTCCGATTGACAGATCAGCCGCCCGGACGACGTACCCCGTTTCACCACGCCGGGCCAACGGACGAACAACGGTACGCGGTGGCCGCCTTCCCAGGCATCGGCTTTGTAGCCCCGATAGGGACCGCTGGGGAAATGGCCCTTCTGTTCGAGCTGCTTCGCGCCGACATAAGGCGCGCAGCCGTTGTCGCTGGTGAAGATGACCAGCGTGTTGTCTGCGATGCCCTCGTTATCGATCGCTTCGAGCACCCGGCCGACCACGGCGTCGGTTTCCATCACGAAATCGGCGTATGTGTTCAACCCGCTCTTGCCTTGGAACGGTTTGTTGACGGCCAGCGGCGTATGGGGCGAAGTGAGCGGCATGTAGAGGAAGAACGGTTCGGCTCGCTTGGCCGAACGCTCGATGTAGTCGCAGGCCCGATCGCCGAGCGCGGGCAGAATCGGTTCCAACGTCCAGCCGGGCAAAGCGGGGCCTTGCAAGCTGGCCTGATTGTTCTGCAAGAGTTTCTTGGGTAGGAATTCGGACGGGATCCCGATGGTGTGGTCGTTTTCGATGAAACAATAGGGCGGCCAGTTGGGTACGTCGGTGCCGAAATACTCGTCGAAACCGCGCGAAGTCGGCCCGCCGCCGATCGGCTTGGAAAACACGTCCTTCCACAAGGCCTTTTGCTCTTCGGTTGCGGCTTGTCGGTCCTTGCTTGGCTTGGCATGGAAGAGGGCCGCCTCGGCGGGATCGATCGGCCAGTCCCAGCCGAGGTGCCATTTGCCCACACAGGCCGTCCGGTAGCCGTGCCGCTTCAACAGCCCGGCGATGGTGAGTCGGTCCGGAGCGATCAGCGGCTTGCCGAACACGTTGACGATGCCGGCCTGAAGCCGCGTGCGCCAGTGGTAGCGTCCGGTGAGGACCGTATACCGCGTGGGCGAGCAGACGGCTGAGCTGGAATGCGCGTCGGTGAACGTCATCCCTTGGCTCGCCAGCCGGTCGATGTGCGGCGTCGGAATTCGGCCGCGCTGGGGATTCAAACATTGCACATCACCATAGCCGAGATCATCGGCAAGAATGATCACGATGTTGGGTGGAGAGGCTTCGGCCAGAGCCGTCAAAGTTGCCGCCAAGGCCAGAAGGATCACAGTGAAGAAGAGGGGTCGTTTCCCGGCGAGCGTTTTCATGTCGGTCTTCCATGGGTCAAAGGAGCGTTGGTGCTGGATCGCAAACCATACGACCCCACCCATGATAGACCTTTTTTCGCCCGACGCAACCTGTTGGGTGCGGAAATTGCGAGCAGCTCGGCCAACGGCCCGTCACATCACGGCGACCTTTTTCAGCCGGTGCAACAGGTCGCGGACCAATTCGGACCGCTGGTGCAGTTCGACGCGGAGGGTCGAGGTTCGCGTATGGCGGATTTCGACCGGCAATTCACCCCGCTCGCGCTCCAGCAACTCGATCACCAGTTCCCATTCCGGGTCGGACAATGTCGGTTGATCGGTCATGATACGACTCCCAAGAATGTTGGAAACGAAAGTTCGCCAAGAGCCATCCCTTTATATTCTACGCCTCATCAGTCATACGGGATATAACCGCTTTGGGGCATTGACCTCAGGATGGGTCTGCCGGATCCGGCCTGGATGATATAGAATCCTGGGGGGTTGGCTTGAACTTGGCGCGGTTGGTGGTTTATACTGTCGAGCTGTGACAACCGGACGTTTGCCGTAAGGAGTGTTCTTATGCGGATTGCTACCCTCGTTGCCGTTTTGATGATCGCCGTTTTGATGATCGAGGGTACCTTGGCGGCCCGGGAACCGATTCCCGAGAAAATGGTCGTGCTGACGTTCGACGATGCGGTCAAGTCGCATTACACTGTGGTGCGTCCGATTCTGAAGCAATACGGTTTCGGGGCCACGTTCTTTGTTAGCGAAGGGTTCGATTTCACCACGAACAAGACCGACTACCTGACGTGGAAGGAGGTTACCCAACTGCATCGCGACGGGTTCGAGATCGGGAACCACACTCGCGATCACATGGCGGCCACGGCGGACAATCTCCCCCAACTGAAAGAGCAACTCGACGCGATCAACGCCCGTTGCCGCGAGCATGGCATCCCCAAGCCGATCAGCTTCGCGTATGCCGGCAACGGGTTCGACGTCGGCGCGCTACCGATTCTGCAAGCGTCGGGCATCCAATTCGCTCGACGCGGCGGGCAGCCGGAACGGCCTTACGAGCCGGGCCGAGGATTCGCCTACCAGCCGCCGCTGGACCATCCGCTGCTGATTCCCTCGGCCGGTGATGCGCGACCCGATTGGACGCTCGACGACTTTTGCCAAGCCGTGGACCAAGCCCGGCATGGCCGAATCGCCGTGTTGCAGTTCCATGGTGTACCCGATAAGGCCCATTCCTGGGTAAACACGCCAGTCGAGAAGTTCAAGCAATACATGCAGTATCTTGCCGAGAACGGTTACCGGGTGATTGCCCTGCGGGATTTGGCCCGATATGTCGATCCGCAGATTGCGCCTTTGAATCCGACCGGCGTGATCGAGAATCGCAAGCGGTCGCTGGAGCTGGGTATCTCGCTGGAGAACTTCCGCCGGCCCAAGGATGAGGCCGATTTGCGGTACTGGCTCGAAAACATGGTGTGGCATCATCGGTTCTCGCCGGTCGAGAGTTCCGCCGCCACGGGCCTGACGACCGACGAGATCACGGCGGCCTTGACGCGACTGGACATCCGCCCGGACAATCGCCCGACCCGACCGGCCGACGGGCCGTTGTTGGTAGTGCCTTACCCGGGCGGACGCCACCCGCGGATCGGATTCCACGACGGGGCCATCCGCCCGCAACGGGAGACGAAGTGCAGTGTGTTCACGCCGTGGGACGAATCGAGTTATCTGGTGGTCGACATCCCGGAAGCGATTTGGCACAACACGCCCCAGGGCCGCCAACTGCTCTACCTGGCCCATACGCACGTTCCGGCGACCTGGACCATCTGGGATCGAAAGGGTGTTCAACTGAAGAAACAAGAATGGCAGCGCGGCGCCGACGGCACCCTACTGCTGAAGCGTACCCTGCCCAACGGCGTTGAGTTCGGCACCAAGGTGATACCGGGCAGCGATGCCGTGCGGATGGATATGTGGCTGACCAACGGGACCGACAAGAAGTTGACCGGCCTGATCGTGCAGAACTGCATCATGCTGAAAGGGGCCGCCGGATTCGATTCGCTCACCAGCGAGAACAAGCAGGACTTGCATCCGTATTCCGTCTGCCGTTCGGCCGAAGGCAACCGCTGGATCATCACGGCCTGGGTCCCCTGCCACGGCGTTTGGGCCAACGAGCATTGCCCTTGCATGCATTCCGACCCGGTCTTTGCCGACTGTCCGCCGGGCGAAACGACCCGCCTTCGCGGTTGGCTCTCGTTTTACGAAGGCACGGACATCAAGGGCGAACTGAAACGCATCGAAGCCACCGGCTGGCGGGAGTAAGGGCAATTGATACTCGATTGTGGGGATATGTAGGGTGGGTCGAGGAACGAAGACCCACGCGTCAACTGATTGGAGAACGAATCATGGAATCCCACCGTCCCTCGATCCGCAGTTGGCTATTCTGCGCAAGTATGGCCGCCGTTTGTCTGACGATGCCATGGGCCGGGCTCGGCCTTGCTGCTACGTTGGAGTTTACCGTCAACGACGCCGCCGGTCGCCGCTTGCCTTGTCGAATTCATGTCTACGACAAGGACGACCAACCGCAACGGCCCAAGGAACTTCCGTTTTGGAACGATCACTTCGTGTGCCCGGGCAAGGCCTCGCTGGAATTGCCCGCGGGGACATATCGGTTTGAAATCGAACGAGGCCCCCAGTACGAACGCCAGATCGGTCTGGCCGAATTGACCAACGGGGGTGTCCAGCAAATCCAACGGAAGCTCAAGCGAATCGCCGACTTGGCGGCCGAGGGGTGGTACTCGGGCGATCTGCATGTCCACCGGCCGATCGAGCAGATGGAACTGTTGATGGGGGCCGAGGATCTCCGTGTGGCTCCGACGATTACCTGGTGGAATGAGAACAATCTCTGGGCCGGGCGTCCCTTGCCGGAGAATCCGTTGCGGCAATTCGACGGCAACCGGTTTTGCGACGTGATGGCCGGCGAAGACGAGCGCGAAGGCGGAGCATTGATGTTCTTCGGCTTGAGGCGACCGATGGAGATCACCGGCTCGACGCGCGAGTATCCCTCGCCGATGAAGTTCATCGAACAGGCCCGAAAGGCCGAAGGCGTCTGGATCGATATCGAAAAGCCGTTCTGGTGGGACGTGCCGCTGTGGCTGGCCGACGGACGGATCGATTCGATCGGTCTGGCCAACAACCACATGTGCCGTAGCACTATGTTCCCGAACGAAGCCTGGGGCCGTCCGCGCGACGAGAAGCGTTTGCCGCCGCCGCTGGGCAACGGCTATTGGACACAGGAGCTGTATTACCACATGCTCAACAGCGGGCTGCGCGTGGTGCCGTCGGCCGGCAGTGCCTCGGGCGTGCTGCCCAACCCGGTCGGATACAATCGGGTCTATGTACATCTCGACGGAGAGTTTACCTACGACAAATGGTGGCAGGGACTGAAAGCCGGCCGCTCGTTCGTGACCAACGGTCCGCTGTTGATCTGCCGGGCGAACGGCCAATTGCCCGGCCACGTCTTCTCGGCCAAGCAGGGCGACTCGATCGACATCGAGTTGGACATCTCGTTGACCACGCTCGATACGGTCCCTAAGATCGAGATCGTCAAGAACGGGCGGATCGTCGAGTCGCGATCACCCGACCAACGTGGTCGGATGGCGGTTACGTTCGATCGAAGCGGCTGGTTGATGGTCCGGGCGATTGCTGAAAATCCGCGAACGTTCCGTTTTGCCTCGACGGCCCCCTACTACATCGAGATCGGCCCGATCGAGCGTCGCATTAGCCGCCGTTCGGCCCGGTTGTTTCTCGATTGGGCCGAAGAACGGGCCCAGCGGATCAAGCAGAATCTCAAGGATCCCGCCAAGCTTGCCGAGGTGCTGGCCTTTCATCAGCGGGCGATCGAGTTTTGGCAACAGAAGCTGGCCGAGGCCAATGCTCCGTAGCGGCCCAGAAAAACGCAGCTTTCCCCCCGTTGGGGCCCCTGCACTAACCGACCGCCCATCTGATACAATGGCCCACTTCACGGAAGGAACGAGCTGATGAAAACGTTCGGAAACGTGGCAATTGTCGGGGTCGGCCTGATTGGCGGATCGATCGGGATGGCCCTGCGCAAGTTGGGACTGGCGGAGAAGGTGATCGGGATCGGGCACCGGCAGGTCAGCCTGCGGATCGCCCGACGCGTTGGCGCGGTGACCAATACGACCATCGACATCGCCAAAGGCGTGGCCGAGGCCGATCTGGTCGTCGTCTGCACGCCGGTCGGCCGCATCATCCAGGACGTGCAAGAGGCCGCCAAGCACTGTCGCGAGGGAACCCTGCTGACCGACGCCGGAAGTACCAAGCAAACGATCGTCGAAGCGCTCGACGGGCAATTGCCCCGAAATTGCCGCTTCCTCGGCAGTCATCCTTTGGCCGGTAGCGAGAAGTCGGGGGCAACCAACGCCGAGGCCGACCTGTTCGATGCTCGCGTGGCCATCCTCACGCCGACCAAAAACACCCTGGCCGAGGACTTCGACCTACTGGAACAGTTCTGGAGCAGCCTCGGCTCGGTCGTCGTGCAGATGTCGGCCGACGAGCACGATCGGGCGTTGAGCCTGACCAGCCACCTTCCCCATCTGGCCGCGTCGGCCTTGGCCGCCACCATGCCCGAGCCGCTGTTCCGGCTGTGCGGCACGGGCATGAAGGACAGCTCGCGGCTGGCCTCGGGGGATCCGGAACTTTGGGTCCAGATCCTCGACCTCAACCGCGAACACGTCCTCACGGCGTTGGAACAATTCGGGGCCAAGCTGGCCGCCATTCATGGCGCGATCCGCGACGGCAAAGACAAAGAACTTCGAGACATACTCACCTTGGCGAAGAAGAACCGCGATGCTTTGGGAAGTTGACATTCTACCGGCCGACGGGCAACCCAACCTGTTGGCCGACGGCGTGGCCGCTGCGGCTGCCGAACTGGGAATAACCGACAATCTGGCCGTCACGGCCGCAATAGGATACCTGGTCCAAGGCGACCTCGATCTGGAGCAGGTCACGCGCATTGCCGACGAACTGTTGGCCGATCGCGTGGTCCAGCGGGTCGTCGTGGCCGAGGTCGGCGATGCCGCGCTGTCGGAAGCCCGCGATGATCTTGCGCAAGTGATCCACGTATTGCCCAAGCCGGGTGTGATGGATCCCGTGGCCCTGAGTGCCCAGGCGGCTATCGAGGATTTCAAGCTCGAGGCCGACGCCGTCCGTACGTTGAAAAAATACTGGCTCGGCCCCATGCCGGACGAGCAACTCGACGTGCTCTGCTCGAAGGTGTTGGCCAATGACGCCATCGAGCAGGTGATCCGCGGGCCGTTGGATTTCGACCAATTGCAGTTCGGCTCGCCCTACCAGTTCGAGCTGCAAAGCGTGTCGATCCGCGAGATGGACGACGAAGCGCTCGGGCAACTGAGCCTCGAAGGCCAACTGTATCTCTCGCTGACCGAGATGCAGACCATCCGCGACGAGTTCCGCAGTTTGGATCGCGACCCGACCGACATCGAGTTGGAAACGATCGCCCAAACCTGGAGCGAGCATTGCAGCCACAAGACGCTGGCCGGGCGGATTCGCTACGAAGGTCCCGAGGGCGAACGGCGGTTCGAGAATATGCTGAAGGAGACGATCTTCGCCGCCACGGTGAAGATCCGCCAGGAGGCCGGCGATGAGGACCGGTGCGTAAGCGTCTTCAAGGACAACGCCGGCGTGGTCCGCTTCGACGAAAAGTACAACATCGTGTTCAAGGTCGAAACGCACAACCATCCCTCGGCCTTGGAGCCTTACGGCGGGGCCAACACGGGTATCGGCGGCGTGATCCGCGATCCGATGGGTACCGGCATGGGCGCCAAACCGATCTGCAACACGAACGTCTTCTGCTTCGCTCCGCCGGAGACGCCGTTGGATGATCTGCCCGAGGGCGTGTTGCATCCGCGGCGCGTGATGCAGGGCGTGGTGGCCGGTGTGCGAGATTATGGCAACCGGATGGGTATCCCCACAGTGAACGGGGCCCTCTACTTCGACCCGCGCTACTTGGGCAACCCCTTGGTCTATTGCGGCAACGTGGGCCTGCTTCCCCGCGAGATGTCGTTCAAGGAACCGCAACCCAACGATTTGGTCGTGGCCGTCGGCGGGCGGACCGGTCGTGACGGTATCCATGGAGCCACGTTCAGCTCGGCCGAACTGCATCACCAGAGCGATTCGCTCTCCGGCGGGGCCGTGCAAATCGGTAACGCGATTACCGAGAAGATGGTCCTCGACGTGTTACTCGTCGCCCGGGATCGAGGGCTCTACAACGCGGTGACCGACTGCGGCGCCGGCGGATTCTCCAGTGCCGTGGGCGAGATGGGCGAGGAAATCGGGGCCGAGGTCTGGTTGGACCGCGTGCCGTTGAAATACGAGGGGCTCTCCTACACAGAAATCTGGATCTCCGAGGCCCAAGAGCGGATGACCCTCTCGGTGCCCGAGGAGAAATGGGCGAAACTGTCGGCCCTGTGCGCGTCGGAAGGCGTCGAGGCGACCGTGATTGGCCGTTTCGTGCCCACGGGCCGATTGGTGTTGAAGTACCACGACCACGAGGTGGGTGACCTGCCGATGGACTTCCTGCACAACGGCCGTCCGCCGGTCGTCCGCGAGGCCGTCTATACGCCGCCGCCGGTCAAAGAATTGCAGTTGCCGAAAAGTGAAACGTGGGACCATACCGAGACGGTCCACAAGATCCTCGGCTCGTTGAACGTTTGCAGCAAGGAATGGGTCGTTCGCCAATACGACCATGAGGTGCAAGGTGGTAGCGTGATCAAGCCGTTGGTCGGCGTGCAGAACGACGGGCCGGGCGATGCGGCCGTGCTGCGGCCCGTGCTCGATTCGCGTCGCGGCGTGGTGATCTCCTGCGGCATGAACCCCTGCCATGGCGACCTGGATACCTACTGGATGGCCGCCGGCGCGATCGACGAGGCCGTGCGAAACTGCGTGGCCGTCGGGGCCGATCCCAAGAACATCGCCATCCTCGATAACTTCTGCTGGGGCAATACCGAGCGGCCCGAGACGCTCGGCTCGCTGGTCCGGGCGGCCCTGGCCTGTTACGACGTGGCCACCGTGTTGGGAACCCCGTTCATCAGCGGCAAGGATAGCCTCAACAACGAGTTCCGACCCAAAGACGCCGACCAGCCGATCTCCATTCCCTCATCGCTGTTGATCAGTGCCATGGGCCAGGTCGACGACGTGGGTCGTTGCGTGACGATGGACCTAAAACAACCGGGCAACTATTTGTATCAAGTTGGGCTCACCAAGAACGAACTGGGCGGGTCGCACTTTGCTCTGGTCGAGTCGCTCGACGGCGGCCAAGTACCGCAGGTCGATGCCCCGGCCGCCAAGCGGACCTTCGAAGCCTTGCATCAGGCGATCGACGCCGGACTGGTCCGAGCCTGTCACGACCTGAGCGAAGGCGGGCTGGCCGTCGCGGCCGCCGAAATGGCGTTCGCCGGCGAACTGGGCGCCCGACTGGTCCTGGAGCAAGTGCCGCACGAGATCAATCTGGGCGATCCGTCCGCCACGGTCACGCTGTTGTTTAGCGAATCGAACACACGATTCCTGGTCGAGGTCGAACCGGAGCGGGCCAAGGCCTTCGAGTCGGCCTTGGGCGACGTGCCACACGCAATGATCGGCGAGGTGATCGACTCCGGCAAGCTGGAAATCCTCGGCCCACCCACTCCCATTCCCGGCGAAGGCCGCGAACTGGGCACCCCCATCGTCGTCGAAGCCGAGCTGACCGCCTTGAAAGAATCCTGGCAAAAACCCCTACGCTGGTAACATAAATGAACAACTGAAAGCAATTCGCTGACTGCTGAAAGCCGTCCCGTTTACAGTTCGAGTGAATTAACCGCCTACTGCATACTGCCTACCGCCTACTACTCCCATGCAACCACACGTCCTAATCCTTCGAGCCCCCGGCACCAACTGCGATTTGGAGACGGCCTTCGCCTTCGAGCAGGCCGGCGCCCAGGCCGAACTGCTACACATTAACCGCCTGTTGGAAAAGCCCAGCCTGTTCAATGGGTTCCAAATCCTTTGCATTCCCGGCGGGTTCAGCTACGGCGACGACGTGGCGGCCGGACGGATCCTGGGCAACCAGATCCAACACCACCTGACCGAACAGTTGGCCCGATTCAAGGAAGCCAGCAAGCTGATCCTCGGCATCTGCAACGGGTTTCAAGTGCTGATCAAGTCGGGTGTGCTGCTCAACGGCGATTCGCAACAGGGCGCACCCGCCACGCTCACCTGGAACGACTCGGGTAAGTTCGAGGACCGTTGGGTACAATTGGACGTGCGGGGTAGCAAGTCGGTCTTGCTGAAGGACATCGACTCGATGTATCTGCCGGTCGCCCATGCCGAGGGGAAGTTCGTCACCCGCGACGCCGAGGTGTTCGCTGGGCTAGACACGGCCGACCAACTCGTCTTGCGTTACCTTCCGCTGGACGGCTCGTCGTCCGAGACGGTCCCCTATCCGGCCAACCCGAACGGTTCGATGGGCCACGTGGCCGGCATCTGCGACACCACGGGCCGCGTACTAGGCCTGATGCCCCATCCCGAGCGCCACATCGACCCCACGCACCATCCCCGCTGGACCCGAGGCGAAGCCGGCCCAACCGGCGACGGGCTAAAGATCTTCGCCAACGCGGTGCAGTACTTCGCCTGATCGTATAAAGCCGCGACCGGTGGTCGCGCCCGTCACTGCGGCGCGACCAACGGTCGCGGCTTTATACTAGCGGTATCGCAACACGGTATCCTCGTGTTCGTAGCCGGGGGCACAGCAGCAGAGGAATTTCAGCACTTCCTTGCCCGTGTTGGTGATTTGATGCAACGCGCCCGGCGGAATGGCGATCGCATCGCCGGGACCGACCGCTTGGGTGTCATCCCCGACTCGCATCAGGCCGGTGCCGCAGAGGATGTAATAGATCTCTTCGGTCTCGACGTGGTAATGCGGCGTAGTGCTCGCGCCGAGGGCCACTCGGGCCTCGGCCAGCGTCTGGTTGCGGATGCACGAGTTGCGATGCGCCAGAAGCTCCCGGATTTCCGACCCGTCCTTGGTAATGAATGGTTCGACGCGGTCGATGTTTTGGATGTCCATGCGTGTGGTCTCAGTTCTTGCGATAGATCCCCACCACCGCCGGGCGATACGTGCGGACATCCCAGGCGGTTGGGTCGGGCAGCGTGTCGAAATCGAAGCGATCGTCCGACTCGACGACCATAATGCTCTCGGCCGGGGCCGCTTCGTGTAGCCGACCGATCAGATCGAGAATCTGTTCGGAACGATCGACGAAGAAATCCCACGGCGGCGAACAGAAGACGAGCCATGGTTCGGTTGTCGGAAGTTGCGTGCGTGCGGACCAAATGAATACGTCGGACGTGACGACCTCGACTTGCGAGTCGATTTCAAGCGTGGCCACATTCTGGCGAAGGATCTTGGCGGTGGGGAAATGCTGCTCGATGAACGTCGCCCGGGCGGCGCCGCGGCTGATGGCTTCCAGGCCCAAGGCCCCCGTGCCGGCGAACAGGTCCAGCGCGTGCTTTCCCTTCACAGCCGGTCCCACCAGATTGAAGATGGCCTCGCGGAGCCGGTCCTTCATCGGGCGGACGCGACGATCCCCGCTATAAGCGAGTTTCCGCCCGCGGTGCTTCCCGCCGATGATCCGCAATCCGACCGGTTCGCGCGTCGATTGGCGGGGGGGCCGTTTTTTTTTCTTTCGAGCTGCCATAAGCGTGTTACCGGCCCCTGATGGGGATTATTGACAAGTGTGCCACGGCCGTGTCGGCCGTATAAAGTTGGGAAAGCTGCCCCGATTCGGGCACGGCTGACACAGCCGTGGCACATCATTATCCTGCAGTTCCTAGTCGATTCACGAGTAATCCCGGCCCCTGTTTCCCACCCTACTGGACAGGCCCGGCCAATATGCTACCCTATGTTTCACCGGTCGGAAAGCCGAGCGGCTGACGAAATGGACCTTTTGTGTACCTTTACGAGAAGAGGACAGACTAATGCGTATTTGTGTGGCGTCGATGCTGGCGTTGATGTGGACATTTGTGGCGATTCCCGCCCTCTCGGCCCAAGAGGCCACTGAAGAGACGACTCAGCCGGCGGAATCTGCGGCCAGTGCCGGTGATTTCGGCAAGCTGTTTGCGGAGCTCAAGGAAGTCCTTACCGAGCTGGGAACGCTGCAGGTTGAGTATTCGGCCGCTGATGCAGAGAAGCGAGCGGAAATCGACAAGAAGTGGGAAGAACTAATCAAGAAAGGAGACGTTTTGGAACCTCAATTACTCGCCGCGGCCGAAAAGGCCTATGTGGAAGCCCCCAATGCCGACAAGCAGGTTACCGAGCTGTTGGTCAACGTGCTTCGCGGTCTGCAGAAAAACGACAATTACGAAGAGGCCGTGCGGCTTGGCAAGCTGCTGATGGACAATCAGTGCGAGGACCCCAAAGCGGCCGACGCGGCCGGCATCGCCGCCTATGCGACGAGCGATTTCGAGACGGCCGAGAAGTACTTTGCCTTGGCCGGGAAGGCGGGCGATCTCTCCAAAGTGGCCCAAGGCTTTCTGGCCGAGCTCCCCACCTACAAGGAAGCCTGGGCCAAGGAACAGGAGATCCGCCAGGCCGAAGCCGAGGCCGACGACTTGCCACGCGTGCTGATGAAGACCAACAAGGGCGACATCGAAATCGAGCTCTTCGAGAACGAAGCCCCCATGGCCGTGGCCAATTTCGTCTCGTTGGTAAGCGACGGTTTTTACAACGGGCTGACGTTCCATCGCGTGTTGCCCGGTTTCATGGCCCAAGGCGGGTGCCCCAAGGGTGACGGCTTGGGCGGGCCGGGATACAACATCCCCTGCGAATGCTACGAGCCGAACCACCGCATCCACTTCCGCGGCAGCCTGAGCATGGCCCATGCCGGCCGCGACACGGGTGGATCGCAGTTCTTCCTTACGTTCATCCCCACCAGCCACCTCAACGGCCTACACACGGTTTTCGGGCGGGTTATCTCCGACATGGAAGTGCTGAACAAGCTGCAGCGTCGCCAGCCCGGCGGTCCCGAGCCCGACAAGATCATCGAGGCCACCGTGGTGCGAAAACGCGACCACGAATACAAGCCGACCAAGGCCGGCGAGTAGACGACTCGGTGCCACTGGTGGCTTGCCCACCAGTGCTACCTGCCACCGGATTGCACGGGTGGGCAAGCCACCCGTGGCACCCTGCGCCGAACCCGGGCCGCAGAGCGTGGGAACGAGATTAAGGATTGATTGCCGTGCGATCAACTGGATTCATGCGCGTGGTCTCTTGGCAGGTCCTGCTTCTTGTCGTGGCCGTAACCGCGTCGAGCAACGCAGCGGATGAAATCCCACGCACGATCGGCGATTGGCCGGTCGAGGGCTTGGGGAACTCGCGCGCTCGGGTGAAGGTCGTCGACAAGGCGGACGCGGTTTGGGTGCATTTGCCCTGGCGACGCCGAGACGCCGAGCCTGAGAAGAAGGACGTCATCGTCGTCGACGCGGCCACGAACCGGCGCGTGGTCAATGTGGTTCGCGTCCAGGTGAATCGCGAGTTCGGCGATTTGCTGCTGAGCCCCCCGACCGTACCGGGCGAGTACTTCGTCTATTACATGTACATGCCGTACAAGACGGAAGGCTCGTGGTACTTTCCGACCACCAAGTACTTGCCGCCTGCCAATACGGCCGAGGCTGCCTGGGTCTCCAAGTGTGAACCGCTTGTCGAGCAGATACGAGCGGGCCAGACCGAGCAGTTTCCCGTGGCGAAAGTCTTGGACATTCAGGCGATCAACGATTTCAATCGTTTCGACCCCATGGAACTGATCGCCACGGCCGAGGAGATGAAACGTCTTCTGGCCGAACATGCGGATCGGCCGTACCTGCTGTTTCCCGAGGACCGGCGATACCCGATCCGTATGACCGACGAACTGCCGTTGCGCTGGATCCAGGCCGGGCCGAGCAACGCGTTCCGCGGTGAGGCCTTACGCGGCGAGTTCTACGCCTGGCAGATCGGTCTGTATGCAAGCGGACAGGCCGTCGAAGCGTTGACGGTCGACTTTGGTGATCTCGTCTCGGCCAACGGCCAGAAGATTCCCGCTTCGGGCGTGCGCTGTTTCAACCTGGGCGGCACCGATTGGCTGGGGCGTGCTTTTCGCAAGACTCTCAACGTGCCGCAAGGCAAGGTGCAGGCGCTGTGGTTCGGTGTGGCCGTGCCCGAGGATGCGGCTGCCGGCACATACGAAGGCACGCTGACGATTCATCCCGGCAACGCCCCGGCCCAGGAAGTTCGGGTTACCTTGGCCGTTTCGGATAAGGTGTCGAAAGACGCCGGCGATGGCGAGATCTGGCGGCATTCGCGGTTGCGATGGCTCGACTCGACGATCGGGCTGGACGATGAGGTCTTCCCACCCTATACGGCCATGACGCTCCAGGACCGGACGATCGGCGTCTTGGGGCGATCGGTTCGACTAAGCGATACGGGGTTGCCGGCCAGCATTACCAGTACCTTCACGCGGAACGTTGACGCCACCGATGCCCCGCCGCAAGAACTGCTGGCCGAGCCGATGCGGTTGGTTGTGGAGCCGGCCAACGGAAGGCCGCTTGCTTTTGAGGGGAACGGACCGACCATCGTTTCGCGGGCCGAAGGGGCGATTGCATGGCAAGCCGTCAACACGGCCGAGCCCATGGAACTTACTTGCCGGGCCAAGATGGAATGCGACGGCTACGTCAACTTCCAGCTCACCTTGAAGGCCAATGCGACGACCGACCTGAAAGACGTCCGCCTGGAGATCCCGCTGCGGCGTGAGATGGCCACTTACATGATGGGCATGGGACGCAAGGGCGGCTATCGACCGAAGCGATGGGACTGGAAGTGGGACGTGGGCCGCTCGAACAATCAGCTCTGGATCGGAGAGGTCAACGCGGGAATCAGTTGCAAGCTGAAGCACGTCGAAGACCGGTGGGATCTGTTCAACCTCAAGGAATCGGGCGTCTATCGCGATTGGGGAAATAACGGAAACGGCGGCTGTACGGTCGAAGAAGTGGGCGATCGGCAGGTGGTCATCCGGGCCTATACCGGGCCAAGTCGGATCGAAGCCGGCAAGGAACTGCACTTCAACTTCGGCTTGCTGATCACGCCGGTCAAGGTGTTGGATAAAAACCATTGGCAGTGGCGATACTTCCACCGCAATGGTGCGGCGCCGGTCAAGGAAGTGGCCGACACGGGGGCGACGCTGATCAATCTGCACCAGGGCGACGGGCTGAACCCGTACATCAACTACCCGTTCCTGACCACGGATGAACTCTCGACCTACACGGCGGCCGCCCATGTCCGGGGGATGAAGGTCAAAATCTATTACACCATCCGCGAGTTGAGCAACTATACGGGTGAGTTCTGGGCACTGCGAAGCCTGGGTAATGAGGTGTTCAGCGATGGCCCCGGCTTCCAACTGGCCGATCAGTTCGCCGAAAACAAGACCACACATCTCGGCGGCCACACGGGTAGTTCCTGGCTCTGCGAACATGCGATCGACCGATACGTGCCGGCCTGGCATCAGCCGCTTGGCAACGGGCACACCGACGCTGCGGTCGCCACGGCCGGACTCTCGCGATGGCACAACTATTATATCGAGGGCCTGAGTTGGCTGATCCGTAACGTGGGGGTCGACGGGCTGTATCTCGACGGGATCGGATACGATCGCGAGATCATGAAGCGGGTCCGTAAGGTGATGCAACGCACGCGGCCCGGCTGCCTGATCGACTTCCACTCGGGCAGCCATTTCCATCCGCAATACGGACTGAACAACTGCGCCAACCTGTACATCGAGCTGTTCCCCTACGTCGACAGTCTCTGGTTTGGCGAGGGGTTCAATTACAACGAATCGCCCGACTTCTGGATGGTCGAGATGGCGGGCATCCCCTACGGGCTGTTCGGCGAGATGCTGCAAGGCGGCGGCAATCCCTGGCGAGGCATGCTCTACGGCATGACCAACCGGCTCGGCTGGAGCGGCGACCCGCGCCATCTTTGGAAACTCTGGGACGAGTTCGGCATCCAAGACGCCCGGATGATCGGCTACTGGGATGCGTCTTGCCCGGTCAAAACGAATCACAAGGACGTGCTGGCCACGGCCTACGTTCGCCAGGGAAAAAGCCTGGTGGCGCTGGCCAGTTGGGCCAAGGAACCGGTCCGCTGTACGCTGGACATCGACTTCGAGGACCTCGGCTTGGATCCGGCAAGAACCACGCTCTACGCGCCGGCGATCCCGGGCATTCAGCCGGAAATGATCTTTCGGCCGGCCGATCCGATTCCCGTGTTACCCGGTCGGGGTTGGATGCTGATCGCCGACGAACAACCCCGCAAGCTGCCACCGGCCGTCGATTCTCTCGCAGGAAAAAAGGTCTTGCTTGAAGACACGTTCGCAGGCGACACGCTGGCCCAGCCATGGACCGTCACACTTTCCAAGCAACCGGGCACGTCTCTGAGCGTGGCCGACGGCCAGTTGCACATCGCGGGTGCAGCCAACGTCGCCGCGTTTGCCGAGCGACCGATTCCCTCGGGCGCGGCCATGGTGACATGCTCCGTCAACCAGCACACCGACGGCGGCGCATCCTGGGGACCCGGCATGACGCTGATTTGGCCGGACGGAAAGCTCCTGCGCGTGAACCTTCGAGCCGAAGGACGTTTTGGCGTCGACGACGGCCGGCGACAGATCCTCGAAGGCCTCGCCTTTCCCGACACGTGGACCGAACTGGCCATCCGTCTCGGAGAAAAAGAAATCGTCGTACAAGCCTCGCAAGACGGCCGCGCCTGGCAAGACCTCGCCCGTTTCCCCCGCACAGAGTTCCCCGGCGCCCCAACCTCCATCCGCCTAGGCAAGATGAGCCCCGGCTCAAGGAACGAAGACTTCTCAATCCTCGGTCCACCCGGCGCGTGCATGATCCGCAGTTTTCGCGTACTGGGTGAGTAGGTGATGTCCGGTGAAGCGCCAGCGTATAGGGTGGGTCGAGGCACGAAGACCCACGCGTTGAAGCGGCAATCCTCAAGAGGTTAGGTTACGGCTTATTCTTGCCACGGCGCATTAATAGCCAGATGATTATGCCAACAAGCAGTAACCCGCCTGCCCCGCCAATTCTCTTTGAAAGATCATGCAGGTCGATATGGTCATTTGGCCTTTGCTTGCCACTGCCAACGGGAGCCGTATCACGATCCGGATTTGTCGTCTTGATATCAATGGAGTTTACGAATGTGTTTATAGTTGCTTGGTCGAGTGAGGCATCCCCAACCTTTACCGCCATCACCTTGTATACGTTCCCATTGTATTGTGCGATCGCTTGCGTGCTCTGAATGTTCATCCCTTGAGTGGATCCCTTGGCAGTCATGATCCAAATCTCATGACCGTTCTTTACCACCGCAGACGAAGCCGTGATGGTTCCGCCAACTGTTTCGGCGAACCCCTCTTCAACTGATGAACGAATAATCTTGATGTGTGAGGGTACTGTGGACTTCATTACGCCAAGACGAAGCGTTTCGTCATTGGACATCCAAAAGGCAATGAACGGTTTAGGGGGATCAACAACCTGCTGGAAATCATCGGCATCGGGTGCCGAAACGGCAATTACCCCATCGGGAGAAGTCCATTCATCGGCAAGGGCCCCAGCAATGTTGGACGTAACAACAAATGACGCAATGACTGAGCTTCGAACGATACCCATGGCGTTTGTCCTTTGTGAAAAACTAAAGGAATAATCAAAGGTGTCAGGAACCGTTGTGATGAAAGAATACAGAAACGGTTTCCGGCACCTTTTCTCCCTCCGTGTTGGTCGAGTAGGTGGTGTTTACGGCCGTTCACGGTCGTTCCCGCCGCAGGCGGTATTAGGCCCGTGCTTTAGCACGGGTAGAAAGGGCCCGACACCATTTTCCATCACGTTTGATTTTTGCCCGGCGGCTGCTGAAGCAGCCGCCGGGCAAAGATCACGATTGGGTACTGGTCCGCACACCCGACGTAAACGTCGGGCCTAATACCGCCTGCGGCGGGAGGACCATAAATGGCCCTGTTGCACGCGAGCAATTATGCCGGCGCAGGAAAGCACTCACGCCAAACGACCGGCGTCTTCCTGGAATCCTGCAAGACTACTAATCGTCCAAAACCTCTTTTTCCCTAGCCTTGGCGGCGTCGGTGGCTTTGGTTTCGTATTGCTTGATGAGGTCTTGGATCTCCTTCTTGACGTCGTCGCGGGCGTCTTCGGAGAGGGTCTTGTCCTTTTCGCCGGTGTCGGCCATCTTGTTGCCGTCGCGGCGGATGTTGCGCAAGGCGACTTTGGCCTCCTCGGCCAAGTCCTTCACGCGGCCGACCATCTTGCGACGCACTTCGCCGGAGAGCGGCGGGATGTTTAGGCGGACTACGCGACCGTCGCTTTGTGGGTTGAAACCCAGGTCGGCCGCTAGGATCGCCTTCTCGATGTCCTTGATCGTGCCCGGGTCGTAGGGGCGAATCACGATTTGCGTCGGCTCGGGGGCCCCGACCGACGCGACTTGCTTCATGGGCGTGGGCGAGCCGTAGACTTCGACTTTCAAGGTATCGACCAGGCCCGGGTTGGCCCGACCGGTGCGGATGCCGCTCAGCGAGTTCTTTAACACGGCGAGGGCCTTTTCCATCCGCTCTTCGACGTCCATCAGGATTTCGTCAGCCGTCATGATCCGTCCTTTGTCTTGTGAACCAAGGTACCGACCCGTTCGCCTTGCACGGCCCGTTCGATGAGGCCTTCCTTGCGGAAGTTGAACACGAGGATCGGCATGTCGTATTCCATGCACTTGGTGATCGCTTCGGAGTCCATCACACGCAGGTTTTGCTGTTGCACTTCGGCGTACGTCAGTTCGCCGTAGAGGACGGCGTGGGGGTTTTTCTCGGGATCGTCGCTATAGATGCCGTCGACCCGGGTGGCCTTCAGCAGAATGTCGGCGTCGAGTTCCAAAGCCCGTTGGGCGGCGGCCGTGTCGGTGGTGACGAAGGGGCTTCCGGTGCCGGCGGCCAGGATGATGATGCGGCCTTTTTCCAAGTGGCGTCGAGCACGGCGTCGGATGTAGGGCTCGGCCACGCCTTCCATGCGGATGGCCGTCAGCAGGCGGGTGTCGCAACCGAGCGATTCCAGGGCGTCTTGCAGGGCCAGCCCGTTCATCACGGTGGCCAACATACCCATGTAATGGGCCGTCGCCTCGTGCACGCCGGAGTTGCCGGCGGTGAACTGGGCCCCGCGCAGAATGTTTCCTCCGCCGACCACGATCGCGATCTGCACGCCGTGCTGGGCCGCCCGATAGGTTTGCTTGGCTAGGTGCAACACGGCGTCCATGGCAATGCCGCGTTCGCCGGGGTGCACGAAACCTTCGCCGGAGATCTTCAACACCAGGCGTCCGTATTGCGAATCGGATGGCGTGCTTGCATCAGACATCGTGTCCTACTCCTTGGCCAACTCCCAGTGGATAAAGCTTTTCAGTTCCATGCCGGCGTCCTTGGCCGTTTTGCCGACCGAGGTCTTGCCGTCCTCGGCCTTGACGAAGGCCTGATCGACCAGGCAGTGGTCGGCATAGAAGTTTTTCATCCGGCCCTCGACCATCTTTTCGATGATGTTATCGGGTTTGCCTTCGGCGCGGGCTTGTTCCGAGAGGATCTTGCGTTCCTTCTCGACCGCGGTCGGATCGAGCGCGTCGCGGTTGAGCGCTTGCGGCCGCATGGCAGCCACGTGCATGCAGATGTCCTTAGCCAACTCGGGGTCGCCGCCTTCGACCTCGAGCAGCACGCCGGACGCGCCGTTGTGGTGGGCATAGCCGCCGCAAACGCCGTCGAGCCGTGCGATGCGTTCCAGGCGGAACACCTCGCGGATGCGGTTGGTCAGGTCGTCGAATTGCTGCTGGAGCGTTTGCCCTTGCTTGCTGGGTGACGGCTGGGCCAGAAGTTCGTCGGGCATCGCGGCGCCGGGCCCAGTGGCCAACTGCTGGGCCAGGTCGTTGGCCAGTTGGACGAATTCGTCGTTGCTGGCGACCGGGGCGCTTTCGCACTTCAATTCGACGATGCTGCCGGCCGTGCCTCCGAAGTCGGTAAAGATGGCAATTCGTCCGGCGGCCGTTTGCCGACCGGCACGCTTCTCCATCGTCTTGGCCCCGGCCTTGCGCAGGTTTTCGACGGCTTTCTCTTGATCGCCGTCGGCCTCCTGCAAGGCTCGTTTGCAGTCCATCATCGGCAGTCCGGTCGTTTCACGAAGTGTTTTGACTGCTGCTGCGGTAATCGCTGCCATGGAATAATCTCCCTGTTGACTAATATACGTGTGTGACTAATATGCGAACAAACTTCTCTTATCCTGACGGCACGATAGAAGTGCCGGATTGCAATCTTCGGATCGCCGAACAGACTTGATTTCTGCCGCCGATGTATCGGGCGGGGCGAAAGATGGCCTAGGCGCCGGCGCTTTCTTCCACCACGGTCGCCGGAACGGCTTCTTCGCCGCCTTGCTCCTGCTTGGCGTCTCCCGCCGCGACTTTGCCGGCGGCCACCGCGTCGGCCAACAACTTCATGATCAACTCGATCGAGCGGATGCTGTCGTCGTTGCCCGGGATCGGCAGATCCACCTCGTCCGGATCGCAATCGGTATCGATCAAGGCGATCGTGGTGATTCCCAGTTTCTGGGCTTCACGAATCGCGTTCTTCTCCTTGCGGGGATCGATGACCACCATGCACTCGGGGAGGCGATTCATGGTGCGGATTCCGTTGAGGTTGCGATACATCTTTCGATATTCGCGACTGAGCGCCGACTGCATTTTCTTCGAGTAGGTGGCCAGTTCTTCGCCGGCACGGATGGCTTCCAGTTCCTCGAGGCGCCCCAGCCGGCTGCGAATCGTTCGGAAGTTGGTCAACGTGCCGCCCAGCCAACGCTCGCTGACAAACGGCATCCCACACTCGGTGGACAGCCGCTCGACCGTTTCGGATGCCTGACGTTTGGTCCCTACGAACAGCACGAGGCTTCCGCCGCCGGCTATTCGCTGCAAGTACTTCCTCGCCCGTAACAATCCGCGGATCGTTTCCCGAACGTCGACAATGTGAATCAGATTACGGCGGCCATAGATATACGGCTGCATCTTGGGGTTCCAGCGGCTGGCGCGATGCCCGAAGTGAACGCCCGCTTCAATCAACTCCTTGACCAAAACTGTAGCCAAAGCACTACTCCTCTACGAAGGCACACCGGCGAAGTCCCCACAGGTGGGGTGTCCGGCGTTGGGACGGATAAACTCGGTCAGCTTTGAACTGCCACGCCGCCCTGGACCGTTCAAGGCGGCAAACCCATTAATCTAGCAACAAACACTGGCTCGGTCAACCGCCGGGTGGTCGAGCCTACAAGAACGGCAAAGTTTTGCCGACAGGAGTAAATCCCGCCGCAAGTCCTTCTATGGGAATGACTTAGAAAGGCTACCCGGCCAGGACTTGAACCTGGAACGAGGGAACCAAAATCCCTTGTGTTGCCAATTACACCACCGGGTAGTGTGGTTAGCACGTCTATCCTATTTGTTTAGGTTCCTTCCGGCAAGAGGAGCGAAACCTGTGGCATCGAGGTTCCAGAGTTCTTCCAGAAACTTCCATTTTCCTCGCGTAGCCTATCGGCCAAGGGCCCGTTCGAGCAGTAGCTCGATGCAACCTGTTTTGCGAGAGTCTTGTTGTTCTCCTCTTGCGTTTAACCACCCAAAAGTCTGGGATTCGTCTGGCTATCTGAATAACTCGGGATATTCAGGTTGAGATGTTTGTTCCAATCAGCCGATTCGATGATTGGGGAGGTTCTACGATCCGTGTTTCTGGCGAATGCGCTACAAGCCAGTCCCGCATCTAATTCGGATCACGAGACCGAGATTTCCCGCCTTTTGTATTTCCCGCAACTTTCCTTACCTGTGTATTTTTCAAGTGTGCCACCCCGTTGTGACGATGATTCTCCATGTTCGACCGAAGAATAGGCTATTTAGGACTCATGCGTTGGCAGAGGTATCCTAGTGATCTACGCAAAGTCAGTAATGTAGCTAATGTGCGTTGAGTTCATCGGCCGAATAGAGTACGGGCGGACTCCGCCTACTTGACCAGGCCTTGACTATATTGTGGTACTCGAAGGAGGCAAGAAATGAGAAATCTGTTGGGCGTTCCGCTGATGATAGCGGCGCTGGTGTCACTTGCGGCTAGTACGGCAGATGCTGGCTATTGCGGCGCGGCACGGTTCCGCTGCTGCAAACGGGCGTGTTCCGCTCCGGCCGACTACGCCGGCTGCAAGATGCAGTGTCACACAGTTATGAAAACGTGTAAGCAAATCGTCTACGAGAAGCAGCAGTATACCTGCTACAAGACGTGCTACGACCGGGTTTGTGTCCCCAAAACAATCCAGTGCGTCAAGTACGTCCCGGAAACTTGCTATCGGGAATGCAAGTACACGGTTTGCAAGCCGGTTTGGGAAACTCGGGTGAGGACGGTGAATTACACCGTCTGCAAGCCGGTCTGGGAGACCAAGACCAAGGAAATCTGTTACACCGTCTGCAAACCGGTCTGGGAAACCAAGACCAAGGAGATTTGCTACACCGTCTGCAAGCCGGTCTGGGAGACCAAGACCAAGCAAACCTGCTACACCGTCTGCAAGCCGGTCTGGGAAACCAAGACCCGGGAGATTTGCTACACGGTCTGCAAGCCGGTCTGGGAAACCCGGACCAAGGAGATTTGCTACACGGTGATGAAGCCGGTCTGGGAAACCCGGACCAAGGAGATTTGCTACACGGTGTGCAAGCCGGTCTGGGAAACCAAGACTCGGGAGATTGCCTACACGGTGTCCAAGCCGGTCTGGGAAACCAAGACCCGGGAGATTGCCTACACGGTATGCAAGCCGGTCTGGGAAACCCGGACCAAGGAGATTTGCTACACGGTGATGAAGCCGGTCTGGGAAACCAAGACCAAGGAGATCTGCTACACGGTATGCAAGCCGGTCTGGGAAACCAAGACCAAGGAGATCTGCTATACGGTATGCAAGCCGGTCTGGGAAACCAAGACCCGAGAGATCTGCTACACGGTCTGCAAGCCGGTCTGGGAAACCCGGACCAAGGAGATCTGCTACACGGTGTGCAAGCCGGTTTGGGAGACCAAGACCAAGGAGATCTGCTACACGGTGTGCAAGCCGGTCTGGGAAACCAAGACCAAGGAGATCTGTTATACCGTCTGCAAGCCGGTCTGGGAAACCAAGACCCGGGAGATCTGCTACACCGTGATGAAGCCGGTCTATGAGACTCGCGAGAGGATTTGCCGTTACACGGTCTGCAAACCGGTTTGGGAAACCAAGACTCGGGAGATCTGCTACACGGTCTGCAAACCGGTCTACGAGACGCGCGAGCGGGAGGTGTGCTACACGGTCTGCAAGCCGGTGAAGTATACCAAGACCGTCAAGGTCTGCTCGGGTCACTGGGAGACGCGTGAGATTACGCCGGGGGCGTGCGGCCCGGCGGCGTGCGAGCCGGCGGATTGTTGTGCCCCGGTGAAGACGTGCCGCGTTTGGGTTCCCGAGATCATCGAGAAGCAGGTCGAGTGCACCAAGATGGTGCGTGAGACGTGCGTCAAGAAGGTCCCGTATACCGTCTGCAAGATGGTACCCGAGAAACGGGTCAAGACTTGCACCTACAAGGTCTGCAAGATGGTCAAGGAATGCCGCGAGAAGCGGATCCCCTACACCGTCTGCAAGATGGTACCCGAGAAGCGGGTCAAGACCTGCACCTACAAAGTGTGCAAGATGGTCAAAGAGAACCGCGTGAAGACGTGCACCTACAAGGTCTGCAGGATGGTTCGCGAGAATCGGGTGAAGACGTGCACCTACAAGGTGTGCAAGATGGTGCCCGAGCAGCGAGTGAAGACGTGCACCTACAAGGTGTGCAAGATGGTTCGCGAGAATCGGGTCAAGACGTGCACCTACAAAGTGTGCAGGATGGTCAAAGAGAACCGCGTGAAGACCTGCACCTATAAGGTCTGCAGGATGGTTCGCGAGAATCGGGTGAAGACGTGCACCTACAAGGTGTGCAAGATGGTGCCCGAGCAACGTGTGAAGACCTGCACCTACAAGGTTTGCAAGATGGTTCCCGAGAAGCGGGTCAAGACGTGCACCTACAAAGTGTGCAAGATGGTCAAAGAGAACCGCGTGAAGACCTGCACCTATAAGGTCTGCAGGATGGTTCGCGAGAATCGGGTGAAGACGTGCACCTACAAGGTGTGCAAGATGGTACCCGAGCAACGCGTGAAGACCTGCACCTACAAGGTCTGCAAGATGGTCAAAGAGAATCGCGTGAAGACCTGCACCTACAAGGTGTGCAAGATGGTCAAAGAGAACCGCGTGAAGACCTGCACCTACAAGGTCTGCAAGATGGTTCGCGAGCAGCGGGTGAAGACTTGCACCTACAAGGTTTGCAAGATGGTCCGCGAGCAGCGGGTGAAGACTTGCACCTACAAGGTCTGCAAGATCGTCAAGGAATGCCGCAGCAAGGAAGTCCCGTACAAAGTTTGCACGATAGTACGGGAGCAGCGAGTGAAGCAGGTGCCGTATACGGTATGCAAAAAGGTGTGCTACCAGAGGACGGTCAACTGCGTGAAGATGGTACCGAGGAGGGTGGCCTACACAGTCACCCGTTGCGTACCGAAGGTCGTCTGCAAGCAGGTTCCGGTAAGGGTTTGCACTCCCGTGGTCGAGTGCTGCAAGCCGGTCAAGACCTGTGGCCCAGCCGGCTGCGATGGCTAAGCGGCAAGATGTCTGCCTCTTGAGTTGACCGGAAGGCCTGGTCAAACATCAACCGGCGGCCCGACTCTTCGGAGTTGGGTCGCCGTTTTTCTTTGCGCATTCTCGGGCGTTATTCGTAGTGGCAGCAACGGGAAGGAAAAAAGGGAAAGGGGGAAAAGGGGAAAAAGCAATACACAGATGGATTATCAAAGCCAATAATGGTCGCGCAGAGACGCAGAGAATAAACAAAAGAACTCTGCGCCAACGCGTCTCTGCGCGCGATACGTTCTTTCCTGGCGGAAGCGTTTTTCCATTTTCCCCCTTTCCCTTTTTTCCTTTCCTTTGTCTGAATCACTCTGCAATCGATCTTGCCCTAGACTGGCAAGCTCTCTATACTGCCAAGCCCGATGCCGCGCATGGGTGTCTGTGCGTGCGCAACGTCAAGTACACTAACGGTTTATGGAGGAACCGTCATGTCCCGAAAACGTCCCTTGATGCTCTTCAGTGGCCCGCTCGCCTTGGCTGTGGCCGTTCTGATTTTCCCCTGCCTGGGGGATAAGTCTGCCCGTGCCGAATCGCCCCGATCGAAATCCCCGGCCAAACCGGCCACTTCAAAGCCTGCTGCCAAAACGCTGCAGGTGGTGGCGGTCGTGAATCGGCAGGAGATTACCCGCAAACAACTCGGCGACGAGTGTCTGTTCCATTACGGCGAGGACGTATTGGAGAGCCTGGTCAACAAGTTCTTGATTTCCCAGGAGTGTAAGCGTCGCGGAATCACGGTCGGCAGCGAGGAGGTCAACGCGGAGATCTCCCGCATGGCCAAGCGGTTCTCTTTGCCGAAAGATCGTTGGTTGAAATTGCTCGAAGGGGAGCGCGGGATCAAACCGTCTCAATACGCCAACGACATCATTTGGCCCACGTTGGCCCTGCGCCGGTTGGCCGGCGAGCGACTCAAGGTCACGCGCGAGGAATTGAGCAAGGCGTTCGAGACGCGCTACGGCGATGCGATCGATGCGCGACTGATCAGTTGTGAGAGTCTGGAAAAGGCCAAGCAGGCACATGCAGCCGTCTTGGCTGATCCGAAAAACTTCGGCAACGTGGCCAAGGAGTATTCGGTAGACGCCAGTGCCAGCGTCAAGGGACGAATCCAGCCGATTCGCAGGCACGGCAGCTACAAAGAGATTGAGCAGGCCGTTTTCAACATGAAGGACGGCGAGATTTCCGAAGTGATATCGGCCGGCGGACAGTACGTGGTTCTGCAACGAGTGCGTCGCTTGCCGGGAGCCAAGGCGGTCGATTTCGAGCGCGTCGCACCTCAACTGGAGGAACTTGTGCGCGACTCGAAGATGCGCAAGGTGTCGAAGGAGGTTTTCAGCCAATTACAGGAGAAGGCCGAGGTGATCAACGTCTGGAACGATCCGCAAAAGCGTCGGGAATTACCCGGCGTGGCGGTCGTGATCAACGGTCGCAAGATCAGCGAACGCCAACTGGCCGAAGAGTGTATCAAGCGACACGGCACCGAAGTCTTGGAAGGCACCATTAATCGCAAGCTGCTCGAGCAGGCGTGCGAGAAGCGCAACATCAAGATCACCGAGGCCGACCTCGATCGCGAGATTGCCCAGGCCGCCGAACAATCGTTGCCGCTGATCGACGGAAAGCCGGACGTGCCGGGTTGGTTGAAGCTGGTGACCGAGGAGCAAGCGATTTCCGCCGAAATCTATCGTCGCGATTCGGTCTGGCCTTCGGTCGCGCTGCGGAAACTGGCCGGCAAGAACGTGAAAGTGACCGACGAGGACCTCAAAAGGGGCTTCGAGGCCAACTACGGGCCGCGCGTGCGATGTCGAGCCATCGTCTTGGATAACCTTCGCCGGGCACAGAAAGTGTGGAAGATGGCCCGCGAGAAACCGAACGTCGAATACTTCGGGGAGTTGGCCGAGCAGTATTCGTCCGACAGCACCAATCGGGCGCTGCGCGGTGAGGTGGCGCCGATTCGACGCCACGGCGGGCAGCCAATGCTCGAGAAAGAGGCCTTTTCCTTGAAGCCGGGCGAGATCTCTGCGATCATCAACATCGGCGAAAACTTCGTCATCCTGCTATGCGTAGGGCAAACCACACCTACCGAGGTCGACTTCGAGTCGGTTCGCGAGTTGATCGAAGAGGATCTTCGCGAGAAGAAGATGCGGCTGGCGATGGGTCAATACTTCGAGAAGCTGCAAGATTCGGCCACGATCGACAACTACCTGGCCGGCACGACCAAGCCCCGGAAAAAAGCCCGCAGTCCAAGACCGGCCGCCAACGTACCCACCCTGCGTCAAGTGCCGGCAAGGCAGTAACAAAGCGGCAATCCCTACTCGTCTTTTTTCTTTGGGCCGTAGAACTTTGCGAGGTTGATTCCGCCGCGGAGCTCTTCTTCGAGGAGCTTGACCCGCACTTCCATGCGTTCGACTTTTCGCTCGAGCATGGGCAGGACCACACGTTCCTTGTCTTCGGGTTTTGGCCTAGGAACACTCGGATAACCTAGGTGTCGGGCCAGGGCGGCGAATAGGTACAGCGGGTCTTTCTGGCGGTTGGCCTGCGCGATCTTGCCCTCTTTCTCGCCGAAGAGAATCGGCTTCTCCGCCTCGCCCCGCTGTTGGCGATACAACTCGCTGCGGACGTAGATCATGTCGGAGAAGTCGATCAGGCCGACCTGGCGGCGCACGGTCAGGATCCACTCGCGCCAGTCGTCGCCGTAGCTCGGGTCGCCGGCCATGGCCTCCAAGCCCGCGTCGTAGCCGAGCCGGTTGCGGCAGAGCGTCTCGAACTGATAGAGGAAGATCCCCTGCGGCGACGGTTCCTTGGTACGATAGTTGGCCTCGTTTTCGAGGATTTCCAGGGCAATGCGGAAATCGAACCGGCCCTCGGCCCTTTCGGCCTCGGCAATGACGTAGGTTTGAAAGGGTGTGAAGTAATGTGGCAGTTTGGCCATGGCCGTGGCAAAACCGCCGGTCATTCGCAGTTCCGAGGACATGAAGTCCAGCGCCATCGGCAGCTTGGTGGTCGAAAGGACCTCGTGCCGCAGCATAACCAGCAGATCTTGCGTCGAGACACTCTCCAACATCCGCTCGCGCAGCGCGCGAAAGAAGTAAGCCTGTTCAACGTATTCTTCGCGATCGAGCATCGACGTATGCGTTACTTCGTCATTTGTGCTTCGTCATTCCCTACAGCGTCCACCCTTCGCGATACTTGCGATTGATCAACGGATCGGCCTCGGGGCAATCGACGGCCTTCAGGTTGGCTGCGTCCCATTGGAAGCTCTTGCCCGAGCGATACGATACGCTACCCAAAAGGGCGGCCTCGGTCAACGGCCCGGAATACGGGAAGTTGCAGGTGGTCGGCTCGCCCGTCTTGCACGCTTGGATCCATTCGGCATGATGCCCGATCGAGGTGGGGATCGTCGGCTCCGGCGGCTTGAACTCGACGAACTTCTCCTCGGGCAGAAGGACTAGGCGGCTGTAGTCGGATAGCAACATGCCTTCGGTGCCGATAAACAGCACGCCGGCGCCCCACTCGGGAATCTTGCGATCTTGCAGGAATTCGGGCCGTTTTCCACCGTCGTACCAGGTGAGCTTCACCGGCGGCAGGTCGCCTCGGGCGGGAAACTCGTAGTTGACGATCATCCACGTGTGACACGATTCCGGATGGACCGGCGAACCTTCGGCCGCCACGCTGGTGGGATACTTCAGGTCCAACGCCCAGAAGGCCAAGTCCGAGAAGTGGCAGAAGAAATCCCCCAGCCCGCCGTTGCCGAAATCCCACCATCCGCGCCAACCGAAGGGAGCATAGGTCGGATGATAAGGCCGCTGGGGCGCCGGGCCAAGCCAAAGATCCCAATCGAGTCCCTCGGGCACGGGCGGCGTGTCGGCCGGCCGCTCGCCGCCGCCATATTGGGCGCCGCACCACACGTGCACTTCGGCAATCGGTCCGATCGCGCCGGACTGGACCAGTTCGACCACCCGGCGATAGTTGTCGCCGGCATGGATCTGCGTACCCAACTGCGTGGCCAGGTTCTTCTCCTTGGCCAGGTCGGTCATCACCCGGGCTTCGTAGACGCTGTGGGTCAACGGCTTCTCGCAGTAGCAGTGTTTACCCAGCCGCATGGCCATCACGCCGGGCGGTGCGTGCGAATGGTCGGGCGTGCCGATCACCACGGCGTCGATCTGCGCGTGCATTTCGTCGAACATCTTGCGGAAGTCACGGTACTTCTTCGCGTTGGGATGTTGTCCGAAGGCGCCGGCCGCCCGGCGATCGTCGACGTCGCAAAGCGCCACAATGTTCTGGCTGGCCACGGCATTCAAGTCGGCGTGCCCGCGCCCGCCGCAGCCGACCACCGCGATGTTCAACCGCTCGTTGGGCGACGGCTCCAGCTCCTGAGCCCGAAGCCCCGTCTTGCCGGCCGTCCAGATTCCAACTCCGGCCAAGGCCGAGTTTCGCAACATCGTACGACGCGTGATACGTTTCGACATCGTATGGTACTCCCGATTCAAGGGTTATTCTCTAAACTCCGATCATCGATCACAACTGGACTTCCGCGAATTGGTCCCCTCTCCCTCTGGGAGAGGGTTAGGGTGAGGGCGATTCACCGAGAAACGTCTTTCCTGTGCCCTCACCCCCGGCCCCTCTCCCAAAGGGAGAGGGGAGGTTGAATCTCCGATCATCCATCACAATTCCCATCCCTGCCGATACTCTCGTTTGAGGTACTGATTCGCCTCGGGGCAGTTGGTCACTTCGAACTTCACCGAGTCCCACTCGATCTTCTGTCCGACCCGAAGTGCGATATTGCCCAGCAGATAGGCCTCAGTCATGGGACCGGAATACTCGAATCGGCAGCCGGTCTGGTCGTTCTCTTTGATTGCTCGGATCCAGTCCTTGTGGATTTCGATCCGCCTAGGCAGCGTCGGCTCGGGCCAGGTGAAGTCGGCGAACTTGTCGCGTGGCAACGGCGCACCGCCGACCGGCAGCGTTCCTTCCGTGCCGACAAACCACGCTCCGCCCTTGCCAAGATTCTCGCCCTGGGTCACTTCGGGGGGCGGCCTCTTGTTCCCATCGTACCAGACCAGCTTAAACGGTGGCCGATTTCCCTGCGCCGGGAAGTTGTACGTGATAATGCTCCAAGTCGGAAACGCTTCCGGCTTCATGCCCGAGCATTCGGCTTCCACGCTGCTGGGCGCTCCCAACTCCAGTGCCCAGAAGACCACGTTCATAATGTGCGGGGCGATGTCGCCCAGCGAACCGGTGCCAAAATCCCACCAGCCTCGCCAAACGAACGGGTGATAGACGTTCTGGCCGGCAAACGGACCGTCGGGATACTTGGCCTTGAAGGGCCGCATCGGCGCGGGGCCAATCCATTCGTCCCAGTGCAAGTGTGCCGGCACGGGATCCTCGCCTGCCGGACGGTCCTGACCGTGCGGCCACCAGTTGACCGGCCGATCGGTCCAGCAATGTGCCTCGAGCACGTCGCCGATCACGCCTGAGCGAATCGCTTCGACCGTACGAATATGACCCTCACCGCTTTGCGCACCCGTGCCCATTTGCGTGACCAACTTCTGTCGGGCGGCCGTCTCGCCCATCACGCGGGCTTCGTGGACCGAATGGGTCAGCGGCTTCTCGCAGTAGACGTGCAGTCCCAGATTCATGGCCATCACGCTGGCCGGCGCATGGCAATGGTCGGGCGTGCTGACCACCACCGCGTCGAGATCCTTTTCGGTCTCCAAGAGCTTGCGGAAGTCGACATACTTGCGTGCCTCGGGGAACTTCGCACCGGCGGCATTCAGTTGGTGGTCGTCGACGTCGCACAAGGCGACGATGTTTTCCGTTTCTCCGATGGCATGCAGGTTAGCCCCACCGCGGCCTCCGCTGCCGATTACCCCGATGTTCAATTTGTCGTTGGGGGAGGGCTCTTGGGCTTTGGACCGCAGGGGCAGGGCCGTCATGGCGGCAACCGCGGCACTGCTGTGGGCCGCTTGACGGACGAACTGACGGCGAGTCAAATGATGGGCCATTGTCAGAGACCTTCCGTGTTAGAGGTGGGCAAGTGTCGGCGGGAATCCGGATCGCGAGACCCGGCACCGATATGCTAACCTTTGCGGCCTGCATTTGCAAACCCCGGACCCCTCGGTGTAATCTCTATGAACCCCCCGGATGACACTTTGGCGGCCGCTCTGGCCAGGCATCAGATCGAGATTCCCGAGCCGCAGGTGGCGCTGCTGGGCCGCTATTGCGAGCTGCTTTGGGAGTGGAACGCCAAGATTAACCTCACGCGGCATACCGACTACGAGAAGTTCGTCACGCGAGATCTGGTCGATAGCCTGGCCATAGCCGAGTTCCTTGGCCCCGACGAGCGGATCCTCGACGTGGGTACCGGCGGCGGGGTGCCGGGCGTCGTGTTGGCGATCGTTCGTGAGGACCTCGACGTGTGGCTCTGCGAATCGGTGGGCAAGAAGGCCAAGGCGGTGGCCGATATCGTCGAGCAACTCGGGTTGTCGGTTCCCGTGGCCCATGCCCGGGCCGAGGAACTGCTGGAAAAAGATCATTTCGACACGCTGGTGGTCCGTGCGGTGGCCCGACTACGGAAACTGCTCGGCTGGTTCGAGCCGCATTGGGACGCGTTCGATAGGATGTTGGTCCTGAAGGGTCCCGCCTGGGTCGAGGAGCGCAACGAGGCCCGGCACTACGGGCTGTTGCGTCATCTGGCCCTGCGCAAACTGACCGAATATCCCTTGCCCGGGGGCGACTCGAAAAGCGTCCTGTTGCAGATCTACCCCAAGCCGACGAAGTCATGAATTGGTATTATGCGGAACGCAAATTCAACCTCCCCTCTCCCTTTGGGAGAGGGGCCGGGGGTGAGGGCATAGGAAAGACACGCAAGCCCTCACCCTAGCCCTCTCCCAGAGGGAGAGGGGACCAATTCGCAGAAGCCCAGTTAGATTTCATCGATTTCAAAACCGAACACTTGCCTTAGCAGGCGGATGTCGTCGAGGTGATGGCCGGTCATGACCAGGTAGTGGTGCGAGACGAGCGAGTCCATGATCTTTCGGCCGTCGCGGACCTTGATCACGCCGCCGTTGAGGCAGTCGGAGTCGGGATACTGGGCGTAGCCTTCCATGCTGCCCTCGGCCACCGTCAGCGTAGCCAGCGACGGATGCAGCTTGGTCAAGGTGATCGGGCCCACCGGCAGTCGGGCGTCGATGGCCGTGGCGTTCTGGTCGACGATCGCCAACACCTTTTCCCGCAAGGTCCACTCGGAGGCGTTCTGTTGCGGGATGACGCCCACGTAGCCGCAATGGGCGATCAGGATGTGGTTCTCCGGTTCGCTTTTCACGTCGGGAAACGCCTCGATCCGCTCGTGCTTCAGCGCCGCCGAGCCGAGCAGGAACGGGTAGAAGTTGGTCATCATGATCGGCGCGCCGAGCGACTTGTAGAGGATGTGCTGCGTGAGCATCGACATCGTGTCGGCCTCGCAGCCCCAAGTGATGCCTCGTTCCCGGTGCAACAGATTCCATGCCAGACAGGGTGTGGTGTCGGCGAAGTGCGACTCGTTCAAGCAGTTCATACCCACGGCCTGGATCGACGGATCGCGGTCCAACTCGCCGCGCACAGCCAGATAGAGCTTCATGGCGCTGCGAATGGCATTCTGCGAAACACCCTGGGTAGGTACCTGGCGATCTTTCCAAGCGTCGTCGGCCTCGGCGTCGGAGATTTCCTTGGCCTCGGCGCCGAGCTTCTTGAAACTCTTTCGCACGATGGTCACCCCGAACTTGTCCTTGATCCGCTGCGTACACTCGTCTTCCCACCAGTAGAACCGCTTGAAGATTTCCGGCTGGAAGCCTTCGCCCGGGTCGTCCTGATAGGCCAGGAACGTCGTGTCGCGCAACTCGCGGCGGACGCCCAAGGCGTGGCAGACTAGCTTGGCCTGCTGGGGTGTGTAGGGGGCGATCGTCTCGACGCCTTCGGCCCGCATGTAGCTGGCAATCTCCCAATCCCACATCGACAACGTGCCGAACTCGGAGGTAATGAAGAGGATCGGCCGGTCGATGGCCTGGAAATCTTTCAACCGGCGGTAGGCCTCGCGGAGCAGTTGCGGAAAGACCACGGCCTCCGACTCGGGCAACGGCGAGCCCAGCGGCAGCGGGTCGAGGAATTCCACCTCGTCGGCCAGGAGGTCCTTCATCGCGTCGAGTTGCTTATCGAAATCCTCGTTCCTACCGGGATCGAAATAGAGGGGGACGAGTCGTGCTTTCATGGTCGTTTTCCGTTGGCTGGATTTGTGTTATCTCTTTGGCGCGACCACTGGTCGCGGCTTTACATTCGCGACCACTGGTCGCGGCTTTACCTTCGCGACCAGCGGTCGCGGCTTTGTATTATCTCTTGGTTTCCTTGCGAAATGTGCCGGGTGTCTTGCCTACTTGTTCCCTGAAGACCACGCCCATGTACTCCTGGTGGTGAAGGGCTTGGGAACGTTTTCTGCGATTCATGGGCCGCGAGTCGAAAGCCTTAGGCCGAAGTGTTACCCGGGAAGATTCCCGGATCCCCCATCATAATCTCGGGAGAAACCGGGTCAAATCGGTTGCGGCCAAGTTCTACAAAGAAAAAAAGAAAAACTCAATTTCGCACGGGTTCTGAATCCCCCTCTCCCAGGGGGAGGCAGTAGGAAACCACAGCCATTGATTGGCGATAAGTTCCTCGAAAAACCTCCACAAAACTTGCTATTTCGGTCGTCTGCTGTCATAATGACGGGAATCCCCTATTCGGCTGCATATTCTGTGCAAACCGAATAATCGATTCCTGGAACGTTGGCTTCTTGAGGACCAGATGAATTACTTTGCAAAACGACTCCAGATCGATTCCCGTCATGGTTTGCCCCGGAGATCGAAGCGAGCCCGAACGGGACGATTGGCCTTCGAGCGGTTGGAACCGCGTTGCCTGCTGGCCGGCAACACGCTGCAAATCAGCGAGTTCATGGCCAGCAATGGCCTCACCCTGTTGGACGAGGACGGCGATTCGTCCGACTGGATCGAGATCCACAACCCGACCAACGATCCGATCGACATGGGTGGCTGGTGGCTGACCGACGACCAGAGCAATCCGGCCAAGTGGTCACTCCCCTCGCAAGTGCTCGCCCCGGACGATTACCAGTTGGTGTTCGCGTCGGGCAAGGATCGGGTGGGGAGCGAATTGCATACGAATTTCAAACTGGACAGCGACGGGGAATACCTGGCCTTGATGGAACCGGACAGGGAAACCATTGCCCACGAGTTTGCTCCGGAGTATCCCAACCAGTTTGACGACATTTCGTACGGCGTCGACAGCGATCCGGGGCTGTTTGCGGTTGCCGCCGGGGAAGAGCTGCGGTATCTGGTGCCGACCGCCGAGACCTTGCCGGTCGGTTGGAAGGATGTCGGTTTCGACGACTCGAGTTGGACCAGCCTGATCGAAGCACCCGACGTCTTGATTACCGAGGCGGGAACGGGAACGCCCGACTACTTCGAGATTCAGAACGTCTCGCAGCAGACGATCGACACGACCGGCTGGGTGGTGGCAGCGAATTCCGCCGGGAATGACGACATCAACGACGTTCATTCGCCGCTGTGGAGTTTTCCCGAGCCCCTACAGCCCGGGGAGATCGCCTACCGAGAAGACTCGGGGCCGGAAGACGACATCTTTTGGCGCGCGAACGACGTAGGCTGGGTGATGATCCTCGACGAGACCGGCGAGGTGGTCGATTTTGTGGTCTGGGGATACTCGGCCTTGGATATGGCAAGTTTTTCGGTGACCATTGATCCTCATGGGCCGTTTGCTTTGGGCGAGATGTGGAACGGGCCGTCGGTTGACCCGGGCGCGTTTCCGACAGGTTCCCTGCAACGGGTCGGCGCATCGGAGCACGACAACGCGTCCGATTGGAGTTTCGGCTATGCCGGGTCTCCGGATCTGACCAACGAATCGTTGTACCTGCCGTTTACGCTGGACGTGGGTACGGGCGTGGGGTTTGATCAGGCCGGCTCGGGTGTGGAGGAAGCCATCCAGATCGATATCGGGGCCGAGATGCACGGGGTGAACTCGACCATGCTGCTGCGGCTGCCGTTTGGGGTCAGTTCGCCCGACTCGCTTAGCTCGTTCGTGTTGCGAACGAAGTACAACGACGGGTTCGTGGCGTACATCAACGGGTTCGAGGTAGCCAGGCGAAACGCGCCCGCTGCGCCGAATGGAAACTCGACGGCCACGGCCAGCCGCAGCCCGGTCGACTCGATTCAGTGGATGGAGTTCGACTTGAGCAATTCGGTGAGTTTGCTCACGGAGGGTACGAACATCCTGACGGTCCAGGGGCTGAACATCTCGGCCGAAGACGACACGTTTCTTATTCTGACGGACCTGGAGGGAACGGCCTTGCGATATTATGCCGATCCCACCCCCGGCAGTGAGAATAACACGGAGGGCGTGGCCGATTTTGTGCGCGATACGAGTTTCAGCGTCGACCGGGGCTTCTTCGAGCAGCCGATCGACGTGATCATCACCACCGACACACCCAACGCCACGATCCGATATACGCTCGACGGGAGCAAACCGACGCTGACTGACGGAAGCACTTACAGCGGCCCGATCCACATTTCGGGTACGACGACCTTGCGGGCGTTTGCGTATAAGGACGGTTTTCTGCCGACCAACGTCGATACGCATACCTACATTTTCCTCGATCAGGTCATCCTCCAAGATCAAGACAGCTCGATACAGCCGAGGTCTTGGGGAGTTTACCTCGGCGACGCCGGCTGGGCGAATCCCGGGGATCCGGTGCCGGCCAACTACCTGATGGATCCTGCGATCGTCGAAGACCCGCGATATTCCGGAACGATCAAGGACGATCTGAAAGCGATTCCCACCCTCTCGTTAGTGCTGGACCCGGACGACCTGTTCGGCGCGACCAACGGTCTGTATTCCAATCCGCAATACGAAGGCTCTCTTTTCGAGCGGGCCGCCTCGGCCGAGTTGTTCGATGGCGCCGGCAACACACTGTTTCAAAGCGATACGGGTTTGCGGGTCCACGGCGGAGCCAGTCGCTGGCCGTATGCGGGTGCGTTGAAACACGGGTTGCGGTTGATGTTCAAACGGGATTACGGCCCGACCAAGCTGGAATACCCCTTGTTCGGCAATGATGCGGTCGACCGGTTCGACACGATCGTGTTGCGGGCGGGGGTCATCGACCTCTGGGGGACCAATTGGTGGCCCACCACCGTCACTTATCTCTACGACCAGTTCGTCGCCGACACGCAGAACGCCATGGGCAGCCTCACGCATCACGGCACGTGGTTTCATGTGTATCTCAACGGGCTGTACTGGGGAGTTTACAACGCGGTCGAGCGGCCCGACGCCTCCTTTGCCGCCAGCTACTACGGCGGGGAAAAGGAGGAGTACGATTGCATCGGCACGTGGGAGCTAAAGGACGGGAATTGGGACGCCTGGAACGACTTCTTCGCGATGATTCGCCAGCCGTTGAATTACGAGACCGTCAAAGCTGTGCTCGATATTCCCGACTTTATCGACTACCTGATCGCCAACCAATTCTCCGGTAATTATGACTGGCCGCAGAACAACTGGTATGCCACGCGGCGTCGGGTCGATGGGGAAAAGTGGCACTTCCATAGCTGGGACGCCGAAGCCAGCCTGATAGACATCTACACGAATCGCGTCAATTACGACGGCTGGTACTGGACCGGTGGCCCCGGCGAGGTCTACCTGGCCTTGCTGAATATCGCAGAGTTCCGGCAGGACTTCGCCGACCGCGTTTACCAGCACATGTTCAACGACGGACCGCTAACCGTCGAGGCCAATCAGGCCCGTTTTGCCGAGCAGGTCGCCATTATCGATCGGGCAATCGTCGGTGAATCGGCCCGCTGGGGTGATAGCAGCTTCGAGAACGTGAACCCAGCCCGCACCCGCGATGACTGGCTGAACCAGGTCAACTGGACCCTGGACACGTACTTCCCGCAGCGTCCCGAGCAGATTCTCCAGCAATGGCGCAACGTCGGACTCTACTCGACACTCGACGCGCCCGAGATGAACCAGCACGGAGGACTCATCGAGGCCGGTTTCCCGTTGATGTTGTCCAACCCCAACGCGGTGGGGGCGATTTACTACACGACCGACGGTTCCGATCCCCGAATGCCCGGCGGCGCCCTTTCCCCAACTGCCGAAGAGTTCACCGCCGAGATCACCGGCACCACGCTGGTGCCGACCGGTTCGACCTGGAAGTATCTCGACGACGGGTCCGACCAGGACAGTGTCTCCGGGGATTGGGCCTGGTACGATCCGCAATTCGACGACAACTCCTGGGCCGCGGGGCCGGCGCAGTTGGGCTACGGCGACGGTGATGAAGTCACGACGCTCGATTATGGAGGTGATCTCAACAATAAGTACATCACCTACTACTTCCGCCAGGAGTTCGAAGTGAGCGACCCGGGCCAGTTTAGCGAATTGACGCTACGGTTGTTGAAAGACGACGGGGCAGTGGTCTATCTCAACGGTCAGGAAGTGGTTCGTTCCAACATGCCCGGCGGAGCGTTCGATTATTTGACCTTGGCCTCGGCGGCGGCCGTCGAAGGCGTGTTCGATGAGTTTTCGATCAGTGTGGCAGACCTGGTGACCGGGACCAATGTCCTGGCTGTGGAGGTTCACCAAGTCTTGCCTACCAGTTCCGATATCAGTTTCGACCTGAATCTGGTCGGGCTTTTCCCGATCACGGCCGTCACCACGATCGTGCCCGAGGATTCCGTTTGGCGGTACCTTGACGACGGCTCCGACCAAGGCACGGCCTGGTATGGCACGGTTTTCGACGACGGTAGTTGGGCTTCCGGGCCGGCCGAACTCGGCTATGGCGACGGCGACGAGGCCACCGTGATCGGCTACGGCCCCGATCCGGCCGACAGGTACATCACCAGCTATTTCCGGCACGAGTTCACCGTCGCCGATCCGACGCAATATGCCGGCGCGACGCTACGGTTGGTGCGCGATGACGGCGCCGTGGTCTATCTCAATGGCCAGGAGATCATCCGCTCGAACATGCCGGCCGGAGAGATCAACCACCTGACGCCTGCTTCGTCCTTCGTTCCCGTTCCCGCGGAAAGTCAGTTCAACGAATTCGTCCTCGATCCGTCGTTATTGCTCGCGGGGAACAACGTCCTGGCGGTCGAGGTGCATCAGGCCGGCGGCAACAGCGCCGATGTGAGCATGAAACTCGAATTGACCGGGTTCCTGCCCGGCGATGCGATCACGCTCGATGAATCGACGCTGGTCAAGACGCGTGTCCTCGACGTGGGAGTTTGGTCGGCCTTGCATGAAGCCCAGTTCATCGTGGCCGAGATCGCGACGGTCGAGAACCTGGCGCTGACCGAATTGAACTACAATCCCCACAGTCCTTCGGACGCAGAGAACACCGCCGGCTTCGTCAACGGTGGCGATTTCGAGTTCATTGAACTTCAGAACACCGGTGCCCAGCCGATCGACCTGGCCGGACTGCAGTTTGTCGACGGTATCAACTTCGACTTCACCGGCCAAGGCCTCACACAATTGAACCCGGGTGAGTATGTCGTGGTGGCGAAGAACCCGACGGCATTTCAGTTTCGCTACGGGACACTCGCGAACGTCTTGGGGCCTTACAACGAGAATCTCGACAACGGCGGTGAATCGATCGTCGTGGAAAACATCCTCGGTGACACGCTGCTGAGCTTCACTTACGGCGACTCGGAGGATCCCGGCTGGCCCGATCGGGCCGACGGCAACGGCGCCACCTTGGAACTGATCAACCCGGCGGGCGTACCATGGACCGATCCCGCGCGCACGACTTACCTCAATGACAGCGATAATTGGCATTCTAGCGGTGAATACCTCGGTACCCCGGGCGCAGCCGGGACGGGGCACTACGACGGTGTCGTGGTCAACGAAGTGCTCACTCATACGGACGATCCGTTGGTCGACAGCATCGAGTTGCACAACCCGACCGGCGAGGACATCCCCGTCGGAGGTTGGTGGCTCAGCGATAGCAACGGTGATATGCTGAAGTTCCAGATTCCCGCCGGGGTGATCGTGCCGGCCGGCGGATACATCGTGTTTTACGAAGGGCACTACGACGAGGGTGGCTTGCTGGCGTTCGATCCGATCAACGAGTTCGGCGGCAATGACCCGGTCAAGGACTTCGCGCTCAACGGTGCCAAGGGTGAGGACGTGTGGATGTTGAAGGACGACGGCGACGGCAGTCCGTTGAAATTCGTCGACCACGTCGAGTTCGGCGCCGGGCTGAACGGCGAGTCGTTCGGGCGCTGGCCCGATGGTTCCGGGGAACTGGTCCCCATGATCTCCCGAACCTTGGGTAGGGCCAACTCGAGCCCGCGGATCGGGCCGGACCTGATCATCAGCGAAGTCATGTTCCATCCCCCGGATTCCGGCGGCGGGTTGTTGCCCCAGGACCGCGAGTTCATCGAGATCTACAACACGACCAGCGCCACGGTCAGCTTGAACCAGTGGCGGCTGCGCAAGGGGCTCGATTTCGATTTCATCCCCGGCACCACGCTGGCGGGGGACGAGGCCCTGGTGGTGGTGTCGTTCGATCCCGCGGACGTCGTCAAATTGGCCGCCTTCCGGGCCCATTATGGAATCGACCCGGCGGTCCAGATCATCGGAGGGCATCCGGATCGACTCGACAACGACGACGACTGGGTCCAATTGCAGCGACCGGACGATCCGCCGGCCAATGATCCTCTTTACGTTCCCCATCCGCTGGAAGACGAGGTCGAATACGACGACGTATGGTATCCAAGCACCGATGGTTTCGGCGATTCCTTGCACCGCATCGGGAGCAACCGCTGGGGTCGCCAGGCCGACAGTTGGAAAGCCGCGCCGCCGACGCCCGGCATGGTCGACCTGACGGCCGAGCTCAACGAACCGTTCGTCTTCTACGACAATTCCAGGTGGGACAACGAAGCCAAAGGCGGCAGTGACCCGACGGCGGTCGCGCCGGATAAGAAGGCCCTGCGGCCGGGCCAAATAGCTACCTTCGCGAACTATTCGAGTTACTCCAAAGGCATCAACGGGGTGATCGTCGACCTGTTCGACCTGAAGTTGCCGGCCAGTGTGACCGTGGCCGACATGGCGTTTCATATTGGCAACGACAACACGCCCGGCAACTGGGGCTTGGCGCCGACACCCGGTCGTGTCGACGTGCTACCCGACGCGGGAGCGCTGGGCAGCGACCGGATCGTGCTGGGGTGGGACGATAACACGATCCAAAACACGTGGCTGGAAATTACCGTGCTGGCCAACCCGCGAACCGGTCTGGACGCGGACGCGAAGTTCTACTTTGGCCATGCGGCAGGCGAGACGGGTAACTCGGCGACCGACGCGCAGGTCGACGCCTCGGACGTGTTTGCTACACGCAACAATCGCCACGCCTTCTGGGACCCGGCCGAGTTGGACGACCCGTATGACTTCAATCGCGACCGTCGCGTCAATACGATCGACACCCTGATCGCCCGAAACAATCAAAGCTCGGCGGGGACCGAACTGCAATTGATCGACCTTTCGGCCCAGGCATCCCCGGCGATCAGGGCCGCCGGCGCGGCACAAATGCAGGCCCGCGACGCGGTTTTCCAGGAGCTCGAGGTGGTCGAAGAAGAGTTGTCCTCAGCCCGGTTTGCGTGGTTGCAGGAGATCGAATCGGGCGCCAGCGTCTATAAGAGACTCGGGCCAGGACGCTCGTCCCAGATCGCGGGGTATGGGAGCGATCGTGCCGAAAAAGCGATCGACCGCCTGCTGAAATTAGAGGATAGTGGTTGGTGAATAGTGGATAGTTTCTTTCTCTAACCACTAACCACTAACCACCATCCACTACTCTGTATCTTATCTCACAGACCGGCGACCCCCTATGGGTAAACATTCCTTTGTCGGAAGCGTTTACCGAATATCGGCATCGACCTCTGGTCGGCGGACCTCTCTGGCCAACCGACCATGCCAGACCAACAGTGAGCAGGGCGAAGCCGAAATGGAGGACCTTAGTACGGGGGACAAGTCATGAGAATTCTTGTCAGTTTGATGCTGCTATTGGGGGTTTCAGTGACGACCCAGACCTCCATTGGCTCAATAGCCTATGGATACGATCGGGAAGATTATTACTATCCCGGATACCGTCACTCCTATGCTTCGACCATTGCCGAAGGGGCGTACCGTGGAATGGCCGATAGGATGCGCGCGCTGGGTGAGTTCGGTGTGCTGAGTGCTCGAACAGCCATCCTGCTGGAAGAAGCGAGAGTCGCCAACATGGAGAACCAGACACGATGGATCGACACCTACTACGATCGTCAGGAGTTGAGTCGCCAACGACGCGAAGCCAAGCGCGGACCGCGGCTCAGCTACGAAGACCTGGCTCGCATCGCTCGCCTCGGCAGACCGGACCGGCTCAGCCCGAGTGAACTGGACGGTCTGACCGGCGAGATCTCGTGGCCGGTGCTCCTGCGCGATGGAGACTTCGCCCGCGATCGGGCAAAAGTGGAAGAAGTATTCGCTCAGCGGGCCGCATCCGGCACGATCGAGACCGACGACTACTTAAATGTCCGGCAAACCGTCCATGAGATGAGGTTCGGACTGAAGCAGCGCATCCAGGAGGTCCGCCGACCAGAGGTCGAGGGGCTTCCGGCGGCCGATTACATCCAGGCAAAGCGTTTCCTCAGGAGCTTGGCCTACGAGGCACAACAACCGACACAGTTTCCCGCCGGCGTGGCCAGTGTGCGCTGAGACCTACTGCGGATGATTCAGGAGCGAGCCAAGGCTGCGTGGTCGTCTTGGATCATCCGCCGATAGGCTGGGCCGCAATCGGGGCATTGCTCCAGGTGGATGGCGATCTGACGGGAAAGCTGGGCGTCCAGTTCGCCCGCGTGGTACTTCGGCAGCAGCCGCATCACCTCGGAACAAGCGATCCCGCCATATCGATAGTCGCCGGAGAGCCACCATCGATAGCCAGCAAAGGAGATTCCCGCGCCCGTGACGGCCAGTGTAAGAGCGGCAACCGAAGCCTGGCTCAAAAAACGCCGCCTTCGCACGGTCCGCATGCGGTCGACCATTTGCCCCAACTCACCCTGACAACAGTCTTCCCACGCGGGGAGGTCCGCCGACCAGAGGTCGAGGGGTCCCTCTTTCCGGCCATTCATCGCATTTGTCCTTTCAGCCGCAGCGCTCGATGATCCTCTCCAACCGATACGATTGTTGCAAGTCGGGGCGGAGTTTTCTGTAAGCGATCTTACATTGCGACCCGTTTTCCGACAATTCTCGGTTGCCCACTCCTACAGCGACTTGGCCGCCCAGATCAGGTTTTCGACGGTGAAGCCGAAGTGTTGCATGAGCAGGCCGGCGGGAGCGGAGGCCCCGAAACCTGTCATGCCGAGGAACCGCCCGTCGTTGCCAACGTACTTCTGCCAACCCTGTTCGATACCCGCCTCGATCGCCACCCGTTTGGTCACTTCCGGCGGCAAGACCGAATCGCGATAGGCCTGATCCTGCGCGTCGAACAGCTCCCAACTGGGCAGGCTCACCACGCGAACCTTGACTCCTTCGGCCGAGAGCTTCTCGTAGGCTTCTACACAAAGCGAGACTTCGCTGCCGGTGCCCATTAGGATCACCTCGGGCCGACCGTCCGGTGCGTCGGCCAGGATGTAACCACCCCGTTGCGTGCCGGAAGCGGGCCCGAATTTGTCGCGGTCGACGGTGGGTAGGTTTTGTCGGGTCAGGACCAATGCGACCGGGCGATCGGTCAGTTGCATGGCGGCCTTGTACGCCTCGGCCACCTCGTTGGCATCGGCCGGACGCAAGACGACCAGATTGGGGATCGCCCGCAAGGCGGCCAGATGCTCGACCGGCTGATGCGTGGGCCCGTCTTCACCCACGCCGATCGAGTCGTGCGTGAGGATGTACAGGACCGGCAGTTTCATCAAAGCGGCCAACCGCATCGAGGGGCGCATGTAATCGGTGAACACGAAGAACGTGGCCGCGTAAGATCTCAGCCCGCAAAGCGCCATGCCGTTGCAAATCGCGGCCATGGCGTGTTCGCGGACACCGAAATGGAAGTTTCGCCCGGCATAATTGTCGGCCTGGAACTCACCCGCCCCGTCAAAAGTCAATACCGACTTGTTCGACGGCGCCAGGTCGGCCGATCCACCTAAGAGCCAGGGAATGTGCTGGCCGATCTGGTTCAACACCTTGCCGGACGACGCCCGGCTGGCCAGACCCTTGGCGTCGGCGGGAAACGTCTCGATGTCGGCGTCCCACCCGTCGGGTAGTTCGCCGCGGAACATGCAGTCGAGTTGCCCGGCCAAGTCGGGATGCTTTTCTTGGTACTTGGTAAATATCACGTCCCAGTCTCGGCGGAGTTGCGGTCCTCGCACGCCGATCCCTTGGCCGAAGTGGGCCACCACATCGCTGGGCACCAGGAACTGTTCTTCCGGCGGCCAGTCGTAAGCCGCTTTGGTTAGCCGGATCTCCTCTTCACCCAAGGGAGCACCGTGCGCGCCGGCCGTATCGGCCGCGTTCGGGGCGCCGAAGGCGATGACCGTGCGGACGATGATCAATGTCGGCCGGTCGTCGGTGTTCTTGAACGTCTCGACGGCCGCTCGCAGCGCGTCCAGATCGTTAATGTCGTCCACCTCCAGCACGCTGAAGCCGTAGCCCAGGAAACGCTGCTTGACGTCTTCGCTGAAGGCCAGCGACGTCTTGCCTTCGATGGTGATCCGGTTGTCGTCGTAGATCCAACAGAGATTCGACAGCTTCAGGTGGCCGGCGATCGAGGCGGCCTCGGACCCAAGACCCTCCATGAGGTCGCCGTCGCTGCACATGGCAAAGACATTGAAACCGAACAGGTCGAACCCGGGCCGATTGAAGCGACCGGCCAACCACCGCGACGCGATGGCCATACCCACGCTGTTGGCCACGCCTTGACCCAAGGGCCCGGTGGTTGTCTCCACGCCCGAGGTCTCGCCGTGCTCGGGATGGCCCGGGCAGCGGCTGTGCAGTTGGCGGAACTGGCGAATCTGGTCCAGCGAAACGGCCGGCTCGTCGGTCGGTTGTCCGTTGGCGCCGGCCTGTTTCACACCGCAAAGGTGCAGCATCGAGTACAGCAGCATCGAGGCATGGCCACAGGAAAGGACGAACCGATCGCGGTTGGGCCAGTCGGGCTGGCCGGGATCGTAGCGGAGCGCCTCGTTGAACAGCATATAAGCGGCCGGGGCCAAGGCCATCGGCGTGCCGGGATGCCCGCTATTGGCCGCCTGCACTGCGTCCATCGAAAGTGTTCGGATAGTGTTTATCGCCAACTGCTCGATCTGATTCGAATCTGCCATGTCTATTCCGTTACCTGTCCAATTAACTGCGGCACTCCCCAGAAGGGTGGAATGCGTGTTGCGTAGTCCTTCAGTTTAAGAAATGCCGGATGCTTCGTCAACGTGGTGTGGAGGCCGGACAAAGCCGTTGCGGCGAAGCTCAACCGCCAGTGTGCCACTGCTTCGCAGAAGCAGTGCTTTGTCCTCTCGTTCCCACGCTCTGCGTGGGAACGCAATGCCACGACGCTCCGCGTCGCTGAAACGGAACTTGATTCCGCAGAATGAGTTACGACTAAGCGGAGCCGCAGAGCGGCCATACAGTCCGTTCCCACGCAGAGCGTGGGAACGAGGTTGCACGCGGCACTGCTTCTTCGAAGCAGTGGCACACGGTGGTTTGGCCGAAGCATTACACGCCGTGCATGATGACGGCCTTCACCTCGGTCATCTCTTCGATGGCGTATTTGGGGCCTTCCTTACCGGTGCCGCTGTCTTTCAGGCCGCCGTAGGGCATCAGGTCGGCTCGCCAGGCGGGACCCCAGTTGATGTGCAGGCTGCCGGCGTCGACGCCGCGTGCAAAACGCATCGCCGTATCGAGGCTCTCGGTGAAGATGGCCGCACTGAGTCCGTAGCACGTGTCGTTGGCTTGCCGAATAGCCTCTTCGATATTACTCACTCGCATCACGGCCACCGCCGGCCCGAACAGTTCCTCTTGGGCCACGCGCATCTCGGACTGCACGTCGGCCAGCAGGATCGGTTCGAGCAGTTGCCGATCGCGCTGCCCGCCGCAGATCATTCGGGCCCCGTCGCCGACGGCTTCCTTGGCCCACTCCTCAACGCGCACGGCGTCCGACTCGCGGATCATCGGGCCCATGGTGGTCTTTTCGTCGAGCGGATCGCCCGTGGTGATGGCGTCGACCTTGGCCTTCACCAGATCGAGGAAGTCGTCGTGGACCTTCTCGGTAACCAGCAGCCGCTGGGCCGAGATGCAGACCTGCCCGGCGTTGGCGTATCCGGTCGCGGCGGCCAGTGTGGCGGCCTTGTCCAGGTCGGCGTCGTCCATCACGATCAAGGGGCTGTTGCCGCCGAGTTCCATGGTCACCCGTTTGTTGCCGGCCATTTTGCAGATGTGTTCGCCGACTGCGAGACTGCCGGTGAAGCTGATCTTGCGAATCCGTTTGTCGGTCGAAATGGCGTCGCCGATCGATCCACCCGGCCCGGTCACGCACGTGATTCCCAGCGGCGGCAATCCGGCGTCCAGCAGAACCTCGACCAGCTTCAGCGCCGAAAGGGGCGTGTCGCTGGCCGGTTTTAGCACCACGGCATTTCCGGCCGCCAAGGCGGGAGCCACTTTATGG
>SDBV01000804.1_pt1 | contig 45554 bp, 71 predicted proteins | sample 2277081 | NCBI WGS metagenome assembly SDBV01 (sample SAMN10402039, study PRJNA504765) | marine sediment metagenome | isolation source: marine sediment core GS10_PC15, 223 cmbsf | place: Arctic Ocean: Southern Knipovich Ridge | collected 2010
CCGGATGCTGTGCGGGTTTATTATGTCAACTTGCAAAACCTTTTTATTGCGGTAGTGAGTATGCAGATTAGCCTTTGCTGAGGTGTGGGTTATATTGATAGGCAAGGTTAGCATTTGCATGAGGCAGCGTTATTGTTTATAGGAGTATGCTGATGCGTGGCACAGTGTAGAACATTAGTTTCTTCTGAAGTTGACATAATAAACTCACATAGCATCAAGTGAACCTGCTATAATAGAAGGAGCATTGATCTGGAGGTGCATCATGTGAAGCGGAAGCGCCGGACCCCTCCCGTTAGTAGTGGAAGGAGAATCCACGTGGCAAGTAGCTGGCCCTGTAGTAAATGCCCAACCTCAAACAGCAAGTTGACTGACAAGGTATGCCGCAGGTGTGGCGCACCACGACTCGGCCCTGTAACGACCGTCACCTGCCCACAGTGCAAGTAGGAGACAGCATGGCCTACTGCGAATACTGTTACTCTACGGGACACGGCGCATGGCGCTGTCCTCAGTTGAAAGGAGATCACAATGCTTAGAGCCGTAGGATACATCATGTTCACAGGCGTCATAGTGCTGTTCATGCTGAGCCTGTAGCATGGAACACTACAACTGCCCCCATTGCGGCGGCCTTGTATGCGGGTGCCAGTGGCCCTACAAGCCTTGCACCTGTAAGTAGGCTGGTCGGTTGAGCGCCGCTGCTGAGAGTTGAGAGGCTAAAGCCAAGTGAGCCTGCATCGACAAGACTCTCCGCTCGCAACTTGGGCGAGATATGCAGGACTACTCGGTGGCGGCGCTGAGTCGATCAGGAGGACTAGCGTGGCAATAAAAGTATATAGTTGCACGTCATGTGGAGGGCGATTCGCATTGCCTCCCACACCTAGGTTGCAATTGACCGTAGTGCTATATCATCGTTGGTATGACTGTCCTGTATCTGAGGACAGTTGGCCTTTTGGCGAAAGGAGGTGATTGTCAATGACAGCAGCCTACAGAAGAGTGGTAGAGGTTAGCAGTCTCATGAGGAGATGGTGATGGCAACTGTTACGTGTAGTTACTGCGGTACACAGAGGCCTGTGCTAGACCGCTGCCCTGAGTGTGGACGGTAATGAAGACTCCTAACATCCGCGCCTGCCGTGCCACCTGGGCTAGAGGCCTTGAGGTGGAGTGGTGGACTTGGGAGTTCAATGAGGACAAGCAGACCTACATTAGGCACGGTGAAGAGGTGAGTCCTCTACGCCTGATGCTGCTGATGTCTGAGATGCAGGCAGAGGGGTGGCAGCTATGCCGGCAAGTAGTGTAGAGGAGAAGATCAGGGCGCTGCTCAGGCTGGCTAACGACTCAGGTGCCAGTGAGCATGAGGCTAGCCTGGCAATGGAGCGGGCTCATGCCCTACTGTTGAAGCACAACCTGGATATAGCCACCATTGAACTGGGGGAGGACAGTGAGGCAGAGCAGGTGGTGGATGAGGCCTTCGGTAAGAACTACAGCCAGAAGTGGAGGCGTGTGCTTGCAGGTGCAATCGCCAAGCATAACTATTGTCATACCTTCCGATACACCAGCAGGGACGGGGTAGTAGTTTTCCGCATTGTTGGTAGGCCTCACAATGTAGTAGCCACTAGGGAAATGGCTATCTGGCTGATGGGGCAGGTGGCGGATATGACAGTTGAGAGGTGGGGCATTGAGAACAATGTCCTACACCAGACAGACGGATCAACGGAGACAGAGTGGAAGGATGGCTTCGCCTTCGGTATCATCAACAGGCTGAAGGAGAGACTGGCCGAGCAGCAGGCGCACGAGGAAGGTGCCAATTCCAATGTGAGGGCTCTAGTGGTGAATCTCACAGGTGAGACTGAATCATTCATGGACAACAGGTATAGTGAGAACAGACGAGGCACCTCTAGGAGCTACTACAGTCCACAAGCCTATAGTGCAGGTGTCAGGGCTGCTGATGGTGTGTCCATATCACCAGGCAGCCGGCAAGTGGGAGGAGAGAGGAAACAACTGACTTGACTGACAAGGAGCTGGAAGAATTGCTAGTCAGGCTCGGTCGTGAGCGTCGTGCGGACGCCATGAAGGAGTATCTGGCGTTGAAGATGCAGGAGAGGAGAAACTAATGCAGTACATACTGAACCTGACCAGGACCACCAAGAGGACATACAGGTATGATAATGCGGATGAGGACTGTGAGCTGCATACCCTGTATATCCAACAGACCGCTTTTCCTAACGGCCCGCCCGACTCCATCTGCGTTACCGTGGAGGCCTCACGCAGCTAGCCTCATGGGGGCTGCCGCACCTCCCAAGGTTGCAGTCTCATCGCCGCACCTCCGTGTGGTGGCCCCCTCCATAACTACGAGAAAGGAGAATCCTGATGAGTTCACATAACGTACATCCTTCCATTCGTGAGCATGGACTGGCTGATGATTGTCCTCGCTGTAGTGAACACGCGGAGTGCCCATTTGAGGGGCTAGACAAAGAGAACCTAACCATCATGGTAGCTAATGTCTTCCTCAATCGGACCTCCCGTAGCACTAATGAGTCAATAGCAATGCTCAAGGTTGCTCAGGCTATGAACGTGGCCGAGAAGCTGTACCGGCACGGGTGGAGGCCGTCGTGAGTAGGTACAGCAAGAAGCATTACGAGGACGTGGCTCGCATCCTAGGCCACCACAACGGCCCTTATGCAGACGTGGTGGTTCCACATCTTACCCGTGAGTTCGCTGACCTCTTCGCCGCCGACAACCTGCCATCCACTCACTGCTGGCATTGCGGTAGCAATAGGAATGTAGTGACCGATTGCACCCACGTAAAACACAACTACGGAGGCTTTGACCGTGAGCAATTCCTAGCAGCCTGCGGACTGGAGTCCACTCAACCAGACCCGAGATGCGAGGTAGGCAGTCATGATGGGCCTTGTACCCCGACGTGTGTACCGGAGAGGAGAGACTAATGTTTGCACCTGGATGCGGACACGCACATATCCCAAGCACATACCTGCGCTGCCCCGCCTGCCGCTCACCACGTGAGGCCAAGCGTGGCCTGATACAGAACAGGAGTGGTGACTTGCAGCCTATCTGGTACTTAGGTTGTGGGTGTGCCAAGCCTAAAGGTCTGATCTAATGGACAACACACCTGTAGAAGAGGCAGACCGGCTGGACGTACAGACTAGACCTAGCATTATGTCTAGCATCCTCTACACTAATGCTGTGAGGATAATGTGGGAGAGTATCAGCAGGGCAGCATCGGCTTGTGCTGTTGCAGGCTCCGGCAAGCACAGGTTCTCAGGGTATCCGAGAAGTAAGGCTAGGTGCAGGTCGTGTGGTACGCCACTGTTTAGGAGTGGGCAGTGATTAGGGTAAGGCTAGTTTTCGCCTGGTACGATTGGTGGATAGGGGCTTACTGGGACCGAAAGGACAAGGTGCTTTACCTAATGATACCAATGATGGGATTTGCTTTAGGGGGTGGGCATCGCTGCCCATCTAATCGGGCGGGGCACAGGCCTACCTGCCGATGGGTAATCGGTATTGGCCAGTGGCGCTGTTCCTGTGACTGCCCTATCTTCTCGGCAAACGGGTACACGTATGTACCCTGCCCCGACTGTTAGCAAGGAGTGAGGCATGACTAACTTCGGTTGGGACTATCCGCCAGGAGTGACAGGCAACGAGATCGAGATAGCAGGGCCAGACTATGAGGAAGAGTCTGAGGAGACCTGTACTCAGTGTGGTGCGCCTACAACGGAGATGAGCTACAAGGATGAAAGGTGGCTGGTGTGTGACAACGATCATGCAGAGGACATCGAGAGCTTAGAGCCTGACCCTGATAGACTGTATGATGAGGAGCGGGACAGACAGATGCTAGAGGAGGCACCATGATGGAAGAGATAGCGTAGTGGAGATGACGGAAGCACGACTCAGGCGAGCAGAGGCCCTTCAACATGCAGGTAGGTGGACTCCCAATAGAGTCCGAAGGTACTTTGGTCTAACGCCTATACAAGTAACGGAGGTGCAGGATTCGATGGTTAGTGATAGCGGTCGTCGGGCTGCTGTTGACCACAGGAGGGAACGATGGATTGCCTAACCCATCCGTGGGCATTGACGAAAGACTTAGGGAAGCTAGGGAGCGTTTACACTTGCAACGCTTGTGGCCTGAGAGTAGTGAATTAGATGTTCAACTTCGTACACAGGCTCACCTGCAAGCATCCGGAGGTACACCTACTGCCAATGCCCTACAGCCTACAGGTGCATCTTTGGACAGGACTCGGTTGGGAGGAGATGCTGGTTCAGGCATACAGGAAGAGTCGCCTACAAGGTCTAGCAACCTTGGAGCAGTACAGGCTCTTATCTGTGCCTACCCCTGGCCACAAGGATGCGACTACTGGATCGCCGTCGCCAGATGTGAGTCAGGACTGCGACCATCGGTATACTCATCTGGTGGACAATATGTGGGTCTGTTTCAAGTGTGGACAGGCCACGGGTACGGCGAGATATGGTTGCTAGACCCTGCAAACAACACGCTCGCAGCCTGGGAGTTGAGCCATGAGGGAACATACACTGGAGCCTGGCCCTGGTGTCAGTGGCAATAGACCTGATATAGATAAGATAAAGGCGCGGTACGAGGCAGCTACGGCGGGGCTGTGGAAGGCAAAGACCCACTGTTTCCCAACGCCACCTTCCCCTCCATGTACCTCAGCACAGGTGGAGCCTGCGTTAGATGGACCTGTCAGTTGGGCCGATGCCGAGTTCATTGCAGCTTGTCACGCCGACATCCCCCTGCTTGTCGCGGCGCTACAGGAGGCGCAAGCGCAACTGGAGATTATGACCCACAAGCTGGAGATATTAGGCTACTGTGGGCCAGACGTGAAAGAGGCCCGCGCCATTCTAGGAGAGAGCCAGTGAGCGACATAACTGCCGATTATCAGGGAACGCCGGCTATCACCCGCGAAGCACATGACCTCGCTGTCGCCGACCTAGAGCGCCAGTTGGCCGAGGCGCAGGTGAAGCTGTCGCGGATTGAGACGGATATGTGCACCTGCAACAGAGGGCTGGTAGGGATGTGTATCGCCCACGATAAAAGTAGCCTGCTTGCCCGCATCCTCAAGGAGGAGAAATGAACGAAGACGAAGGCGACCAGCGCCGCTACGCGCCGATAGACATAGAACGTCTCCGTGCCGAGAACGCCCGCCTACAGGAGCGGGTGGAGGAAGCCGAGCAACAGGTGTTGGGTATGCAGGAAGAAGGATGTGCCGCGTTGGGGCTGGTGGAAAACATCTTCAACGGTCTAACCACTGACGGTACGCCGAGTAACCCTAAGCTGGCTTTGATGGCTGAGGCAGCGGCTACGTTGATGGTTGAAGCTACCCCGTGTGGGCATAAGGCGCTGGCAGAGCGGCGGAAGGAGGCGCTGGACATGATTGTGGTTCCTGTAGCTAAACCGTGGTGGGAGCTAGGAGCAGAGTCGATGGCCGTGCGCTTGCAAACCGTTGACAGTATCGCCCGTGCCGCCATCGAAGAGGAGGGGACAGAATGAGCGAAAAGGCGTGTAAGGACTGCCACGGCGACGGCGAAGTCGGCGGCTACTTTGAGGAGGACGCCTGCTACTGCTGTAGAGAGGGAGGCTGCGGGCCGGGCAGCGGCTGTGGGTGCTGGCATCAAGGCGAGGTGTGCCCACGTTGTCATGGGACAGGAGTTGAGCCACGATGACAGAGGCACGGAGGCTGCTAGAACGGCTGACCACGGATGAGGCGATGTCCTATCCGGTAGACCACGGCAACCCAGGCGATGAGGTGAAGGTGAGCGGCCAACTTCACTGTGATTACTGCGATGCCAACGTGGATTCTGACGGCCCGCACAACGATGGTTGCCCGTGGGCCGACGCCCGCGCTTACTTGGCCCAGCCCATGACGACATGCGAGGAAACGTTGGACGCCTGGAAGCAGGAATTTGGTGGTCTCGACAGCTTAGAAGTTGGCAAGATGTTGCAGGACGCTGAGGCTGAGGCAAGAATGGCGGTGCAGGACTTAGCCGAGTCCCGTGCCCGTGAGGGGGAGCTGGTGGCGGCGCTGCGGGCGGAATTGGTGGAGCTAGTGGACGGGAATGATTCGACACTTGCCGAGCAGGTACGCGATCTTATCCTGAATCTCGATGATGGCACCCTAGCCCAGGACGCTGCTGCCCTAGCCCAGGGGAAGAAGGACTAATGGGAGGTATACACTTTAAGGAGAGGGTCAGGCGCAAGCTGCTCAAGGACCGAGGGCTTATACGTGTAGGCAAAGGACACCTTGAGCCTATGCCGGACGAGCCTGACGATCCTAACAAGACTCTGGCTATGAGGCTGATTGAGGCTAGGCTGGGGATAGTGATTGAGGAACTGTTGTCGGAAGGTAGCTTGAAGGAGGTTGCACTGTTGATAGGTGTGAAGGAGAGTACGGTGAGTAAGTGGAGACTTAGGCTAGGATTGAGGCTGTGATGGACTGGAACTTTGTACTCAGGGTCGCTCTGCTTACAGGCTTTGGTCTAGGTCTATATGTAGGGACAGTGGCAACCGTTCTGGCCTACACCATATTCTAGTATGGAGCCACAACGCCTCGACGAGTTCCTCGCTTGGAAGCCTAACTATCCTGACGCTATCATAGGTGGAGGTGTACTGTATGCCAGGACCAAGATGATTATATACGGCAGGTACAAGACCCTCAAATCTATGACACTGTTAGGCATGGGCAGGTGTATTGCAGCAGGCCAGCCGTGGATGGGGTTCAAGACTCCTGAGCAAGGCAGCAGGGTCATTTACCTACAGCTTGAGATTCCTCACCCGCTGCTGCATAAGAGGATGACTAAGATGGAGATGGCCTGGGATGCGGTAGACAGGAAGGAGTTGTTAGAGCGGGTCAGGAATAATATGTATATCTGGACCGAGCCTCTACTTAAGCTGGACAGGACTGAGGGGATAGGGACGATCAAGCATTATGTGGAGTTGATCGAACCTGCGGTAGTGATGATTGACCCTATATACAAGACTATCTCCGGTAATATCCTAGACCCGAACCATGTGAGGGAGGTGTGTGACCAGGTAGACGTGATGCTGAGTGAGTTTGAGGTTTCAGTGGTGTTCGCACATCATGCCAGGAAGTCGGCTATTAGTGAGGACAGCTCGTTTGACTTAGGTTCAGATGATATGCTAGGCGCGGCTGTGTTCTCATACTGGGCGGATACCGTTTGTAAGATAGTGAAGACAGGAGAGAAGGGTAATGAGGTAGGACTGACGCTGAACTTTGACATCATTAGACACGCAGAGGACCTTATAGAGCCAAAGGAGGTGGTATTCAATAGGGATGATCTGACGTTCCATGAGGGTGAGCGACTGATACACGTCAAGTAAGGAGAGGAAAGTGAGAAAGCTTAAGGACTACTTGAAGGATTCCGTTGTAGACAGTGAGGCCCGCGATTGCCTTCGCGTTGCAGACCTGGCTGTGCAATTCCATCTGCCTTGGAACTGGATAATGAAGAATATCATAAGTAGATATAGTGAGTAGTAGAAAGGAGGATGTCTAAGCCTGCACCTAAAGCACCAGAGATTGAGGGATTGCTTGAAGGATTCAGTGGTAGGACTACGGCTATAGAGGCAGACCGTTGTGTTGATGAGCCTATAGGTTGTGGCAAGCCTATTGTAAACTTCAAGGATGACCTCAGCGAAGGAGAGTATAGGCTGTCTGGTATGTGCCAGGTGTGCCAAGATAGTAGGTTAGTAGCAGAGGAGATATGATGGTAGAGATCAGTATAGCCAAGCCTTCAGGTGGAGACACTCCACTGAGGCACTTCAAGGGAACACTAGCAGCCGACATCAAGCTCGATGAGGAGAGAGAAACTAAGGACGGTTCCCGCAAGTATGTAGTCCTTAACTTCAACTTCTCAGACCTTGAAGTGATAGATGCTGTGGAGATTTATCCCTTCCCTATAGCCTTGATTACAATAGGCTATGCACCGCCCTCAACGTCCAGAGGTAGCACCGCGTTTGAGGTTCTTGCAGGTAGCTTGAGGAAGCTGATGCCAGATAACCTCGACATTAACCAGCTCAGGGGCAAGCACCAAGAATGGAAGATGGTGGAACGCAGCCTACGGCGTGGCCTGACTGATGAGGAAGGTCATCCTATCATGGATGGCAACAACAAACAGATATGGGGCGAGGTGCCTGTCCTCTGTTGGATTGTCTTAGCGGTTGACGGGTTAGGATCAGTGGCGGAGAAGGATGCGGACTTCAACGTGTTCCTAGTGGCATTGGCTGATGGTAAGACTGAGCCGAAGTTCTACGAGGATGCTCTGACTAATGCTGAGGTGACTGCACGGCCTAACATAGTCGAGGCTATTATCGGGAGGAAACTGTTGGCTACACTTTTTGAGATGAACCTGCTGACCAGGGACGCCGAGGGTATACTGCATAGGACGGCAGACGAGACAGCAGCACCTACAGAGGCACCAGCATAATGTTACAGGAGTTCTCAAGCAGCAACCTCACTGACGCATTGGATATGCCTGCCGGTGGTATGGTGGATGGGCTAGGGCTGATTATACGGTGGCAGGATGGACCTCGTGGTATAGATGACTACGGTGAGCTAGGCCCGCCTAACGGTGCGTTCGTGGAGACGGTCATAGCAGCCGCATTGCAGAGGATAGAGTGGTATCAGGAAGTGTGTGGAGGTAAGTTCAAGTGTGAGGAGAACAACGAGGCCATCAACCACCTGAGCGATGCTCTTTACATCCTCGATGAACGCACCAAGGACAGACAGAGTAGGGGTGTGGAAGGCACCCACCAAGAGTAGGTAAGTGGGGTGGCTTCAGGTCTCGTGTGTTGCCTGGCCTGAGGTCACCCCGCACTGGAAAGGAGAATCAGCATGACAGAGAGGCAGAGGTGTCGAGGCTGCCGACAGTATGAGGGTATGGGACCCTTCAACAGAGAAGGCTACTGTCCTCTTTGCTGCGCTCGCTATGATGCAGTCTGTGAGCTACTAGGAGCATTGGACAATATCCTAGACTGCCACATCGACAGCATTACTAACGATGCATGGAAGAGAGCAGAACAAGCAAGCAAGAGAGTTAAGGAGATAGGAGTAGTAAGGTGAGATGGACCAATAGGCACGATTTGGATCCTGTCATAGCACGGGCTGTGATGGAAGATGATTATGAGGCTGTAGGGGATATTTCAGTTACTCGTCTTATCAGGCCAGCGCAGATCACATACCTGGAGAAGATGCACGGGGATGAGGTAGTGCAGGATGTAGTTGAAGGCTTATACTCTCTAGAGGGAAGGGCCTTGCACCACATCATAGCTCAGGGTAAAGGTGATCTGCCTGTAGTACAAGAGCATAGGATGACAGTGGAGTATTCAGGCTGGACTATCTCAGGCCAGTTCGATGTGTTGTATACCGACACTCACACACTGAAGGACTACAAGGTGTCCTCCGTATGGGGGCACATACTGGGAGGTAAGGCTGACCATGACGAGCAGCTTAACTTCTATGCTTACCTGGCACAGCGGAACAAGTTACAGGTGGACAGGTTGGTTGTAGTCATGTGGTTCCGTGACTGGATGGCCTCACAGGTGGAACGTGATAAGCAGTACCCTCCGTTGAAGGTCATCGAGCATGAGATACCTATGTGGTCACTGGACACACAAGCATTAGCCTTCCAGGACAAGGTGAAGCTGCACCAGCAGGCCATAGATGGAGTGTATCCTGAGTGCACTGCGTTAGAGAGGTGGGCGCGGCCTGACTCCTGGGCCGTGATGAAGCCTGGTGCTAAGAGAGCGTACAGGGTGTTCGAGGAGCCAGCTCTAGCTAATGCTCTGGCTGACGGTATGGTAGGATACTATGTGGAGCACAGGCCAGGTGAGAACGTGCGCTGTGCCAGGTACTGCCCTGTGATGCAGTTCTGTAAGCAGGCCAAGGAGCTAGGTGTAACGAAGGGTGAGGCCTGATGTGGACCAAATCCTTAGGACTCGGCTGCGAGGACGAGGGACTAGATCAGCTAGTAGGCCTTGAATGCGGCTGTGACTACCCTCATGGTCACGACTTCGAGCCTGCGTTTGAGATTTGTAACTGCACACCCGGATGCTCTCACGACGCAAGGTATCCTACTCAGGAAGATGCTGACATAGGAGAAGAGATGTTGGAACTCTATCAGGGGGTGTGGTTCGATGCCTGACCCTGATGTATACGGCCTGGCATGGAAGCTACTGGAGCAGAGGATAAACAAGACAAGGAGGCAATCCATATCCAAGAAGGACCTAGCTGAGTGGCAACTCAAGGCACTGGAGCAGGCGGTAGATATACTCGTCTGTCACAGGTCAGGTGATGGCAAGTAAGAGTAGACTCAGACGCCGGCAGTGCAGGCGCAAGAAACGGTATGCGTCTAAGCTGGAGGCCAGACAGTCAGGACTGAGGCCTAGTCTGGTGATATACAAGTGCCCGTTCTGTACGGGATTCCACGCAGGACACAAGCCGAGGAGGAGAATGTGATGTCAACCGAAGGTAAATACTTCTGCACCACAGACCTTGAACTTGCCAAGGAAATATACGGGACTTTGGATAGGCTACTGTCAGGCATAGGCCTGTTGCCTTTGGGTCAAGTGACCTCTCGACCCGTACTGCACAAGGCAGTAGACCGAGGCATGGAAGTGCTGGACAGAGCTGTGAGGGAGGGTCGGTATGTCCCCCAAGATTGAAGCCTGTTGCTCATTTATGGCGGTACTCAAGGAGCCTGATAGCCAGTGTAACATCCGACTAGACTCCGGCGACATCATCGCTGAGGATAGAGGTAAGCTAGTTTCGTGTGATGACAACGGAGACAGGCTGCCACCACTCAACTACTGTCCCTGGTGTAGAGAGGAGATAACCCAAGATGTCCTGTCATCCGGCGAGTGACAAGCAGATAGGCTACGCTGAGTCCTTAGTAGAGTACCTGGAGAAGGAGCAGCACTACCAAGCTGCTAGGTTCAGAGCCAGTGTAGAGGACTCACAGGATTGTATAGGAGATATGAGTAAGCTGATTGATAACATGAAGGGAATCAGGATGGAGATACAGGAAGCTGATAAGGAGATGGGATGATACTAAGCATTGAAGGAGACGAGGCGACAGGCAAGACCACACTGGCCTACTCCGCACCACTGCCCATTGTAGGTTTCGCCTTTGATATGGGTATAGAGCGGGCTATCAAGGGAGGCAGGTATGAGGAGTTGTTCAAGGGACTAGACATAGAGATAGTGCCTTACACGCCTAATCCTCCCGCAGGCGTAAGTACAGATGAACCCAGTTGGAGCGGCAAGGACATTACGATATTCGAGTTGCCGTCTCCTATTCAGTTAGACTCTATGAGGCTCAGAGGTAACATTGACCTATGGCTGTATGCTATCAATGCTATGGGTGCAGCCTTCTCTGATCCTAGCATAGCTACTATAGTGGTAGATACTATGACAATAGCTAGGCGAACCAAGGCTAGCTCACACCTGGAGTACCTACAGAACGCAGCTTACGATGTGGCAGGCAATCAGATAAGTAAGCCTAGAGAACAGTTGATACAGATAGAGTACGGCAAGATCAACGACGCCATCAGGGACATCTACCAGACAGCAGCAGGCACGAAGAAGAACCTTGTGGCTACCCACCATTTGACAGATGAGAGGAAACCGGCACCAGGTCCAGATGGTAAGATTGAGCAGGTGCTAACAGGGGAAAAGATACTGGAGGGGTTAGCACAGACACATAGGTTCGTGGATATAGCTGTACGGACTAGCAAGGTGGACAAGGAGATCAAAGGAGAATTGAGGAAGTGCGGGTATAACCTAGGACAGGAGGGCACGGTGCTGGCTAATCCTACATGGGATAGCATAGCTAACCTGATAGCAATGGGGACAGGGGATAGGATAGAGATAGGGAGGCGTAACCATGACTAGGCAAATACCCGCAGGGACTAACTTCGGGACTTATGGCTCAGGTGAGAATGGTCAGGCTACCCTTGTAGACTGGCTGGACAAACACGCTACAGAGTGGGAGCCACCCAAAGGTGAGGTACACTTGCACCTCATGTGGGCTAGAAGGTTACACTGGGTAGTTGTAGAGCGAGGCTCTAGTGTGTGCAGTGTACCTGGCCGCTGCCACCGTGCCCTTATCAGCATTTACGAGGGAACGTAACATGGCCTGTCAATGGTTGACCATGAAAGAGGCTGCCGATCATATCAAGGTACACTACACTACCTTGCAGAAGTACATCTCTAGCGGCAAGCTGAAGGTTAGCAGACCAGGTGGCAAGATCATCAGGATATGCCTGGAGGAGCTGACTGTGTTTATGGAGGGGAAAGATGCCTGAACTGGATGAGTATACAGAGGGCGCACGTTACGGTTACTGCTTGGCTTGGATGGAAGCGAGGGAGTTGGCTAACTCTCTAGGCGCCGAAGGGGTTATTGGCGCGGCAGACCAGGCCAACGCTCGTACACCTGACCGCACGATTGGTGTTGAATTACGGGAGGGAGGCCAGTATAGCCTTTATTGCTATGACTGTGGAGAGTGGGTGCCCAACACGGCCAATGCCGAGATGTTGAAGGAAGGTGCTTTCGCTCACTCACACTTCTGCAAGGAGGAGGCTAGTGACTAGCGGTGAGCTGTTCGGCATAGACGTGCATGAGCCTAGTGAAGCCCTGCCTACACTGTCACCTGTCATACCGTGTGCCGTACAACCTCTCAACAGTGAAGGCTATGCGGACTACCTGTGGACAGGCGTAGATGGCAGACAGCAGGTGGAGCGGAAGACCTGGTACGAGATACTCGGAGGTCTGGACAGTATTGAGGACCAGTTACGCAGGCAGTTAGCGGCTCATCCTAGTGTCAGGCTCATACTGATAGTAGAGGGCGTGGCAGTGCCTACTGCTGACGGTACTACAGTATTCAAGGAGACTACCAAAGGTAGGCGCCACCTGTTCTACGCGGGTAAGTCATTCTTCCTGGGGCCTATGAAGGGAGCGTATGCGTGGCTGTACGAGGTGGGTAAGTATATAGAGGTATACCAGACGCCCACGTATCAGGCCACGTTGAGGATGCTAACAGCATTCTACAAGGCTGACCAGAAGGACGGGCACAACACATTCCACAGGTATCTCAAGGATATAACCTTCCATCCGAATCCTATGGTCCAGCGTCTCATGGGTATGGGTGGACATCTAGGGATAGGTGCAGTGAGAGCTGAGGCCCTAATCAAACGCTTCGGGACAGTGTATAACGTGGCAACAGCTACGCCTGAGATGCTGGCTAGTGTTGAGGGCATAGGCAAGGCTGTGGCTATTAAGTTTCTGAGAGGAGTCGGGAGGCCTGATGTATAGCTGTAGCGTTTGTGGAAGTGGAACGTATGGTATAACTATCCTCTACCCTACGTTTAACATCTGTTTTGTTTGTATTTGGCTCTGGGTGCAGGGTGCGATGTCAACGCTGTGGATATGGGATGCTTCTGATCCTATAATGTTACCCGTCCACCTGAAAGTGTTCAAGCATCCGCACATGGGAGAGCTAGGTATAGTAGTATTAGATACTGTCCCTGGTATGGACCTGTACTGCGTAACCCGTAGACCCGTCCCACATCCTCGTCTCAAGTCAGCACTCACGGAGCTAGGCTATATATCAGACCTCACCACCTGTGGACGACAAGACATACGTTGGAGGTTGAAGTGACTAAGGTATTCGCCGAGAAGTATGAACGAGTCCGTGAGGGAGAGATGGACCTCATACTCTTCCCTAGAGATGTGGAGTGGCGTAGACAACTGTTCCCTGACCGAGTGTTTGAGCATCCTGCCAAAGCTAATATGTTCCTGGTTGAGGAGCTAATCAAATACCTGACTGAACCAGGCGACACCATACTGGACCCGTTCGGAGGCACAGGCACTCTACTGATAGGCGTTCTACATGGGCGTAACGTGGTACTAATAGAGATCGAACCTCACTTCATCTCCCTCCTTGAGGAGACTCAGGAGATGTGGAAAGAAGGAGTACAGTTGCCTCCGGCAGGTGAGGTTAAAGGCCCAGGCCGCATCTTCATCTACGAGGGAGACTGTAGGCAGAAAATGCAAGACCTAGACTTTCTGTGTGATGCGGTCATCACCAGCCCTCCGTACTCCTCTCTGCTTAGTGGGCAGACTGGTCTGAAGGAGGGCATCGGGCGATCGGCCAAAGCCGGAGCCCTATCACAGTACACGGGCAAGGACGCCTCTCCTCAGAACCTAGGGCGCCTGAACACCTTTCACTTTGAGCAGGCGATGACTAGAGTGTACCAGCGCATGGTCACCAGACTGGTGCCAGGAGCTCCGGTCGCCTTTATTGTGAAGGACTCCATGAAGGCAGGTGTGAGACAGTTCTTGTCGAAAGGCATCATCAGGCAGGCAAACAAGGCAGGCCTGGAGCTGACGGAGTGGTTCAAGTGGCGGCCTCCAGGTATCGCGCAGCTTAAGCTGATGAAGTCTAAAGGCTTTAAGGTGGTGGAGGACGAGGACATTCTTGTGTTCAGGAAGAAGAGTAATGGCTAGGAGACAGCCTGACATATATGACCTCATCAGACTTTGGGTGGAGACTCACGGCTGGCCTGTGCATGAGGGCATTAAGATAGGTCCGGCCAAGTGTGGCATAGGGAGGTGCCGGAAGAAACACGCCTATGCAAGATCGAAACTGACAGGTAACAGAGGAGAACCACTAACAGGTTGGGTGTATGAGAGGCCGTGTGACATCAATGCTCCTATGGGTGCAGACAGAGCGAGGCCGTAGTGCTCGACATAGCCTACATTGGTCCACACAACTATACTGAGGAGCAGTTGATCGAGAGGCTCAAGTCCGAGCAGCCTGCTGTCCTAGCTCCAGACACAGAGACCATATCCCTCAAGGACCGCACTCTCATTGGTATAGGCATGGCCCTCAACGCTAGGGAAGCGGTCTACTTTCCTGTCCTGCCTGAGGAGTCTAAGTATCTGCCCCTCTGCTGGGAACTGCTCTCTCGCCCTTCTACAAAAGTGTTCCATAACGCGCTGTACGACTTGTACGCGATGACAGAGTACAGGGCTGCCGGAGAACAGGGTGGGGGTGCATGGCTGAATGCTAGAGTACAGGAGGCTAGACTACCTAGCTGGTTAGGCCACGGGCGACTGGCTGATACCTCCACAATGGCACACATACAGGCCCTACCATCAGGTGCATTGGGTGAGATGTCGAGGGCCTATATCAACTTCAAGATTGATGCCATCTCAGACATCCTACCTGAGCGCAAGAATATGCTGGACCTGGAGACAAGTGTTGTGGCGAAGAAGTGCCTTGACGACTGCCTGGCTACTTACCGTCTGTATGAGAAACTGGATGGGCCAGCCTGGTGGGGAGCAGACTCACACACCTGGTCCTATGAGCCTAACTGGTATGACGGCTGTGACCCGTTTGAGCCCACCAGCTATACAGTGACTCAGGCTATGAAGGACTGCTATCAGGTAGATATGAAACTGACGATACTCCTCATGCGTATGTCGAGACGCGGCATAGCACTGAGAGCTGACCTGGTGGAGGACTGGTACGAGAGGACTAGCAAGGCCAGGTTGCAGATGGAGGACATCTGCCTGAATGAAGGTTTCCAACCAGGTAGCAACCAGCAAGTAGGGTATATACTGGCCGAGCGAGGCAGCTTCCTGCCTTTCACGAGGTCGGGTAAACAGTTGGCTACGGGTGCAGATATACTTGAACAGCTTACTGATCCTCTGGCCGCAGTAGTCCTTAAGTATCGAGAGTACACCAAGCTGAAAGGCACTTACTTGGAGGGCTGGAGAGGACAAGCTAGGGCCTACACACACTTCCGCATGGACCTCAGTACAGCCAGGCTCAGTTCCTATGATGACAACCAACAGAATATACCTGAGCGTATCAGGGAAATCTTCGCACCTGACACTGGCTTGTGGACGGACGCCGATGCCTCGCAGATTGAGCTGAGAGTGTTCGCTCGTGAGACTAAGGACCCTGTGATGTTGCAGGCCTATGCTGACGGTTCTGACATTCACGCCACCACTCAAATGGCACTATGGCCTGACAGTGATCTCAAGGACAAGCAGATGAGGAGGAGAGCTAAGGTCTTCAACTTCGCCAAGATATTCTACGCCATAGTTAAGACCCTGGCTCAACACACCAAGTTACCAGAGGAGATATGCAGGAAGTATGGTGCCACATGGGATGAGGCATATCCTGTAGCCCATCAGTGGATGAAGAACCAGGAGGAGGGAGAGGATTGGATAGAGAACCTGTATGGTAGACGGTGTAGGCTACCAGCAGAAATCTATACTACATGGAAGCACAAGGTCAACTGTCGCATCTGCTATCCCGCTCAGAGCGGGGCGGCGGACATAATCAAGCGAGCCATGCTAGAGTGTGAGAGGCTAGGCTTCGACCAGGTGTTACAGGTTCACGACGAGATACTGATAGATGGTAGGGTGGAGTTTCCTAAAGAGCTAGACCATATCTGTCCTGACCTTCACACACCGTTCAATGTGAAGATCAGTTCTTATTGGAGTTGAAGTATGCCATCCATACTAGGAAGGCCACTCCACCGAACGCGAACAGTCCGGCGAGTGACCAACCTATAATGGATAGTGCGTCCACTAAGGAATAACCAGCACCATACCTGGCTGAATCAGGTTAGGGTCGCTGCCGATGACAGCCTTGTTAGCCTCGTACAGCTTCTGCCAGGTCGTGCCGAACTTACCTGCAATGGCACCTAGCGTGTCACCACTGACGACAGTGTAGGTGCGCTGTGATGTGCCGCCACCTGCCGGACCAGCAGGGCCTTGAGGACCAGTAGCGCCGGTAGCGCCAGTAGCTCCTCTGTCACCCTTCGCACCTTTAGTGGCAGCAGCCATCTGGCGCTCTATTTCCAGGCCAGTGGCGTGCATCGAGTCTGCAATCTTCCCCATGATATCCTCCTCTATTGGACTAGGCTCTGGTGTTGGTGGCTCTGGTTCAGGTATTGGCTTAGAGAATCGTGCTCTCGCCAGGTCCATCCACGCCTTGTTCGCTACATTGAAGTCTACTGTGGTTCCGAAGGCCTGAGTGCTACCTGCATACTGATGGATACGGAGAGTACCTAAGCCAGGTGCAGGAGTGACGTTGAGGTCAGGTCGTCCGTTGTAGACTGCTATCCAGGATGTCCAGTTGGTGAAGTTAGGATCATAGCCTAAGTCTGATCTCCACCAGTTCCAAAACCAGTTGCCTGTGTAGATGATAGGCCAGCCACCGGAGTCCTCAGTAGCCTTCAGACCATCACGTAGTATCTGCTCAGTGATACCCCTGATCTCCACATCAGGAGCGTGGAAGATACAGGCGTCCCACTCGACTGGACCGCAGGCGTTGAAGGCCCTCTCCACAGTCTGCTTACCATCTCTAGCATTGAAGACGTAGTAGGTGGCGGTGTCCAGGCCAATGCTTCGTGCCCTACTAAGAACGCTCTTGACATAGGGGTTAGCATCTATTCCATGCCAGGAGCCTACACAGATACCCTTGATACCAGCAGACTTCATGGCTTGCAGGCTCTGACCTGGGACATCACCCTGCCATTTGCTCAGGTCTGTCCAGGCTTCTAGTTCCATTCTAACCTCCTACCAGATAACCTAAGATCAACAACTCAATGCCTATCACTGCTGACACTACCCAGGTGTTGAACCTCACGCGCTCATCTGTGATGGCCTGTCTCTTGTCCAGGTGAAACAGGAATCGCCACAGGGAGGAGTGCATACCTAGTATTGGCTCATCACCTTCCAGTACAGGTGGCTCCTCACTCGTTGGACCTGGGTTATCACGGTACTTGCGGAAAGGATTAATCATTGCCGTTAATCACCTTCTTGCCAAAGCTGTGTGCGCCACTTGCTGCTAGGCCGGTCATAACTCCTAGCAGAACAGTACCTGTCCAGGTAGTCTCCTCAAAGCCCACTGTACTGTCCAGCTTGAGTAGGCAGTTAACCCCTATGCCCACACCTATAGCTAGGAGAGGTGTGAGACGGTCTTGAATAATGTTGACCCCTATAGAGGACCTCAAGACCCCTACTATGGCCCACACCACACCTGCCCCGCCTAGTCCGCTTATCCCAATTAGCTCTGCTTCCATAATATCCTCCTACTACTAACCATACTAGTATACCATCACTTGTGGAACAAAGCCTGTCGCTGCCGGTCCGCTCGGCGCGGCGCAGTCGGCGTTGTCCGAGTCGGGGTTGTCGGCGGGCTTGGTGAGCCCCGTCCCCAGTACCTCTACCCCAAAGATGCTGCATTGCCTGCTGGGGACAACGGCAATAAAACCGGCGAACAGGTCGTCCAGGTTGCTCGATGTCCACGCCGCCCCCCCTGGGGTTAGTAAAGAGGGGGTGAGAGCATCGGTAAAGGTGTTAGAGATCGTCAAGGCAGCAGTTCGCTCGACGGAATCCTCCCCGTCCACCCACACCAAGAACTTCCCGCCACCCAGGGGGCCGTTGAACCATATCTGTATCGCCTCTATGGTCGTCACAGCGGCGAGGTTGGCCAGCCCGAATAATTGCGTGTCTGTGCCAGCGCCCGTCATGTTGTCGCCCACTGTCGGGTTGGCGTCGTAGTAGTCATCTACCGTCCGGTAGTTTCTATTACCCGTAGAGGCCACCCATTCATCGTAATTCGTCACGTCGCAGTCTGGTTGCTTGGCGACGATGTTGTAGGTCGAGCCGCTTGTGATTCTAGTGTTGAAACTCATGTGTCGTCGTTAACGATGATGTTGTCGAACCAGATGTTGAACGATGTTCCCGCGTTGCTTGATGAACCGAACCCCATGTCCCCCGCCGTGGGCTGGGGGTTGCCGGAGTGCCCGCCTGTGTAGCTCAATTTCAACACGTTGTCGATGTAGATTTTGATAGGGTAGTAGGCAGGGGAGCCGGTTGATTGCAAGTCGTACTCCACCGTCATCCAGTGCCACACGTCGTCGTTGATTTCCAGGTCAATCGTCTCGGTCTTTATGCTCGTACCGGCAAAGCTGAAAGCTCCGTTCTTCCGCAATCTTAGAGTCTCTATCCGGTCGGGATCACCACCCGCCGCCACCGCCAGGTCAAACTCTACGTTGTACTTGGAGGCGGCGACAGGCCCGTCCCATATCGGCTCACACGCGCTCGCCTTCGTTAAGTCGGTGATCTTGAACGCGGTATTGGCCCAGTACATATCGGGGCTGTTCAGCGTCCATTTCGACGTGGTGTAGTAATTGCTCCCGCCGCCCAGCCTCAGACTCCACTTGCCGTCGAACACGCCGCTGCTTTGGGCGTCACTGAGGGCTGCCTGCACACCCCCGCCCCACCATCGGGCATACTGTAGCTCAAAGCCGTCGTAGGCTAGGAGAGCCATCGCCAGTTGTCCTCCACCTCCGCCAAAGGCCCCACCTGGGCCGGGACCATCTGTTTGTACGGGTGTAGGTTCCTTACCCAGACCGCGAGTGTAGAGGTGCTGAGAGCCTGCCCTATCGCCCACCTGTCCTCGCCCATATCAAGGGTGAGGTCTACCGGCTCTCTCTCTAATTTCAGCGCCGTGTCGGTAGGCAGAGGAGGCGGTGCCTGGGTTGTCCCTTTGGTGCGGTCACGGTATCTCAGGATCGTGGGGTAGTCCTTAAACATCTTCGCCATCACCTGATAGATTTCTTCCAGGCTGTACCCTGCTTCTTTAGCAGCGTTGCGGGTGTCGGCGTAGGAGCGGAGGTAGTCCTGCGTTAAATACTGAGCGAGCAAGTCCGCCACCTCCCGCTCGCGTGATGTCAAAATTAGCTTCCTTCTGTCTATCGTGCCCCGCATCATGTCGATGTCTACCGGACTGAAATCCGGGGGGAGAATACACCTTGACCAGTCGCCCTTAAACGACGTCGCCCATTTCATCTGTGACCCCGACCAGTCCCCGTCCACAATCACATAGGCGAATGAGACGTTGCGGAAGTCGTGCGAGAAGTCGCCCATGATGCGGATAGGTTTGTCCGGCGTCCCCGCGAAGTGCGAGTTGCGGGCGTCGAAGTCCTTCAGGTCGTCGGGGGTGATGTCGCGGGTAAGGACGTAGCGAGTCATAGCGTTATCCTCATTTCAACCTAAAGATAAGTTCGACGAACAGGCCCTTTACACCCGTCCCCGCTGCGTCGATGTCAATGCGGATTTGGTCGCCGGTCACCACGTCCTCTTTTCCGTCGGTTTGTATGACTTCCGCTGCCGCGTCCAAGCTGTCGAACTCAGACACGTCAATGGTTATCGGGGTTGAAAGCATATTGACACTGGCTGTCCTCGTGGTCGCGTTTGTCCTGCTCGACTTAGCCACCTGAATCGTCACGGGGCCGGAGGAGGAAACGGTTGTTACGCAGGCGTTGGCCTCTACCAATTCGTACCCGTTCATTGACGAGGGGATTCGCGCCAGCGCCTTGGTGTCCCCAGTAGTGAGCGCGTCCCCGCCTGGGTCGGAGATAAGGAAGCCAAGGATACGCTCACTGTAGTTGGAGTCACCAAGGGCGTCCGTGGTAATGGCCCTACTGGGGGTAGCTGCATCTATCTCGGCAACAGTGGCTAGCTCTACAATGCCCTTGTTGGTGACGTTAGCGTCTTCGCCCGCAATTGTGACGGTGGCCGCCGATCCCGACGTGTTGATGCCCTCGCCGCCCAAAATCGCTATAGCGTTGAGGTTGGGTACGGCATTCCCCGAATCTGTCACAAACGTTGTGGCGATGGCGATCAGGATGTCGCCTCTAGCAGTCTCAAACCAGGCCCCGTTGCCGGAGTCCAGGGCCTCGTCGTACATCAAAGTGATGCTATCGTCGTTGCCGCCAACGAGGTCGAAGCTGTTGTTATCGACTGTGAATATCTTGCGGCCCGCTCCGCCGCCAGCGTTATTGTGCTCAATGGTAATTACATCACCAGCATCCGCCCTGACGACGATAATGCGCCCGTTCGCCCCCCCGCCTATGCCATCCAGATCATCTGTAGTGCCCGTCTCGGCGGCGGCGATGATGTAGCCGCCGGTGGGGGCGGTGATCTCGTCTGAGGAGATGGTGTCGATGCCGTGGTGCAGCTCGATGGAGCCGTCCTTGATGGTGACGTTCTCCGGCGTCACCCCCGCCGCGCCTGTGGACTCGGCTATGACATCGGCTTTGATTCCCGTAGGGCCGAAGTCCTGAGCCTGAGATACAGAACCTGCCTTCGTCCCGTCCTGCCTCAAGAACACCTGGTTCAAGACATCTGTAGTAACAGGAACCTCAAACCTAGAGGCGTTGGTTCCTTCAGCGAACAGCTCAACAATAACATCAGACGAGGGAGTGGAATCCACATTGGCGAACCACTTGATGATGAGCCTGTCGGTGGTGGCGATGGTCACGTCACCCGCTAGAGTAGCGTGTAGGTTGTACTCGGTGGCGCTATTGGTGAGGAACGCTGACTCCTCAGAGGTCGTCACCAGGGTCTCAGAGCCGTTGTCCCTGAAGTAGACCTTAAAGTGAATCTTGGTTGGCCGCTTGTTGGACAGCGTTACCCTTGCGTGGATGTGCCCTGTGTAAACACCACCTTCTAAGACTGTTACCCCTGGTGCGCCAGCGTCAGTGGCGAAGTTGTATAGCGCCTGGTTATCCCCCTCGCCAAGTGAGCCACTCTGGAGTGTACTCTCTGCCTCTCCTGTAGGCGTGTCGAGCATCTTGTAATAAATGCCTGAGTAAGATGAAGCGGTATTGTTAAAGAAGTAGTTCTCAATGAAGTGGATGGCTGAGTCTACATACTCCTTCGTGGCGAGGTGGGCTGCTAGCGTGGGCAAGATTCCTACTATAGTACCTGTGAACGCAACTGAACCGTCTATGAGAGTGTATAGACCGGCACCTGCTATCGCAGCTAGGGCGTTAGCATCGGAATACTTAACATGATGAGCCGAGGCACTGGCTGCGTGAGTATCTACGTCAGTGTCAGGAGACTCTATACCGTAAAGAATGTTCCCTAAGCCTACTTCATGTGCAAGTTTGCCTAGGAGAATATCGTGCCTCTCTACAGCGCTCACTAGGATGCCTAGCGGACTATCCGCCTGACCTAGTAATTGCAGACGGCTCAGTTTCTCCCGTGCCACTATGCTACCTTCCGCTCCTGCAATGATACTTCCACCAGGTACTCAGCTTCTAGATCAGGCTCCTGTATGACGCCTACTAGGCGCAAGGACTTGAGCCACATATCCTTGCTCTCACCCCAGGGGCCACTGGCCTTTAGTGGAGAGGAGGACTCATCGAGAGTGTGTAGGTCACTGAGCTGTTGGGCGGCGGTCCTGACCTCCACTCTTTCACCATCTACCGAGTCTGCGACCAAATGCAACTGTATAACGTTGACAGGTATTTTCTTACTTTGAGGTACTGCAAACGGTTCAAAGTAACTTATCTCCGGAGGGGCTGAGGTTGAGTCTCCTGTGAAGTTAAACCTGAACTGCACCTCTCGACCCACAACGGTCAGGGGCAGGTAGAAGGTGTGTAGGCCGTCGGAGTTTACCCTCATTGTGGCACCGTCGATGTCCAGGGCGGAGAAGGCTCCTCCGTCAACACTGTAGAACACGTCTATGTACCTAGCCGCTGACAAAGTGCCTTTGCCTACTACTATGATCTTGGGGACGTCTTTGGTTTGCCAGTCACCGAATGTATACTTGTTAGTGTAACGTAAACCTGAAGTAGCGAACCTGTATGTGGAGTCGTTGATGTCAGTGAGTTTGAGGTAGGATATGTTATTGTCATTGCCAAACCATAGACGAGGCGGGGTAGTCAATGTAGACGGGTGCATGGCCTGACTGGTTGTGGATGACAGGTATACCCAAGTGTCCCAGATCAGAGGACCGAAGCCTGGCTCACCACTAACTCTATCTCTAGCTGTCATTATGTAAATGGCACTGCCTACAGTCAAGAGTCCTAAGAGCCACTGGTTGTCAGTAGCGAAGTCCTTGAATGTGCCTATGATAGGACTCTCGTTCATCAGTTCCTTCTCTAGCCCTATACTTTCTACAAGGCCAGGGACGAAACGGTAAGTCCCTCTGCTGTGAGGTATGATGGCATGAGGCTCGTGCATACGCATACCGAGGCAGTTGCCATCATTCCTTACCATACGCCGAATGAGAGGTACACCCTTGCCTTCAGGACTCACACCGAAGAGACCTTCAGGTTTGCCCGCCAGCACTGTCTTCTCAAAAGCTAGCAGACCTGTAGGGTTGGTGGAGACCTCACCACACTGGATTTCATCGTTCCAGCTAGCGGCTAGCATAGGGTCATCTCCTGAGAGGCAGTTACGGAGGAGCCCTGCACTCTCTATACCGAATAGTCTGTCTATCCCTGCCGCTAATCTATAAGCCTTGACGCCTGCTTCTGCCTGAGCCCAGGTGTCAGGAGTACCTATGGCAGTGACTTCCCACAACGATTGATTAGCAGCGTTGGTAGTTATCAGACCTGAATCGGATTCCCACCTGGCACCATCAATACCCAGAGGTCCACCAATCCCAAAGTCCTTAGACTCTACCACACTATCGTCGGAAGGATCAATACGGAAGACGTACCTACCACAGACTGCCCATATGTAGCCTAGGGCCTCAAAGATTCGCGTAGGGTTGGCTAGGCTACCTGTAAGAGTGACAGTAGTAATCTCAGGTCCAGGGAGTAGCCGGAAAGGGAACCTGCCATCAGTATTCTGTCCGTACTCAGAAGTACCAGGAATCCCCTGCTTAGACTTGAGCCCTCCGAGATGCCAGGTTTCAGTAGGCTCTGAGAGTGTAGCAGGTAGACCCTCAGTCCAGGGTGGTTCATGGAGGTACTCTTCTCGCCAAGCCTGTCTATCGTCAGTCTGCACTAGCTGATATGATTCGGAACCTATCTTAACCGTCCCGACGTGCTTGAGCTTGACAGCCATTACCTAGCACTCCAGGGCTGTGGAACCTTTGGAGGCCAAGGCAACTGAGGCTGACCCTGACGAGGCTTAGGCCTGTGCTTGATTAGGAGACGATGGAGTTCGCTGGCATGGGCTGCGCGAGCAACGCGCCAAGTTGCCCTGGCATCGACTGACCCTCTGCCAGGAGCACTGAGGTATGCTAGTACCTCGTCGTATGTGAGGGCAGCTACTAGCTCCTCAGCGGCGTTGGCTGGTGCGGCAGATGCGTCAGTGTAGAGAGGCTGCATGGGGCGAGTGGTTTCCAGGTAGAGAGTTTGCGTGGCTGCTATGGCAGGATGGATTTGCAAGGTCAGTACACCAACATCCTCTCTGACCCTCCACCAGCGTCCGTCTGTACCGAAGGACTCATCCACGTCTATTCCTGATGTAGGATACCAACGGACATCATGTATGTGTTCCTTGTCGTGGAGGAATGGGATACCTTCCAGGCTGTACTCTTCCTGACCGGCGACACCTACTACAGGTACTATCTCTACGTACCAGTAGCGGGCTAGGCCACGGTTCATAGCGTTGTTCCATTCGGTAGGGTCTGCCAGTGTATGCCACTCTACTTCGTCGCCATCTACAAATGCAGCGGCCCAGGTTGGCAACACTGTTATGACGCCTGTAGAGGCGACTGACGCGGAGATAAGGCGAGCGACCTCAGCATTGTTGCCTGTCGTAGGCCACAGCCATGTGCCCTTGCCTCTGTCATCCCTGAACAGGGTGGTCTTGACCCTGTAATCAGCAGTAGTGATCTTATCACTGTCGGCACCTGTGTTGACCAGGACTATGCCCGCGCCATACTTAGCTAGCGCAGCCTGTCTACCTCTGAGCCTAGTAACACCATCCACCCTGAATGGCGCTGATAGATCGGACTCCACTGGGCCTGTAGAGTTGTAGAAGCTGTACTGAAACCAACTATTGAGGTCGCCGCTTGAATCTTCATACGAGTAGTAGAAGGTGCCCGACACTAAGGTCACAGTACCTATGACAGAGTATGTACCTGTCAGAGAGCTGGCACGATACACGCGGATGGCCGTGTAAGTGTCAAGCTGTGTTGCTACGTCCTCTACTATGAACCTAAGCGTAACAGACATCCTGTTACTCCTTACTAATCAATGGGAGCATCCCAGGAGGCTCCAACATAGGATGCCCTGAGTGGCTTAACTACTGCGGGTATGTTTACGTCATTGGTGAGATTGACGAATAGATCACCCAGGTCATCATTGAAGAATACAGGCTGGAACCTGCCACCATCTGCTCCTACGCTGATACCAGTATAGACAGCACGGAGGTCGTCAGCGGAGGCCTCAGAGTAGTTCTGCTCTGAGCCCCAAGTGACACCTCCATCAGTGGACTTCTTGTACTTAACGTCTACAGACGAAAACCAGGTTCCCCCCTTGAGGTAGACAACATAGATGCTACCACTTATCTGATCTAGGAACACCGCTACCTGAGCGGCCTCATTGAGGTCAGTAACAACGTTTGTCAAGGCCGTAATGTCGTCGCTGCCTCCAATGTCCCAGACCTTCAGGTCAGCAGTGGCCGCAGCAAGTTCGCTCCAAGCCGCCAGGATAACATGATTGTCGCTGTGACGAGGTGCAGCGGACATTTGATAATAGCTGGCGTTATCGGCCATGCTGGTCGCTATAGAGGTCTCGCTCCAGGAGTTGTCTGAGTCATCGTAGATTTTGAGGCTGAGTTCATCAGCAGACCTATCCCAGTAAATGCACCAGACATCAGCGTTGTCAGTCTCGTCCCCTGGCATAAGAAGAATGCCATCGACAGGGTTACCATCAGCGAGCTGGGCGCGGCTTGTCCAGGTGGCCCCCTCATTGGTTGAGCGGTAGAAGCCGTACTCTCCGTCAGTGTCTCCCCAGAAGCCGCAGTACAGGTTGCCACCCCTTGACACTACTACGTCCACCACACCATTGCTCCATCCTCCACCCTCAAATGTAGTCCCATCAAACACAGTTGTCTCTGTGCCAAGGTTGTCATCGACAGTGTTGAGGCTACGATAGAGTATATCGTCCCCATCAGTCTCGGCATACACCACATGAATAGTTGTGCCTACGTTACCTGGTGTCCATCTGTCGTACCAAACACTCAATCTGACAACCGTACCTGTGTGAACACTGACTGGGCTTGCCCAGGTTGCACCACCGTCAGTTGTCTTCTGATACACAAGATCAATGGAATCGTCAGTATAAAAGATGTAGGCAGTGGCAACACTAATCCAGATAGGACCCACTCGTACAGCTTGTAGATACAAGCTAGGGTAAACGGTAGCGTCAACCGTAACGTCAGCCATTAGGCTATCCTTCCCGAAGGCTGCCTAACTGAGTTCTCGGACCCTCTTGAGCAGGACTGTTTCTTTAGTGTAACTTCACGGTTAGGCATAGCGCCCTCCTATTACTGCTCGTAGATTATTAGAATTGTGACTGCGTTTCCATCAATGTTTGCACTGTTACCAGCAATGCAGTAAATATGTACGTTAGTGGAGTCTATAAAAAACCTGAATTGGTAGCCACCTACGCTTGTAAAGTTAGGCGGAATTGGATTACCATTGTTACCGGCCACTAAAACTTGTGCCCCAATTATCTTAGCTTTATCTGCTAGTCCATGAGCTATAGTTCCCGAAGCTCCTACAGCAGGAGACGTGCCTGTGATTTTCACCATTCTTACACTTGGCGCACCAGTTCCAATGATTACAAACTCCCCATCTAGGATGTTCGGGTAATCTGGCATCAGGCCATCACCGCCGCACCGATCGAGTAGGTGATGCTATCTGTGTCGGCGTGTTCCATCCTCACCCGCCAGATAGGAGGCAGCATATCGCTAGCTGCAACGTTCGCGGAAGCGGCAATACCAGGGCCGACCTTGAGCACAGTCGTCCCAGTGGCGGTAATAGCCACGCCTTCCAAGATGTCGTACCACTTTCCTGATACCTCATCCTTGCCCTGAATCTTGGGAACGATTGATGCCGCCGCAGGGTCGGCAGTCACGTCGATGACAACATGGATGCATTTGCTATAATTTACTATGTCACCACTATTCAGAGTTGCAGTACGTGCCGCTGAGGAGAGGACTACAATGTTATAGTTCAGAGGTGGCATTAAGCTGTCTCCTATTTCTTGGCTTTGCGGTGCTTACTCTTATGAGAGTTCTCTAGTCTTTAGAGCCCTCAGCGAGAGGACTACCACCTAGAGCCTCTTTAGTAGTGCGAGGCTCCGGTTGCTTCATAGGTGTGGGCTCGGTAGGCTCAGAAGTAGCCTTTGCCACATCTGGGAGCCAGTCCTCCCCCTCTATGAAGTGCTCATAAAGAGGAAGGAACTCCACCTTCAGTTGCCCCTGTTGGTCAAGCTGCCTAAACGCTATCTTGATGATACCTCTGGCAGACTCGTTGATCTCGATTTCCACAGGTTCATCAAGGCTCTCGTCCCAGGTATATATATCACCTTGGCGCTTCACTTTGAGGCGTTGGAGTTCCTCATCGGAGAAGCTGAGACGTTCCTGCTGCTCCCTGATAACTTTGAGTTCGATGTAGTTGGACTCGTCAGGAAGAATGTTCAGCAAGAGTAGGCGCTGCTTGACATTGAGGAGCATTACTCTCTCCTTATCCTGCTACTGCTACGAAGTTGCCGGAAGTGATGAACTCCTCCACAAGGTTTTCCTCTACCTCATAGAGTCCTCCATCTTCGTCCTCGAATCGCTCCACTACAGGATTCTTGGCACCTTTGACTCCGCCTTTAGGCTTGATGCCAGTTTCCATGTAGCAGGTGTTGAGACATTTTAGTTGGGCCACGTTTGTCCTCCTCTAGTTAGCGTAAAGCGCGATGTGGTACAAGGTTGCGCCGATGTAGACCTTCAACGTACCATAGTCGGTTCCGCCTGTTTTGTCATCGGTTGTGGTCATGCCCGTGTTAGCACTGTCCAGGTTCAGGAAGCAGTCCCAACCCTTGATATTCACATCCCTGACTCGTAGGAACGCAATGAGACCACTGTAGGTGTAAGTGCTTGGGATGGCCAAGAATGACGAGAAGGCTGAGATGTCACCTGTGATGGTACGTGTGCCTGACACACCAAAGTCGAGGTTGGCTTCAAAGGCCACTACCGAACCTGTCAGGTCACCAGAGCCAGCCTTGAGAACAGGGTCTGCAAGGATAGCTCGCAGGTTGCTGCCGCCTATACCGGCTTGGAACCTGGGTGAGACCTCCAGGCCAGTTATGGCACCAGTACCATCTGCACTCTTGCTAGGCTTGATACTGACACCTGTGTGGTCGCCAGTGGCCTGTGTGACATTACGGCTGTTGATGCGGACGTTCTTGCCGTCCTGCATAGTCTCTATGTAGAGATGGTCGGCAGCGGCAGCCTTCAGTCGTATGGTGCTGTCCTCCAGCTCCAGCAGGGCCGCGCCACCAGCAGGAGCACTAGCGGGGAGAGTCTTGTTCTGGATTATTTGGTAAGGCATTGTCTACCTCTTTCCTCCTCTACGGATAACTTTAGGTTAGTTTCTCAACGCCCTGAGTCAGTTCCAGGTCAATCCCAGGACCACCCAGAGAGACGAGGGGCTCAAGGAAGGCCTGGTTGACAGGGACTACAGGGCTTCCGCCGCTAGAGACCACTGTATTCAGGCGAACCTTGGTTGTGGTCACTGTACTGCTGAGAGTTGGCTTAGGAACCCAGACCACACGAGAAATCTCAATGTCGTCATCATCCTCGTCCAGGATGGGGAACTGTCCTATGTGGAAGTAGTTGGAGCCTCCATCAATGGAAGCCTGGACTGCCACAGAGACCTCAGGCGTTCCTGTGCAGGTCCCCAGTAGCATACTCACAAGGGCATAGAAGCCACCCTCAGAGTCTACCACTGAGCCTTTCACTCCGGTGCCTGCCATAGCGGTAGCGCCGGAGATTAGTTGCAGATTGACATCGCGTACCATATTGCTTTCCTACCTTTCAGGATTTCCACTGTTGAGGACCCGCATCTGCTCTCTCAGGCCCTCTCGTAACTCTTTAACCTCTTGTTCGCAACCTCTCCAATCCCTGTTAGTGAAGCCTAGTAGCTCCCTTTGCTCTCGAACAAGAGCATCTGCCCTAATGGCCAGTTCCGCCTGCTCCCTCTTCACAATTAGGAATGGCAGGAGAATACTGATGCTCTCAACCGCTGCTTCACCTTGTATGACCCAATAGTAGATAGGTCTTTTACCTAGTGGGCCGTTTTTAGACTTTAGGTGTATCGTCCCTCCAAACAACAACTGGAGACGTACAAGAGGTCGTTCGTCAATTCCGTTGGCCATTAGTTGTACATTAAATAGAGGCACTAGACTTGAAGATTTTGTACGCAGGTAGATAGATATGCAACCGTCACCATCTATAAATCCTGCCGCATAGCCTAAGTCAGCACCACATTCATGCATCCTATGCTCCTTCTGTTACACGCTCTTGCTGTTCGGGTGTGGCAACTACCGTCTGAGAGTTGTCGGTCAGGATGTCAGAGCTGTCCCTGTCTTTTTCCAGCTTGTAGCCTTCTAAGACCCACCCGTATTGAGGATGATACCAGTCCCAGTGCCTCATTTTGGCTTCTGGTAGAGTAAGGGCCACAGGACGTTTCTTGGTCCAGGTCTCAAACTCCTGTTCTCCATCCTCTCCAGGGTCACCAATCGGAGATTCCCTTGTAACATCCCTGTAGAGCAATCCGCTCTCCTCATAGACTCCTGGCGGTAAGTCTGCCATCAGTGCCTCCTACGTGTTGGTTATCCCGTAGAGCCTTCCAGCCCCGCGAGGATGCTTCAAGACCATACCGATATACCACTCGATTCGCCCTAAGTGGAAAGGACCAGCCTGAACCTCACCGAAGTCTTTGACTGTGGGAAGGGACTTGCTTTGGATGCCATGGAGGTAGTCAGTCCCCATACGGGTACAGTAGATGCTGGCGGTGTCCGAGACGCCATCACTGGGGTCCTCATCGTAGCCGAAGAAAGATGAGCCGTCATCCTCACGGCGAACGATACGGATTGGTGTGCCAGCATATGCCATCTGTTGCTTGCCGAAGGCGTCCTGAGTGAAATTGATGAGGCCTGAGCCGGTCACGGCCCTGACGAGAGTGGTGACCTTGCGCCTCATAGTGGGCGACATCCAGAGTTGCTTGTCACCGCCGTCTCCAACGACAGCATCTAGGAGTTCGTCTATCTTGGCAAGGGTTAGAGCGGCACCACCAGAGCCCATAAGGATTTTCTGGTTGCCAGTGAGACGCTTACGGAGGCCATCAAAGGAGAACCCGTCTACAGCCGTGTCCCCCTCGAAGAAGGTCTCAGAGAACTTGATGCCAGCCTGACGAGCCTTCATCCGGTACTTCTCGGCCTTGAGGTTGAGCAGGTTGGACATAACTTCGACCTCGAAATTGTCCACCTTGACCTCGCCGCCTAGAATGACTAGAGGCTCGAATATGGGGTTGATAACACCGGCGTCAGGCGTGTACGTTCCACCTATACCACGGAAGTTCATACTACCTAGGGAAGCTTCTCTGTGGTATCTAAACGCAGGCCCGTTGATCGTCTTCTGCGGAAGGTACTCTAAGACTGGTGAGGTTTCAACGATGATCTTTGCCACCGAAGCCTCAAGCACATCCTTAGAGTGCTTTGCCGCCTCAAGCATGGTTATATCGGCCATTGCCTACTATCCTTTCTTTGGTTTTTGGCTAAGTGCATTTTCCAATAGCGTCGTGCTATCGGTCTTCATGAAGTCGGGCCCAGGGCCATCTGCACGTCCAGAGACAACAGCAGGTCGCTCACCATCCACCTCAGCCATAACCTCTTCGTTGAGGGTTTCCTTCTTGTCAGCTATTTCCTTAGCTGCTATGGCTGACGCTTCGTGAGTGACTAAGGCCTTCCACACAGCCCTCTCCCATTCAGCGATGCCCTCGACGCCCAGGTGTGTAAAGTGGTCAGACTTTAGACTCTCCTTAGTCTCGTCAGTAAGCTCTGACCCGTCTATTAAATCCTTGACTGTGGACACTCTGACTGCGTAGGAGTAGACCTGTGAGGCCTCTGTTATTGCCTTGGCGTTAGGCTGGCCTACGGACTGTTTACGTTCCTGGTATCTGGCGTATGCTGTGGCAGCCTCTTCGTCACCAGCTATCTCCTCGGCCACTTGTTCCTTGGTCATAGAGGAGAAGTGCTCATCCTCGGCACGTACAGCATCAGCCTTCCGAGTGTCTGCCTCGGTGATAGGCCTTGCCCGTTCTAGCGCAGTGGCGACTTGGGCATTACCAGCATCGTCAGCCCACTTGTTGAGGAGAGGTCCCAAGTCGGGGTGTTCCAAAAGTATCTTCAATGTCCCCTTGGGGTCTGCTATGAGTGCCCCTTCAAGGCCCTTGAACGGAACTTCCTTGTCACCCTCGTCTCCACCTTCCCCAGGTTTCTCATCCCCATCACCAGCCTTAGCCTTCCCCTCGGGAGGCTTATCTCCGTCAGGAGAGTCTTCCCCTTTAGAGGCAGGCTTATCTGCCGGTGAAACGGAATCTTTACCTTCAATAATGACAGGCACTTCCTCGCCTATAATAGACGCGGCTAGCTGTGCTGTCTCAGCGTCGGCCTGGTTGGGCTCGTCTGGTGGTGTCATATCATCTCCTAATCTTTCGTGTTCAACCCTGATACTGCCAGGGCGTAGCCTTCTCTAAGAGCAGTTACTTCTTCAGGCTTCTCATAGCCTCTGCCACTCACTGTAGCCTTTTGAGCCTGCATCTGTGCCCATGCCTCCTGAATCAGCCAGGCTTGGTCTGCCTTTAAAACTAGAAACGGTCGAAGTATAGCAGCGACATCAGCAGCCTCTTGGCACGTAACCCTCCACGTCCAATACTCCTTGCCATTATGAGGGCCACAATTAATTTGACCTCCAAGGATATTCTGTAGTTCCTTGACGGCCTCGTAGTCACGCACCTGCACAGCTATGGTAGGAACAGTGTAGAGGACACGACGGCCCCCTGTCCCTCTAGCTAGCATGATACTACCGTCTCCGTCTATGAACCCAGCAGCCCATCCAAGATCACACATAACTTGCTCGTAACTCTACTGTATCACGCTTGATGCTATCTGTCAATACGTCTAGTTCACTAATATGGGCCAATGATTTGTAAACGCCCCTAGCAGTGATTCCCATGACATCGGCAATCCACCTTACGGGGTGGCCTTCATCTCTGAGGAGTTGTATCTGGAGCTTCCTCATGTGAGCACGTACATCCTGTATTCCCATAGTGAGCTCCTCCTTACAGACTACTAGAGGGCAAGTGAGGCAGGCAGAGTGCAACTCACAGCCTACATCCTTGTACTTGACGTACTCTGGTGAAGTGTCTTGCATTACCGCTGTGTCCTCTTACCCCTGCTTGAGCCTGGTGGCTTGGCAGGTGTTAGACCATACCATTTAACTAGGAGAGCATCGGTTGTAGGGTTAGTCAGTCGGTATCGAGTGCGTAGCTTGGCTACGTTGGAGGTTACACGGCTGACTACGGCTAGCTTAGACAGTGTAGATGCAGCCTGGTTCTGAGGCACACCAGAGTCTAGGAGTGCTTGCATCTTGTCTGCGAGGTAATCGTTGAGATTCAGGTAAGGGCTGAACTCAGCGTTCTCTCGTAGGCGACTCCATACTAGGTCCTCAATAGCCCAGTATTCGTCTAGGTCCGACTGAGCCTTGCGAAACTCTCGTACTGTAGGTGTGTCGTAGCGTCGGAGGTACTCCTTGACCAGTTTGAGGTTAACAGGAGACAGCTCATCTAGTGTAGCATCCCTGGCATCGAAGAACCTGTCCCAGTCTATTCCTCCGGTCATTAAGTTCTTGTAGTCCTCACCGTCTACATTGAAGTAGGACTCTATCGCAGCGTTGACACCTATCTTGTCAGTGCCAAACTTGAGTCCGAAGTCTTGTACTATCTGGTCACGCCTAGCAAAGAACTCCCCCTGACGCCCTCTAAAGTTATCCTTCCAGACGGATATAGCCATCTCATCTGTATTGAAGGCTGAGTCGTCCTCAAGCTGCTGCTGCTCTTGTAAGGTACGAGTCTCCTCCAACTTCTCAAAGCCTATACTTACTTGGTCCTTGGTGCGGTAACGGCTCTCATGTTCTAGGCGCTCCTGAGCTCCTTGCACTCTAGGATCAGTATTGATTACTGCGGTGGCAGGAGCATTAGCTTTGGACATATCCTCAAAGCTGTCATAGTCTATGTAGGGCTTCTCGCCCAGGATGCGCTTCTCCTGGAAGACTGATTCCTGAGCCTCCTGGAAGAGTGCAAATGAGGAGCGAGGGAAGCTACGGCCTCCAACTGTTTCAGTGGTGGCGGCTAGGATACGCTGCTCTAGTGGACCTCTGGCTTCTATCAGAGCCTCTAGGTTCAGCGGTAGGAACTTGCCCTGAGCGTAGTCTAGGATTCTGCCAGGGTCGTCGATGAAGGCATTGAGGTCTACCTCTTTGCCCATGAAGTCTTCACCCTCGATGAAGTCTAATAGGGTGCCTGTAGTAGGAGCGGTGCGGGAACGGAGGTATTGGAAGATGGGGTTGTCTGTGGATGCCCAGGTGTTGAGATTCAGGTTGTCTTCTCTAATGAGCTGACCTAGGAAGCCTAGACTGGAACGGTAGGCACTACCGAAGCCGAACTCGTTACCGCCCATTGGTAAGGAGAGGAACTTGCCACCTGATGTAGGATTGATACGTTCGACTGCATCCTCATGTGACATTCCTGTAGCGCGAGCAAAGCCATAGAAGGCTGTTAGGCCTCCGAATAGCATGGTGCCGAGGGCTCGTTGGGCGTCTCTGGCAGGGACACCATTGCTCATGGCCCACCCTAGCATACCGAAGATTGAGCGAGTGTAGCGAGGTGAGTAGAGGAGGAATGCGGACTCAACCTGGCGCTGAGTCGTGGACAGGCCTAGACCCATGAGGTCTGTAGTGCCTAGCTTGGTCTTGACGTAGCCTGCTAGACGGAACAGTTCACCCTCTAGGTCTTTAGCGGCTACTCCTGCGGCTGCACGGCCTGTAGTGGGCAGACCCTTAGTAGCTTTGCCTACTGCTCCACGCTGGATACGGGCCAGGCTGTTGAAGTTGAATATACGGCTACCCTCGATGAAAGTCTCAAAGGAGCGAGGTGCAGCGCCGAAGACTGCCTTGATGACGCCGGCACCAGGGGCTCGGCCTAGAGCGGCAGAGCGTTTGGTGATCTCCAGGAACTCAATGCCACCTCTGCCGATGCCGTACTTGGCTGCCTCTATTGCTTCGGGACTGTTCTTGAGGTAGTTAGACCAGTGCTGAGGAGAGACTAGGGAGATGAGGGAGTGGCCCACTACACGGCTCCAGGCTACGGGGTCAGTGGCTAAGAGTGTAGCACCCTGAATGAAGAATTGACCTACGTCCATTAGGCCAGTGACGACAAAGCGAGGAATGGATGCAGCATAAGTGGCACCACGTAGGCCCTTACCGACTTTGCCACCCAGCCCAGGGCCGATGATGTCCTGCATTACTTTGGCAGCGTCAGGCTCTAGTAGCTCCTTGCCAAAGCCTGGGCCGAGGACTTGCTTGGCAGGGACTAGAGAGCGGCGCTTAGAGGCTCTGATAGCCTGGAGATCAAAGGCTTTGTTCCTGAGTACCTCTACTTCAAGGCGTTGAGTGGCTGTAGTAGGCTTAGCTGATTTGATTTGTGACTTGAGAGCCTTGATCTGCTGCGTGAGTTGTTTGATTACGGGCCGTCCTATCTTGTCCTCTTTCACGACCTGTATGAGCATCTTGTCACGGATCATCTTCTGGATGGCTCTACCGTAGAGCTGGACTGTTTCAGTAGGTGAGGCGTACGGAACACCTCGATTGATAGCGTCCTCCATCTCAGCGATCTTGCGGTCCTTAACAGGAGACTGTTTGGCACCTACGCGGCCTTTGATGGTGACGCGGCCATCATCGCCCTGTACGAAGCGAGGCCAGTAGTCATCACCTAGCAAGCGTAGCTGCTCGCCGCTGACGTGTTCGTATTGGCGAGCTAGGTCATCCATGAGGGCCTTCTGAGTCAGTACCCAGGAGCGTTGAGCAGGAGTGGCAGCGAACTTGCCATGCTTGGCTCCGATGCGAGGACCCTTGAGGATAGCCGTGGCTACGTCACCAAAGGCTAGCTCCGTGCCCTGCCAGACTACCTTGCTGGTGTCACGGCCTAGTTGGAAAGCAGCGTGGAAGGCTTCCTCCTGGCCGACTAAGCGCTGGCCTAGTTCAGCTTCCATGACACTTTGTAGGCGACGGTAGACTACACCTGCTCTCATCTCAGGTATAACACGGGCTAGTGCGGCAGGTCCAGTAAAGGCCTTCATGAATAGCTTGACACCAGGAGCGTCACCCATGATCTCGGCAGTCTTACGCATGAGGTCGCTGGACTGTGGAGAGAGGAACAGGCCGGACTCAATGGTGCGCCAGAGGCTCTTGGAGGGTGCCTGACCACCAGGAAGTAGACCAGGGGGCTCGCCAGGTAGTCTAGGTGGAGGCGGTGGTGGAGGGTTGTGGCCTTCACCGGCTACAGTATTGCGGAGGTTCTTGACAGTGTTGCTTTCGTGTATAGGGACTTTAGCAGTTAGGGCTTGTACCTCTTCACGGCTGATAGCGCGTGTGCCAGGAAGGTCTTTGCCTAGAATACGACGAGCAGCTTCGGGGCCGGTGAGAGCCTTGCCAACAGGCACATTCTCTACAACCTCAGCTCCTAGTTTGGTAGCAGTCTCCGTCCGCTCTCTTGCCATGAACGACCTACGTGCTGTCTTACCTGCCCTATCTGCCAGTATTTCTTGAGGAGCCTTGGCGTATTCAGCAAGTCCTAATTGAGTAAGATCATCCAATCCCTGGCGCCAATCTTGCCTCACGTGTATAAGTTCGTGTGCAATAGACTCCACGTAGTCCTCGGCTGCAACGTCAGAATACCTGGCAACATAAACAGTATTATCAGCAACATTGTACCGAGATGCAACGTCGAACTTACCTACCCCTCCAGGTACATCTGATGGATTTACAAGTTTAATGTCGGTTGCCATTCCGGATAGTCTAGGAAGTTTCATCCTAATATAGGCAACAGCATCATCAAACGCGGGTACAACAACTGCATCAACCTTTTCTGCCGCCTCTTTCACTAGCATCTGCCTAGCCACAGGTGTAACCTTACGCAGCAGTTGAGTGTCCTTGAGGCTGAGCCTGCCACCCTTGAGAGCCACCTTAGCGATACCCCTCAAGTGCGCCATCTTAGTGAAGCCAATGCCAGGGATGAGATTGATAGGGTCGGTGATGAATGATAGGACCTCTACGGCGGTAGCACCTCGGAGCTGTCCACCAGTAGGAAAGATACGGGGGAGGACTGAGAGGTTATCCGGTGAGATGGCGTCAGCAGCCTCAGTCGCTAGTGCTAGTGGTTCCAGGAGAGCGCGAGCAATCGGCTTGCCTACCTCTCTCCTAGGTATGTCAGCAATGTCCAGAATAGAAAGGGCTGTCTTGACAGGCGCAGACCCCAGTATGTCGCCTGCAACACCCGCTACTTCCCCTAGAGCCTTCTTGAGGAACCCACCGCCAGATTCTTTCTCAGGCTCCTCAGTCTCTATGAATGTGGTTCTAGGCTTGGTCTGTAGTGCTATCTCAGCAGCCTGGACTCTATTGCTAGGTACCACATCCTTGACAACCTCTCTGTCTACAGGCTTGGTCACTGATGGAGGCGCTGACAAGTTAGGTATAATGTCAGGGTCCATGCCGCGAGAGATTAAGGAGTCACGGAGCATCTTATGGAAGCCGGAGGTTTGAGCACCTCGGAGAAAGCCTGCACGACGGGAATCCCGCTGTGAGGTCCTACTCTCGTACTCCCAGACTCGGCCCATTTACCTGCGCCTTCCCACACTGCCTAGTATACGCTGTAGCATGGCCTGACCTTGCGGAGTGCCGGCGAAGCCTACAGGGCCAGGGAGGTTGAGGAAGCGGTCAGATAGTGACCCACCAACATCTCTAGGAGGCTGCTGAGTAACTAGGCCTCCACCCCCAGGCCTTGATGATCCTTGCTGCCCAAAGGCTGTTCTACTGGCTACAGGAGATGCCTGGCCAGGTAGCTGCTGATTGCCCTGCTGCCCACCTCCGAGGAACTTCCTAGTGATATCCAGAGCATTCCTATCTGGAGTACCGATTGCCGCTCCAGCCTCGACAAGTCGGGCTCTCTTCTTCCTATCGTTCAGAGCGTCCTCTACTGGGTCATGGAGTGCCATGCTTGTCCTCCTAGAATACAAACTGGGTTCGCTGGCCAGGTAGTACAGGAACTAAGCCCTCTTCTAGTTCCGTGAAGTAGTCGGCAGGATTGATACCCTGGAAGTCTCCTTCCCCAGTGTCTACTCCTCCTCGGAGGAAGCTGGAGAGCGTGTCAATGGCTGTTCTGCTGAGGCCCTGTAGCTCAGACCTGCTGATCGACTGAGTGCTAGGGATGTTGACACCGAATTGGCCTGTGCCTGCGCTGCCGCCCTCATTGAGGCTCAGAGCCGTGTTGAAGAGGTCCTGGATGTCAGTGTCAGACCTTACTTCACCCTCAGGCGTGAACCCCTGCTCTACTAGGCTTCGCTTGTATAGCTCATAGGCTACGAAGTCCGCAGGGTTGGCGGCTAACTGTGACTCCTCTAATCTCCTGCTTGTAGCCTCCGCCGCCATAGCAGCTCTTATTTGCTCCGCAAGTGTGGCCTCTCCTAAGGCCAGTTGGTCGGCAAACTGTTCAGCAGTGATACCTGGCTGGACGGGCACTGATAGGGATTCTATCAGATCAGAGAGCTCCTGAGGTATTGCAGGCGTTGGGGCTGGCGATGGAGTCGGAGCAGGGGGCGGAGGTGCCGGAGCCGCATAAGGGTCCCACCCGCCTAACAGTCTCTTCTGGAGGTCTATGTTGTCTGCATAGCTACCAGTAGTGAATCCACCCTTGGCCGCGTCAGACCAGGGCCTGCCAGTTATTCTTTCCCAGGTTTGATAAACTAGCTCTGCCATCTTAGCCTCCTAAGAATCTTTTTGCTATTGCGATTGCTTCCGCGAGAGCGTCACCACTAGGTACGCCTATACCCTCTAGGTCGGTGGATTCTGACACTATCTGATTGGCCATGCCGAAGGGGTTGTAGTCTATAGGAGTAGCCTCAAGCACGGGCCTACCAAGTCTTTCCCCTACACCTCCAGGCTCACGACCTGGGAGATACTTGGAGCCAGGAGTAACTGTGTAGGGTTGTATGCCTCGGAACTGGGAACCCGCCTCTGAGAAGGCATCTAACCTCTTGTTGAACTCACCGATGGCCTGTTCGGTACTGAGACGCCTGGAGTCCACCTCGACCTCTAGTTCAGCAATGGTGCCACTGATGAATGTGGCAAGGTTCTGAGCATCCACCTGGGAGCGTTGTATGGCTAGCTCGGCTGCTGTAGGGCCAGTACGGCCACCACCAGTGGGGAAACCTCCTGCAACATCAGCTTGCGCCTTCTTCGCCTCAGCCCACCAGGTGTTGCTGAACGTGGCACCAGGCTCACCTGGCTTAGCAGGCACCATACCACTTATTGTAGCGTCCCACTTCCAGTAGAAGTCGTCGGGGTTTAGTTCAGGAACCTGGCCTACGCCAGCAGGAGTCGGTGCTGACTCCTGAGCAAGACTTGTTGGAGGTCCTAACACTTCTGTTGATGGAGGTCCAGAAACGGCTCTGCCACCTGTAGCACTGGGGAAGCCTGGGATGTGCTGATCTGCGAACGGGAACAGTTGTGCATCAGCCGACGTGTAAGGACCTGATGGTGTAAACTGCTTGTTCACACTAGATGGCTTCCTGTCGGCATACGCCCCAGTCTGAAGGTTGCGCCAGGGTGGTAGACCACCAGGATCGAACACCCACATTGCGCCGCCTTGAAAGTCGGTCCAGAACTCCATTACACACCTCTCCTCGAGAAGGCCATGCTGTTCATCTTGTTAGTGTACTCTTCTAGGTCTCTGCGAGCGAGGGCCTCGGCATCGGGTTTACCTCGGTGGCGGTCAATTAGCTTGGCTGTTAGCTCCCGCCAGTCTTCAGGTGTCATGCTCACGAACCTGTCTATCTGTTCCCTGGGTGTAAGCGGGGCGCTACCATACGGGTAGCCTTCTTCAAGGGCCTGTATGAGGAGCTCTCTGGTTTTGATGTACCAGGTAGTAAGCTCCTTAGCCAGCTCATCTAGTGTAGGGCCGGTGATTAGAGGCATTAGAGCTGCTCACTCCCAGGCAGCGAACCTGACTCTTCTGGCGGCTGGCGAGGCTGACCTTGACGAGTGCGGCCTCCCATTTCCTGTAGCATCTGGACTATGTTGGCCTGAGCACCACCACCTGCGCCGCCGAGCCCAGGACTGCCTCCATTGGAGGATACGGGCTGACCGTCAGGGCCTACAAGCTGAGACTCAGGCGGAGGTAAGACACCTACAGTCTGTAGCACATCCTGATAGAGTATAGGCTTCAGCATCTCTTGCAGGTCCTCCAGCCAGCGGCCCCGCGTTTCCATTTCAGGCTGATCTATGCGTAGCCCCTTCTCCTGCATGGTACGCCTAGTGATGTGACCCTGTGTGTGCATCCGGTCGTAGAACTGGCCCTCTGCAATAAGGTTCTGTGGGAGGAGTGGGTCAATGTCAACGTTAATAGTGACCGGAAACTCTCTGATAGCCTTGGGAGTGAGTGAGAGGTCACCCTCCCATATCTCCTGGCGAGCGCGAGAAACCGTCTGTTCCTCCAGCCATTCAATGAGGCTGACTAGGCAATTGCTGTATGACTCTATGAGGTACTCAAATTGGGATTTCGCCATCATGTACAAGGAGTTGTCACGGTAGCCTGAACCTGCTGCCCCAGGTGGCTCGCCCTTGAAGATTGGAGATACTCCGTGCTGCCCCATGATCTGCATTAGGAGTTGTATGAAGGGCATGGCACCGAATACGTTGTCCACACCCGCAAACGGGTCTATAACCTTTGACCCAGGTGGTAGAGTTGTGGACTTCTCGGCTGAGAACTTGTATGTCTTAGGTACTAGATCGTTGCTCTCGCCTTCAGCACCACCAGTGGCCTGTACCATCTCAGGTACGAAGTCATCAGGGACTTCTAATGTGAGGCGCTTGCGGACTAGCAGGTCCACAGCCTCGCCCATACGAGTAAGTGATCTATTGATGAGAGGCTCATTGTGGCGGAAACCCTCGGCCACTGAGATGCCTAGCTTGTCAGGGTCTTTGCTGCTGGTGGTACGACCTATGCAGAGGAAGTATTTGCAACTGGGGTCGCCGACTTCCTGGTAGACTAGGCGACCGTTGAGGTAGACCTGGTATATACCCTTAGAATGTAATGACTTCGTACGGTAATACTCGGTGACGAGGACCATTGAGGAAGTATCTAAGCCCGAAGCCATTGGGCGGATGTTCTGGTCAGGCTGCCCTTCAATGACGGCCACTCCCTGTACAACCTCTGCACTGAGACTTTCGGGATAGGCTGCGAGTTCTGCGTCCGTGTCAAGGCCGTAGGCCGGATAGACTTCGCGTTTGGACTTCCAGGCGTGTTCGATGGCTTCAATGATTTCGTTCTCAGGCCCTCGGTGGCAGTAGAAGGTTAGAGGATGGATGGTGATGACGCGGAATGGAGGCCCCCACTTGCGCTTGAGTGCCCTGGTGCGGTCGCGCATTGCTTCGTCGCCCTCTTTAGTATGAGGCTCACTAGGAAGCCTTTTGCGCTCCTTCTTAGGCCACGGGTAGTATACACTCTTAATGATGCCTACACCTAGCCCAGCTTGGGCGTCTACTAAGTCTCTTCTAAATGCCGCGTTGCGTTTGAGGAACCTGCCCCAGAAGGATTCCCTCTTGCTAGTGTTCTCTGATGCAGGGTCACCTGTACGGAGAGTTGTGTAGACTACGTTAGGAGCGTTAGCTGTGAGTGAAGCCTTGATGTTCTCGATTAGCTCGCTGGTGGCACCGATGCGGACTTCCAGGCCTGATGCTTTTTCACCCGTGGGTAGCTGAATAGGGTCCTCGTAGTGACGCAGCATCTCTATCTCGTTCATCTTGGTGTGGAGGCCCTCAAACTCCAGCTTGAACTCCTCCAGTAGACGACTGACATATTGAGGGGATACTGCCGGCTCTAGTTCCTTGGTGTCAGGCATTAGAAACCTCTCAGGCTGACTTCGTAGTTGCCACCGGCTACTAGGGATTCGGCCATGACAGCGCCTATAGCTAGAGCATCCATGCGGTCATCGTTGCGGTGACTGTTGGTAGGAGAGAATGAGCAGAGTTCATCCTCTAATGACACACCATCTAGTAAAGGCATATCCTTAGGTATGAACAGCCTGCCACTAGCAAACAGTGCATCCAAGTACAACGCCCTCCCAGTTTTATCCCTATCTATGCCTAGCACCTTGGTCTGCACATTCTTTTTAGTCCTGTAGGGTATCTCCTTGAATGGCAGATGATAGCGGCGGCGCATACCTTGGAGAAGGCTAAGCTGGAAGCCTACAGTCTCTAGCGCTACAGTGCGGAGGCCTGCTGTACGTTGAGCAATCTGGACTATCTTGGCTTCTAGGTCAGGAGTCTCCACTCTTCCAGCCCACATATCTACCAGGTATATCCACTTGCTCTTAATGTCTATGCCTAGAGTTGCAATCGCAGAATAATCCGCGTAATCCTTAGTAGACGCAGCGGGGTCCACAGCCATGACGAACTGCATAGGATGTTCGGGTATGAGGGCAGGTGTCCAGTAGGAGATGTGGTCTCTCAGTATGATGTTACCTCTGACAGCCTGAGGGTTGCACATGAATGTGAGGGAGAATAGAATGTCCCCCTTGTCCTGGTGAATCTCCTGCACTCTGGACATAGGGAATCTGGTAGGAGACAGTGTGGGTCCCCACGGGTAGGGGCCTACAATTGGCATCTCATAGACAGTGAAACCCATCTCCTTGAAGACAGGTACTAGGTCGTTCTGTCCCCAACGAGTTAGGATGACCACGATACGCCCGTCATGAGGGTAGGCCGCCGAACCCTTCTTCATCAGGCGGTCTAGAATAACTCCTCTGATCTTCTCAGTCTGGGCGAGCATTGTGGTAGGACTCTTCACATCATCCTGGTCAGTAGGGTCGTCTATGATTATGATGTTGAAGTGGAGACCCTGGTAGGGACCGTTCAGCCCCGTCCCCATGAGTGTAGGATCAGGGTCTCCAATGTCTCGCTGGACGAACAGGACATTCTTAGTCCACTGGGCTTCAGGGTCCTCGATTACGTCGAAGGCTGCCTTGTAGACGTTGTTGCTATCAATGGTGGCCCTGATAGCCATAACCTGTATCTGGGCCTGCTCACCGGCGTTCATTATCCACAAGATACGAACATTAGGGTTCTTGCCTATCTCCCGCTCCACGAAGTCACGAACTGTAGTTGACTTGTAGGTGTCCGGAGGGCAGACGATGACAGTCCTATTGCTAGTCTCTAAGGCCTCAGCCCAGGCATCCTGATACAGCTCGTACTCACGGTGATGGACTGCCTTAGCGTAGGTGCGAGCGTCACCGTCACGGGCTGCTATGGCCCTGACAGCTAGCTCACTAGGCTGAGTTGCTGTTACCATTAGTTGATGATCTCACCCTCGATAGGCTCACCGTGCTTAGGGTTCTTCTCGGCCAGTTCCGCTGCCTGTAGCGCCCTCTTGCCTGACTCAAAGTTCGCCAATAGCTCTCTGGAGGCGACACGCCTAGCGTTCTCACCCTCTACTGTACGGCCCTCTACAGTCACAGTCAACGTCTCCCTGAAGCTGCCTGGTGGCAGATGGTCCGGCTCAGGCTGTAGAGCCCTCTGCACTGCTATGATGTCTGAAGGAGTGTAGTGCTTGCGAATGACCTTAAGTATCTCCATCTCCTTAGGAGTTAGAGACTCAAGACTGAGAGCTGCCCTGTAGAGAACTTTCTTGTCTAGCCTGAGACACAGCCGGAAGTTCCTCATGAACTCCATCTGTGTGAGGTCGTGTGCCACGTTGGATTGCAGCCAGGCAAGTTTCTCACCCGACTCCCAATCCCTGAACTCCTCATCATCTCTGCGCCAGGCCTTGACCGTGCCGAACATGACAGGTACCAGAGCGCAGGACTCACGAACTGAAAACCCCGCTGCCCGATAACTAAGGTATGAAGCCTTCCTAGGATTGTTACTCAGAGGTATGCGGGCCTTCAGCATCTCCTCATAGTCGTCAGCCTCGATGTCAGACTTGCCGGACTCCACGACCTGCACCTCGTGCTGTGGCTCCGGCTTAGGTCCTGACTCTATGCTAACTTGCATGGTGTCCTCCATGTGGGCTGGCAGACCCACCGCCCGTAGAAACTGCCAGCCCGAAAGGAGATGAGGGTGTCATCTAATTGTCCTCCACTATCATTATAACATGGTGGAGGGTGGAAGTCAAGCAAGTATAGCGTAGTATGCTATAGTAGTTAGTAGTATGGTGTAGTATGTTGTAGCGTTTTGGTGAGGGATGTCTACGTTAATCATACTACTCTATAAAGTATAGGTATTCAGTGGGTAGACATTGAATTGATAACGCGCTAACACACCTGCTCGATATTGACAACTTTGTCTACCCGTGATATACTATCTCTTAGATAAGATAGCACTAATAACGTAGACATGAGGAGCCAATGAAGTTTGGTAGTATACAGGTAATGAAGAAGATGAAAGAAGGTAAATGTGACCACTGTGAAGAGACCCTCGAAATAGGAGTTTATTATGTTACTGTTACTATCAAGGCCACAGTTAAGAAGTCAGGTAAGCACTGGTATCATAATTGGCGTCTGCACGTACAGTGCCTAGGCTTATGGTTGATAGTACAGTTGGTATCCAGACAGGACCGACGAAAGAAAGCCGGTAGGCCCAAAGGTACGGGGCTGAAAATATCACTTGAAGACAAGAAGAGGCGGCTGGCACTGTGTAAGAAGAGAGTAAGGATATTGCGAGAGGTGGAAGCCTGTCCTCCAAAGAATGATAGACTTGAGGGACTGTACCAGAGGTTCATCACTGTAACAAAGGAGCTAGAGGCTGTAGGAGGTCCGGCGAGTATTAACCATAGGACCACCCTGGACATAGCAGCCACAATGAAGAAGCTAGAGTTCGGAGAACGTGATGCAGCATATAGACGGTGACCAGGAGAGGCTGGCTTGCAGGTGTTGTGGGGAGAGGGCAGATGATGACGCCTACTGCTTACCCTGCCACCACAGATACGACCAATCTTGTAGCCGACAGATTAGGCCTAAGTGTGATTACTGTGGCTTCATGTTAGGCACTGACGGTATCTGCACGAGACAAGGCTCACATAGGGAGTTGCCGGTATGAAGGACGCAGCGACCGCTATACTAATCTGGGCTATCGTGCTAGGCCTAATTCTGGCCCTAGTGTTGTTCCTCAACTGGGGACTAGAGGGTTATGAGTCTGCCGGTCACTGTAACCTATCAGACGGCTCATGCTACCCGTAGACAGACAGGCGGCAGCACTATGCGCCACGTCACCTACCGACAAGCACCACTGGATGATACCTGGCATAGGCGCTGAGCCGGTGGGCCGCTGCAAGTATTGTTCTGTGGAGAGGCAGTTCAAAGGCTGCGGTATGTACGACTGGATGGACTACGCACAGGCCAAAGAACGTACCATTGAGGCTGTGAGAAGGTTGGGAAAATAATTTTGAGAAAAATCTCGCTACGGTTCTGTTTTCCCGTATTGTAGGAGTGCGGCGTGGTCATAGCTATAGGGGGTCGTGTGGTGCTAGTATTGGTGTTCTGGTGGTAGGCTGCGTGAGTGCGCTACTGCTGAGCCTATGTGATTTCCTTCACAATGTTAGTGACCAGCAAAAACCCCCGTACCGGTAGTGGGATTGTAGTACGGGGGTTCAGGTATCTAGCTGCCGGTTAGCTTTGCGTGGATCTTCTCCGCTTCCCTTGTCATGCTGAACGCGCGGAAGTTGTCGTTGTCGTAGTGCTCGCGCACCTTGTCGGTCAGCAGGTCTAGGTTCGCGTCTACTAACTCTTTAGAGGTGAATGTCTGCCCGTTGACTTCCCAGTTTGCTGTACCGCGACTGCCGCCGCCTGAGCCGGTCGCACGGGTGCGCTTGACCGCTGGCCCACTAGAGTTGATTATCAGCTTGCCCGACTCCTCGGAGCGGTCAATCGTCACCAGGTCAACGCCCAGCGCCTCCAGCCGGACGAATATGGGGGAGAGCTTGCTATCGCGCAACTCGTCATGCAGCTTGGCTATCTTCTCAGCGTTGGCCGCGTACTGCGCTGACTTGATCGCGTTCTGCGCCGTCTTGAATTGCGAATGCGTTTTGCTGAGTGTAGCGTTCGCCTTGCCCCGTGCGTCAGCAAGCTCTAGCGCCTTGTCAACGTCACCGGACTTGACAGCAGACGCAAACTCCGAGCTTGCAGCGTTAGCCGCCTTCTCGTCGATTGCAACCTGCGCTGACAGACGTTGTACCTTCCCCTCTAACTCTGCAAGTGTAGGGGGAGCCTTCTCCGTATCCTGTGTCATGTTTCTCAACTCCTTTCAGGGGTTGATTCAACTTGCGTTGTCCCCACTACCTGACACCAGTTTAGCAC
>SDBV01000805.1_pt1 | contig 45553 bp, 33 predicted proteins | sample 2277081 | NCBI WGS metagenome assembly SDBV01 (sample SAMN10402039, study PRJNA504765) | marine sediment metagenome | isolation source: marine sediment core GS10_PC15, 223 cmbsf | place: Arctic Ocean: Southern Knipovich Ridge | collected 2010
GGGCCTGCAACAGCGTCACCTCCATGTTCCCCGCGGCAGTCACTTCCACGCCCGGGGCTTCCACAAACACGCCGTAGCCCAAGTGGCTGCCCACGGGCACTTCCTCGAATTCGCCGTCGATGGGGTCTTCATTGTTATTGTTCTGACCCTTCTGGATGATCGTCCGGACTTGCGTGCCGAACCAGGAGTCGTCGGGTCCGAGTTGGCTGGTCGCCGCCAGATTCAGCGTGCTCCGCTTCGGCTCTTCGTTCACCTCGCCCTCCACGACAAGCGAACCGTTGGCGACCACGATCAGGTCGTTGATCGCTCCGGTCGGCGGGGGTGTGGTGTCCCAGGGATCGGGGTAGCTATCCTCGTCCCATGCGGCGAATTCGACGTGGTAACTCGGATCTCCGTTGACCACGTCGAACTCGACGAAGCCACCCGCCCCCGGGTCGAAGGTCAGCACCCCGGTGCTGCTGCCCGGGGCGACGATGCCGGCGATCTCGGCTTCGGCGCCGATCGTGCCGCTGCCGCCCAGCGTGCCGGCAGAAAGCAGATTGGTGGCGGTCAGGGTACCGTCGACGATCAGCGTGCCCGAGGCGCCCACGGTGACCTCATCGGTCACCTCCAGCGTTACCCCGCTGTTGACGATGAGCGTGGCAATGTTGGTTTCGGCCAGGGCTACCGAGCCGGCGGGTCCGGTGCCGTCGGAGATGAAGTCGTCGGCAACAGTTACGGCGCTGTCATTGCTGGCAGCGTCGATGATCATGGCGAGGTTGGCGGACGGCATTTGGCCGGTACTCCAATGGGCGGAGTCCCAATCGAATCCGCCGCCGTCCCAGGTCAGGGCCGGGGGGGTGGTCCCGACGATCTGGAACCCGGCGGGGCGCAATCGTTGACCGCCGCCGGTGGTGGCGTCCGAAATGAGGGTCAGATCGCCGCTCAGGCCGGTGAAGTGGACGAAGGTGCCATCCCAGGGGGAGAGGACGCCAGGGGTGTTTCCCCCTCCCTGCAACTCGAAAGGACCGTCGGTGGGCACTTCCACATACTCGCCATCCGGCACACTCCAGAAGCTCATCCCCTTCACGATTCCATTGGCGATAAAGTCCCCGCCTCGATCACCCCATCGCTCGCTTGACCCCCCCGTGTAAACGTACACGTCGTACTGGGCGTACGGAATCCCGGTGATCTCGATTTTCGAATCGGGAGGCCCGGATGGGTTGATCCTCGTAGGCGAACCGTCCGTGTCGCCACCACGATTCCAGGGGTCCCAATCGGAGCTAAACATCCTTACATCGTCGGTGCTGCCGCCGCCGCCGCCTAAGGAACCTTGATCGTACCAGGAGATATTCATGCCCGTCACGGGATTGCCCAAATCGTCCATCGGGTCTCCGTAGGCGGTGGTCCAATTGCCGGCGTAGGGACCGGAGGTCTCGTTGTTATCCATGCCGTCGGGTGGTAGTGGGGCCAATGAATCGTCGGTTCTGTAGTCGATGAATATATTGTTCCATTTGGCCACGTTGACGCTCGGGGCGCCGGCCGTTTCGCCAGCGGCCATGCCGTTGGACTGGGGGCTCACGACGAATCCATTGGCTGAGTAATCCCAGCCTCGCAGAAGATTGAAACTGATGATGTCCGCCGCCTGGGTAACAGCCGGCGAGTGCAACATGGCCGTTGCTGCCAGCAACACTGCCACCAGGGCCCACAAACATTGATTCAGACTTTTCATGGTTCTCTACTCCAGTCATTTGGGAAACAAGAAGCAATAGGGGCCATGCACACAAATAACCCGGCAAAGGGTTGAATCTTAGACAGAGAATGTCGACGACAGACGCTGACGGCCCGGCAAAGAAAGGTCGTCGTCGTGGGTCTGGCAGTCAATGTCGTCGACGCGGCGGTGCCTCACCAGTTGGAAATCGTTTGACCCAACTTACGGATGTTGAGAGTTCGTAGCTAACAATAAGTGCTCAGTTTGAGATTACCAGGTGCAACTATGCTATCCAATCTAACACGAGTGCGGCAGTGTACAATACCGCGAGATCCACAAAAAACTGTTGACTTTCCACATTTCTGCGGATCCCTCTGGTGGCTCCTGAATAGCGAAGCTGGTTAGATCACGCCGGGGGATGCCACCTCGGCGAATCGCCGAGAGACGGTGCGGGTTATTCCTCGCTCACCGCGGCGTGCGTCTGCCGGTATTTTCGAGGCGATATGCCCGTGCGACGGCGAAAGAACTCGCCGAAGTTCGAGACGGTGGTGTAGCCAATCATCTGGCTGATCGCTTGTACGGAAAGGGTCGTCTCGGTCAGCAACTCCTTCGACCGCTCAAATCGGGCCCGCAAGATCTCCTCACCCGGCGTGGTGTCGAACACCTTGTGGAAGTGCTGCTCTAACGTGGTTCGCGAAACGCCCAGCTCTCTGGCAATGTCGGCTACCCGAATCCCCTCACAGGCGTGCTGGCAGATCAACCTCATTGCCCGTTCAGCGTCCGCTTCCCGATGCACCTGCTTTCCCGTGGACTCTCGGATTACAATCAGTGTGGCGGGGACTTCAACCACCTTTCTCGACAACCGTTTCCCCTCGAGCAACCGGGAGAGGATCTCCATGGCCTTGAATCCGACCTCTTCGCCCGGCAGCCGGATGGTTGTGATGGTCGGCTGGCCGAGGCGCGCGATCGTGGAATCATTCACGCCGATAACCGCCACGGCTCCGGGAATCTCGATCGCGAGGTCTTGACATGCAGTACAAACGGCCCGGGCGACTCCGTCGTAACCTGCGAAAATGCCGATAGGCTTACTGCAACGCTCCAAGAACTCGCGTAATTGCGGCTCTTCGGACGCGTCCTCGATTTGGTGGTCGAGACCTGCGCCAGGGTCGCTTGTCAAGTTGAACCGATCCGCCGAGTGACCGTGGCGAGACAACTCTGCCACAAAGGCATCGCCGCGACTCTCCATTCCCACATGGTCTGGCACACCGACGTAGCCGAAGTGCTCAAACCCCATCTTGATGAAGTGATCGGCGGCGAGTCGTGCAGTCGAGCGGTGGCCGGCAAAGACGCAAGGCAAGGGTCTTGGACAGTCCGAGGTGGTGTTGACGATGGGCAGTTCCGTCGAATAAAGCCAGTCGAACATTTTCTCCTGTTCGCCGGCGAAGGCCACGACCCCGTCAGGTCGCCAGTTCCGCCATCGCGGCGGTCGCACCGGTTCGCCCATCTCACTGCCGAACTGAAAGTGGCGAATCACGTAATCGGGATGCTGCTGAGCATACTGCAGCACTCCTTCCGCCAGGCTGTGCGCATACTCGGACAGTGCGGGCGCATAGAAAGCCACTCGTTTCGGTTGCTTGGCAGACACGCTGATTCCTCCCGTCGGACGGGCATTGGTACGTGCTCTCGGCGCGAAGTCGGCAAAGCGAATGGCTGTTGGACGAAAAAAATGGACCGGGCGCAGCCCGGCCAGCGCATCAACTACTGGAATTATACGTTTCTGCGAGTTGACGTGCAACGGCATCAATCCAGCAGGGGTCGCGCGTCGAGTTGCCGCGCCGGACGATTCGGCGGAAGGCCCGTTTACCGCAGCTCTTTGAGCCGCACGTTGCGATACCACACCTGCTTGGCTTCGTCCTGGAAGCCGATGTGGCCCTTGGGGGGGCGATTCTTCAGCGCCGACTTGTCGAGTTCGATATCGATGATCTGTTGGCCGTTGAGCTCGACCTTCAGCCGGACGCCTTGGCAGGTGATCACATAGCGATTCCACTGGCCGGCGGGCTTGGCCATGTTTTTCGACGGCGCCGCCGTGCCGATCACGCCGCCGCAGTCGTGCGGGCCCACCGGATCCTTGCCGTGGGTGTCGAGAATCTGCACCTCGAAGCCGCTGTCGACCTGGCTCTTCGGGTCGCCGACTCTCAGAAACACGCCGGAGTTGCCGCCCTTGCCGATCTTGAATTCCAGATCGAGGACGAAGTCTTTGTACTGGCGCGCCGTCGTCAGGTAGGCGTCGTAACGCTTCCAGCCGCGTTCTCCCGGCCGCGGGTGCAGCGCGACCACCCTGTTGGAAGCCGTGCCGCCCTCCTCCACGATCCAATTGCCGGTCGTGTTCCAGCCGGCAAGGTCCTTGCCGTTGAACAAGGGAACGAAGCCCTTCTCGATCTCGGCCGCCTGCGACGATTGCACCACCGCCGCCAGCAGGATGCACAACACGGCGATCACCGCTTTTCGATTCTCCATGGTCACTTGTCCTTTCTCTTGGGTTTTCAACGCGGGGGTTCCCTACATATCACTACATTTCAGTGTGTTTCAGTCCAGCGGACGGCCATCCCCACCAGGGCCCTCTTCTTCGTCTTCCTTCTCGCCAAACAGGGCCTCCCATTGCTCGGCCTCGTCTCGGGTCATGGTCGACTCGGGGTAGTCGGGGTCGGCCACCACGGCGAGCGGTTGGCGATGCTCTTTGTCGTCGACCGTGAGCGTGACCAGGTACGAGCCGGCGCGCGAGCCGGACCCGCGCGACGCCTGCCGCAGGTCCCAGGAGGCGACGTGCAAGCCAGCCTTGTTGGTCGCTTGCAATTCGCGGAGCGTTCGTCCTTGCACGTCACTGATCTTCAACGTGACCTTCCCGGCGTCCTTGCCCAGCGAATAGAAGATATGCGCCCCGGAAGGCGGGTTCTGACCGACGAATCGCCGCGTTCCGCTGCTGCCGCGGCTCGGTTCGTAGCGCCAGCGGATGACGTCGTTGGGCCGGTAGAGCTGGGCGTCGGCCTGGATGGTCTTCGCGCTCATTTGGCGCAAGGCGGTGACGTCCAGCACCCAGAGACTCCGCCCGTGGGTGCCCGCCACGATCTCACCCGCCGTGGGATGGATGGCAATCTCGTGGACGGCCACGGTGGGCAGGTTGCCGCCCAGTTTGGTCCAACTGGCGCCGCGATCCACGGAGACCCAGGCGCCGAACTCGGTTCCCAGGTATAAAACGTCCGGATTCTCGATGTCTTCGCGAATCACGCGGGTCGATCCGCAGTGGTCCGGCAGATTGGCCCGCAGCGAACGCCAGGTCTTGCCGTAGTTCTCGGTGACCAGCACGTAGGGCCCGTCGTCGTTGGAGCGATGTCCGTCGAAGGTCACATAGGCCCGGCCGGCAGCGGCCCGCGAGGCCTCCAGCGAACTGACCCAACGCGGCCCCGGCAGCAACTCCTTGATCGGCTGGGACCCGTCCTTCGGCTCGGTCTCCTTCTCGCCCTTCTCCTCGGTCTCTTTTTCCTCGGACTCTTTCTCGTCAGGTTTCTTCTGCTCGGGCTTCTTCTGGCCGTCTTTCTTCCCCTCTGAGCCCTTCTCTGCTTCCTTCTCCTCTTTCTTCGGGGGATCTGCGAACAGGTCGATCCACTCCTTGCCGCCGTTGCGGGTCATCCATAGCGCACCGTCGGTGGTGCCGGCGTACAGCACGTCCTCGTCCAAGGGCGACTCGGCAATCGCGCTGCCGCTGCCGCGGTCGGTGTTGGTGATTTCCGGCGAAATCGCCTTGGCGCCGCTGCCCTGCTTCACCGAGCGAAAGACGAAATTGCCGGCGCTGTAATGGACGCCCGGATTGTGGTGCGAGAGCGTGAAGGGCGTTTTCCAGTTGAACCGGTACCGCGTTCCCTTCGGTGCGCTCGGCCGGGCGGAGCCCCGCTTTCCGGTGCGGAGATTGATGCGTCCCATGGCCCCGTTCTGGCTCTCGAAGTAGAGCTGGTCGGCGTCGCGGGGGTCGACCTGGCAGATGAAGCCGTCGCCGCCGCCGATCCGCACCCAGTCGGTATTGACCGGTCCGGAACCGGAACGCGTCCTGCTGGGCCCGCCCCAACTGCCGTTGTCTTGCAGCCCGCCGTAGACCCGGTAGTTTCGTTTCGGGCCCACGCCCACGTGGTAGAACTGGCCGATGGCGACGTGGTTGTGATGGTCCCACGTTTTCGCCCGGTCACGGGTCACGTAGATTCCGCCGTCGTTGCCGAGGATCACGTGGCGTCCGTCCCGCGGGTCGATCCACATGGCGTGGTGGTCGGAGTGGACGCCCCGGGCGCCATCCGGCGTGAAGCTCTTGCCGCCGTCGACCGACCGATAGAGCGAGGTCCCCAGCAGAAAGATATGGTTGTTGTCGCGGGGGTCGACGCGGATCTGGCTGTAGTACATCGGGCGCGGATTGGCGCTGTTGATCCGGGCCCACGACTCGCCGCCGTCTTGGGACCGGTAGACGCCGCCGTGTTCTTGGCCCTGCTTGCCCTGCTGGTCGTGCAGGTTTTCTCGCTGGCCTCCCAGGCCACCGCTAAACGGCGTGCTCGGCCGGCGTGGCGGCCCGGACCGGCCTTTTCCGGCGGATGGGTCGGGCTTCGGCGGCGGCCGCTTTCCGAAGACGATTTCCACTTCCACGCCCTTGCGATCCCGGGACACTTCCAGCTTGGCCTTGTCGCCGGTGGCCCGCTGGCGCACTTCCCGGAGGAAGTCGGTATAGGAGTAGACGATCGCGCCGTCGACGCTCACCACGATGTCGCCTTTTTTGAGCCCCGCCTTCTCCGCCGGACTCTTGGCCGTGACTTCCGTGATCCGGGCCCCCACCTCGGCGTCCGAACCTTTGATGCCCATGTACGGCGCGTTGGGCGGCTCTGAACCGGTTTTCTCCGATTCCAACACGAGGTAGACGAAATTCGGGTCGCGGCGAGAGTAGCAGATCCCGATGCGTCCCAGCTTGCAGGTCGGCAGGCCCTTGGTGAGCCGCTTGAACGTCTTGCCGCCGTTGGTGGTCTTGTAGAGTCCGGAGCCGGCGCCGTACTTCTTGGCCGGGTCGTTCGAGTCGAACCCGTCACGCTGGCGCTCGTAGGCGGCCACGATCAGCGTCTCGGGTTCCTTCGGGTGCATTTGCACGTCGACGATGCCGGTCTTGTCGTCGACGTACAGGATCTTCTTCCAGGTCTTGCCGCCGTCGGTCGTCTTCAGCAGCCCTCGCTCCTCGTTGGGACCCCACAGCCGGCCCAGCGCGGCGACGTAAACGATGTTCGGGTCCTTGGGGTGGATGGCGATCCTTCCGGTTTGGAAGATCTTCTTCAAGCCCATGTTCTTGAAGGTCTTGCCGCCGTCGGTCGACTTGTAAACGCCGTCGCCCCACGAGACGCTGTTTCGCGGGTTGGCTTCGCCGGTGCCGACCCAGACAATGTTCGGGTCTCGTTGCGAGACCTGAACGTCGCCGATGGAAACGGTCGCCTGGCGATCGAACTGGTGCTCGAACGTCATGCCGTCGTTGGTGGTCTTCAGCAGGCCGCCGGACGCGGTCGCCGCCCACCAGATATTGGGGTCCCGTTCGTAGACCGCCAGGGCGGTGATTCGTCCGCTCATGTTGGCCGGCCCGATCGAACGCCACTTGAAGGCCTCGCTCCACTTGGCCGGCAGCGTCGGCGCGGCCGGCTTGGACGGCTGCGGTTCGGCAGCCAGCCCCGGTATGGTCATCCACGTCAAGAGAGCAATAGTCATCGGGTGCAGTCGCGGCAGGATCATGCTGGAGACTCCAAGAGGTGGGGCGTAGTATGCGGTTCTACGAATTGAATTTGCGGACTGGTTTGCGGACTGGTTTGCGGACGGGGGCGACCGCAGCTACCAATCTACTTGCCCAGGTGCGACAAAGCAAGTTATTTCGGCCGGAAACAGAAAACCGCCCCTACGCCGAAGAAACCGGGCGTCGGGGACGAATTCAGGGCCGTCGAAGAACAAGCTCACACTTCCGTTGTGAAGAAACCGCCTCGCAGTGCGATGACTTGTCATCGCTTTCCTTTTCCGACCGTTTTTCCCGATGAATGACCCGCGGATGTTACAAGCTCGTTACACGCCTCGTCCGTCCAGCGGCGTAGAATAGAGGCCGGTCCTTCATGGACCGGAATTGTCGGCAGGCGGCGGGCCGGACGTTCGGACTGGCCGTCTGCTGTTGGTGCGAAGTAGTGACCTGCGAACGAAAGGAAACTGAACCATGGCAAGACAGATGGCATTTCTGACGGCAGCATTGCTGACGGTCGTCGTCGGCACGCTCCGGGCGGAGCAGTCCCCGCCGCCGCGGAGCATCTCGGTCTCGGGCACGGCGGTGATGAAGGCCGCCCCCGACCGGATCGTCTGGCACATCCAATTGACCGACTTCGACAAGGACATGCGCAAGGCCAAGCAGCGCAACGACAAAAAAATCGAGGCGGTGCTGGCGCTGCGCAAGCCGTTGGACATCGGCCAGCACGACCTCGACACGGGCCGGCTGAGCATCAGCCGGGAGTACGAACGCGGCGAGCGCGGCCAGCGGGGGGCCTTCAAGCACTACCGCGTCAACCGCAGCGTGACCATCCGGCAGACCGACCTGAAGCGTTTCGACGAGTACCTCGACCAACTGGTCGCCAGCTCGGAGATGGAGGTCGGCTTCAGCTTCGAGTCGTCGCAGATTCACAAGCTCAGGGCCGAGACGCGGTTGAAGGCCATGGCCGAGGCCAGGAAGAAGGCGGCCGACATGGCCCGGGTCGTCGGCGCCGAGCTCGGCAAAGTGCTGGCCATCAACGAGCACTCGCCCAACCAGCCCTATTTCTCCCCGATGTCCAACGCCTCGTTCTCCCGCAGCCCGCCGCCGGTCGACGCCGCCAGCGACCGCTTCGTCCCCGGCGCGATCAGCGTGCAGGTGTCGGTCTACGTGACGTTCGAGCTGGAGTAGGGCGCGTGCAACCCGGGTGGCACTTATTCGGCAAAGTCCTGTAGGGTGCGTGCTTGCACGCACGCACGTGGGGGACGCACGCAAAGTATGGCGCTGTGCGTCGGCATGGCCGAATTCCTCCTGCATCCAACGTGCGTGCAAGCACGCACCCTACAGGCTAGCGAGACAATGCAGCCTCATCCGCAGTCCGCACGCCCAATACCCGCTGCCGGAAAGTACGGGGTCCTCTTCTCTGTCGCCGAGCGAGTCGAAACGCCAGAGACAATGAGTCCTGCCCCCATTTTTCTTTCCGTGGAGCGAGAAGGCGTCACAATTCCCGTAATGCTGGGTATTCAACCCTGACGAAGACGCTTGAAAGAAGGCGGCATATGGGCCCCCATTCGCTCGCATTGGTAGAGAGGCCGTGTGTTGCGTGTTCGCTGCCTTCCAGCGCGATCAGGCAATCTCCGGCCTTTCGGCAATCGCCGTTCGAGAGTTCAACGTCGTCGTTGTCGAGAACCCTCTTGAAAAGCTGGCACGTTCTGTGAAGCTGATGCGAGTCCTTGTCGTCGAGCCCGGCCAGTTCTGCCTCCAATTGCTTTGCAAAACCCGCAGCCTTGGTTCGGATGAACTCTTCGACCCGGCAGAACTTATTGGTTCCGCGTTTGCAGTTTGGTATATTGACATCAAAGGAGACACCCTTTTTGACTGGTGCCTCAAGAGCCCGAGTGCATGCAATTTCCTCTTTCAGAACGGCGTCGACACTCTTCTTCGTGAACCACTTGTACAGACGAGGAATAGTATCTTCGAGCGCGAGCCGAGCCTTTTCGGCCAACTTCCGGTCACGTTCTTCCGTTACATCAAACGAGGATTGAGCATAGACATTGATGAGGTTCCGGAAAATGTGCCCCCTCAGTTTCGCCTGAGGGTGCCATGATTCGGTCAAATGGTCGACTACTGGCGTATATCGTCCAACTGTCCGAAGTGCGTCGTGAATCGTGATACACTGCTGTATGAGTGTCGCTTTGAACTCAAGAAGGCAGATACTAGTTGTAACTTTCCAGTCATATTCCTTGAGAATCTCGTCGATCCGGTCCCTGCGGGTCTTGCCTTTCATTCGGTCCACTTGAACCGTGGTGTCAAGAAGTGCTACAGTCCGCGACATTGATCGGCAGTCCCTGGTCAGTCGGCTTCGACTTTCTCAATTCGATACTCGACCAACACGTCAGAGTCGGATACCGTCCCACGAAAAACGTCGAGCCCAAACGCCTCGACCATGTCGCCGATTTCGTCTGCGGTCTGATCGTTGACAACCCAACGCACACTGAGGTACTGTATTGCGGCCGTGAGAAAGTCGACGTGCTGCTTCGTCCATCGAACGTTATTGAGTTGTGCCTGCAAGGCAACAACGACGGATTTCAGGCTCTCTCCCTCTCCGAACGGGAAGTCATACAGAGTCTCCAGCAAATCTTGTATTTCAGCGATGATTCCGAACGCCTCGTCAACCACATGTCCATCTTGGACGTGGTCTTGAAGGAGTCGAGCCTCCGCCTTGATGCTATCGCAAATCCGCCTATACTCCCGTCTCGCCTCCGCGTCATCAAGCTTTGGCTTGTAATTTCGACCCCAACCGCGTTTGTCCCGAGCGCTCAGGCCAACTTCTCCTGGACCGAATCGGTCAATCTCTGATGCAGACTGGCCGGGAGCCGCTGCTGACTCTGACGAGAAGATGCCCGTGTCTCCGCCGACCAAGTCTCGTGGATTCCCGCGGTTCAGTGGAGTGTCAAAGTTCCCCGAAAGGTTATTAACTTGATTGGCCATATCGCTAGCTCCGGTACTTCTCGTAGATAAACTTCTCCATTTCTTCAATCCATTCACGAGATTCCTGCAGAAACAGCGGAACATCGAACGTCCCGCTGTTGAACTCTGTTTCAAAGGAGTTCTCCATGTCGAACTGGGCCGCCGTTTCAACTATTTGGGAGTGCTGCCTACGAAGTTTTCTCAACGCACTCACAGCTTCCCGTTGTCGCTCCGGCAGCAGTTGTGCTCGCTGTATTAATCGCTCGTCAAAGTAGGGTTGCCTCTCCTGGTGAATGACTCTTGCGTAAAGTCGCCGTCGGCGTTGGACCGGAATACTCTGCCAGTCTATTTCTTCTTCCGTGCATAGGGTAAAGTTTAGGGCGCTCTCGCTTCCGCCCAGCACACCCATCACGTCCTTGCTGGGACGGCACAATTCCAGGCCGCGAAGAAATTCTTCGGCAGAGCTGTCCTGAGAGAACCCAACTTGATAAATGGTGCTCAGAACTGGCGCGAGGATTCGCCTGACATCGAAAGTACTGCGAAGTACGTCGAAGATTTTACATGTTTCGTCGTGGAAATGCTCAAAAGAAAGAAACTCTGTCTGGGCAACTGTCATCAACGCACTGTCGAATGTCGCCCCCATACCCAAGGTATGGTTGCGCAATTGGCCACCCTTTGGAGCTATTTCACCGGGAATCCAACCTTCATCGAGCGTGTTCTCAAGCCGGACAAGGGCCTCGCCACATCTGTCCAAGAAGTGATATCCCTGGACAAATCTTGTCGTGAAAGAGAACTGCGTGGGTTGAAGGCGTGCTATCGCTTTGCTCATGACTCCGCTTAGCCTACCAAGGGCGATACCGTGTTTCCCTCTGTGTCAACATGAACGAGACAACTGCCTCCTGATTGAATGATCGGAACGCCACCCAGCCCCCCATCTGCCAAATATGCCTCCCGGGAAGAGTTCCGCCTCTATCTTGCACGTATTCTACCAACAGCTTCCAGTGTAGTGATTCTGCCGGGGTTTTGCGACCACCTTTTTTGGCCAGCTCTACCTCTCCCGCTCCAATCCTCTTGAGAAGCAGCACATACAGCCTCATGCTGAGCCGTTTATCCCGAGGAATTCCCGTCGGCCATGGAGGCCATGCTCCAACTGCCGACTGCTAAACGTACAACTGTGCAGCCAATCATCGTGCCCCGGCACAGTGCCTGGCAGCTCGGCGCAAGTGATTACAGGACAAAAGGTTGTGGCACATTCCCTCTCCACATTGGAAGAAACATCCTCAAAACGTCAAGTTGCATGAACCGATATTTCCCATTTCGGTTGAGCCTGACAACCGATCCAGGCTCGCCGTGCCGCTATTATAGCAGGCCTAACCCCCCCAGAAAGCCTGTCCGGTGGTTTTTTTGACATCTTTCTCCCCCGCAGCCACGGTTTCTGGGTTCCGACCGCCCAGAGTACCGACCGGCGAGGCCGTTGGTCGAGCTTTGGCGCTGGCGGGTGCGGGTACTTCTCTCGGTTCTTCAGGACATTTCGTGGCTGCTGGGGCGGGGCCTGAGTCGGCTGGGCGGCGAGTGCGGGTTGCTGTTCTCTGTCGCCGAGCGAGTCGAGACGCCGGAAACAATGAGTCCTGCCCCTCCCTTTTCTCGTCTGATTGTGCACGGAACGCCGTTCAAACCCGATCGGGAACGGTCCACGGACGACGGTATTTTTTGGTCAGCATGGCGTTGGCTTCGGGATCATCTTGGATCGTCTCGGTGGGGGGATCGAAATTCAGCACCCGAGAGACCCGATAGCCCACCTCACCTAAGTGGACCAATGCGCACGACAGGTGGGCTTCCTCGGCAGAGGCAATTGTCGGTTTGCGCGTGCGGACGCAGTCGATGAAGTTGGCGAGGTGTTGGTGTAGCGTCTCGGCGGGATTGCTGCGCATGCTGGGCCCCGGCTCCCGTGAAGCGCCCAAGAAGACCTGAAAGTGGCCGCGTCGAGAGAAGATCATGTAGCCTTCGGTTCCGTAGAAGGCGTTGCTGCTGTCGAAGCCGTTCATACCGTAGGGCGCCCACGCCCGCTCCTCATAAACCAATACCTTTTGGTCGGCGTATTGGTAGCTCACCGTCATGGTGTCGGGAAACTCGCGGATTCCTTTCAGCGCGATCCGGCTGCCGTGGGACGTGATTCGTATCGGGTGTTCATTGACACCCAACCCCCACCGGGCCATGTCGATATCATGGATGCCGTCGCCACCGATGTCACCGTTGCCGTAGTCGCGGAACCAATTCCAGTAGCCGGAAAAGCGATTTGGATTGAAAGGCCGCTGCGGCGCCGGCCCCAGCCACAGGTCGTAGTTCACCCCGGGCGGCGTCGGCGCGTCGGGGACCGGTTGCCGATGCGCGTGGCGTTGCACGTTCCACGCCCGGGCCATTTTGATCTCGCCGAGCAATCCGGACTCGAGGATCTCACCCGCCTTGGCGGTAACCGCGCTGGAACGCATTTGTGTCCCGTGTTGGAAGATCCGCTGATGCTTGCGGCTGGCTTCGACCAACACACGGCCTTCGCGAAACACGTGACTGCCGATCTTTTCCAGGTAGACGCCCTTGCCGGCTTGGATGGCGGGAATCGCAATCGGGCAGTGCCAATGGTGGGGAGTCGCGATCAACAGCGCATCGATCGATGGGTCGTCGAGCAACCGTCGGAAATCACCCACCAGCTTCGGCTTTTTCCCCGTCTTGCTTTCCACGATGGAAGCCGCCCGCCCCAGAGCATTTTCATCGACGTCACACAGGCCGGCGATGACCACATCGGAGCGGGCCAGGATGCGACCGATGTGCGACCGCCCCATGCCCCCGGTGCCGACGACGCCCAACGCGACCTTTTCGTTGGATGATGCGGACGCCTGTCCCACCGCGCCGCTGGCCAGCGTGCTCAGCGCGACGGCGCCGCCCAGAGAATCCGACAGAAAGTTTCGCCTGGGGATTCGTTTCATGGTTTCCATCTCCTTCGATCAGTTCTGCTTGACCGTCTTGTTCTTGGGTCCTGGTGTTCTCACACCACTTGCCGTGAGTAACGCCTCGTGCACTGCCAGATCGTGTTCGGGCGTGAAGTACTCGACCCAACGCTTTTCACGAATGGCGGAGGCCAAGTCATCCACATCGGGCAGATAACGGACGGCGGGACCCACCGGCACCTGGTGTACGCCGGAGGAAAACGCGCCCTGAGCCGACGTCAACGCCAACTTCACGCGCGGACTGTCCGCCGAATCGATCCGGATCGAGCCGCGCTCGCCGAATACGTAAAAATGGCGCTTGCCGTCGCGGGCATGGCTGCGGACCACGCCGACTCCCTGCGCAAACTCGAACAGCGCCAGCACATCGTCTTCCAAGTCGTCCTCCGCCGGTCGGCTCTGCCGCAAGACCGAGCTGACTCGCGAGGGCTTTCCCATCATCCAAATCAGCGCGTCGATCATGTGGCAGCAGATCAGAAACATTCTCCCACCCGGATATTGGTCGCTACTGTGTCGTTCGGCCGGGCCGAGCATGTCGTTCATCTGACACGTGACCGACCGGATCGGCCCCAGCCAACCTGCACGGATCACCCGATGGGCCAGCCGGAAAGCCGGATTGTAGCGGTAGACGTAGCCCATCTGGACGATACACCGACGGCGTTGCGCTTCGCTGAAGATTTCGGCCAGTTCGTTCAGGTCCAATCCCGGCGGCTTGTCGATCTTCGTGTGCTTGCCGGCCCGGATCGCGCGGCGGGCAAAGGGGAGCGAATTGCGCGGGACGGTCTCGATGCAGACCATCTGCACCTTGTCATCGGCCAAGAGATCGTCGACCGAGACCCAACGGACACCGGACCAGGCCGGATCCTTCTTGGCCCGGCTGAGCAATTCCCCATCGGGCTCCGCCACGGCCACAAGATGATAGTTCTTCGATTGCCCGATCGCCCGCAGGTGTCCCCGGGCATGGCAGTGCGCGGTTCCAATGATGCCCGCCCCAATTCGCCGGCTCGTCGCTTCCGAGGCGGCCCGAGCAGCCCCGCGGCTGAACGACCCCAGGCCCATCGCGCCGCCCAATGAACCGCAGAGCAACGTTCGTCGCGAGATCGGCCTCATGGCATGGACGTCCTTTGCGAAAGTATGCCCAAACGGCAGAAACCTGAGTCTAGGGGCCCACGTGAAAGAGTCAAGCCTCCGCTGCGGATCTCGCTCAGCGCAGGATCGCCCCCGCATCAATCTACTTGCCCCGGTGCGACAAAGCAAGTTATTTGAGGGTGTCCGGGAATTCAAGGCTGTAGGGAACGGCCTCCGTGCCGTTCCGGTGTGATCGGCGACTCCACGGAACGGCACGGAGGCCGTTCCCTACAGCGGTTTCCAGCGTTTTGAATTCCCGGACACCCTCAGTTACTTCGGCCGGAAGCAGGAAATCGCGCCTGCCCCCAAAGAAGCCGGAAGTCGGGGACGACCGTCCGTCGTGCAAATCGCGTTTTACCAACGGATCGTAGGCTGGGTCGAGCGGGCCAAGAAGAAGAGATTTGCCGTGACCTGGTTGCGTCGCCGCAGAGAAAACGCCGAGCATGCCGTTTCGTCGAGCGAGGCCCACCTCTCACGGGCCCCGATGCCGAGAAAGGTGGGCCTCGCTCGACCTTTCCAGGTTTCAACGAAAATGCCTACTCCACATGCCTCCGATTGGCGGCAACTACCGGTGATGCTCCGCTCGACCCAGCCTACGGTGTGCAGATCGCAATTCGCAATGGCCGACAGATTCGCCGGCAGCAGGAAAACGTGACGAACTGGGCGTGTAGTTGATCGTCGTAGATGCGTCGTTTGGCCATGGCAGTATTGTCGCATCGCCCCGCAGGCAGTACAATCCTCTTGTTGCGATGCAACACGGACACTTTGCCGAACAAGCGTCGTTAAATGGCAATCTCCTCTGAGGCAAAGGGTCCTCGCCACCCGCGTCCCACCAGTTCTCGAACCTGGTGGGATGCATTGCCAGGATCACACACTACCCCCCATCGGGTCTATTAGTTCATCGCTCTTTTCACAACGAAGAACATAAGCTAAACTGGCAATATGTGCGTGAAAACCGCACACAACGTCCCTTGGCTTACGAAACGCGCGATGTTTGGGCTCCGAAAACGATTTGGGTTGGTGAACTATGTTGATTCAGTTCAGCGTCGGAAATTATCGGTCATTCCGAGAAGAACAGACGCTCTCTCTCGTGGCAAGCACGGATGACGCTCACGAGCACAATCTGATCCGGTGCGACAAAGGACCGCGACTCGCGAAGGTGGCGTCCCTGTACGGTGCCAATGCTTCGGGGAAGAGCAATCTCATCAAGGCGATGCGGGAAATGCGCGGGTTCGTCCTGGCGTCCGCGACCAAGATGAATCTGGGCGAAACGATCGACTTTGTGTCGCCCTTCCGCCTGGACGCGACGAGTGGCGCCGAGCCATCGCGTTTCGAGATTACGCTGCTTCTGGACGGCGTCACCTTCGTTTATGGATTCTCCGCGACCCGAGAACGGGTACACGATGAATGGTTGCACGTGCGACCGAGCGAGGGCCGTTTCTCGAAATGGTTGGAGAGAACGTTTGATCCCGTTGCAGGTGAGACATCATGGACCATTCGGGGGCCACTGAGGAAAGACGCCAAACTACTGAGAGAAAAGACTCGCAACAATGGGCTGGTGCTTTCCCGAGCGGCGGAACTCAACGTCGACGCGGTGGCGCTGCTGTTCCTGTGGTTTCAGGAGAAGTTCTTGGGATTTGATCTGTCGTTCCCCCCGACCGAACTTCTGCAATCCACTGCGCGAATGATACGCGAGAGCCAGGACCACAGAAGGCGTGTACTGCGTTTCATGCGAGACGCCGACTTAGGTATCAAGGGGCTTTCCGTTTCCGAGGAAACGATGAGCAATTCCTTTGATAATGTAGCAGACAAGCTGCGAGAACTATTTCCGAATCTTTTTCAGGAGATGTATCACAGTGCGCGCCTTATACGCCTTGCCGTTACTGCGGAACACGCAACGGAGGAAGGGGGCAGTGTGTCGTTCAGTCTCGAAGACGATGAGTCCAACGGAACACAGCGTTTCTTTGCTCTAGCGGGACCGGTTTTGTCCGCTCTGGCGGGTGGGACACTTCTCGTGATTGATGAATTGGATTGCAGCATCCATCCGTTGTTGACACGAAAAGTCATCGAACTGTTTCAAAGCGAGGAATTCAACACGGCAGGCGCGCAGTTAGTGTTCGCCACGCACGATAGCTCCGTAATGGACCCGACCCTGTTTCGGCGTGACCAGATTTGGCTTGCGGACAAGCGAGCCAACGGGACGACCGATCTGTTCTCCTTGTACGATTTCGACGTGGAGAGCCGGCCTCGCAAAGGCGCCGCATTTGAGAAGAACTACTTGGCGGGCCGATACGGTGCCATCCCCAGTTTTGGGCCGTCGCTGGAGGATTTGGAGCCATAATGAATGCTGCAAGGCGTGGGAAATCGTACGGCGACAGAACGCGGCGAACGTCCCAGCGACGCAAACTCAAAAAGACGTGGTTGATCGTCTGTGAGGGCCGGGAAACCGAACGAAACTACCTGGATGGCCTGAAGCGGGAAGACTCGGTGAGCAGACTGTTCACGATAAAGGTGGTTCGCGGAAAAGGTGGATCACGAAGTCAAATCGTAAATCGTGCCATTGACAAGAAGAGGGCCCAGCAAGAAACCCTGGATAAGGTGATTTGCGTCCTGGATACCGAGTCCCTGCACAACGCGCAAACAAGAGACGACCTTGCGGCGGCGCGGAACGAAGCAGACGCAAACGGCATCTCCCTCTATTTGTCAAATCCCGCGTTCGAGGTTTGGTTTCTGGCGCACTTCTTAAGAACGTCGCGACAGTTCAACGATTGCGACGCGGTCATCGTCGAACTCGACAAGAGATGGGCCGCAGAGTTTCGGCAGCCTTACGACAAGAGCGATCACGACGTGTACAAGAGGCTGGCCTCGCGAACCCAGGCAGCCATCGAGAATGCAAGGGCGGTTGCCGAACACGATCATGGAGACAAGAGCGACATCGCCGACCGCAATTCAAGCACGGAAGTCTACAGTCTGGTAGAAGATCTCATTTCCGGCTAGACGGATGGTTTCTCGTGTCGGGAAGTTTCCGATCGCCTTTTCAAGCGCCTCAACTGCTTCTCTCTGCCTCCTCGCCTGCTGCATCTTCACTGCAAACCAGCTACACGCGACGGCGACGCCCGCGACGAAGTGGAGGAAAAGGGGTCAGGACTCATTGTTTTGGGGAAAGAAAACTTGGACTTGAAGGGGCCACCCGGCCCACAACTTCACCACTTCCTTCCAACCTCTCAGACCTCGACGTCGTCGTCGACCGAGGCTTGCCATTTGTGGATCCGGGCCGTTAGCCGCCGGACGACGTCGCGATGTTCGGCGCGCTGGACGAGATTGGTCGTCTCGAAGGGATCGCTGGCCAGGTTGAACAGTTGCGGCTTGTCCAGGTCGCTCAGACAGAGCTTCCAGCGGTCGGGCGAAACCACCGTGCGGGTGCGCTCTCGAGCGACGCGGTCGATTTCCTCCTGACTGGCGAAATCGACCTTCTTAGGCGTGCGAAACCCGGCCCCGGGGTTCCATTGGATGAAGACGTGGTCCTCGGCCGCCCGCCCGCCTTGAATTCGCCGTACCAGGCTATGGCCCGGGAGCCGATCGTGGGGCTCGGCGCCCATCAAGTCCAACAGCGTCGGCACCAGGTCGATCTGGCTGACCGGATCGTCGATCGCGGTGCGGGGAGTGCCTTGCTGGGGGATTCGCATCAGCCATGGTATTCTGGCCGACTCTTCGTACATCACCGTCTTGGCGAGCAGCTTGTGGGAGCCCATCATGTCGCCGTGATCGCTGGTGAAGACGACGATCGTGTTTTCGTCCAGGCCCAGCTCAGCCAGCACGTCGAGAATGGCGCCCACGCTGCGGTCGACTTGGGTGACCAGTCCCCAGTATCTGGCGATCAGCCCGCGCCAGGCGGTTTCGTCGGGGTATTGGCTGCGATAGGACTCGCGCAGCAGGCGATACCGCAGCGGCTCGTTCTCCTCCAGCGGGTCGTCGAAATTGGCCGGCAGGTCGATCCGGGCGGGGTCGTGTTCGTTGTCCAGCGGCCCGAAGAAGGGCATGTGCGGCTCGAGGAAATTGACGTACAGCATAAACGGCTCGTGGCGGTGCCGACGAAGGAACTTGCAGGCTTCCTGTTCGAGGAATTTTGGCTTGCAGTGCTCAATCGGACGCCGGGCGGAAAAACCGCGCGTGAAGATGTTCTGCTGATTGGGGCGATAACCCTTCTCAACAAGAAAGTGGTGATAGCTGCTGCGGGCCGCCCGGTCGCGGCCGGGGCGGTAGTGCCTGATGTAGTTGTCCTCGATCGAGACCCACTGCTGGAAGCCGTGCTGGGCGAAGATCTCGTCGCCCAGGTGCCACTTGCCCATGTAGCCCGTTCGGTAGTCGGCGTTGCCCGGGATTTTGGCCAGGATTTCATTCAGGCAGGGCACGTCGTCGGGCAGCGGCACGTTGTTGGTGGTGCAGCCGCTGGTGTGAGGCCAGAGCCCGGTCATCACGGTGGACCGGTCCGGCGTGCAGACCGGCTGGGCGACGTAGGCGTTGCGGAAGACCGCGCTTTGGGCCGCCAGCTTGTTGAGATTCGGGGCGTGGATCTTGCGGTTTCCGTACGCCGCCATGGTGTCGGCCCGTTGCTCGTCCGTCCAAAGAAAAAGCAGGTTGGGCTTCTCGCGGCGGCGTCCCAAGCCGAGCGCGGGCGCCGCGGCGCCGCACAGCGCGCCCGCGGCCGCGGCTTGGAGCATTCGACGACGGGATACGCGACGAGTCATGGCCGTTGTCTCCTAAAACGGAACTCCTGTGCCTGCCGATCAGGCCGGTTTCACCACCGCTACACTTTCCATCCCTCGCGGAACTCGGGGAAGAGATAGTCGTCGGCCTTCGGGTTGCCCGAGGCCTTCAACTGTCGGGCGTCCCAATCGAACCCGCCGCCGGCGCGGAAGGCCGCATTGGCCAGCAGCACGGCTTCGGCCAGCGGGCCGCTGTAGTCGACGAAATCGCAGGTCGCTCGCGGACCGCCCTTGCAGGCGTTGATCCATTCCTTGTGGAAGCCGGGCGAGGCGGGGATCGTCTCGGCCGGTTTCTCCGGCTGCGAGCCGTCGAACATCTTGGTGCTATGGCGGTTGAAGTCCGCGGTGATCGTCCCCTTTTCACCGACGAACAGCGTGTTGCCGCCGCCGTCGGCGTCGTACTTCTGGAAGACCTCCTTCGACGACGACGTATGCCACCAGTGCAGCGCAAGTTCGCCGTGCCCCGCTTCGGCCGGGAACTCCAGCCGGGTCTTCATGCCCTTGGGCGTCCGCTGGGGATCGATCTCGTCGGTCGCGGGAACCACGTCCAGATCGACCCGCCGGGGATACTTCAGCTTCAGCGCCCAGAACGGGATATCCAGGATATGGCAGCCCCAGTTGCCCGTCTCGGCCGTGCCGAAGTCCCACCAGAACCGCCAGTTGTACGGGCAGTAGGCCGGACTGTAGGGCCGGGGCTTGGCCGGGCCCAGCCACAAGTCCCAGTTCAGGTGCGGCGGGACGGACGGGAAATCGGTGGGCACGGCGGGCATGCCGCGGCTGCCGCCGATGAAGCAGTAGACTTCCTTGATCCGGCCGATCACGCCGTCGCGAACGGCCTCCACGATGCGACGCATCCCGCCGTAGGCGTGACGCTGGTTGCCCAGTTGCGTGGCCACGTTCATCTTCTTGGCGATCTTGGTCAGTTCGCGACACTCCCAAGCGGAGTGGGCCAGCGGCTTCTCGCAATAGCAGTGCTTGCCCATCAACATCGCCTGGCGGGCCGGATGGAAGTGGGTATGGTCGGGGGTGCTGACCACCACGGCGTCGATCGACTTGTCCATCTCGTCGAGCATTTTGCGGAAGTCTTGATACTTCTTGGCCTTTTCAAAGCGGGTGAAGTTCTTGCCGGCACGCTTCTCGTCGACGTCGCAAACGGCAACGATATTCTCGCCCGAGACGCCGCCCACGTTCGCGCCGCCGCGGCCGCCGACGCCGATACAGGCGACGTCGAGCTTTTCGTTGGGGGAGGCGGCACGCGCCTTGGGGGCGACGCCGAGCCAGAAACCGGCTCCCACGGCCGCCGACGTTTTGAGCATATCACGACGATTCGGATCACGCATGAGAGTATCTCCTATCGGGGTGGCGCTTCGCGGGGGGCGAACTTCCGGTCATCCTAGCACAAACGATCGCCGGATGCCGAGGTGCCCCGGGGAAGAAACCCACATGCGGATGCCCGACAAGCGCAAGAACCAAGGCCACTTGCGACGTTTTGTCCCAAGTGGCCTTTTTGCAAGCCTAGCGGATGCTCCAAGCATCCAACCCGTGTCACGCAACAACCCATGTGGGCGGCATGAACTCGACACAGCCTCCCCCGCTGGGCGATCACAGAAATGAGACTGGCTCGGTGACAACGGCCAGCGGTGTCGGTGCACGAGGTTGGGCACGCTCTGCTTGGCAGCCGGCACTTCCGCCAGAATCCAGCACATTCGCCTGTCTGTAAACCGCTTTTGAGTGCCTTTCTACACATGAACCCGTCCTACAGGTGGATTCATGCCGACCTGGAGGTGGCCTCCGGAGGTTTCTTTTCGTGAGAAACGCGCCAGAATTCGGCCTTTGTAGTTATAATGATAGTTAAAGTAAAAGTCCTTCGCCTGGGCATCGCCGTGGCGAGTGCGGCGGCGCGTCCGACTCATCTCCCGTCTGACGGAACACTGGAACTCTCGATCCTTGAGAGTCGCACGCATGTCATCCACCAAAGGCGACTCTGCGGCGGCCGAGTCGCCGGTGTCTTCCGATCGCGAAGTTCGCTTCGAATACTCCCTGCAATTACCGCCCCTGCTGAAGCAGCTAGCAGTCACGCTGTTGGTGTCCACTTATCAAGCGGGAAAACTGGTTGTCGTCGGCGCTAAAGAGGACGCACTCGACTTTTCCTTTCACAACTTCGACCGACCGATGGGAGTGGCCGTCAAACCGGGAGCCATGGCCGTGGCCGCGCGAAACCAGGTTTGGTTTCTGGGGAACAAGCCGGACATCGCACGTCGGCTTCAGCCCGCCGGCACGCACGACGCCTGTTTCTTGACAGAATCGTCTCAGGTAACCGGCGAGATTCAGGCCCACGAAATGGGTTTCTCCGGAGATGAATTGTGGGTGGTCAACACGCTGTTCTCGTGCCTGTGCACGGTGCATCCGAATTACAGTTTTGTGCCACGCTGGCGGCCCCCGTTCATCTCGGGACTGGCGCCGGAAGATCGCTGCCATCTGAATGGCCTGGCCATGGACAACGGCGCGCCGAAATACGTCTCGGCCATGGCGGAGACCGACACCGCCGGGGGCTGGCGTCCCAATAAGGTGACCACCGGCTGCTTGATCGAGGTTGCCAGCGGGGAGACGGTGGCCCGAGGATTTGCCATGCCGCATTCGCCGCGAGTCTACCGAGCAGCCGTGTGGCTGCTGGATTCCGGCCGCGGGACTTTGGTCTGCGTGGATCCGGCCGATGGGTCGGTCGAGACCGTGGTCGAGCTGCCCGGCTATACGCGCGGGTTGACGTTCTGCGGCCGATATGCGTTCGTCGGCCTGTCGAAGATTCGCGAGACATCGACCTTTGGAGGAGTGCCGGTTGCGGAAGATCGCCAGAAGCTCAAGTGCGGGGTGGCGGTTGTGGATCTCGATGCGGGCCGGACCGTGGCGACGTTGACCTTCGAGTCCGGCGTGGAGGAGATCTTTGACGTCGCCGTGCTGCCGGGTGTTCGCGCCGCGGTGATGCGGGGACCATTTGCATTGCAGGACGGCCGGCCGGCAATCTGGGCGGTCCCCGAACCACGTCGTGAGAAGTCGGGCACCGATTGAGATTGGCTTTGGTAAAAACAGCTTGCGTCAGTGGAGTAACAGACGATGAAGTTCGCGTGGCTACCCGAGCGTCTGGGAAGGTTTCACCGCACACGATGGAAGGGACGTAGTCGGTCGCATGGACCCGCATCCGCATCGCTATCCCTAGAGCCGCTCGAACAGCGGCAGATGCTCTCCGTGGGCCCCGTGCTGCTGTGGGACCTGAACCCCGGTTTGGCCGCCTCGTCTCCCAGCGAGTTCGTCGAGGTGGGGGACACCGTGTTGTTCGTCGCCGACGACGGCACCCACGGCCGCGAGCTCTGGAAGACCGACGGGACCGCCGCCGGCACCGCGATGGTCAAGGACCTCTTCCCGGGCAGCCGTGACGATTCGGTGCCCAACTCCTCGTCGCCGCAGGGCCTGACGGAAGTGGGCGGCACGCTGTTCTTCACCGCCGACGACGGGATCAACGGGGTGGAGTTGTTCAAGAGCGACGGCACCGCCTCCGGCACCCTGATGGTCAAGGACGTCTTTCCCGGCTCCACGTACCAGAACTACTACGGCGACGTGGTGAATTCCTCGTTCCCGCGGAACCTGACCGACGTCGACGGCACGCTGTTCTTCACCGCCGACGACGGCGTCAACGGCGAAGAGTTGTGGAAGAGTGACGGGACCGCCTCGGGCACCGTCTTGGTGAAGGATCTCTATCCCGGCAGCGGCCCGAGTTACGACTACTACACCGGCTACAGTGACGGCCCCTTCTCGTCGAAACCGAAAGAGCTGACCAGCCTCAACGGCACGCTGTTCTTCGCCGCCGACGACGGCGTGGGCGGCGAAGAGCTGTTCAAAAGCGACGGGACGGCCGGCGGAACCGTGTTGGTCAAGGACATCTTCCCCGGCTCCTATGATAACTATCCGTACGGCACGTATCCGAACTCCTCGGAGCCGGGGGAGCTGACCCCGGTCGGCGGCACGCTCTACTTCACGGCCGACGACGGCCTGGGCGGCCGGGAACTCTGGAAGAGCGACGGGACCGACTCCGGCACCGTGATGGTCAAAGACCTCTTTCCCGACGGCGACTACGGCCCCAACTCCTCGGACCCGCAGGAGCTGACCGACGCCGGCGGGGTCCTGTTCTTCACTGCCGACGACGGCCTGCAGGGCCGAGAGCTGTTCACCAGCGACGGCACGGCCTCCGGCACCATGATCGTCAAGGACATCTTCACGGGCAGCGGACAGCAGTACGACTACTACTCCGGATACACCTACGGACCCAACTCCTCGGCGCCGCAACAGTTGACGAACCTCGAGGGCGTGTTGTTCTTTACGGCCGAAGACGACGCCCACGGGCGGGAGCTTTTCAAGAGCGACGGGACCGCAGCCGGTACGGTGCTCGTGAAGGACATCGAACCGCAAGTCTCCAACGGCTATCCCGCCGGCTCCTATCCCGACGGGCTCACCGACGTCGGCGGCACGCTGCATTTCACCGCCGACGACGGCACCAACGGACGCGAGGTCTGGATGAGCGACGGAACCGTCCTGGGCACATTCATGCTCGGGGAGGTCTTCTCGGGTCCCGCCGACTCGAAGGCCACGTCGCTGGCCAGCGCCGGCGGACGGTTGTACTTCTCAGGCGACGACGGCAATTCCGGCCAGGAGCCGTGGACCCTCGAGCCGATTACCGCCGATGACTACGGCACGCTCAGCGGCGTCGCGTTTGAAGACCTCAACGCCAACGGAATCCGAGAATCAGGCGACTTGGGGATCGAAGGTCTCACGATCTTCATCGACTCCAACGGCAACTGGCTGCTTGACGACGGAGAGCCTTCCACCATCACGGACGTTGGTGGAGGTTACAGCTTTCACGTTCCTCCGGGGACACACGAAACGCTGGCGCAGATTCCGCCGGGCGTAGTTCAAACCGTTCCCTTGGACCCGGACACGGATCCTACCAGCTATGTCGTTGGGGTAGAAATCGGTGAAGATGTAGAAGGGCTGGATTTTGGATACTATACCATCGTGCCCCCCGCCAAGGTCGATCTGTTGCCGGCCAGTGACGGCGGGTTGGCCGACGACGACGACGTCACCAATCTTAATAACGCTTCCGGCCTGTCGGTGCTGCAGTTTCTGGTCAGCGGAATCGCCGACGGCGCCCGGGTGCTGGTCCATGCCGACGGCACGCAGATCGGCTCGGCGGTCTCCATCGGCGGCTCGATCACGGTAACGACGTCGGGCGGCGTCCCGCTGACGGACGGGACCCATCAGATCACGGCTGTGCAGACCGTTCATTTCATGCAGAGCGAGTCTTCCCAGCCGCTGCTGCTGACGATCGACACGGTCCCCCCGGCGGCCATCACCACGTCCGCACCCACCTTGACGGAATTCAATCAACCGTACCAGTATGACGCCCAGAGTCCTGACGAGGGCACAGCGGGCGTGACCTATATCCTGGCCGAGGCCCCAAGCGGCGCAACTATCGACGCCGAGGGCGTGGTCAGTTGGACGCCGACCGAAGCCCAAATCGGTCTGCAAGCACTCGAAATCCGCGTCACCGATCAAGCCGGCAACTTCTCCGCCGAGCAGGTCAACGTGGTCGTGTTGGGCGTAATTCCGGCTTGGCCCGACTCCTTCGAGGTCGACGAGGATCAGGTTCTCGTCGTCGACGCGGCAACGGGCTTGTTGGCGAACGACGGAGGCGGCGATTCCGGGCTCCTCACGGCAGTCTTGTTGACGCCGGCGGACCATGGAACGGTGGAGCTCGAACCGGACGGCTCGTTTTCCTATACACCTGACCCCGATTTCTTCGGGGCAGATCGTTTCACCTACTTTGCCACCGACGGGACCGACGATTCGAACGAGGCCACGGTGGACGTGATCGTCCAACCGGTCAACGATCCGCCGGTGGCGGGCGACGACGCCTACAGCATGGCTGAAGATGGCACCCTCGAAGTAGGCGCGGCCACGGGAGTTCTCTCTAACGACCTGGACGATGAGAACGCTCCGCTGACTGCCTCGCCGGTGGACCAGCCCGCGCATGGCTCGCTAACCTTCAACCCGGACGGATCGTTCACCTACCTGCCGGATGAAAACTACTTCGGCACGGATTCCTTTCGGTACGTGGCAAACGACGGCGCTGAGGATTCGGCCGTGGCGGCGGTGACGATCACCGTCAGCGCGGTCAACGATCCCCCGGCAACCGTGAGCGACCTCTACGACGTGGACGAGGATGCAACGCTGGTCATCGACGCGGCCGACGGTCTGCTGGTCAATGACAGCGACGTGGAAGGAGAGGCGCTGACGGCCACGGTGGTGAGCAGCCCTGCCAACGGAACACTTACGCTCAACAACGACGGTTCGTTTACGTACACGCCGCGGGTGAACTTCTTCGGCGTCGACAGTTTCTCCTACCAGGCCTCAGACGGCGCCGCTGAGTCTCCGGCGACCACGGTGACGCTCAACGTTCAAGGCCAGCCTGATCCCCCCGTCGCCGAGGACGACCAGTTCGAGGTAGTCCAGGACAGTGGCGCTCAGGTCCTGGACGTGCTTCAGAACGACAACACGGATCCGGACGGCGTGCAAACGCTTCGGGTGATCTCTGCCTCCGCCGGGTCCGGCGGCGGCACGACCAGCGTCCCCGCCGATGGCACGGCCGTGGAGTACACCCCGGTGCCCGGCTTCGTCGGGACGGAGACCTTTCAGTACACGATCGAGGACGCCGACGGTCTGACGGATCAGGCGGCCGCCACCGTCGACGTCACGGAATTCGTGCCCGACAGCAGCATCTCGGGGGTCGTCTATTGCGACACCGACGACGACGGCCTGCGCGACGCCAACGAATTCGCCCTGCCGGGAGCGATCGTCACGCTCACGGGCATGGACGACCAGGGAACGGCGGTCAACCGGGCCGTGCTCACCGCCGCCGACGGCTCGTACTCCTTCGAGGAACTCCTCCCCGGGACGTATGAAATCACCCAGACCCAACCCGCCGCGATGTTGGACGGGCAAGACACCATCGGCACGCTCGGGGGCTCCACCAGCAACGACCAGTTCTCGGCCATCGTGCTCGTCGGCGACAGCCACAGCACGGAAAACAACTTCGGCGAAGGGCGACTCCGCCCCGAGTTCGTCTCGCTGCGGCTCTTCCTCGCCTCCACGCCCTCAGCGGAAGAGTACTTGTCGGAACTGATGGCCGAAGCCGAAGAAGCGGCCGGAAACACCGCCCTGGCAGCGGCGATCCGGCAGGGGGCAACCGAACCGCCCGGCACTGGGCCGGTCGCGATGAATGATTCCTTCACGGCGGTCGAAGACGGCGTGCTGGCGGTCGATGCGGCCGAAGGAGTCCTCAGCAACGATTTGGGCGCCGGCGCGGCGTCGGAGCCTCTGACCGCGGTGCTGGTCAGCGGCCCGTCGTCGGGGAATCTGGACCTGGAAAGTGACGGCTCCTTCATCTACACGCCTCAGTCCGACTCCTTCGGCACCGACAGCTTCACTTACCGGGCAGCCACCTCCACGCAGCAGTCGAACGAGGCCACGGTCACGATCCATGTGACCGCAACCGAGGCCCAAGTGGGCTTTGCGCAGCTCGACGACGTGACGCTGCAGGCAGGCTCCCCCTTGTACGTCCCCCTGGACGGATGGACCGTATTGCCGGGAAATGGCGGTGGCCAGGAGCTGAGCTTCACGGCCGAAAGCAGTGACCCGTCGCTGGTTGCCACCGAAGTCCCACAGGGCAACCGGAGCATGAGGATCTCGGTGGCCGGCTTCGGCGAGATGGTCCTCCAACTGCACGAAGATCTCGTGCCGGACGTGACCGGGCAGATCATCGATCTGGCCGACGACGGCACCTACGACGGCGTGATCTTCCATCGAGTGATCGACCAGTTCATGATCCAGGGGGGTGACCCGAGCTTCACCGGCGGCGATACCTCGGAGATCGTCGATTTCGACGACCAGTTCCACGTCGATCTGCAGCACAACCGGCCCGGCGTGCTGTCGATGGCCAAGGCGGGTGACGATACGAACAGCTCCCAGTTCTTCATCACCGAGGTCCCCACGCGATCTCTCGACTTTAATCATTCCGTGTTCGGCCTGCTCGTCGAAGGCGAAGACGTCCGTGAGGCGATCAGCAACGTGGCCACCAACGCCGGCGACCGCCCGCTGACCGACGTGGTGATGGAATCGGTCGAAATCTTCGTCGACGACGAGAACGCCGTGCTGAGGCTCAAGGCACCCCAAGGCGCCAGCGGCGAGGCCGACGTCACCGTGACCGTCACCGATGAAGACGACCAACGGCACCAGCAGACCTTCCACGTCACGGTTGAGCCGGATGACAGCAACGGCGGCCCCTTTCTGAAAGCAATCCAGGAGATCCAGACCACGGCCGACACGCCGGCGACGTTCCAGCTTACGGCAATCGACGTCGAAGGGGACGCCGTCGTCTTCAGTGCGGCTCCAAGAGGCACAGTGGACTACTCGTACGACGTGGACAGCCAAACCGGCCTGGTCACCGTCACCCCGCCGCTGGGCTTTGTCGGCGAAATGGAGATCGAGGTCCGGGTCGGCCCAGCCACTTTCTCCGACACCGCAGACCCCCTCGATTCACAACTCGTCAGGATTCAGGTCACCTTGGCAAGTCCAGCGCTCTCGGACGCCGCACTGAGCGAGGAGGAAGACTGGCTCCCGTAACGTGGGCCGCTGCTTCAGAAGCGATAGTCCAAGCCGAAATTCATCCCCTGGGCCCAGAAATCGGTGGTCTTCCAAGAGAACTCCGGCCGGGGCGCGCCGTCGAGAGCGCCTCCGGAGAACTGCGAGTCATTCACGTCGAAGTCGATCTGGTCACCCGCCCGAGCCACGCGGCTCCAATAGATCAGCGTGTAGCCGAACGTTGCCCGCAGGCGACGGGTCAGGTCGTAACCCAGCGTGATGCCCAGCTCCGGAACCATCGAGAAGTGGTTCTGCTGGAAGACGCCGATGTTCGTCGGCAGGGCCAGCAATCCGCCGGTGCTCGTGAGCGGTTCCTGGCCGGGAACCGTGGTGGTCGTCGAACCCCCGATCACTGCCTGCGAGTGCGTGTTCCCGAAGGCAAGCTTCATCAACATCTCCAACGACCAGCGGCAGTAGCGCTCCTCGAAGCTGACGCCCAACTCCGCACCGTGAAAGTGGTTCCTGGTTTCGAATCGATCGAACAGGTCGATGATCGTTCCCGAAGTGAGGGGATCGGTCGACACCGTGGACTCGGCGATGAGCAAATCGTCGTCGAGACGGTTGAAGCGCCAGCCGAGCAATCCGTCGATCCTCATGCCACCTTGCCGGATCAAGGCCCGCCGCATCAACACCTCTATACCTTGGAGCTCGGTCGTGGCGTCCACGGAAATGCTGCCGTTGCCCACGTCTTGAAACGCGATCAAGCGTGAGTCTTGGACGCCGTTGCGGACGCTGAAGAATGGCCGGGCGAGAATCGGATCCCCGTCGCTTGTGGCGCGGTACCGCGTCGTCTCTTTCCCAAGGCCCAGATAGGTCGCCTCAATTCCGCTGCACTGGTCCGGCTGCAGCCACCAGGTCATGGTGATCCGACCGCCCGAGCGCGCCTCGTCGGTCAAACCGGTGTCGCCGAACAAGATGCTCGTATCCTGTCCAAGTACACCGGCCTGGTTGCGTGGGGTACCCGTCGGACTTGTGGTCACCAGTGGCCCAACGCGGCTGCCCTGCGTCCACCACAGAAGGTACTCGCCCCGCACGCGCAGACGACCGAACGACGGTACCCATGAATGGTGGCAGCCGTACCGGGCATCGCAAACCGGATCGTTCCAAAAGTCGCCGGGGCCGTAGCCCTGTCCGGCAGCGCCGTGCCCGCACGCGGTTACATGGGGATTGTGGACCTCGAAATCCTCAGGAAGCGTCGATGTCTGCCAGGCATTGTCTGCTGATGCGAGCGATTGAGACAGCAGCAGGAGCATCCAGACGAGCCCTGCCGACTTTCGCAGTGACGGCGTCAGCTCGATTGCCAGAAACTTGCAGACCCGCAGCGACGACGATGCGGCTTCTCGTATCATGTGTTTCTCCCGAATCGAAAGCAAAACGCCCATTTTTGATGCCGTTGTGCGTCCTATAATCGCTTATCTTCACTTTATCGGTATATTCACATGAACTCCTCCAGTTTATCTGACCGGAGATATCTGCCTACATTATCTAATTGACCGTGACGGCTCGTGAGGACACAGATCCGAAGGCCGATCGGCATATCCGGGACCTGGCTCCCTCGCCAAGTCAATGTCCGCAGGACTGCCTGCTCGGCAAGTGTTCATCCCACTGCAAACGGCGGTTGGGAAACGGAAATTCCAACACGGCACTGCTGTGACAACGTGTGCGAAGGTGGCCGTTGCGGCACACAACATCACCGGCTTGAAAACCCCCGAATGATCAGATAATATGCAAGCAAAGCGGCGGATTCTGAAAGCGGGAACTCAACATAAGTCTAGTAATAAAGCCCACTTACAACAATTGTCGTAAGTGGGCTTTAGTGGAGGCGGCGGGAATACGCAGCGGAGAACTGACGACCACCAGGGTGGCACTCTTAACTCCTTGGTATATTAGGACTTACACGCTCAGACAGCAGCCGTCTCCGTTCCTCGTATGCTCTCCTATCAGATGTTCGGGGACGCCCTTATCAGATAATGTGCGTGGCCGTCTGGCTGGCCTCTTGGGCGGCGTGCCACCTGCCGGGTCAGCATGACTGTCTCACGGCGAGTGGAGGCGAGCCAAATCCACTCCACACCATCGGCCGCTCACTACTCGGGCACTTTACCTCCCCGCGACGTGGCTATTTGGGGACAGTCTGTTCCTCTGTTTTCTTAAAAGAACTGCCCCAGTCGCCACCGAGCCGCGTGTCCCAGGTCCGGTCACGCCCATTTGCTGCCCACCGGCCCACCAAAACCTGGCCCAAACCGGCCCAAAAAGCCCTAGACCCCACCCGGCCGCCAGTCGGATCGGCGGCGGGTTGCCCCGGCGGGCTGCTGTCCTGGCTTCAAGGCCGCCGGTTCTAGGCTGTGCCAACGCCAATGTCTCCCGGCCGGGTGGTCTGCGTGGCGGCGGAAAGGTTGGCCGACCGGGACCTCAACGTCTTCTTCGAGACCCGTCGTTGTGTGCGAGATGAGTACCCCGGTGCGGCCACCTATTTTACTGGAGCGGAGTTAGCCAAGAACCGCCTCTGTGCGGCCCTCAACCAACTCAGAAATGAGAGGCATCACCGGCTCGCCCCGTTTCCGTATCTCAGTCATCACTGTGTCAACGAACTCTTTTATGGCAACGTCATCCTGATAGGCTTCGATGCAATCCACCGTTACAACTACGAGACCATCGTCCTCGTTCATGTCCAAACCGCTCACAAAACATTCCAGCTTGGAGCAGGCGTCTAGTGCTTTGGACCGGGCGTCTTCTATTACGGAGTTCCTATTTACAGTCGCCTTGGCTGCTACGATATTGTAGCCTTTCAAAGCACCGCCTATCAGCTCCTTCGCTGCGTCTTCGGCGATGTAGTCCGCACAAAGGTCCTCCACCGGTACGTCAATCGAAACCTTCACCATCCAGTCTTTCGGCCTTGGGCTTGTCTTTGCCAGCCATGATGCCTTCGGATCAATTTCCTCAATCGCCTTGGCGTAGGTGCTGCCTCTGGGAATATCCAATTTCACGCAATAGTCAGCGGGCAAAATGTCGTTCGATGATGCAAGCTCGAAAAAGTCTTGTTCTTTCGGCAAGCCGATAACGGGATCATCGGGTTCAAAGCTATCAAGCCACCCCTTGAAATCCTCTCGCAACTCCGCACTTCTCTGTAGTTCGTTTCGCATTTCAATTACTCCTTATTAAGTTATGACCGCATTATACAGCTATCCATACTTCAACTCAACCCTTTTCTATATTTCTTTCAAGATTGTTCAGAATGCCCCGCCGTGTTTCATCAAGTAGTTTCCCGTTGCGGCCACCGATACTTGACAATGCAATGGGTAGCTGCAACGAGCCATTTTCTTGCCAGTGTCGCCGGGCAACAGCTTGGAGCAAAACACTTCTCGGCTGCCAGAAACATCAATACCGGCAATATCTGCAAATGCCAAAGCTATGGATGTAATCGGGGCATGGCCACAGCGTGTCATTTCTTCCTCCGGAAATAAATGCGTGGATTTTCCAAGAAAACATTGATTTGACTTTTTGGATCTGATAGAACATCTGGTGTTGGAACGAAGGCGACCTAGTCTCTTCGCACGCAGCACGACGCTCATCTAATAGTTCTTGTCTGCCGTCCCTTTGGGATTTCTGCGGGAACGGTATGCACCGAGCGTGCCACCATCGATGAAACAGGAAACAACACATTCAATATATCGAGGCAATCATCATGAAAGAAAAGAATCTCACTGCAAGAAGCGTGTACGACGGATCAAACGGAGGAGCAACTCGTTCTTTCTGCTGCCAACTTGAAAAGAAGGGACGTGCCGGGAAACTTGCGGCAGGACTATTCCGAGTCCAGAAAGCATCCAGCCGAGCCAAACAGTACAAAGGCGGCATCGACACGAAGGGCGGCAAGGTTCGCTATCGGGATTTGGCCTACCGGAGAAAAGAAGTTTGCATGGCCAAACTGTGCGAACTACTTGAAATGGACGGCCACGGCATGACGTGGGGGTGGAAGAAGGACCCGTCGCAGGCACATGCGGATCAAGTTCTCTATGTTGAGATTCCGCAAGGTCAGGTGAGCTTTCATTCGCCAGAGCGATATGCCGGGCCTGAGTATCGCCGAGACTGGGATGGGGCACACCAGAGCGAAAAACGCATCATACAGTTTTGCGATCAGACTGCGACTTCATCTTAACAAGGAGGAACAACATGCATAGAGTACAACTCCTGAAAGACTTACGTAATTACCATCCGGACCTTCGGGTCGGGGCGTTGGGCGTTGAGGTCGCCACAATGGCCTTGAAACCGGACTGGCGGGGTGATCGGCGGTTCGGTTGCATTGATTTCGATGACGCCGGGTGCTGGGATATTTTGAAGTTCAATTACGAATTGTATGTGGATGATTTCGAACTGCTGCTGCCGGATGAGGACCCGGCCAGTTTGTGAGTGGAGGAAGTCTCGCAATGGCCGTGTGGAATCTTTCACATTCACGGAGAGAATCAAATTCAAATTACTACATAAGAGGAGAGGAGGAAGAAATATGCGAGAACAACTATTTTCAATCACCGACTGTGCTCGGCTTCTGGGCATCCAGGAATACCAAATCGCCTATTGGCATCGAGTAGGCAAGGTGCCGGACGTGCGACGTGTCGCTGGCAAGCGAGTTTACGATGAAGCCGATCTAAAATCGCTGGCCAAGTATGCCGGCGTGGAGTTAGAGGAGGCCCCACAATGAGCGAACAGGATGACGGCCGGTATTCAGCACGTCGAGTTGGAACGACGGGCCATGAAGTGCTCAGAGATGGTCTGGTGGTCGCCTGGGCCATCGATGAGGTGTGGGCCGTCACGGTAGTGGCAGCCTTGAATAGAGCAGACACCCAAGACAACTAACCTTGGGCCTCTGCCTCGTGGCCGCGTCTATCGACCACGAGGCAGCGTCACCAAAGGTCGTCTTATGTATTATAGTGATAGCCCGTGCATTTCTGCCGGGAAAGAATATGTCGAAGAACTCGATTGGTGGTTGGTCCCCGTCCATGGCAGCGGCGAAAAGGCAAAGGCTCCAATCTACCAAGGCTGGCCGGATGTCAAACCGGATGCTGAGTACCTCCAAGTCTGCCTGGGTTTCCATGGTGACGCCGGGATTGGGCTGAACCTCGGCCGCTCAGGGCTAATAGACTTGGAAGGCGATTCCAAAGAAGGGGAGGCAATCCTGACAGACCTCTGCAAAGGACTCGAATTCCCCCACTACAAGTCCAGCAAGAGCATTCACCGGCTCTTCCAGGTGCCTGACTCAGTCGGCTACCTAGGCATCAAGGAATCCGCCATCGAGTTCCGCACCGGCCGCCTCCAATCTGTCCTGCCGCCGTCCACCATTGACGGCATTCAGTATAAGTGGATTGTGGATCCGTTCGATTGCCCGCCACCACCTTTACCCGAACACATCATCGAGTTCTACAATGAGCACAAGCACGACCCGGCCAACAAGAACCCATCAAAAGAAAGCTCCTCCAAAGCCCGCTGGCCATACCGAGACCGCTTCGACTACATTCTCAGCCAGTTCGACCTTCTGGAAGAAGCACAAAACGCTGGCCTTGAATTCGTCATTGACCATGCCGACCAAAACGGCAACGTCCCCTGCTTCGTTCCCGAGCTATTAAGGGACGGCAACTCCGACGACCATCCTAGCGGCGTATTCAATGTCTTCAATGGCGTTCTTCGGGACTTCGCAACCAACACCAACCACCTTTTTTTAACGTCATGGCGGCCCTGACAGGTGAACCATGGCAGAAACTCGTTGCCCACTACCAGTCAAAGGCCAAGAAATCCCCTGGACGCCCCCATAGCCGTCGTATCAGCTACCCGACCGAATACCTCACTGACATGGACAGGACGCCCCTAGAAGAAGCCAGAGGGCTTCTGAGCCAGTATTTTGAGGAATGCCTGAGCCGACCGGCAAATCCCAAGACCATCCACGTCATCAAGGGACCGCCTGGCTTGGGCAAGACGTACACCCTGTGCATGAAACTCGGTGAGAAGGACCGCAAAGCCACCGTTTTGACTTTGGAGAACAAGCTGGCCGTCCACCATGACGAAATCATCAATAGAATTGGCGGCGGCAACGCCCAACGAATGCCGGTATTGCGTGAGACCGCGTGCCCGCACCCCGCCGAATACGAATCAACCGCACGTCGTGGATTCAAACCCAGCCAGTCCTTTCCATGCCGGAAATGTCCAATCGGCCCCAGCAAGTGCCCCTACTTGCTGGCCTTTGCCAACGTCAAGAAAGCCGACCAACTCTGTGCGGCCGCCATCTATCATACTCACGATGAATTCTACAAGGCTTACGGCAACGAAGACCGCCCGATCCTTGTCCTTGATGAGAACTGCGTGGATTTGCTGCTAGAGCCAGTTTCTTTTAACCTCGGCCAATTACAGGCATGGGGCGAGATGTTGCGGCGGTGGGAAGAGGCCCACGACCATGACGCCCACCCCCACACCCAAGCATTGTTCGGCCTCATCGAGTGGATTGAGGACACGGCACAAGAGTTCTTGAACTTCACTGACGCCAAGTTTATGCCGTATCATCTCCCTGAACGTCTCCATGAGCCTGACCTAAAAAAGCTGCCGAGCATCGAAAAGTGGTTCAACAAGGTCGCCTTCAAGGAGGAAAACCGCCAAGTCCACAACCTATACCAGGCCGCCACCTATTTATTGATTACTGCTGATGCCAGTGTACTGCTCGAACGCATTTCACAGAAGGATGGTGACGTAGTTGTCGTCCGATTCCGAAAGAAGAACCCACTTCCGGAGGACAAGGAAGTCTTCATGCTCGACGCAACAGCCAATGAAGAGCTTCTGCGGGCCATTGCACCCGATTGGAACATCGAAGTCTGGGAGTGCCCGCCCATCGAACAGTTGGGGCGGGTGGTTCAGATAATGGATTACGATGTTTCCCGCAACCGGATCAAGAAAGAGGTCAAGCGGCATCAGTTGCATAATCCGAGTTGGCTTGTCCAGGTGTTGGACAACATCCTCAATGAGCATAGCCCGGCGGCTTTTATCAGCTTCAAATCGGTGACCGACAACCCATCGCCGGAATCGGATGTTCTAGGGCTCTTGAAACACCAGGACAAAATCACGGCCCGCCACAACTTTCCCTGCCGTGGCCACACCTTTGACGACGACCACCTTATTATTCTGGGCACGCCGTACAAGGATGAAGCCACCATTTGGGAACTGGCCATGGCCATTTGGGGCTTTGGAGGTCTGCCAAGGACGAAATACGAACATCGAAGCCGGGAAAACGGCTACTTCGTCTCGGAAACGATGACTTATGGGGATGACCATCTCCGGGCCATTGAGGAGTTTGTGGTATCGGCGGATTTGGCTCAGGCAATCGGTCGAGTTCGTCCCCTGCAACGTGAAGCCACCGTCTTTGTGGTCACCAACGCCCCGGTGGGCGACTGGGATGTTGAACAGTTTACGGCTTCCGAGCTATTCGACGTTCGATTACCCACCAAAAAAGACGCTGCGGAGAATTATCGGCGGGTGAGCGAGACGATTGACGGTCTTCTCGTAAATGGATCGGTGTCGTTCAACGAGGTTCTTGAAGTGATGGAGATGCCAAAAAGGACGCTGGCAAGGCATTGGAAGCAGTATCGCCAAGACAATCAGCGTGAATTGGTTATTAAAAGAGGCCATATCACCCACAAATAGCTGGAAAGTCGGGGCGACGACCCCTACTCTCCCATCTGTTCCCTGGCTCTCCTGCTTCCCAACTGGTCATACTGAGCCCCACGAAGTGCCAGATTTCTTACTAGTATAGTTGTAAGGAATGTGGCACTAACGCTTGCCGCAGTACCGGGAGGTTAGGGGTCCAGCTTTCAGGAGTTAATAAACACTGACGCTCATGGAGATGAAAACATCGATGAGCGTGATGACTTTGAAGAAGATTGGTGGCGAAACTTTTTAATTCATCCAGATTTCGAACATCTTTCCTCCGCCGGATTCTCTTTATTGTTGCCCGAAAAGAAGACTGCGGCCACATAGAGAACCTTCTCTGGTGCGGAGGGCACAAAATACGGTGGCCTGGTCACCGCTCGGCCACCTATTTTATGAAAGCTGGCGGCCAGGCAGCGATTTTGCGGTGATCACGTTGCAATGCCAACTGATGGCGAAGAAAACCACAAAAGGTGGCAACATTTCAGATTAAACGCCAACCCGCCAGATCTTTTTTACTCGCTGCTGAATATATTTATCCACATACATATATTTAGATTCAATGACAAACACGGCGAATGAAACTCATTGAAGACTATATTGAATTGCAATTGCTCTCAAACGAGGGAAAAACAGCGTTTTTGTGAATATCATTGAATTCTCCGTCAGAAATGCCACGGATACTTCCAGAATTGCGAAGAACAATAAGAAAGCTGGCCAAACTGGCGGCCAGGCAGCGGTCTTGCTGTGATCAATGATGCATTGCCCACGACGGCCTGGCGAAGAATGTCAAATTATCCAGATTTCAGAACTCTTTCTTCGTCGTTGAGTTCTTTTTCGGGTCGCACCGACCTATTTCTCTCGGAAGAAACGCTGGATTCATTTCAAACAATCCAGATTTCAGGACTCTTTCTTGGTCGTTCATTTCTTTTTATATCCGCAAAAAGGAAAACGCACTTTCCCAAAAGCTGGATAGAATTGAAAACACCATTCTATCGCCGGATCGCTCAATCGTATCTTCCGGCAATCGGATTAGACACATTCGGCAGTATCCCCACATCCATGAATATGATCCGGCTACGCAGTGATCGCAATTCTTCCATAATTCTATCACGGTCTTGAGTTGACGGTTGTGGTGTGATATAATCCGGTCATACCTAAACTTTATGAAAGGCTGAAAAGATGAACGGAAAAGAGAAAGAGTATGTTGTGAACGTAGAGGTAGCCACGACGCACACGGTGCCGGTCATGGCAAAGACAGAGGCAAAGGCCAGAGAGATTATTGAGACTCTCCTTAATGATCGCTCAGCAGAGGAGGTTGACGCTGAGCTTGAAGGTGAGTTCGGCCACCGGCACTTACAGGATGGGATGTATTGGAATGTCATCCAAGACAACAGCTATGACTGGGAGATAGCAGAGCAAGAGTTGTTGGGGGAGGTGTCAGCATGATAGACCCGAAACAAACAACAGCGGTGGCCTTACTGGAAGAGGAACACCCCGGCATAATGCTGAGCCAAATGGCATTGGATGCTACCCCGCGACAAGTTGCGGGGATGATAGCCACACTCATAGGTGCTGGCAGGCTAATCGTATTCCATCCTCCAACCCTATATGGCGAAGACGACTTGACAGTATCCGTCAACGGAGACGCTGTTCAGTTGAACGTAGACTATCCGGCAAAGGAGGTGGTAGCATGAGCCTTGACGAACAGTTCAGAGATTGGCTCGACAGTTTGAAGCGTTATCCGCGTCGGCTGCCTAAGAAGTTCGATGTAGAGACGCCGGGCCATGCCGTTCCGATGACACTCCCCGCAAAATACTGCTGCCAACTTGGGATCCCAACTGGCAGCAGCTATGAGCAAGCGGTAGACTCACTAAGGAGCTAGAGGAGGTGAACTATGTCGTACTATGAGCTAATACATGAGGAGTTCAGGGATTGGTTGGATTCGTTCGAGCCGGATTGTCCAAAGAAATGTCCAGAGGACTTCGATGAGGTGTCCCACAGCGATGATATTCTGCCTCCCAACTACTGTGGGCAGCTTGACATCCCAGCATGCAGCACATACGCACAAGCGATAGCGTATTTGCGAGGAAGGGAGGTCGAGGTATAGAACGCTGAACGGGATGCCCTTGAATGATCCATGAAGCCGCCAGTTCTTCTGGCGGCTTTCTTTTTTCTCATCAGACAAAAGTCGGTGCCAACTCACAAGCAACGTGAACACACACGCCCATTGGCCACCTATTTCATCAAACCTGCCGACAGCCTGCCGTTGATAAAGAAGTTTCCGGAAAACCAACAACCCAAATAAGATGGCCGCCCCGGTCGTCGCCATAGAGAATGTGACCACCCAAAAAGCTGGCAGGCGGCCACCGGTTTTTTGGCGGTCTATGCTGGTAGCCACCCACGTTTATCGAGGAGAACGGTACTTGCCGGGAACGAACAAGACCACGCTATCATTCGGCGATGGACGGAAGCTCGACAAAAATAGGCGGCGGCTTGCATCGGCCACCACCATGAAGAATGTGATCGCCCGATAGCCTGGCGGTCGGCCGCCGGTTTTATGGCGGTCATGCTGGATAGGTGGCGGTTGTGTCCCGACAGAATAAAATAGGTGGCGTTTGCGTCTCGGCTTCTGTCCCAGCAGAATAAAATAGGTGGCGTTTCTTTCGGTGAGCCAAAAGCAACTTCGTTGGGATTCGAGTTGGGCGGCGGCAACACGATAGACGGTTCTGACTAGACGAAGAGAGCCCCGGCAACAAAGAAAGCTGGTGGGGCTACCATGGTCAAAGTGAGCCGCCGATGCTACGGTAGCCCGAAGCTTGAATAAAATAGGTGGCTTTACGTCCCCTCGCCCAAATATCGACCAATTGTTCCAAACAACGCTTCATCTGTCATCGGTTTGGAGATGTAATCGTCGCATCCCGCTGCCAAACACCTTTCTTTGTCGCCGGTCATCGCATGAGCCGTCAGGGCGATAATGGGACCACTCCATCCTTCCTGACGAAGCCGTCGTGTTGCCTCAAATCCGCTCACTTCTGGCATTTGGATGTCCATCAAGATTAGGTCGTAGGGCTTTCCTTCTGCCTTTGATGCCAGAGCTTTTTCGATGGCTACTTCTCCGTTACCAGCCAACTCTACTCCAAGTCCTGCACGTTGAAGATTCATCTGCACGAACCTTTGGACTTCCGGCACGTCTTCGGCGAATAGGATACGACCGTGGAACTTCCGACGTTTGACTGGCTCTTCCGTTTTGGGCAGGACTTTCGTCGGCGATTCCATCTCCACATCTTCCAGTGGACCAGGGTGAATGGTCAGAGTAAAGGTACTGCCAACTCCCGGTTCGCTTCGGACTTCAACCAGCCCGCCCAACAGCTTGGCAAGTTTCTGTGAGATGTGCAGTCCCAGTCCCGTGCCGCCAAAGCGGCGGGTGTGGGACATGTCCGCCTGGGTGAAGGGCTGGAAGAGGCGGCTGATTTCTTCCTCGGACATGCCGATGCCGGTGTCCGTTATCTCGAATTGCATCTGTTGGTCGGCATAGCGGACACGAACCTTCACGCCACCTTGTTCAGTAAACTTGATAGCGTTGCCCACAAGGTTCACAAGGATTTGCCGCAGTCTGACCGGGTCGGTGCGAATGGTCTTTGGAAGCGGATAGGAATAGGTGGTGTCCAATCCCAGGTTCTTCTCATTCGCATGGACTTGGAGCAGCGAACGAACCTCTTCTACGACCTCCGATGGTGAGCAATCTATCCGTTCCAGTTCAATTTGCTCTGCCTCTATCTTTGACAAGTCCAAGATGTCGTTGATGATTGTCAGCAGATTGTTGCCTTGGCGTTGAATGACTTGTAGATGTTCTCGGCGTTCACTGGGTGGCCACTCGTGAGACATCAGTAAGTCGGCATATCCCAAAATGCTGGTCATCGGCGTCCTGATTTCATGGCTCATGTTTCCCAGGAACAGGCTCTTCGCAACATTTGCAGCTTCGGCGGCTTCTTTGGCTTGGGCGAGGTCGGCTTCTGCTCGCCTTCTCTCGGTGACATCCCGCCAGATGCTTATGATGACGCCCCGGTCTTCTCCAGCAACCTGTTCTACGAGAGAGGCATTTACGCTGTAATGCCGTCTCCCCTTGTTTGTGGTTGTCTGAAACTCGGCGTTTTGGCATGTGCCTTTCAGATGCACAGTCTCTTCCAATTCGCTCCAACGCTGAGAAGCGTCAGCATCGAATCGCCCGAGCCAAGTGAACAGGCTGGTCTCCACCACATTCCGCCAGGGTTGCCCGATGAACTTACAGAAAGCATCGTTCACGACGAGGATATTCTGTGCTACGTCCGTGATCACAATCCCGTCTGCGGATGCACGCAGCAACGATTCGAGGAACTTGACCGTCTGCTGTGTTGCTTCCAGCCCGCCTTTTGCGACTAGTTCAGTCACAGGAATCTGCCCCTCCCTGTCTGCGAGCCCGACTTTGGCAACTCGGACTACGCAGAACTTGAACTCCGGTTGCTTGGAATGCAAGTCACAGGTTGGGTTCGTGACAAGGTTGGCCAACCTGCCGTCACCGCCCCCAAGATAGCCATGTCTTGCGTCCGGACAATTCTACGTAAGACATGACTTCACTGCAACGTAGATTAGCCCAGGACGGACTGTGGTTTTATTTTGAGAAATCACTTGAATCGGGGGAGGTCGTCCCCGAGCCGTCCTGTCAGACACGTTTTCGCCGCAAGCAACGGGGCCACCTCGCTCCTGATGCCAATTCTGACGGCCGGGCCAGCCCTTGGACAGCCGGCCACCAGCTCTACGGCGACCCATTCTGGCATCCAGGAAACGCACCACCCACCCAAACCGAAGAAGAACCGCAGCCTGAGAACGAAAAATGGAAATCTGCGGGACTTCGACCCATGCTGGCATCTTCCGAGTCGCCCCCCCACGCTAATCGAAGTTTCTCCCCAGCCCGAATAAAATAGGTGGCATTCTGCGGGACACCTGCTGGTTTTTTTCCAATTCCGTCCATATCCGGATTTGACGGCCGGCCGGCGGGCAGTTCCGGCCGGGAAGGAATGAAATATGTGGCTTCCGGCCCTTCACCACGACATCTTGATGAGCGTCGGTGACCGATTGAAAGTTGAGAGCCGCTAACCACCGATGATGTTGGGAAATCCGCCGGTGAAGGCACTTGGGACGTGTCTGTCGTCAGAGAGCGTCAGGCTACCTTCCGCTCCGAACTGCTCTCGAACTTGCGGTCGTTTGATTTCGAGATTCTACGGCCAATCAAGAGACGTAGACGATAGAACTTCGCATCGCACCGGTAGCACCGAAGACAGGTTACCAACAGAGACCGAGGAAACGAGATTCGAGCGTTCCCACTCTTGCTCTTGTGGATGTCTGGCGACCCGCATTTTGGACAGTGCATGACATTTGCCCCATGAAACCAATCTCTCACATATCATTCTATCGGTCATCACCGCCCATATAAAACAGGTTTACACAAACCCCAAAGCTACCAAGACGCCGGCAAGGTGGGCAAGCAAGCGTGACTTTGCGGGCCAACTAAACCAGCAGAATCAATACCTTCTGATAAACCGATATAGATTCACATCGTCCGCCACTTGAAACGGATAGGGCATTTGTGGCCCTTCGCAGGTTTTCTTGCCACACCTGTGAAGGGCCTCGCCTTTTCTTGGGAATCGAACGGTCAGATGGTGAAGCCAATACTCGGCGGCCGAACGAGAATGATGTTGGTGTCGTCGAACAGGGCTTGCCCGCCAGCTATTCGACTACACTTGCAACAAACCGGAGTTTGTATAAAGCTCGTCGTCCAAGTCGGCTGACAGAGACTCAACATCCTCCTGCGTGAGCTTCATTGTGGTCAGGGCAGGACCGGAACATCTGACGAGCTTGAGGCCGACAGACGAGATGCCATTCTCCGTGCAAATGTAGTTGGCCAACTCCACGCACCTGATGGCATCGATGTCCGTGCCCCGATAGTTTATCGACATGTGGTGGTAGTGGATAACCGCATTGACCATATCCGGGAAGCCCCAGGATTCGCCGACCTTCTCGCCTAGAGCAGTGTGGTCAAACCCGAGAATCTCACGCTCCGAAGCAGCAAGGGGTCTGCCTTCTCGCAAAGATATGACGACTTTGTAGAAGCCGTCATGGACGTATTGGTCTTCGAGAATAATGCCGATGTCGTGCAAGAGGCCCGCCAAGAACAGGTCTTCGGGATTCGAGAATCCAAGTTGTCTTGCTATCATTCGTGAGCAAATCCCAACCGATACCAAATGCCGCCATAACTCTCCACGACGGTAAGGGCCAATCATGTCATCTTCTTTGAAGAGGTCGCTGACGCTGGCGGTGATCGCCAGATTGCGAATCTGCTTCATCCCGAGATAGGCGATGGCCTGTCGAAGATTGGTGATCTTCTGCCGCACAGCACATGCCGATGAGTTGACGTATCGCAGCACTCTTGCACTGAGGGCCGTGTCGCCCTCCATGGCTTCCGTGAGGTCATCTGCCCCTGAACTTTCGTCGTTCGCAATCTGCATGACCCGAATTGCGACGTGTGGCAACGTCGAGATTTCTTCAATCTGACGAGCGACCGCTTCCACGGCCCGTTGCGATGCCCTAACGCTGGAAAGAACTCGGCTCACGGCTACTTACCTTTCGCTACCAGTCGAACCGCCACTGCCGTGCAAATGTGCTTCATAGTTTTGGCTCCTCAACACAAGGTCTGTTGCTCCACAAAATGTAGCTCATTCAGTACGGCATCACCCATCGACACCATCCAGCCACCGCAAACGGAATATGGGTGGAGTTCCAGAGTGCAGAATGGAACGATTATGCTGTGTTTGAGCGGGACCGTTATCCTTATCGAAGTCTATCCAGGTCCGCGTTGATGAGCGGTCGATACGCTGGTGTGGGCCGGAATCCTGGTGCCGCTCGGCCCTTCACCACGACATCTTGATGAGCGTCGGTAAGCGATTGGTGATGGAGAGCCACCAACTGCCGACGCTGGCGAAGCTCGAACTAACGACCCTCACCAAGCTCCTCCCACAAATCCCCCTTCTCCCGAAACACATCTCCAACAGTTGCAGGTACGACCCGCCAGCCGCCATCTTCAATCTGCTCCTCCAACTGCCTTGGCCCCCAGCCTGAATGGCTGTCGAAGAGCCTCATCGGATAGTCGGCTTCTCGGACCAGCTTATCAAGGGACTTCTTCTTCACCGAATACCACACACCGTCCAGCACTTCTAAATCGCTAAGCCGTTTACACGCATGGATCGCCATCAGCGGACCAGGAACCGGGCCACCTGAGTAGACGGGCTGGCTGCCGTGGTAAGCATTCTTGAATAGTTCCCCAACAGTGCTGTTACCCGGCCGGTTCAGTACCACGCCTACAGCCTGCTCCTCCGAATGTTGGATGACCAGAATCACCGTCTTGAAGAAAGCGGGATCGGACTCATCCAGTGATGATAATAAAAGGTGGCCTTGAAGTGATGGCATCACTCAACCTCAACAGCTTTACAGAACACATCGACCACGATGCCAACGACCGGGAACTCTTCTGGGGGGCGTTCCTCAAAGGAAATGGCCCTTCTCTCGACCTCATACTCGTAAAACGCCAAGTCATCCTCCGCTGGGACCTCGAACTTCTGTCCTGGTTCGCCCCCACGAGTATCAGCGAAGTGCCTAAGGGCTTTGTGCCGTCCAACGTACTCGTCCTCTGCCACCGGCATGTGTCCGCCAGTGAGGGTACAACTCATTTGTGTGTCGTGCAGCGGACCACCCACAAAATGAAAGCTAATCGTGTTACAGACCCTCACGTAGCCCTTCCGGACAACAAGGCTCCCATCTTCCGCTCTAAGAAAAGGTGGCGACAAGAACAGGTGGCGTGGGGCGTTGCCGCCAAGGTTGAATATCTGTCGGTCTCTGGTCTGGATGGAAATGACATCGCTGCGGTCTTGGAAGACGTGCAGGACATCGAGGTCAATGCTTCGTCCGGAGTCCATTGTTCTTCCTCTGCCAGTCTTCGTAAACCACGATAATCTCCCAGGAATCAGCCAACTTGGCAAGGCCAGAACCAGCAGGGCCATCAAAGAAGCCTCAGGCGACCGTGGTGGGCAGATTGGCCGGGACGGGTTCTGGTGCCCTTCTTGAGAATGGAGCCGTCACGGTCGAAACCTGGGCGTCTCGTTGGGCACTGGTGGGCAACACCGCCGTTGCATTCGTCGAGACGGCCAGAAGCAACAGAGGTCCCCGGTTGTCGCTCATCGAAAAAAGGTGGTGGCGGGGAGAATGGTATCGGATTACGAAAAACTCTGTGCGGAGTTGGGGGTGTGATGGGCTCGATTGAAAGCTGAGAGCCGCCAGCTTCCGACCATGACCGTGGTGCCGGTCAAGCGTGGTCTAGTCCGGGCTAGGCCCGAAATCCGGTTGAACCGTTTGTTCCGGATGCTCCGTTCCATTATGGAACGCTCGCAGAAAACTGCAAACGAACAAAACACCGGCCTTGGCGTTCACTAGTGATACCTTGTCACATGTTTTGGACAAGGTCCACCACCGGAACGACGATCCAATCGTCCGCCAATCACAGGAGCAGCGACCGAGCCGCAAGAGAAAAGGTAGCCCAAAAACATGCTACCTTTTTGGCTGATGCCCTGCGGCGTCAGTGCAGAAGGTTAAGGTTGTCAAAAATAGACAACCTTAACCCGAGATTACGGCTGATGCATTGCGTGGCGATCAATTCGCATTCACGAGTGGCGGAAGCCAACACGACCTTGTCATATTCTTATGACAAGGTCCTCGCTCATGACGACCTCCGGCAATTCGTCACCCGAACGACGGTCCAATCGTCCGCCAACGAATTGGCTAGTCAATCACAAGAGCAGCCGAACCTGGAAATGGCTTAGTAAAAAAATGTACTACCCCTCACCTGTGTGGTTTGCCAAAAAGTGGCAAACCTCCCCGGAGACCACGGCGATGCCTTGTGGGGCAGTCAATCCCGTTAGCAGTGGAAGAGTTTTCCACTGCTCGGCCACCGCCGAAAAGGTACTGAAATGATGCAGTACCTTTCTCGCCGTGGCCCAACGCCAAGCCAGGGTCTTCTGGTCGTCCGCACAAAAATGTGCTGACGATTAGAGGATGACCTTGGCCAGAGAATTGGCGAAGGTCCCCACCATCATCTCGGGCTTGCCGGTCGGCGAATGTTCGGAAACCGAACATGGGCATCGTGGTCATGGCGATGGTCTTCGTGCTATCATGTCAAAAAAGTTTCCTAAGATAGGAGCCGGTGGTAACGGTGGCCCCGGATATTTGTCCGGCTGGTCGGACATGGGGAAATTCCCCATTCGTATAAGACAACAAGCCAAATATGGTGTTACGTTCCGATGGTGACGGTCGTGTTCGGTAGCCGAACATCGGCCCTGCCGCAAGGTCGCCGTCGCATTCCTCACGAATCGGCCAGAAGCAACCGGGGAACTTCCACGGTTGCCGTTCATGGAAGAAGGCGGTTGCCGCACCTTCGGAATTTCCGAACGTGAGCCTGCTGCGTCGGCATCTCAGTCGTCGCCCGGCCGTGGGAAACACATAACCAAAAAATTGGGCAAGTGTTCTGAGTTTGGCCGGGCAGTCAGGTCGCCGCCCGCCTTGGTCCGGTCAGCAGGGCGATTGCGCGAATCTAGGTAATTTGATATGGTCTAGGCAAGGCGATTCGTTGCTTTGACCGGAGGGGTTCCGGCGCGCCGGGTCGCGGAAGACAAGGACCGTCGCCATGCCTACCAAA
>SDBV01000806.1_pt1 | contig 45545 bp, 41 predicted proteins | sample 2277081 | NCBI WGS metagenome assembly SDBV01 (sample SAMN10402039, study PRJNA504765) | marine sediment metagenome | isolation source: marine sediment core GS10_PC15, 223 cmbsf | place: Arctic Ocean: Southern Knipovich Ridge | collected 2010
GCTCCGGCTTGGAAATCGGGGCTACCGCGGCCTGCAATCCCGGCGGTCTTAAAAGATTTATCTCAAACACGTTTCACCGCCCACACAGCGTGGGCCAACTCGGCGAAAGCAGACTGGTTAAAGCGATTATCCGCTTCCGGCGCCTCCGGCCAGTTCCAGCGCCAGAAGGGGTTAAGTAGCGAGACACTGCTCTGCTCCCGCTCCAGGATTCGCTCCAGAAAATCCTCTGTACCGGACCCCTGGTAAACGAATACATTCTCGACTTCCGGGAACAGGGCGTCCTGCCCTTCAGCCAACTGCTCAACGAAGGTGGCGATGGGGTTACGCAAACTGCTCTGTCCGGTGGTGGCAATGTGATGTACCTGGCCGCCATTGCGATCCACCATATGCAAGGCCTGAAACTGGCCTTCCAGGATCTCAAGGAATTGATCCCTACCATCTTCCGACACCCGCCAGAACATCCGCCGGCCCTGCTCCAGCCCCGGGACCACCTTCCGGGCGTAATTCATGGCCGAGAAAACCCCTATTGAAAGCAGCTGCTCCTGGGTGCCCACAGTGGGCAGGCCGGTACTTATCGCCCGGCGCAGTACCACCGGAAAATCGATATTGAAATACAACCCCTGGACGGGATCCACCGGGTATTGGAAGCTCTCGTAGAAGGGTGTGCTGCCGAACCGGCACTTCAGTATAAAGTCCAGCTGCTCCCCCACGTCCCAGGACGGATCCACTTCCAGCACCGAGTACTTACAGAATGAGGCGTCGATGGTAATATAGAGCAGCGGCAGCCCTTCAGCCGCGTTCTGAGCGGCAATCTGCTTGATCAGTTCGCGGACATTAGCGATATTATGGAAGCCGTCCACCGTCTGCTCCCAGGGAATTACCTGGCAGGCCAGCAGACGGACCTCTTCACCGCGGCTCTCCCAGCTCAGGTATTTGATCTCGTGTTCTGAAACAGCAATGGCTAACATTGCGGAACCGCTATCCGGCCGGGAAGGTCATTCACCACTGCGCCACGACGGCTCGCCAGCGACAATCTCCCCATGATCTAGAGCTTTGAACTTGAAAAACAGAAACCGGCGTTGCTCATTCAGGGCGGATTCCGGGAACGAAATAGTCAACACCGTGCCGGTACTATCCAGTGTGATGTCATACGGCAGCCCGGATACCGGATTTTTTAGCAGCCCCTCTGTCAGGCGATAGCGAAACCAGGCGTAATCATTAAGAAGCTCGGTATGGCTGCCATAGGTTGTATCGGCCGTGTGTCGATACGCCGGGTCATCGGTCAGCACCCTCAAGCCCTTGATACCATTGATATAAATTGTATCCTCCACCGAGCGCTCTTCATTCCACAACAAGACACTATAAGTGGTATCCAGCATGGTGTCCCGCACCGACCGGGATACGGTAAAAGTAGTGTCCAGTTGGATCAGCAGTATTTCCGGAATGTCCACCGAATAGGGTAACCCGTCCACGTGAACTATCTGCTCCCCGATAAAGGTAGTATCGCCGATCAGGGAATCGTGGGTCTGGCTGATCAGTTTGAAGAGAAACCGGCCGTCGGTGGTATAGTTATCGGTGATGGTCTGGTAGAAGTCCTCGGCGTTCTGGATAATGGTCATCCGGCGGCGGCTTTCATCGCGGGCCCGGTCCTCATCGGCCCAGATCGCCTTGGGAACGTAGATCACCACGCACAGCAGCGCCACTGCCGACACAACTCCCCAGTCGAGAATCACGCTGACGAGATCATGGGGCAGACTGTGCCACCATCGTAAGAAATCACTTTCCTCCCGGCCCTGATTATCCTGCCTCTGTCCGATTTGGTCGCTATTCACCTTTTGAGTCCTTTTCTATAGTGCTGTCCGGTTCAACGATCAGCTGCTTTTCCCATCGTGCGATCAGCTTGGCACCGATTCCATCGACTTTTGCTAAGTCTTGGATGGTCTGAAAGTATCCGTTTTTAGAGCGAAAGTCGATAATTTTTTTTGCCAGCACCGGCCCGATTCCCTTGACAGTTTGAAATTCGGCGCTACCGGCCCGGTTGATATCCACCGGGCGGGCCGGTAAAGTCCACCCGCTGCCGTCGCTGCCGGCCGAAGCCAGATAGCGCTGTGCCCCGGCCTGGAAAGATTCCAGGTACTGCCGCCGCTGTTCACGCTCAGCTTCCCCGGGCAGCTCCCAATAATTACGGACCAGCTTGGTGAGCAATCCAAGGAGAAAAAGCGCCGTCAACAGCTGCAGGATGCGTCTCTCTTCGGTAGTGAATAATCTCACTATCCTTCGAACTTCCTGAACCGCTTCGCCTCGGGAATTTGCGTTTCCCTGCTTTGCAGATCTTCATAGGCTTTTCGCTGCTCGCGCGTAATCTGCCGCGGCGTAGTTACCTGTATGCGTACCAACTGATCTCCGCGACCGCGACCCCGCAGCTCCGGGAAACCCTTGCCCCGCATACGGAGCAGATGCCCGGATTGGATGCCTTCGGGAAATTTTAAATTGGCGGTCCCTTCGAGGGTGGGCACCTTGACGGTGGTCCCCAAGGCCGCCTCCGCAAAGGAAATAGAAACATCCAGCAATACATCACTGCCGTGCCGTGTGAGAATAGGATGGCGCTGCTCATCAAACATCACAATCAGGTCGCCGGGGGGTGCACCACGCCGGCCGTGGTTACCTTCGTCTGAAAGCGTCATATAATTTCCGGCGGCCACACCGGAGGGCACATCAATCTTGATCTCTTTGGCCAGCTTGGTGCGGCCCTCGCCATGGCAAGTGCTGCAGGGCCGTTCAACCACTCGGCCGGTGCCACCACAATTACGGCAGGGTTGCACATTTATTATCTGCCCCAGCAGGCTACGCTGCACCTGCCTGATCTCACCTGTTCCCCGGCACTGTGAACAGGTGATCATTCCACCACCGCCGGCCGCGCCGGAACCGTCACAAGTGTGGCAAGATTCAAACCGTTTGACGCGGATGGTCTTTTCTATCCCGGTGGCGATTTCCTCATAAGTGAGGGGGATCGTCACCCGCAGATCGCTGCCGCGGGTTGTCCGCTGACGGCTACGGCCGCCGAAAAACTCGTCGAATCCGCCAAAACCGCTAAAACTCCCAAAACCGGACATGAAGGTGCGCAGGGCGTCGGACAGGTCGAAATCGAACCCGCCGGGCTGCCCGCCGTTACCTCGGACCTGGCCGTACTGATCGTATTGCGCCCGCTTCTGGGGATCGTTGAGCACTTCATAGGCTTCGGCTGCTTCTTTGAATTTCTGTTCCGCCTGGCTGTTCCCCGGATTCCGGTCGGGATGATACTTCAGGGCCATTTGACGGTATGACTTCTTGATCTCCTCCTGGCTGGATGCTCGGTCAACACCAAGGACCTGGTAGTAATCGGGCATGTGGCTACTCGCTTACTATCACTTTAGAATGCCGGATGACACGACCCCGGTATTTATAGCCCGGTTCGAACTGCTCCACCACCGTACCGTTGGAAAATTCCTTAGATTTACGGGTCATCAGGGCCTCATGCAATTCCGGGTCGAACGTTTGCCCCACGGCGACGATTTCCAGAACCCCCTCGGATTCCAAGGCCTTCATGAACTTCTCCAGAATCAGCACCACCCCCTGCAAGACCGGGTCGTCCTCGGGTATGCCGTTCTGGCGGGCGTGCTCCACGGTGCGCCGGAGATCATCCAGGATGGGCAGCATCCGCTGGACTATATTGCTGCCGCCAAATTCGAAAAGTTGGCTTTTTTCGCGATTAGTGCGCTTGATGTAATTGTCGAATTCGGCTCGCAGGCGCAGGTATTTCTCCCCGAGGTTTTCCTGCCCCGCTAGCTCCTCCCGCTCGGAGGCCGGGCTTTCCTCAGTCGTGACGGCTTCGACCGTTTCGCTGGCGGCTTTACCCGCGTCTCCCGCTTCCTTGCCGCCGGCTGGCGGTGATGCCGTTTTGCGCCCCCCCTTGCGAGTAGCGCCGGCTACCGCTTCGCCGCGGTCCGACCCACGCGGGGCCCGGTTGGATTTACTTGGCATGCAGCAGGTAATCTCCCGTAACTAATAAAATTCGGCCACCGTATCAGCCAGGAAATCCAGAACTGCCAGTGACTGGGCGTAGTCCACCCGCTTGGGGGCCAGGATAGCCAGGGTACCGGTCCGGCTATGTTGGTGAAACTTACGGCTGATGGTAGTAAATGTTTCCAGGGACCGGTCATGGTGCTCCGAGCCAATGGTGACCTGGGCTTTTTCATCGTCACCACCGGCCCAAGCCAGTTCCCGCAGGCGGTCTTCGTCCTCCACCAGGCCCGCCAAAGTAGTGACAATCTCCTGGTCGTCGAATTCAGGGCTGAGCAACACCCGTTGCAGGCCGTAGACGTAGATCTCATTCTGCAGCGGCAGTGTGAACAGCTCCTCGGAATGTTCCAGGATCAAAGAGACGATCCCCAGGTCGTCGGCCAGAGTACCATACAGGCGGGGAACGATGACCCCTTGGATTTCTTCCAGAGATACCCCACACAACCGCTCACGGAGGATTTCCTCCACCGTCACCAGCAGGCGGCTGTCCAATTGCCGGTCTAATTCCACCACCACGGTCTTGGTACCGCTGCTGTTAAACTCCATGACAAAAAGCACCCGGCTCTCACCGATGGGCACCAGCCGGATCCCGGTTAAAAGGGCCTTGGAATTTACCGGAGCCATACAAATTCCCACCCCGTGCGAAAGTTGCGAGATGATATGGGTCACCACCTGCATGTAATGGGCCACATTGCCCGAGATTTCTTCCAATTCCCGTTTGATCCTGGACTGCAGGATTAAGTTCAAGTCCACTACGGTCATCAGCTGATTGACATAGGTCCGGTAGCCCTTGTCCGTGGGCACTTTGCCGGCGGAGGTATATGGATGGGAGAGAAAACCGCCTCGCTCCAGCATGGCCATGGTATTGCGAACGGTGGCCGCGCTCAGCGGTTTATCGAAAGTGCCGGTTATGCGTCGCGAAGCCACCGGCGTGGCGGTACAGATAAAGTCCTCTATCGTCGCTGACAGCACTTTTCTTTCCCGCTCTGTGAGACGCTCGGTCATATCAGTCAAGTTGAAATTAAGGTTCTACACCGGGAACAATCAAGTCGTGGCGGTCGGGAGCACTACCCGCTTTCGAGCAGCCTATGATGGATGAACTTGCTGATGCTACGGGCACTGCCGATGATCCCCAACAGCACGCCGAAAATGATCAGTGCGATGCCTAACTGGGGCGGCCGGATCAAGCGGTACAGAACAAACTGCTCCAGGATATAGTTCATCGCGTCAATCAGCCCCAGGATTGCACCGACGGCTATGGCACTGCCCAACAAGCCCTGCAACATACCCTCAACCAGGAAGGGCAATCGTATGAAAGCGGGGGATGCGCCCAATAGTGACAGCGTCTCAATGGTCTCCCGTTTAGCATAGATCGACATTCGGATGGTATTGGAAACCAGGAAGATGGCTCCCAACAGTGCAGCCAGGCCCAGAACCAGGCCCCCGTAGACCGCAAAACGCAAGTAGCGCTCCATGATGCGCACCAGCTCCCCCCGGTAAGCCACATCCGTCACGTGCGAAATTGCGGCAATATTATCGGCTATCCGATTAATGCGGCGGGCGGTACGGTAGCCGCGGGCCACGAGGACGACGGCCCCGGCCGGCAAGGGATTAGTACCCAACACTTTCACCACATCCTCACCGAATTCCCGCTCGAAAATGGCGGCCGCCCGCTCCTTACTGATGAACTCGGTGCTGGCAATACCCTCGATATCACTCAATTGCTGATAGTACCCGAAAGCATCCTTGTTGGTCAGCAATGGGTCAAAGAACACGTCGATACGGTACTGGCTCTGGAGTCGGCGGGTAGCACGGTCGAAATTACCGAATATTACGTAGGCGCCGCCGAAAAACATGATCGTCAGGGAGACAGTCAGCATAGATCCCAGCGCCGGGAGCCGGGCCCGCCACAGGGAGCGGAAGCCCTCACTCAGCAAGTATAGAACCTTATCGATCAATCCAGCAGCCTTCCTTCACTGATTTCGATCAGCCGGCCCCGTTTCTTGGTCATCAGGGTGTAGTCGTGGGTGGCCAGTACGACGGTACAGCCATGGTCCTCCGCCAGAAACGTCAACAGGTCCAGTGTCTCCAGGGCTGTGGCGGCGTCTAAGTTTCCGGTAGGCTCGTCGGCCAGTATGATGTCGGGATTTTTCACCACGGCCCGGGCAATGGCCACCCGCTGTTGCTCGCCGCCGCTGAGTTCCCGGGGATAATGGTACACCCGTTCCGACAGCCCTACGTCTTCTAAGGCCGAGTAAGTACGCTCGCGGATATCCCGGCGGGGCATTCCCAGAATATGCAGGGGCAAAGCCACATTATCATACGCGCTCCGGTCGGGTAACAGACGAAAGTCCTGGAATACCAATCCTAATGTGCGCCGCAGCCCGGGAATTCGATTGCGCCGGGTGCGCCCGGTAATGTAGCCGTTAATTTCCACTTCCCCTTCCTGGGGCACCAGTTCGGCGTACATCAGCTTAAGCAAGGTGGATTTTCCCGCCCCGGACGGTCCCACCAGGAAAGCCAGCTCCCCGGCTTGAATTTTGAAATTAATATCAAAGACGCCCGGGCCGCGCTGGAAAGTCAGGGACACATTTCGCATCTCAATCATGGGGAGAATTTACAAGCGTCCGGGGACCCCGAAGCTTTAGTTTACCTCCAGGCCATCAAGGTTGTACATGTAAAAGGTGAACGCGGCATAAACCGCCAACAGGACCACACCTGAATATCGTTTGACTCCCCGCTGATATTTAATCAGCGGCAGCAGGACTACAATCAGCCCCAGCATCAGCGGCATTTGTATATAGCGGGCGTTTCGTGGTACATCGATAGGTTGGAGCAGGGGGATGATCCCCATCACGGCCATCAGGTTGAATACATTCGATCCGAGAATGTTGCCCAGCACGATCTCGGACTGCTTATGGAAAGCGGCCACCAGTGAGGTAGCGAACTCGGGCAGGGAGGTTCCCAGCGCCACGATGGTCGCTCCGATCACCAGCTCGGCCACGTGATAATGTCGGGCTATGGCTATGGCGGAAGTGGTGAATACATGGGTACCCAAAACCAGCGCACCTAATCCCAATATAATGGCCGTAATAAACCTGGCCGGTCCGCCGGGGTGCTGGGTAGGGGAAACATCGCCGGTAAGGGTAGGGCTTTTAGCCAATCGATACAAGTACAGGCAGATGCCGATCGTCAAGGCGGCGCCGTCCAGGCGGCCTAATTTTCCATCAAAACCCAGGGCGATGAACATAAACGTTATCCCGATCACCAGCAAAATATCCTGCCGCACTTTCAGATAGGATACAGCCACCGGGAAGATCACCGCGCTGGATGCCAGGATCAGAGCCACATTGGCAATATTTGAGCCGATGATATTCCCCAGGGCGATGTCATTCACCCCGTGCAGGACCGAATACAGGCTCACGGTAAACTCGGGCAAACTGGTGCCGAAAGCCACCACGGTCAGGCCGATCACGATCGGAGCGATGCGAAACCTCAGCGCCATCTGGCAGCCGCCCCAGACCAGGCCCTCGGCGCCCAAGTATATCAGCAGCATGCCGGAAAGCAGCAGGATGACCGGCAGGGTCACCGGTAAAGCCCTACCCGTTCGATATATTCGGCCACTGCGGATGATAGCACACCGGCCGCCAGCCGTTCGCTGCGGATACTTTCACGCACCGCGGTGGAAGTTAAGTCGCTGTTATAGTCCATGAAGGTGGCCAGGGGCCGTAACCACTCGTCAGGCACTGATCCCGACCGCTGGAAACAGATCACCTGCACCAGCTCCACCAGGCGCTCCCACTGCTCCCACTGGGTGAAACGGGCCGCCTGGTCACCGCCGATGAGCAGGTAGTAGTGCGCCGCACCTTCCCGGTCACGCAAATATCTGATGGTCTCGATGGTGGGAACGGCCCGCTTTTGCTCCAGCTCATAAGTCAACACTGCGCTGCCTGGTAATTCCTGCGCCAGCAGCTGTACCATGGCCAAGCGATGGTCAGGGGCTGTCAAAGGCAAGTGCTCGCTGAGCAAAGCGTGGAAAGCTGGGACCAGGTACAGTTTATCCAGCGGAATCTGTCGGCTGGCCAGGGTTGCGATTTCGTAGTGGGCTCGATGCGGGGGATCGAAACTGCCACCGAAAACGCCCACCCGATTCATTCATACAACCGTTTGAAAAGCGCCAGATCAAATTTTTCTTCCCGGGCCTGTTGAATATAACCCCCAGCTTCCCCCCACCTGGAGTGGTCCCGGAAGCGGTCCTTTTCCGTGGCGTGATAGTCCGCCGCTCCCTCCAGGTCTTCATCCAGGATATGGGCGATGATAATTCCCACCCGCGCCTGATCGGCATAGGGGGTATCATAATACTGGGCCAGGACCATCTCGAAATAGAGCCGGGCGCTGGTCAGGCGACCCCATTTCAGGTATTGCCGCCCCGATTCATAGTGTTTGTGGGCCAGCTTCAGCCGCATTTGCGTGATCTGTTCCTCCGCCTCAAGGCGGTATTCACTAGTGGGAAAGTCATCGATGAAGGACTGGAGCTCGTCAATGGCCTCCAGGGTGGCGCTCTGGTCCCGCTGGTAGCCGGGCGACTGGGCTACCAGGCACTGGGCGATGCGGTAGCGGGCCTGGACCTGGTGCTCGGTGCCGGCCCAGCGGCGCAGCAACCGTTCGAATTCCAATTGAGCCTCCACATACTGCTCTTGCTGGTAAATGCATTCGGCATAGTAGTACTGCGCCTCCACGGCCAGATTACCGGCGGGATTGTTCAATACTACCCAATTGAATTTTTCAGCCGCCCGGGACCACTTTTCGCGCTCAAAAAGCGCCTGCCCCTTTTCAAAGTATTGGGCCGGCTCATCCTGTTCCTCATTTCCCCGGCCGGCGCAACTCAGCGCCACCAGGGTGGCACTCAGAAGAAGTGCTGCATATGAAGATCGTGGCATGGAAATGGATTTACGCCCGGCGCGGTTTTACCACGCAACGCTCAAAGTAAACCCGCCGACGCCGCGATTATGGGCCGGATCGAATCTCAGGCTGCCCTGCAATTCCAGGCCTCGTTTGCGGTTCCATTCCGCTGTGGAGAAAATGGCGTCCACAGCGCTAAGAACGTGGTTGAACATCAAGGCCGAAATTGCGTAGCTGGCGGTGCTGCGCAGCTGATTCGAATATTCCCGTTTATCCAGGTATTTATTCCGGAAAGGCGAGCGGGCAATCTTCCCGGATTTCGTATCATCTATTATGGGATTATCAGGATCGGAGTCTTCCCAGCCCGAGAAGAACTGATTGTATTTCCCTATGTTCTCGTAGTATTCGTCGTTTTTTCGGACGTATAGAAAATCACTGGTATCAGCGGAAAGGATCAGTTGGCGAAACCGAGCGCCGTCGTCTTTGGTATCGCCCATGATCTCCGGCCAACCGTCGCCGTCCATGTCGACGTAGAAGTCCAAGCTATGGGTGCCATCAGTACCGATGGTGACTTTTTCCCAGCCGGCACCGCCAAACAGCGAGGCTCGCAGCACCCAATCGCGAAAGTCCCAATTCTGATCGGCAAACTGCTTGTAGGCCTCCACTTCATCCAACCCGCGTTGATTATAGTTGCGCCACAGCAGTATCGCAGTCACTTCCGCCGCCAGGAAGCCGGCCGTCTTAATCGGACGGTGGGCGTACAGCTGCCCGGCGCCAGGAACCGCCAGGGACATGATCATGGCTTTCCCGGGAAACTTGGCGCGGAGCGAGCTCAGCGAACTGTCGATCACGCTGTCCGATTCCTGGATCGGGTCCTGGAATTCACCGGCGCCTATGCCGATTTCACCACCCATAAGTATACCTGTATCAGCTACTCCACCCGATAGTAAGGTCGCTACCTGGGCCATGCCGGTTGTAAGCATGTCTTCCAGATCACCCTGAAAATCCAAATCCGCAACAGCTAATACCTTTCCCGTCTCTACATCAACGATACGGGTGGAAATTGTATAGATATTACCAAGTTTGCTTATGCTACCACCAACAATCTGTTGCGCACCTAAGAGACGACCAACTTCCACCAGGCACTCATTTGATGTACAGCCACTAATCTGGAAATCCTGTTCGGCGAGGATACTTTCCATCATTCCCCGATCAATTATATCGAAAGACTCAAGGCGGAAAATCTCGTTCCTCAGTCGGTTGGAAAGAGTAAGCGCCTCATTCGAAGCGATCCCGATACCTTCAAAGTCCAGAACAGCAATGGGAACCTGCTGACCTGAAACAAGCGTTATTGGCAGGAGCCACATTATAAAGATGCTAAATGATATGTTCCTTATAATGGTGTTAACAAAATTCAGGTACAGACGAATCCGCATAGACTATATCGCTCCTTTATTGAAAATCGAACAGTAGCGAAAAATAATGCCGGTAGTTTCCCCGATCGCCTTCCAGCATGGTGTGAATTTCATATGACAGGGCAAAAGGGAAAACATAAAAACTATACCCCGCCAGACGCAATTCCAGGCCCGCCGACCAGCGATAACGGTTTCCCAACCAGGAACCGCTGAAGGCATCCCCCAGTTGCACGATCCCCCCGATGCTGGTGTTCTGCACGATGAGCTGCGCAAGGGGAATATGCCGCTCCAGCAGCACCGGCACCCGTAATGACAACGTCTGGATCATCAGGTTGGGTCCCTGGGAGGTGCTGTCATAATAAGTGCTCCCCCGCAGGCCCGGTAGTCCACCACCGAAAAAGTAGAAAAAGTCATCCACTTCCTGATTGGAGAGCCAGCCCAGGTCGACCTGGTATGTTGCCCCGATCTTATTCCGCCGATACAGGGCGAAGTTCCGGCGGAAATTTAGTAACAATTTAAGTGTATTGTTAGCCACGAACTCAGGCGCCAGGGTGCCATAATCCTCATTGATACCGAATCCGCCCACCAGATCATTTTTCTCAGCCCGCAGTTCGAGCCCCAGCTCGAATCCTTTGGAAGGAAACATATTGCCGCCGTACTCCGGGGGACGGGCGCTATAGCGCCAGCGGGCGGTCAGGGTGGACCCCACAAAGTAATCGAAAGAGATGGACCCTTGCAGTGTCGCCAACTTTTGAACGACGGTTTCCCGGTAGCGGCTGTGGGAAGCCTCCAGCCAGAATCGATGTAGTCCCAGCGGTAGCCGCCCCCCAACAACGCCCTCCAGCAGATTGAAGCGCAGGTCATTGGTTCCCTGGTAGGCGTAGTAGTCAAATCCCTGGCTCACATGGCGTTGCACGGCATAGATCTCGGTATACAGCGTCGGTTTAAACCGGCTGAACTCGAACATCAGGAAATAGTCGGTATCGCCCAGCCGGTTGATGCTGGCGCCGCCGAACAGGAACAGCCGGTTGATCACCTCATTGGCATACAGGTAAAATCCAGGTTTGACTGTGCCGTAGTCGATCATCAGCCGGGGTAGAATGAACGGCCGGGACATGGTCTCCACGTAATCATTGGCGGCCAGGGAGGTATCGGTGGTTTCTAAGGGTAAGGCGGGCCACTGCCGCCAATAGTCCGGAGCATACCCAACCGCCTCCTCATCAAGCAGCCGCGGCTCGGGCAGGTAGGCGATCTTGTAGCCGCCGTCTGCATATAAGCTGTAGAGCACCTCGCCGTCGGCGTTCATGGCCGGCATAAAGGCCCCGCCGGTGGTATTGGTGATATATCCCTGCCGGCCGTCGGCGTCCAGTAGGTACAGATTGAAAATGCCGCTGGCATCCGACCCCAGCACCAGGCCGCCGGGGCCCTGATCGGGTTCCCGGGTATCCGCGGCCAAAACCGGTGAACCGGGCAGGTACGGCCGGGCCTCTCCATCAGATAAGGCTACCGCCAGCAAGTCCCGGCCATGGGTGGTGTTGGCGTCACAGAGCAGCAGGCTGTCCGACTGGTCCCAGCTGAGCGAGTACAGATAAATTCCATCGCTAAAGTTGGTCAGGGCACTATCGGCGCCGGTTTCCAGATCCAGAAGCCGGATATTGGAGGTGCCGTCGTAAACCGTGAGGTAGGCCAGCATGCCCCCGTCCCCCACCAGGATCGGCGAAGTGGCCCGCTTGCCATGGGTCAGCCGCTCCTCACTTTCGTCCTGCAGGTCATATACATACAGGTCCAACCAGCGGGCGCCGGTTCTGTCCGGATCCCCCCGCGCGGCATAATATATTTGCTCACCGTCAAGCGACCAGCAGGGGGCCGACCGGACACTCTCGGCCAATTTCTCCGACTTCCCGGTCGCGAAATCGTAGAGGTAAAGGTTGGTCTGGCCAAAATAATCAAACTCCCGGTTGGACAGATAGGCGAAACTGCGCCATCCGGGGCGCCACACCGGGTGCATGTTGGCGGTGCCCTCCCCCACCAGCACCTCACCGGTCACTGGGTTATTTTTCACCGCTTGCGTCCGCTGGAAATAGCTCTCTTCCAGCGCCGCGCTCCATTCCCGGTATAGCTGCTTACCGGAAGTGCCGGTGACGCGCCGCAAGGCCCGGTTCATGGACACGGCCCAGGGCGTGGACATCTCCCGGGCGATCTTCTCCAGCACGGGCGGCCCGAAGCGCTGGGCTAAGTAGGTCACGAAAGCAAAGCCCTGGTTATAGGCACTCTCGTTACCGATCCCCCGTTTGCCGAAGGAACTCATCCCCGCCAGGCTGAGCAGGTTATCGCCCAGCACCCGGTCCCGCAGCAGCATGTCGCGGTGCGAGTCCCAGTAGTCGTAGCTGGCGCCGGGGTACATGAACTCGGCTACCCCTTCGGCGAACCAGGGTGGGATATTCACCCCCGGATAGGCGTACGACACCAGGACGTTGGGGTAGCCGTAGAGCACGTCCTCCCGTTTCTCGTCCTCATAGTCGATCCACTGGAGGTATAGTCCCGGCACCCGGTGAGAGAATTTCATCGAGGCGGCCAACTGGATGATATGGACGAATTCGTGGGTGATCACGCCTTGTATCCAGCGGTGGCTGCCGCGCAGGTCGTAGTCCAGCGGCCGGGCCCAGATCTCGATCTTATTTTCGAAAAAGTATGCCAACCCGTTGGAATCGTCGTCCACGTCCTTGATGATCAGGTGGGTCTTGGCGGGCGGCTCGTAATTATACAGCCTGGTAATGGGGCCGTAGACTTTCTCGGCCACCGTGGCAGCTTCCCGGGCGGAACGCTCGGTGCCCTGGTGAAAATGGATCAGAAAATGTTCCGTCTCGAAAGTCTGCCACTCCAGTTCGGGGTGGTTATACCACTGCTGGCCGGAAACACCTGTCGCCAGCACCGCGGTTACAACCAGTACCAGCGCAGAGCGCCGGAAAACCGGGCTCACTTCACCACCGCTATCTTGACCAGGGCCGATTCGGTTTGGGCCCCCACCACCTCTACAACGGCATAATATAGTCCCGAGGGATTATCCCCCACCTGCCAGACCCACTCGTTATAGTCGTTGGTGGCCAGGTTGGTCAGGGTTATATCCTCCACTGGCAGCCCATCGATGGTAAATATCCGGATGCTCGCCCGGGTGGCGCTGCCGGTGTAGAACCGCAGGGTGGTCTTCCCACTAGTGACGGGATTGGGGTAGTTGTACACCCGGGCCTTGTCCAGGACCGCCGGTTGGGGCACCTTGACCTGGCCGTCGCTTAATGACACCCGGCTGCGGGAGTGCCGCCCCTGGGGCGTGACCCACTGGGGATTGGGTTCCTCCGGCTCAAACCAATGAATGCGGTCGCCGTTGGCCAGTCCCACCCTGCCATCGGAAGTATGCATCAGGAATAACTCCTCGGCGTCAGCCTGTAGCCCCAGGCGCAGCTGCTCGCGGCCCTCGGGGCTGTAGATGACAATGTCGCCGCTCTCGTCCACCAGCAGCTCGGGTCGGATGTCGCCGGTAAGATTGGCAATGAGGGTCACTCCTCTTAAGTCTCCCTCCACCGGGAATCCATCCAGAACAATGCCGTTATCATTCCTTACCGTTAATGTGGAAGGGGCCTGCTCATAGACAACAACATTCTCATCGTTCCCATCCCCATCGATGTCTCCCGCGGATACCTGTCGATATGTATCAATGTCTATAACGGACAAGGGCGATGCCAGGTAGCGGATGCGGGCCGTATCGGGCGGCGGCGGCACAGGGTTGTCCTCCACCCAAATGGTCAGTTTACCTGCATCAAAATGGGGATGAACCAATGGTGTAACCCAGATGGTGGCTACCCGGACCGTATCTGCCCTGGAGAACTCCAGAGTCCCGTCGGGTAGAAACCGTTGGGCCAAATATCCGGGATTCATCAATGTCAGCCCCCAGAACCCCTCACCTGGGCTCGACACCGCATCATGCTCACTGATTATGACGGGGTATATACTATCAATCAGAATTGCGACCCGCCGATCCCCAAGCCACAGCGAATCCCCCAGCTCATATACCCAGGTATCGCCATTGAATCCCAGCAACCGGCTATCCTCAGGGAGACGGGTGATCTCCACCACGCCACCACCGGCATCTTCCTCCACAATAAAACTCATGGTATCACCGGCCGGTCCGATCCCGCTGATAGCAATACCGCTCCCGGCACCCGAGTTCAAGCGGCTGGAAGGGTGCGTTTCACTATCCAAACTCAACCAACCCTCCTGATTGTCCGCCAGCCGGTCGTGATTAGCCGTGAAATAGCGCTCGTTGCCCGCATACCACAGGTCCCAGCGCCAGCCCTGCTCGGGATGGGCGAACAGGGCCGTGGTGGGAAAGCCCAGGTCCACCGCGCCGTCGGCTTCCAGCAGGGCCACCGCCCGGGCTGCGGGCCGGTTATTGATGCCCGCCATGCTAGCTGTATACCGGGTCTGGTCAATGTGCCAGATCAGCAGGCCGCTGCCGGGCAGGCCGATGTCGTAGTTAGGTACGCTGATAATCACACCCGAGGCGGCAGTATCAACACCCACAGAGTCCACCAAATAATCGAAGTAGGGTGGCAGGATTGTGTCACCGGGAGCCACCTCGTAGCGGTTGCGATACAGCAGGCTTTCCAGGTCCACCCCCTCCTCGGCCCCGATCCAGTTGACCCGGTTTTCCACCAGCAGGTATTCGTAGCGGTTGAGGGTGATGCGCCCGATCCGGCCCGCTTCCAGATGGCGGGCGAATAAAGCTTCTGGGCCGGACAACTCCACTGGCCGCTCCCACTTCTGTTGCAGGCGGGTCCAGGCTGTGGGAGGCGCGGGCACAACGCCCCGGCCGTTGTTGGAGCCCAGATCCATCAGGCCGAACACCCCTACCCCGGGTGCTCCCTCAACGATATCGAACAGGGGAGGGAAGCCCAGGGCGTACCCAATCAGCAGGGCCAGCGTGCCGGTCAGGCCGGTCTGCAGATTACAATAGTCCTCGGCGCCCCAGAAAATGTCGTCGGCGATATCGTAATAGATGTGGTTCTGGCTCTCGGGGGCCAGAATGATCGGCACGCGGTAGTTGGAGCCGTCCGGCAGGGGAATACCGGCGCTATTAAAGGCAGCCTCGATCATGGCCGAGTCGATGTAGGCGCTGGGAATATCCAGGGGCGTGGGGTCCAGTGTCTCGTAGGCAAAGTCCTGTCCCAGGCCGGCGTGGAAAATCACCACCAGCTGATAGGCCCCCAGGTCGACGCCATCATAAAAGGCTGCCCTTAGGGCCGTATCCGCCAGGCTGACCAGCAGGCTGTCGGAGTCCTGGTCTGCCACCGGGCGGTATGAAGCCATGGGTCCCACCTGGATCGGCGGTTGGCCCTGGGATGGATGCACCAGGCTGCTATCACGGTCCAGGTCCAGCAGGCCCCCGGACACCTGCCGGAAGTAGTTGCCTACGGCCAGCAGCTGATCACTGAAGTAGTTTGCGTCGTGTGGGGGGCGATCCACCGGGAAACCGTCACAATTCAGCGGTTCCTCATCCACCAGGAATTGCCCTTTGCCGGTGGTGGAGACATTATCGTCCGCCTCGAAGGCCACACGCAGAGCCAAGACCCTGACCGTATCGGTGGCAACGGACGCCGGACCGGCGACGCCGGGGGCGGAACTCTGGCGGATCTGCAGGTGCGGCCCGGTTTGGCCGGCCAGCCCTGGGACCAGGCTGGCCATCACCAATATCCAGCCAGAAAAAATCCCGCGCCGGTAATAACGCGGGATTCTATCGCGCTTCATCAATGGGCGCTAGAATTTCATGTTGAGGGAGAACCGCATGGTGTTGGTCAGCGGATGGCCTTGCTCCCCGTAAATGTAACCGAAGTCGAAACCATACGGGCCGTAATGGATGCCGGCGCCGAAGGTAGGATTGAACAGTTTGCCCAGCTTGTCATAGATGTATCCCGCCCGGATGGCGAAGTAGTTGGAATACCAATATTCTATTCCTACGTTGTGGGTGAGGGTGTTCAACTCGTCCATGAAAGTGAAATCATCGCGGTTGCCCAATTCGATGTTTTTGCCTACCGTATCGATGGTTCCCTTCCCGTCGACGTCCACATCGCCGCCATATTTCCAGTCATCATACCAGGATGTAATCAGGGCCAGATACCAGGAATCGGTATGGGCAGCTTCCAGTTCACCTCGTCTATTGAACTCGCCGGCTCCCTGTGTATCGGGGTTACCGTCCTCATCGAAGCCGCCAATAATAAGATCGCCGTCCAGATCGACCCCCGGGTGACTGGCCACCAGCATTTTATTAATGTCATAGATAATCGAGAGCCGGTTGTACTCCCCCTGGATCAGGTTCCACTTGAACCCTATTTTCAGATTGGTGGGTTGGGGATCGGCCTGGTCCACGTCGATGAAGGCAATTTTGGGACCGATATTGGTCACGGCCACACCGAAATCGAAGCGCCTGAAGGGAAACTGTCGGCGGTAATACGAGAAATCGAAGGCCATATCCGTGGAAACACCCGAGCCGCCTTCGGACCCGGTGGTGACTTCAGATAAGTTCTGATGGATAAGCTTGACGTTCACTCCGATCGCCGATAAAGGAGACATCTGGGTGCCGAACCCGACGGTCATGGCCGCCATGTAGCTGCTGAAGGTACCCAGGTCCTCCCCCATCTCACCGGTCCGCTGCTGTTCGCCCAGGTCGAGATAGATCAGGTGAGCCCCTAAGGTACCGACCCCCGGCAGGTTATAGCCCAAGCCGAAAAAATTATATTTGATGTCGCTGGCCAGTCCGGGCAGCCAGGGCGAATACTGGTAGACCATTTCATTGCGGGGAAGAAAAGCCAGTGTGGCGGGGTTCCAGTAGCTGGAATAAGCATCGGGTTCGGCAGCCACGTGCGCCTCACCGGTGCCTCCGGCGGCGGCGCCGGGGGCGATCAACAGGAATATAGCCGAGGCCGAACTTTGCCCGACCAAGGTTCCGGATAACAGTAGGCCGCAGACGGCCACCAGGGATAATCGCTTCATCAAAACAGGTCCCTTTCACAATCCCCGCCTAGCAGGCCGTGCGCACCCCGGGCGTGGGATTTCAGTCGTTGATTTTCAAACATTCGGTTCACAAGCAAACAATGCCGTGAACCATTAATACCTGTTAGCGAAACGATCTCCGGTTTTGTACTCCTTTTCATCCGCTCAATATACGAGCGGAGTTTTTGCCTTGTCAAGTTAACTGCTGCACCGTTTCCCAGGTGTGAGCCCGGTCAACCAGCATGATGGGAATATTCTCCTTAACCGCATATGCCAGCCGGCAGGCGTGACAGACCAGCTGCTCCGGTGACAGGCGGTACTCGAGTTCCCCCTTACATTGGGGACAGACCAATATGTCAAGCAACTCCTGGGATAGACCCATCTGGGCTCCTTATCGGCTCTTTTACGCGCTTCTTTAAATGGAGTTTCATGGGGAGCCACACCTTTCCGCTCGCACTCTACTCCCGTAATTGCTCGATCTCGGCCTGGAAGGCCCCCAGGTCCTCGAAGGCGCGATATACCGAGGCGAAGCGGATATAGGCCACTTCATCCAGCTCCTTGAGCACTTCCATCACTAGCTCTCCGATGACCGCCGTGTTGATTTCCGCCTTGCCCAGATCAACGACCTGCTGGTGCACCCGGCTCACGGCGTCCATGATCTGATCCGCCGTCACCGGCCTTTTATTGGCTGCGATCCGGATACTGCGGTCGATGCGCTGGCGATCGTACTCCTCCCGCTGGCCGCTCTTCTTGATCACCAGCAGAGGATGTTTCATAACGTACTCGTAGGTGGTGAAACGGCTTTGGCAGGCCAGGCACTCCCGGCGGCGACGGATCGACCCATCCCGGTTTACCGTCCGGCTGTCAACCACCTTGCTATCGGTGTTCTGGCAAAAGGGGCAGATCATAAGCTCTCGTAAAGAGGGAATTGCCGGCAGAGCTCCGTCACCTCGGCCCGCACCTGGGAAGCGGTGGACTCGCCCTCCGGGTCCCGCAGCACCCGGTCAATGAGGTCGGCTATCAAGTCCATTTCAGAGGGTCCCATACCACGGGTGGTGACCGCCGGTGTGCCGATCCGGATGCCGCTGGTGATGAAGGGACTGCGCTGGTCGAAGGGGACCATATTTTTATTCACCGTCAAGCCGGCGGCCTCCAGGGCCCGCTCGGCCAGCTTGCCGGAGATTTCCCGGTCGCTGAGGTCAATTAGAAGCAGGTGCGTGTCAGTGCCGCCGGAGACCAGGTTATAGCCCCGCTCGAGAAACCGCCCAGCCAGGCGGGCCGCATTGCCAACCACCTGGCCGCAATATTTCTTGAAAGCCGGCTTCAGCGCCTCCCCGAAAGCGGCCGCCTTGGCGGCGATGATGTGCATCAGTGGCCCGCCCTGGACCCCCGGCATGATGGTCCCGTCAAGCAGCTCACTGACCTGTTTCACCCGGCCGCTCTTGGGCGCCACCAGCCCCCAGGGATTCTCCCAATCCTGCTCCATCAGGATCAGCCCCCCGCGAGGTCCTCGCAGGGTCTTATGGGTAGTGGAGGTGACAAAATCGCAATAGGGCCAGGGCGAGGGGTGATGCCCGGTGGCCACCAGACCGGCGGGATGGGCTATGTCGGCCATCAGCAGGGCCTCCACTTCCTCGGCCACGGTCTTGAAATCGGCGAATTCGATTTGCCGGGGGTAGGCACTGCCGCCACAGATGATCAGCTTGGGCTTATGCTCCCGGGCCAGTCGCCGCACCTGGTCAAAATCCACCCGGCCGGTCTCCGCGGAAACGCCGTAAGAGACTACATTATATAATTTTCCGGAAAAATTGACCGGGCTGCCGTGGGTCAGGTGCCCCCCGTGCGCCAAATCCAGGCCCAGCAGGGTGTCGCCCGGCTTGAGCACGGTAAAGTACACTCCCATATTGGCCTGACTGCCCGAATGGGGCTGCACATTGGCATATTCGCACTGGAACAGCTTTTTAGCCCGGGCCCGGGCCAACTCTTCAGCCTGGTCCACAAATTCGCAACCGCCGTAGTATCGGCGTCCCGGGTAACCCTCGGCATACTTGTTGGTCAGCACCGACCCGGCCACTGCCAGCACAGCCGGGCTGGTGAAATTCTCCGAAGCTATCAATTCCAACGTTTGTCTTTGCCGGTCCAACTCGCCCTGCAAAGCCTCGTACAATTCCCGGTCAATTTCTGCCAGCTTGGAGATGTTCACAGTTCCAACTGCTCTACCCGCCGCTCGTGCCGGCCACCGTTAAAGGGAGTATTAAGAAAAATATTCAGGATCTTCTCCGCAGCCCCGGTGTCGATCAGCCGGGCTCCCAGGCAGAGCACATTGGCGTTATTATGGCTCCGGCTGTAGGTGGCCTGTTCTTCCGAATAGCATACCACCGCCCGCACGCCCTGGTGGCGATTAGCTGCGATGGCCATACCGATACCGGTGCCGCAGACCAGCACTCCGCGTCCGGCTCGGCCCTCCGCTACTTCCCGGGCCACGGCGTGAGCGTACTGCGGGTAATCGGCGGCAGCGGGGGAATCAGTTCCCAGATCGGAAATTCGCAAGTTGAATCCTTGAAGGATGTCTTTCAGATATTCCTTCAGGTGGTAGCCGGCGTGGTCCGCCCCCAGGACCACTGAATCCGTCAGGGCCGCTTGACGGTCCGCGTGATCCAACTGTGACATTTACCCTGGGGCTTGAAAACTCGAATATCCGCCGGTTGCAGGAACCAATCCCCCTTGGTCGGAATCAAATTTTTCTCCAGAAAATCGGCCCGGGTACGGCCGCGTCCAAAGCCCTTGGCGACCGCCGTATTATAATCCTCATAGGCCATCAGATACACCAGCTTGTCCTGGAAGTTGGAAACGCCGCTCTCCCGGTCGCCGGAGCACTCCTCGGCGGCGGTATAAAAGACATTGGCCCGGGTATAATAAGCAGCGCCGCTCTGGTTACTGGTACGCACACCGTTCTCGGCCCACTCCAGGGCAGCCGTGAAGTCGCCCTTGTGCAGATAAGCCTGGGAGAGATCCTGGGCCGCTTGGGCATCGGTGCGATTAAGCTCGAACAGTCCCAGCAAAGCCGCAATGGCCCTATCCACATCACCTTCATCCAAAGCGGCATTAGCCAGGACTTGGTGGGCTGCTCTGGAAGAGGGGTGGAGCTCGATCACCTGCTCGAGTTCCCGGTACGCCAATGCATAGTCCATATTTTCTATCAGTTTACGGGCGTAATCGATACCCCATTGTGCGTTATCCGGATTGGCCTTCCAGCGATCCCGCATGAACTGCAGGGGATCCTTGCCCGCCGCTGTGAAGGTCTGGATCAGCTCGCTCTGGACCCGGGCATTATCCGGCTCCACCGCCAGCCAGCGGTTTAAAACGTCGATCAGGTCGTCATATCGTTCCTCGGCCTTCAGCAGGTCGGCCAGGGAACTCAGGGCTTCGGTGTCCTCAGGGCTCACGTCCACCAGGCGGTAATAGTAATTTATCTCGCGCTCCGTATCGCCCCGCTTGTGCATGAGATACGCGATATTCGCCAACAGGTTCTTGTCCTCGGGAAGATATCGCAACCCCTGCTGGAACGCCCAGACCGCGCTGTCTAGGTTGCCCTGCTCGTTATAGGCCCGGCCGAAATAGAGGTATACTTCAGTGGCGTACTCTTCGCCGCAACCGTAGTCCACCAGCCGTTTATAATTGCGGATAGAAGCCTCGTACTCCCGGTTTTTATAGTACTCCCAGCCGTTGGACAGGGCGATCAGGCAGTCCCGCTCCCGCTTTTTCTGCTCCGCCGCTGACAGGGCTTTTTCCTCCGGCTCTGACGGTGGCGGTGGTACGCATACTTGAGTTGATACCACCAGGGATGCAACCATCAAGGCCGCCAGAAACTTCTCGATAACATTTGGTTTTATTTTCACTTTTAACTAATCCCACTTTTTCTTAGATCTAAGAAACCATAATTCACCCGTAGTCACACCCAGTGACAGGCTCAGGAATCTCTCCTCACCGATTCCGGCGGGGGCCGCCCGCCGGCCCACTTGCAAGGCCAGATCCACGCGATTGCCCGGCGGCAGGGATCGATATCCCAGGCCGCCAGTCACTCCAATCTCGCCCAGAGTCTCATTATTCGAACGTGAAATGTAATATGCCCGGTAGAAGAATCCCACCCGATAATATAAGCGGGTCGGCTTATATCTCTCCCTACGGACCGGTACTCTCGACCAGCCCAGGCGTAGATCGTAGATTTTCTTGATGTGTCGCCCGAATACCAGGTCGTTGGCATCATCAGGCTTGGTCAGCGAAGACCAGCCCAACTCGGCCGCCAGCAGGTGGTTGGGTGCCGGGCTCCAGCCATAACCCAGACGGGCCTCCAGCGGCAAACCGGCCCCCCGGCGCCGTTTCTGACTCGCGGTACTCAACAGGTTGGTGCTGATATGATCGACAATCGTCAGGCCGAGGGGCAAACGCAGCTGCAGCCCGGCCAGCCCTGAAGAACCTCCGACCCGGTCCGCCAGCAGACTGATCGCCAGTACTTTCCCGGCGAATTCCAGCCGCTGCTCGGCAACCAGCTGCTCAAACAGGTCGTCACGACGACTGGTAAAAATCAAGGTGTCGGCCTGGGTCAGGGTACCGAAAACAACATCCAGGGCCACCCCCAGCGACAGCCGCGAACTCATCCTCCGAGAGTATCCCACTGTCAAAGCGGACTGGCCGCCGCTTATTCCCCGGTGTTGGTCGTAGGCCAGTTCGCTACCACCAATATTTGTTGTATCGGCGGTTTCCAGGAACGAGATATCCACCCGGGTCAGCGGGCGCAGGACGACACCAAAGGCCGCTCGATTGGTGAGATGGGCCAGAAACTGGAGCTGCTGGAAGGCATCCCGGCGGTAGCTCGCTCCCCCATCGACCTCGATCCCGTCATGTGTCAGCCCAACCTGCAGCCGGGTCTGCCGCACCCGGTGCCATGAGGCCGGCTGGGAAAAGTGAGAACTCTTAAAGTCCATCGGTATAACGGTGATGCCCCCCATTCCCTGTCCCACCACGTCGGCTTCCGGCTGAACCTGCCCGAAACCGTAGCGCTCTAAGAATGACTGCGCCCGCAGGCCGCCGGCCAGAAAGATCACCACCACGATGAAAATTGTTCGCCGGGGAGCGCTCATTCGCCGGCTCCGAACGGAACAGCATAAATAATTTCCAGGTGGGGATCGAAAAGGGTCAACCGGTCGAAATCATGGGTGCTGCCCGTAACCATTAGGTCTAAACCGTAGTTGTCACGCACGCCCTTCTGATAGTCCACCAGCAATGACGTGAGGTTATAGACCAGAGTATCGCTGTTGGCCTGATAGGTAAAGTTTGCATAGTCGATCATTGCCGAGTCACCCTGGGCAAAGGGCAGGCTTCGTAACCCGACATGCAGCACCATTGTGCCGGCCTGCATCATGGTTGCGCTCTCGTCGACGTTAAACACCAGGCGGCCACCGGCGACGGGCCGAGATTCCAGGGAGTCAAATGGTATGCTGAAATCGATATGCACCCGGTGGCCGTCGCTGCGGTTCAGCAATAGTCTATCCGGGGCCGGTATATCGTTGACCAGGGTTGGATAAACGCTAATATCCTGGACCGCTAAATAGTAACTGCTTTTGGTAGTGTCGGCACCGGTTTGGGTTGTGTCCCGATAGTTTATAACCAGGTAAGGCCGCCGGGTGGATTCGGAGGAATAAAAGTTCACCAGGTCGCTCCCCGCGGGGGCCCGCAGCAGGAAACCGTCGTTGGGCACGGTCCCTTCCCTCCAGTCCAGCAACGTCTCCAGATCAACCTCGAAAGCCAGATAATCCGTTTCTATCTCATCCATGCTCTGGCTACTGACGAATACCTTCACCGAGTCGGTAATCAGGCTGGAGCTGGATACCGAGTCCGTCACCGGAAAGTCATCGAGCGTCATAACCGTGTCGTTCTCAAACCAGGTGGTATCCCCGGCGGAGATGATCTTTTCCAGGGTGAAAACCCCTGTGGGTGGCTCCGGCGATCCCTCAAAAGTGCGGCGGAAGATCAGCAACCGGGCCGAGTCGAGGTTGGCCAGTTTAACGGAATCCACATTACCGAACCGGAGCAATGAACCAACCTCCCTTGTTTGCTCAAGCTGGATGATCTGGCCGGCGTAAAGGGTGTAGCTGCCGCCTATATTGCGGGTACGCAGGTAGGTCGTATCAACCATACTTGAGATAGTATCCGCCTCAAGAACCCAACTCCCAGCGGGTAAGGTGGAGAGAATCGGGTTTTCATCACAGGTCCAAAACAGTAGCCCGGCGCAGGCTACCGCTATACCGGCGAACCGGGCCCTCGAAGTGGATAGGGAAAGGCTTGAAGTCATAAGGCGGGATTGAGGTGGTGGTTAGATATTTCGCAGAATCTGCTCAAACTGATCGGCCCCCTGGGTCCACCCTTCCATGGTATCTTCCGGCATTTCCAGCTGCCTGATTCCCTTGTGTGCCTTCAAGAGTTTAGCGATTCCCGGTTCATTTTTCAGATCGGCCGCCAGGGTACCCCCGGGGGAATTAACGGTCAGCACCAGATCGGAGAAGTTGAGGGCCAGCTCCAGGTTGTTTAACTCCTCGGCCGGCTCCGGCAGCCGCTTGTCAGATGCATCGAACAGGTTCACCGCCTCGTACGATTCCCGGTTGAAAAGAATGTTCTGATTAGCCGAATGCACCAGGTATACCAGCTTGATGTCCTGATAAAACTCCTGGTCGGCGTATTGCAAAGCGTACAGGGCCGGCACAAAACTCATCTGCCAGTCGTTGCACAGGATGATGTCCGGTTTCCAGTACAGGTGCTTCAGGTTTTCCAGCGCCACCCGGGCGAAATAGGCGTAGCGTTCGGGGTTATCCTTGAGCATCCGGCCGTTGCGCGCCTTGTAAAGCAGATTTGTTACCGGCTTGAAGAATTGGTCGTCTTCGGTGAAATAGACCTGCACCTTGGTATTGGGGATGAAGGCCGACTTTACGCCCCCGATCCGCTCCTCACCGTCGAAAGTGATCGGCATTTCTCGCAGGCGGATCACCTCGCGCAGAATAAATTTCCGCTCGCTGATATAGCCGTATTTAGGTTGTATCAGCCGGATGTCGAAATCCCGCTCCTGAAAAATACAACAGATCTCCTTCGAGAAACGGGCGTTGCTGTAGGTATCAGAAAAGGGAGCGATTTCCGATGATAGATAGTAGACTTTAAGAGCCATGCTGCACCATGTGTCAAGAATAACAGTTAGGGAAAACAGTCAGCGCAGATACCGGCGGGCTTTTTCCCGCAGGTCCGAATCTGGGAATTCATCCAGCAGCCGCTGGAACTCCTTGCGGGCCTGTTCCTGGTTCCCGGCATTGTAATAACTCAGAGCGATTTTATATTGAGCGTCGTCTTTTTTATCGCTATCGGCATATAGATACACTTTCTCGAACTCCGCAATCGCCCGCCGGTAGTTCTTAAGATCGTAAAAGCATTCCGCCAACCAGTACTGGGAGTTATCCGCCAGTTCATGGTCGGAACCGTTGCGGATCAGGCCGGCGAACTGGTTGCCGGCTTCCCGGAACTGCCCGTTTTGATAGGCGGTCAAAGCCGACACATAACGCCGACGGAATTCCTCGTCGCCCAGCTGGGAGGCCGCGGCGCTGCCGGACGGCTCCCGGGCTGCCATGATATCGTTGAAGCTACCGGTCAGGGAAACGATCTTGTTCTCCAGCAGTACCAGCTGTGACAGAATCTCGAAGTTGGTACTGTCCACATAGATCGCCTTATCCTCCAGCAGACTGATCTTATTAAGTATCAGGCTCAGCTGGTTAATCATCGCCAGCTCCGAGCTGTCCAGGGCGGCCTTGGCCGCTACGGCCGATTTGAGGGTGGCCTGCAACTCAGGCAGAACACTATTGACCACCTGCAGGCGCTGCTCCAATGATCGCACCCGGTTCTTGAGGCTATCGTTCAGCGCCTGGATCGACGCCACCCGGGCTTTCAAGGTCCGCACATCCTGGCTAAGGGTGTTAATCGTTGGTTTCTTGCGCCGGCTGCTTCGACTGGTCTTTTCCTGATCGCCGGCCCCGGCCACCGGGGTATCGATAACCCGGGCCGGGATAATCTCCGGGGATGTGACCATAGCCAACAGTGTCACCAGCAGAATGCCAATCGGGCCTGAAACCAGCAGGCGTTTCATTGAACCTCCGGGGTTAGCGGGATATGTCCGTTAAAATCATCAGTAAATTTAAGCACTTATCGTTGATCCAGCAACGTCCCAGACCAAATCCTCCCTCCAGCACCCCACTCCAATGACTTTATTCCCAGAGATCATGGTTCGACCACTAATATATAATGGGTCAAGCCGATCATCAATAAACAGGTCAACAGGAACGAACCTCCGTAGCTCATAAAGGGCAGAGGGAGGCCGGTTACCGGCATCAGGCCGGTGGCCATGCCCATGTTCACAAACACATGCACCATCAGGATGGTGGCGAATCCCACGATCGTCAGGCTGGCGGAACGATATTGGGTTGTGGCGGCCCGGTCGATCATCCGCAACAGGAGCCAGCCATAGAGGATCAAGGCCAACAGGATGACGATAAAGCCGAGCTCCTCCCCAATGACAGCGATAATAAAATCGGTGTCGGTGACCGGCAGGAACCGCAGGTGGGTCTGGGTGCCTTCGCCCAGCCCCTTACCAAAAAAACCTCCGGAGCCGATGGCCGTGCGGGATTGCAGCACCTGGTACCCGGCGCCCTGTGGGTCGGAGGTGGCGTCCAGCATTGTCAGAATACGCCTTTGCTGATAGGGCTGGAGCTTGTTCCACACGGTGGGGGCCAGTGTGCCGAACGAGGCGTTGATAACGAAGTTGATAACGCTCCAGCGCAGCTTCGAGCGGGAGAAATAAAACACCAGCACCAGAAGCAGCATCCAGGTAGAGAAGGCATAAAAATTAAAGCCGGCCAGCAGACTGATTACCGGTGCCCCCATAACGAATAAGTGCATGGGTGCCACACCGGCCCAGTACATCATCGCAAAGGCGGTGGTCATGAAGATGATGGCCGTGCCCAGATCGGGCTGGCCGATGATCAACAGAGCGGGACCGCCGGCGATTGCCAACGGCAGCAAGGCGAAGTGAAAGCGCTCCAACTTGTCCTGGTTTTCCGTCAGGAACTTGGCCAGGGCCAATACTACGATGATCTTACCGAACTCGGAGGGCTGCAGCCCGATGCCACCCAAGACCAGCCAGCGTCGACCTCCCGAGACCGCCGGCATTAAGTAGGTCAGCAACAACAGGACGACCATCACGGCGTAAAGACGGTAAGCCTGGTCAATATAAAACCGCGAATTTACGAGTTTCAGCAGCCAGACGAGCCCTAGTGAGAGCAATAACCAGATCAATTGCCGAAAGAATGTGGAGGCGAAAAACGGCGCAGACATGCTGGTGCTGAACAGGCCTGTAAAGCCCAGCAACAATAGCACCCCCACCGGAAACAGCATGACGCCGTCCCAAGTCATCAGTCCGGTATAGCTTCTAGTCAGCTTCGGCAAGCTGTCCCTTCCCGGTTCCGGGATAGCGCTCCAGATAAAATCTGAACACCTCCGCCGCTAACGGGGCCGCCACCCGGGAACCAAGCCCCCCCATCTCCACCAGCACCGTCACTACCAACTTATGGCCGTCCGCGGTTACCAGATAGCCTGTGAACCACGAGTGCCCATCACCGTGGGGGTTTTGGGCGGTGCCGGTTTTCCCGTATATTCTGGCCCCCGGTACCTTGGCCCGGAAACCGGTGCCCTTTTCGCCGTTTACCACCTGGTACATGGCCTCCTGTAGGAAATTCCAGATCCAACCCGGTAACTTGATGGTCTCCGGGCGGTTGTCGGTGACTTCAGGATCCAGCACCAGCCGCGGGTTGACCAGAGTGCCTCCGTTGGCGATGGCGGCGGTCATGCGGGCCACCTGGATCGGGGTCACCAGCAAGTCCCCCTGCCCCAACACCAGGTTAAGTAGATGCCCGGAAGTCCACCCCACATCGGCGTATTTGCGATCCATATACTCCGGTGTAGGTACCAGGCCCAGCGATTCGTGAGGCAGGTCGATGCCGGTGGGTGCGCCGAAGCCCAGCATTTTCGACATCTCCACCCAGTCCTCAAAACCGATCTGCTGGATCAACTTGTAGAAATAGACATTGCACGACAGGCGCAGGGCGTCCTGCAAGTTCACCACACCGTGCCCCGGCCAGATGTTGCAATGAAACACCCGGTTGCCGAATTGATAGACCGCATTGCACTCCACAGTGGCGGCCGGGTCGATCCGACCTCCCGCCAGGGCTGCGGCGGCGGCCACCAGTTTATAGGTGGAGCCGGGGGGATATAGCCCGGTAATAGGGCGATTCAACATCACTTTCGCGGGATGGTCCCGCCAGTATTCCCACAAGGTTTGGGGGATGGGTCCCACGAAGGGGCCCAAAACATAATCGGGTGCGCTGACGAAAACATATATCTCGCCGGTGTTAGGCTCCATCACGATCAGGCTGCCGCGCTTGCCCTCCATCAGCCGCTCTCCCTGAGCCTGCATGTCCACATCCAGTGCCAGGCGGATACTGTCACCGGGCACAGGATATTGAGTGGGCTTATCGGGAATCTCTCCCAGATCGCGCAGCAGGTTATCCACCAGGTGGTAACGATAGCCTTCTTCACCACGTAAGTGCCGCTCCAGTAGCTTTTCTAATCCGGCGGACCCTACCACGTCACCCATCTGATAGCCGTCCTTGCGGTACTCATCGTAATCTTCCTCCGCTACATTCCGCAGATAGCCGATAACGTGGGTGGCCCGGGCCCGGGAGGGATAGTGCCGAATGGTATGGTCCACGAAGAAGATCCCCGGGAATTCCAAGCGGTGTTCTTCGATGTAAGAGCGCTGGGTGAATGACACATCCTCATAAAGCGTTACCGGCTGGAAACGCTGGTAGAGGTCGTCGGCCGCTGCCACCAGATTCGAGATATACTCGGGCCCAATCTCCAAAAACCGGCTTAACGACGCCAATTCGGTCAGTGAATGCTCCACCTCCGCGGGAATCACCGCCAGGTTGAACTGGGGGCGATTGGTGACCAGATAATTGCCATTGCGGTCCAGGATGATCCCCCGGGGCGCCCGCAACCGGACGGCCCGGATGCTGTTGTTCTCGGCATAAGACGCATATTTATCGTGGAGAATGATCTGAAATTGGAAAAAGCGCAGTCCGATCACGCTCAGTAGTATGATGATCACCACCGCCATAAAATTACGACGACCCAGGAGCGCCGTGCCGGCTGTGCTCATTCCGTACTCGAAACCAGAGGGATTATATAGCGCATCCCGAGAATCATCACACTGGACATTAACGCTTCCAGCAGGATATTGTTCATTACCTTGCCGATTGAAGGCGACAAACCCTGGACCATGATCACCTGGTAGATGATCGCGTGTCCCAGAAGGCTACCGTAGATATACAGATTTATCACCCGTGGTGTCCAGACCGTCAAGTTGCCGTTCAGGGTACCAACTGTATAGCCTATTATCGATTTTGGCAGAGCATTGGCCCCCAACAGGCTTAATGTACTGGTCACATCCTGCGACAGTCCGGCCGCAAAGCCCAGCAGGATACCCGCGATACGGCCATATCGGGAGGACACGAACACCAATAGTATCAGGATGAAATCGGGCCGGATGTTGCCCAACCTCAACAACGGCGACAGGTATAGCTGCGCCAGAAACACCACCACCAGTATCAGTAGCAGCTTAAGGACCGGCGCCACGGCTGATCATCACAAATACATGTTCGGCATTCTGGGGGTCGGCATACAGCTTGACCCGCACCCGGCTATAGGATTCTCCAGGAATATTGATCACCTCCAGAACTTCACCTACCGGCAGGTTTTTTGGGTAGATATCTGAGAAGCCGGAGGTGAGCACCCGATCGCCGGGGATAATGTCGCCATTGGACAAGATTCCTGTTATCTCCCCTTTTGATCCGTACAGGGGGCGTAGAATACCACGCAGTCCTCGGGCGCCGACCTTGACGGAAAGCCTGAAGTTCCGGTCAGTGATCAGATGGACCACCGCTGCCTCCGGCACCACGGTGAGTGTCTTGCCCAGCAGGCCGTCCAGGGTCATCACCGGTTGATTGGGAACCACGTCCTGTTCGCTGCCCACATTCAGTGTGACCGTGCTGAGTACACTGGAGGCCCCCCGGCTGATTACCTCCGCGACTTGCAACTGGTAAGGTGAACTCTCGGTAAAGCGCAACATACGGCGCAGCCGCTGGTTCTCCCGGGCCTCGTCAGCCAGCTCCGCGTTCAGGAGAGTATATCGAATCAGCCGTTGCCGCAGTGTCTGATTCTCGGACTTATAGCTGATTAAATCGGAGAGATCCAGGCTGGGCCGGGGTATGGCCCCGACAATATTGGCATACATCCCCTGCATCGCCACCGCCTGCTTGGAATCACTGGTGAGCAGCAACGTGAGCGACACCAATACCGCCAGCATCAGCAGCAGCAGTTCCTTAAGGTAAAAAAGTAGCTCGAATAAGTTCCGCACGTTGAGCCCGGCCGCCCCTTAGATCATAATGGCGGAATAAGTCTTGATATCCTCCAGCACCATTCCGGTCCCCCGCACTACACTTAGGAGCGGTTCTTCGGCCACATGCACCGGCAGGTTGGTTTCCTCCCGTAATACCTCGTCCAAGCCCCGCAAAAGGGACCCGCCGCCGGTTAGAATTATCCCCCGGTCCAGAATATCGGAACTCAATTCCGGTGGGGTACGCTCCAGGGCCCGTTTGATGGCGTTCATGATCTGGAACAGGGTGTCGGACAAGGCCTTGCGGATCTCCAGCGGCGAAACCGTGATGGTCTTGGGGATACCGGTCACCATGTCCCGGCCCTTGATCACCACGCTGGGCTCACCGTTGATCACACCAGCACCCACGCTGAGTTTGATCTGCTCGGCAGTGCGGTAGCCGATGTCCAGCTTGTGCTCGTTGTGGAACCAATTGACGATGGCCGCATCCATCTCGTCGCCGGCCACCCGGATGGACTCCTTGGTGACAATGCCGTTAAGGGCTATCACCGCTATTTCGGTGGTGCCACCGCCAATGTCGACGATCATATTGCCCACCGGTTTTTCGATATCCAGTCCGATGCCGATGGCCGCCGCCACCGGTTCCTCGATCAGGTAAACCTCCCGGGCGTTGGCCCGCTCCGCCGATTCCCGCACGGCCCGTTGTTCCACCGGCGTCACTCCCGATGGAATACAAATCACCATCCGGGGCCGGGCAATACGGCTCAGGTTCATCTTGCGGATGAATCCCTGGATCATTCCGTCAGCCATCTGGAAGTCGGCTATAACGCCGTCCCTTAAGGGCCGTACCGTCACAATGTTGCTGTGGGTTTTCCCCAACATCTCCTTGGCCTCGGTGCCCACGGCGATCACTTTGTCAGTGTTGACCACCTTCGCCACGATGGAAGGTTCGTCGATCAGCAAACCTCTGCCCCTGACCCAGATCAAAGTGTTGGCCGTACCCAGATCAATAGCTATATCTTTAGCGAAAAACCTAAACCTTGAATTTCTGCTCGCCATTCTACCCGCCTGTTAATTAATGCCTGAAATGTCTACTGCCGGTTAAAATCATACTCATATCATTGCTGTCAGCGGCGGCGATCACTTCCTCATCCCGCACACTGCCCCCGGGTTGAATGACTGCCTTGATCCCCAACCCGGCCGCTACTTCCACTCCGTCGGGGAAGGGGAAGAACGCGTCCGATGCCATGGCCGCGCCCTGCAGATCCAGTTCAGCCTGCGCAGCTTTCATACCTGCCAAATGGACAGCATCCACCCGTGACATCTGCCCCGCTCCAACGCCTAACAATTGGTTCAAGGCGCTGAAAACCACGGCATTTGACTTCACGAATCTAACCATTTTCCAGCCCAGGCGCATGGCCTGCATTTCACTTTCGGTGGGTGGCCGCCGACTGACGATCTTCCAGTTTCCCTCACCCAACGGGCGGTCCCGATCCTGCACCAGATAGCCGCCCGCCACGGAACGGACCTCGCGCCCCGAGATTCCGGCACCCGGGTCGGCCTCCAGCAGTCGCAGGTTTTTCTTTTTCATCAGCCGGGCCAGGGCCCCCTGGACGAACCGGGGCGCAATGATACACTCCAGGAAAATTTCCGCCAGGGCCTCGGCGGTGTCGGGCTCCACCGGGCTATTAAAAGCCACAATCCCGCCGAAACTGCTCACCGGGTCAGTGCTGCCCGCCCGGCGGTAGGCCTCCAGGGAGGTCTCCCCCACCGCGAATCCACAGGGATTGGCGTGCTTGACGATCACCGCCGCCGGCTGATCGAATTGGGCCACTATCTGTTGGGCGGCTTCTAAATCGGCGTAGTTGTTGAACGAGAGTTCCTTGCCGTGCAGCTGCCTCCAGGGCGGACTGACTCCGGGCGGCAGGTAGAACCCGGCGCTCTGGTGGGGATTCTCACCGTAGCGCAGCCGTTGATGCAGGTCCGCCCGCACCTCCAGGGCGGGAGCCGGGTCGCTACCGGCGCCGCCCAAGAACTCACCGATCAGCCGGTCGTATTCGGTGGTGCGCCTGAAAACCTCAGCTGCTAGTGAGCGGCGCTCATCCTCCGGCAAATCGCCCCCGTGCCGGTCGTATAGCTCCTGGAAGCGCTGATACTGCCCCGGCCGGCACAGTACCGTCACGTGCCGGTAGTTCTTGGCCGCCGCCCGTAGCAAACTGGGCCCGCCGATGTCGATATATTCCACCAGCTCCTCGGGGGGCAGGCCCCGCTCCCGCATGGCCGCGAACGGGTACAGGTTGACTACCACCAGGTTAATGGGATTCTGCGCCAGCTTCTCCAGGTCCTTGCGATGACCGGGTTTGTCGCGATCGTATAGGATCGGGCCGAATACCCTCAGGTCCAGGGTCTTCAGCCGGCCATCCATCAACGACGGCTGTCCGGTGAGCTCCTCCACCAGGGTAACCGCCAATCCGTGTTCCTTCAGTCGCTGCGCGGTCCCCCCGGTGGACACCAAGTCAAAACCGCGGTCGCGCAGGAAATCGGCCAACGATTCAAGCCCCGTCTTGTCCCATACACTGATAAAGGCCCGCTTTAAGCCGTTCTTCCGGGTCTTCACCATATTAAACGATAGCAGGATCGATCACGGCCCGGCCATCATCGTCCCAGCTGATATCCCCCCGGCACAGCGCCCCCACTACCCGGGGGTAAAGGAGGTGCTCTTGCTCCAGCACCCGGGCCGCCAGGCTTTCGGGCGTGTCGCCTGGCAGAACGGGCACCGTCGCCTGGGCCACGATGGGCCCGTGGTCGAATTGCTCATCTACGAAGTGCACCGTCACCCCTGAACGGGTCTGGCCGGACTGCAATACCGCCTCGTGGACCCGCCTGCCATAGTACCCCTGTCCCCCGAAGTCCGGCAGCAGGGCGGGGTGGATATTGAGCATCCGGCGCTCGTAGGCCCGCACCACTTCCGGTGGCACCATTTTTAAATACCCGGCCAGCAGCACCAACCGGCACTCCCGGTCCTCCAGCGCCTGCAGCAGGTCGCTGGGTTGACGGTCGTGAGCAGGATAAGTAAAGACGTCTATTCCCTGTTCACGGGCGTACCGGGCCCCGGGGCATTCCGCCTTATCAGTCACCACCAGCGTCACCCGGCCCGCGATCCGTCCCGCCAGACTTGCGTCGTGGATGGCGCGAAAGTTGCTCCCGCCCCCGGATACGAACAGCGCCAGATTTGTCACCGCGCTATCCCTTCAGTGGTCAACCGGGAGGGAGCCACTCGCTCACGAATCTCGGCCAGGATGGTTTCCAGCTGCTCTTCATCACTGAAAATATTGAAGCGGTTGGTATCCACCACCATCACCGGTTCGCGCTCTCTTATGCGGCTTATCCACTGGTCGTAGGCGATGTTTAACCGGTGCAGATACTCCGGATCGATGGAACGCTCGAAGTCCCGGTCCCGGCCCCTGATCCGCGACAACAGCGTGTCGGTCGAGGCTTGTAGATAGATAATCAAGTCCGGCTTCCGTAGGAATGACGTCATGATTGCGAAAAGGTTCCGATAGTTTTCCCAGTCCCTTTCTGTCATGTTCCCCATCTCGTACAAGTTGCGGGCGAAGATTTCCACGTCTTCGTAAATGGTGCGGTCCTGGACTACCCCGCCTTCATAATTGGACATCTCGGCGTGGGTCCGAAAACGGTGGTGCAGAAAGTATATCTGCAAGTGGAAGCTCCAACGGTGCATATTGCCGTAGAAGTCCGCCAGATAAGGGTTATCGATCACCGATTCGAAGTAGGATTTCAGCTGCAAGCGCTCTGCCAGCATTTTGGTGAAGGTAGTCTTGCCCACCCCGATATTGCCCGCTACACCTAGAAAACTTTTCACGCCACCGGAGCCCCTTGGAGCACTTCGCCATCCAGCTGCTTCAATCGTACCAGCTTGAACGGGTCCCGGCCAAGGCCGGTGCTATCCATCCGCACCCGTAGATAGTTATCGGTCAGGCCTTCCCATTGTCCATCGCGGGGGTCGCCTTCGAAATAAACCTCACGGGTCTGGCCGATAAAACCAAGGGCGTAGGCTTCCCGCTTCCGGCGGCTGATGGCCCGCAGCACTGAGCTGCGCCGCTTGCGCTCCCGGGGATCGACCGAGCCTTCCAGGCGGGCGGCAACGGTTCCCTCGCGCTCCGAATAGCGAAAAATGTGATGGTAGGTCAAGGGCAAAGCGCTGACGGCCTCGGCCAGCTGGTTGAATTCGTCCTTGGTTTCACCGGGAAAACCGACGATCAGATCCGTACCCACCGCCACACCGGGAACCGCAGTGACCACCCGCTCCAAGATGGCTTGATAATCCCCGAATCTGTAACGGCGGCGCATGGCCCCCAGGATCCGGTCGGAAGCGTGCTGCAACGGCACGTGCAGGTGGGGACAGATATTTTCCCGCTGGGCCATAACCTCCAGCATCCGGGCAGTGATCAGCTCCGGCTCGATGGAACTGATCCGCAACCGGCGCAAGCCCTTGGTCTCACTGATGTGAGCCAGCAAGTCGTGGAACACCAGCTCCCCCTCGCGCCAGGTGCCGATATTCACGCCGGTCAGCACCAACTCCCGGTAACCGGCGGCCATCAGGCGGCGGGCCTCAGTCAGGCAATCCTGCCAGGGCCGGCTACGGGCCCGGCCGCGGGCGGCCGGGATGATGCAGTAGCTGCAGTGGTAATCGCACCCGTCCTGGACCTTCAGGAAAGCCCGGGTCCGGCTGGTGGCCGAGATGAAAGGTGATTCGTCATAGGCCTCAATCTCCTCGTGGCCGGCCACATACACTAGCGGCCGCTCCCCAGCGTCGCGTTCCAGTTGTTCCAGCAACTCCAGCACACGGTACTTTTCCTGGCTACCCAATATCAGATCCACCCCTTCCAGGGCGGAAATTTCCTGCGGTTTGATCTGCGCATAGCAGCCCGCCACCACCAACCGGCCCCGTGGTGAGGCTGCCACCGCCTGCCGGATGGCCTGCCGGCTTTTGGCATCGGCTTCATGGGTCACCGTGCACGTATTAATGATGGTCAAATCGGCCGCCTGTCGAAAGGGCACCACCTGGCAGCCCCGCTCCCGGAATCCGGCCGCGATAGCGGCTGTCTCCGCCTGGTTGAGCTTGCACCCCAGGGTATGGAAACTCACGCGCCGGATGATCTCAGCCGGTAGCGCCTCGGTCGGCGCAGAATCTGTCGGTAGGGCGGGCAGTGTTACCCCCCGCAGGCCTGGGGCTGATGCCCGTCGCTAGTCATAACTGCTTTCACAGCCAGTTTCCTGAGTGTTTACGGTCCAAGGTGGTTATTGCGGCCAAGTGCTGGTAACGATTAATCTGCAAAGTTAGTTCTCACCGCAAATGAAATGGAAATTAATTCAGCATAATGGGGCCTCTGACCGTAAGGATACAATATATGGGGTAAGCCGGGAGTGAAGCCTCTACCTCCGCCCACCTTCTCGTTGGGGTGGGTCTGCTTGTGGAAAAGGATGAACTTAATCACTGTACTTACGTCGTATGAGCCCGGGGACTGTAGCTACTGGTACGTATTACCCCCTCCTACCTGGTCAAGCAACCGGGGCCTGGATCGATATTGCAAATATTCCCTGTTCATGTGAATAGTTATAATTACTATACTGTGTTTCTCGAGCTAATTTGTTTGATTGCAATGTTTATTTATTGGTTTTGTCGGAAGATGGAGTTACATTCCGGCACAGGTACAGACACAATAGCAGGTTGCAACGGCCCGGAATTTTTCGTCAGAAATAGTAGTTAGGCATTAAAGGGTGAAATGCCATGGTAAATTTGGGATCACTCAATGCGTCCTTATTAAGGAGTAAAAGCGATGAAAAATAGAATTATGATTGGAGTTGCACTTGTTGCTGTCGTTGCAATCGTTTCTGTCCTTGTATTTTTCCCACAGGGTGCTCAACAAAAAGCGGTGGGGACACAGCGTCAAATCAGCATCCGACTAAAATGGTTGCACCAGGCACAATTCGCTGGCTTCTATTATGCTAAAGAAGCCGGCTTTTATGGAGATAAGGCTCTTGATGTTACACTTCGTCCCGGTGGAATCGATTTTCCAGCTATCCAAATGGTGGCCTCCGGATCAGACGACTTCGGGGTAACCGCAGCCGACCAGATTCTGCTGGCAAGAGATAAGGGCATTCCTGTAGTAGCTATCGCATGCATATTCCGCAAAAGCCCATTTGTGCTTTTCTCTCTAAAGGAATCGGGTATTACGAAGGTAGAAGATTTTCGGGGTAAAAAAGTTGGATTGAAACTCGGTGGTAACGAGGAGCTTACGTATCGAGCCATGATGAAGAAGGCCGGGTTGTCATCCAGCGATGTCCAGGAAATACCAGTCAAATTTGACATCTCCCTTTTGTTAGCCAAAAGAATTGATGTTTGGCCAGGATACTCTATTAATGAGCCAATAACTGCGGAAGAAAAGGGATTTCCTGTCGATCTGATTTGGCCGGATGCGTACGGGATTCATTTATATGCCGATGTCCTTTTTACAACAGAAGAGATGCTTCGTACGCACCCAACCGTTGTTAAAGCAGTGGTGGAAGCAACGGTTAGGGGCTGGGAAGAAGCCTTTACCAACAGGGAAATAGCGGTTACCTATACTCTCAAGCAAAGCGATCAGCTAAATAGAGAGCATGAACGCAGAATGCTCGATGCTAGTTACTCGTTGGTACTTCCTGACGACAAGCCGATAGGCTGGATGGACATGTCTGTATGGGAAGAGATGTATCAACTTCTCAGAAAAAATGACTTTCTCAAAACCGATGTTGATCTTTCCAAAGCCTTCAGGGTGGACTTGATTCCGAGAGAGAAATAAATGGTGGACCAGCACACAACACAGATGCACCGTCCAATTTCTGATGGTTTATGCATCCGGAATCTGTCTCACGCATATGGAGACGAACTGGTACTCAAAGGGATAGATTGTTCGTTTCCCAGTGGAAGTCTTGTAGCTGTGCTAGGCCCATCAGGTTGCGGAAAAACAACCCTTCTTAAAATCTGTGCGGGTTTGATCGCGCCGTCTTCAGGTACCGTGCAAGTCAATGGTACAAACCCATTGCAGGCAAGGAACGACGGAATTGTTGGGTTTGCTTTTCAAACACCAACTTTATTTCCATGGCGAACGGCACTTGAAAACATATTGCTTCCCTTGGAGATTCTGAACAAAGGAGTAACGGCTGACAGTAGAGATTATGCCAGAAGTCTCCTTTCTCTGGTCGGCTTGGAAGATAAAGGTGATTCTCTTCCAAGGGAATTATCTGGGGGAATGCAACAACGCATCGGCTTGGCACGCGCCTTAGTAACAAATCCCTCAGCACTCTTTCTCGACGAGCCTTTTGGACAGCTCGACCCAAAGACAAGAGATAAACTAAACGAAAAAGTCCGTCAAATCTGGCAGCGGTACTCGCTGAATATGTTATTTGTGACTCACTCTGTTTCTGAAGCAGTGTTCGTTGCTGATGAAGTTATGATTCTTTCGAAACAACCGGCATCAATTGTCGAGATTGTTCGCATTGATCTGGGAGAAGATCGAACATATAGAATAAAGGCTGACCCTAAGTATCCCAAGCTAGAACGAATGATAGACGACATACTGGAAAGGAGTATGTGATGCAAGCCAGGAAACTTCTTCCGCCTATCCTGCTGGGATTACTCCTGTTGGTTCTCTGGCAGCTGGTTTGTGTTTTGTTCAAGATTCCTCGATACTTACTTCCCACACCCTGGGAAATCACAGTAGAGATCATTAGGAATATTACGACCCTGCTCTACCATACGGCACTCACGAGCATTGAAGCCATTCTTGGGTTCATCATTGCCAACATATTAGCTTTGTCGTTGGCTGTCGGAATGGTGTATGTGAGAAATCTAGACAAGGCCGTGATGCCAATTGCAATAGCCTTGAAAACGACACCGATAGTGGCGATGGCCCCGCTTTTGTTGCTTTGGTTTGGCACAGGGATTGCGCCCAAAGTTATGGCTGCAGCTTTGATTTGTTTCTTCCCTGCATTGGTGAATTCCATTAAAGGTTTTAATGCCATACATGAAAATGAAGAAGATTTATTTCACATATACAACGCATCTAAGACACAAATTCTCCAGAAATTGCGCTTTTATAGAGCGGCTCCATTTATTTTTTCTGCTCTTCGGATTTCTTCCTCACTGGCAATAGTGGGAGCGATCATCGGGGAGTTTGTAGGAGCTAATCGGGGCATAGGCTATGTCATCCTTGTTTCCTCGTATCATTTGGAAACTGTTAGAATGTTCGCTGCATTGGTAATGGCAGCTGGCGCAGGAGTCCTGTTCTATGGCGTGATTTCATTCTTCGATAGCAGAATCGTCAACTGGGTTCAGACTCCGTCTGATGAAATCAGGTTAGAGTCACCAACCAAGGTGATAATACGCGGGGGGGGACGTGCATGAATAGGACGCTGTACTTCAGAAAAGGAGAACCACACGCAAACTGGAAGTACATAGCCATGGTGCTTCTTCTGTTGTTTGTTTTCGCTGATTCGATGGCTTTCGGGCAGGCTGCCGATTCTTTTTCTGAAGTTACAAACAATCCTGAAGTTGTTAGCTCGGCCGCAAATGGGCACTATCTTTCCGTCATATCAGTTATTGTAGCTATTCTGGCTGTGCTAACGATGATCGCCATTTTGATTCCAACCGTTTTGTCCTTTACTCAGATTCGGCGTATGGAGAGGGAATGGAAACGGTTTATGGAAATGGCGGAGAGAGAATGGGAACAACGGATAAATAAATTCAATGAAAGTATCGCTCAGTTTAGTCACCCCGCAGAGATTTTAAAAGAGGCGGCGGAGAAAGCGGAAGCAATCACTGAAACTGAGGTTAAAGCTCTTCGAGAGTTCATTTCTGTGTTTGAAGAGAACAATAAAGAACGTGTGAACAAATTACAATCCGGTGTTGAAAAGGAAAAAGAATCACTTGACCAGCTCCTCGCAGCCATAAACAATGTCAATCTCGAACTTGAAAAGAAGCCGAGCGCCAGTGACATCCTTGTTCAGGTAGGGGAAAAATACAAGATCCCCGATGATTTGATGGAAATCGTTCTCCAGAAGGTTGGAATGGCATTATTCAGCCTGCGGAATGTGTCAGAAGAAGAACGTAAGGAAATAAGGGAAATACTTTCATTGAACCCTAGAGGCGATGAGAAAAAAGAAGACTCGATGGCGATCGGAAACATGCTTATCCCTTAGAGAATGCTGAGAGAATATGCCTAACAGAGCGCTGCACCGAACGGCAATTCCGCTACCCTGCATAGCGGCAGTTGAGCTTGGTCGTTAGACGGCTAGAAGGAAAAGGAGCTTGAACTGTAGTGTATCAGCCGGATTTATTAGTCTTTTTATAAGGACAATTTGCCCTTAATTCGTCGCCAAAATCCGTCAATCCGCAAGAATTCCTCTAAGAAGAGAATGGTCGCTATACTTGTAGTGGTGTAGGCCGAAGTAAGAGCCGTCTCTATATCGTAACCCGAAAGTGTCAATATGGATAAGGTGGCGGGGAAAAACCAAGCGCCAAGAGTTGGCGCATAAATAAGTGCAAGACCGGTGTCGTGGCCAAATTTGATAAATAACAATCGCTTTTCACGTTGTGGACGCTCTAGGAATTGCCCACCCTTATATTTGGAGGATTTTGGTACGTTTGGATTAGCTGGCAGCATTAGTCTCTTCTCAATGAATCTTGCTCGATCAATTAGTCGGTTATATAGCTGCGAGTTGCGCAAATCATAAAATGTGATTCCCATCGTGACCATAAAACCGAGAATAGATATGGCAAAAATCAGAGGATGATCAGGATCATCTGATGCGATTTGTGCGAGAAGAAATACGGCCGCGCCGCCCACCGTTGGTACTAAGGCAAGCAACTTGAATCGAATATCAGCAAGTGACCTGAAATTTTGGTTAACCTGTTCGTATTCTGTTTGAAGTTCTGAACCCACCTCTCACCTCCTTCCTTTGGCTATCCTGTTATTTTCTAATGTCCAGCAAGTTAGTGTGATCCCAGTTCCCAGCCAAACTGATTTGGGTGATCTTGCAGGGTAGTGGCCAATATAGTGACCAGCCTCCATTCTTTGGCCCACTTTTAAGAGTTAGGATTAGCGGATTAACCCGCCAGCCGCGCCGGGTGCGCCTGCCCTTTCTTCGCCAGGCAGTAATCCCAATAGTAACACCAGTTGCATAGCACCGATTCGTTCGGCTCAAGGGTCTCCGGCCTACTTTCCGCCTCCCTGATCTGGTCGATACGCTTCTGCAGCATCCCGATGATCCGCTTGGAATTCCACCCTACCCGGCTTAAGCGCACCTCCAGGCCGTGGCGCAGGAAATGCCAGACCACGTCCACCTGCTCCACATCCTCCCGGGTCGCCAGCAGCGCCTGAAAATAGACCTTCATCTGCAGGTCGCCCTGGGCCTGATTGGGGGTCAATACCCGCCGCCCGGTCTTATAGTCGTGGATCGACCAGTGTCCGCCCCCATGGTGATCCAGCCGGTCCACAATGGCCCGCATGGGATAGAGGCCGCTGCCATCTAAGTCGAAGGCCAGCGACTCCTCCGTGCCGGCCACCGGCTCCTTGAACGGCGCATATTGGCGATAGAACCCGGCCAACGAGCGCAGCCCCAGCTTTTCCTTATATTGAGTTGATCATTGGCACCGATTGGACTTGCTCACGTTTTACCAGTCGCTCGAATTGCCGGCCCAGCGCAACCGGATAAGGGAACATAGAATTCAAATGCTTTTTCTATCGAGCCAGCGCCCATGGTCAACGCACTCCTAGACCAAGGAAAGGATGGTTTTTCAAGGGCGAAATCCTTCATGGGCCAGTTGCACAAACTTGGTAGGGGAATATCGATTAAAGCTGTATATTCGTGCTGGAAAGTGAGATGCCCAATGCTGTATAAAATGGGAGCGGTGGCCTTTACCATCGGCATATTGTTAATACAATTGAATTGTGGAACCGGAACAGAATACCAGGCATTGATCGCCCAAGGGGAGTTCACCCGAGCACAGGAGGCGATTAGCCACATACTGGCAACTGACCGGAACCTCACACCTGTCCGGCGGCTGGAGCTGGAGTTCGAGATTGAACGGCTCGAGCGGGTGCGCAAGGATTTCCAACAAACCGAGGAAGAAGTTCTGGATTATATTCGCCAAGTGATCCCGGATGCCTCCGTTAGTGACCTCCGGCGATGGGAAGCCTCCCAAGCCCTTGAGTATAAGATTATCGACGGTGAGAAGCTCTATTTCAACCGGGCGGGGCGGAATCTGTTCCGCATCGATGCCGAGGCTAAGGCGGCCTGGGAGGCGGCCCATCCCGATGCCGGGCTCACCTCCGGTTCGGGCGCCGGCCCGAATCTGGATGTACACAATCTGGAGGTGATCGAAGCTGCCGTGGCTAGCGGTGAGCGCTACGTCAAGCCAGTGCGTTTGCGAATCACGCAAGGCGTTGTGGTGGACGCCGACGCCGTGCCCGCCGGTGAGACTATTCGCTGCTGGATTCCGTACCCCCGCATAATCCCGGGCCGCCAGGATGATATCAAACTGCTGTCGCCCAAGCCTGACGAGCTGATGATTGCCGACAATAGCAATTTGCAGCGCACCGCATACTTCGAGCAGATCGCCCAGGCTGGTGAGCCGGCCCGTTTCCAGGTGAGCTATGAATACACCGCCCAAGCCGTTTATGCCCAGATCGACCCTGAGCAGGTCCAACCGGACACCATCACACCGGAGCTTGCCCCATTCGTGGCCGAAGCGCCGCCCCACATCGTCTTCACACCGCAGCTGCGCCGGCTGTCTGCTGAGATCGTGGGCGATGAGACCAATCCCTATCGCGTCGCCCAGATGCTGTTCGCCTGGATGGACGCCAACCGTCCCTGGGCCTCGGCCCGGGAGTATTCCTCCATCCCCAACATCAGCGACTACTGTCTGCGAAGCGGCCACGGCGACTGTGGTATCCTTACGCTGATGTTCATAACCCTACTGCGGCTCAACGGTATACCGGCCCGCTGGCAGTCGGGGTGGGAGTTCCAACCCCCGGACGACTCCATGCACGACTGGGGCATGGTTTACTTCGAGCAGGTGGGGTGGGTACCTATGGACGCCACTTATAAGCTGCGAAACTCAGACGACGAGCGCCTGAAATGGTTCTACCTGTCAGGGATGGATAGCTACCGCCTGATCTTCAACGATGGGTACTCCCAGCCACTGGACCCCCCTAAGGAACACTTCCGGTCGGAGACAATAGATTCGCAGCGGGGCGAGGTGGAATGGCAGGGCGGCAACCTGTACTTCGATCAGTGGAGCTGGGAGTTCGACTGGGAGATTATCGACTAAGGCAGGTGGAAAAAGTAGTCGGCGGCGGCTACAGTAAGCTGCCAAGAAAATGGTTGCCCGGTGTATTGCTTCATAAATGATAGTAGCTGGCTAAAAATTTTGTTCAATTTTTCTTTGGAGGGATCTAAATGAGCATAAAAAGAAAAATAGTCAGATTGGCAAAACTTGGTCCTATCGCTGCAATTAATATTCTATTTCAAAGGATTCTTTGGATTCTTTGGGGAAATATCTTTTCATTCTTTGAAAAATTAGGTCTTCACGTATTACCAGTTCACTTCTATAGTCCAGTCCCAGACACAAGGGAGCTTCGTCGTAATCTACAACAGTGGAATAAGGATTGGGATTTTACTGGAATTGACTTTAAAGATAATCAGCAAATTAAATTTTTACAATATCTTGATAATTTTAAAACTGAGTATGACACCTTACCTGAATATAACACTGTCAGGGAAATCGGACTTGGAGAAGGTTACGGCGTAGTAGAATCCCATATATTATATGGTATGATCAGGCACTTAAAACCAAGACAAATTGTCGAAGTGGGATCGGGAATCTCTACTTACTATTCTGTAACAGCATTAAGAAGGAATAAAAATGATGATAATATTGACTCAAAAATGACTTGTATAGAGCCATATCCTAAAGAACCTCTATCCAACCTATCTGAAGATTCAACAGTAGAGTTAATACCGGAGTTGCTTCAAGATGTTGGTTTTGAATTTTTCAAGATCTTAAAAGAAGACGATATTTTATTTATAGATTCTAGTCATATTGCCAAAGTAAACAGCGATGTCTACCATTTATATTTACAAATACTACCCAATCTCAATAGTGGCGTAGTTATCCACATTCACGATATACCATTCCCACACCTTTCTCCAGATGATGTCGAACATTGGATATTTAAAAAACATCAGTTTTGGAATGAATCTGCTATTCTTAAAGCATTTCTTTCTTTTAACAATGCATTTGAGATACTATTGTGTTCAAGCTATCTTCATTACAGAAAGCCAGATAATCTACGCTCTGTTTTTAATATATATGATGAAGAAACGCACTTCCCTTCATCAATTTGGTTAAGAAAAATACAATGAACATAAACTCCCGAACAAAAGGTTCAAGCGGCCAAAACCGCAGTGCTTCAATTTAGGTTCAGTAGAGAAGTTTGAAGTTGTGTTCGTTTTATCAGGTTTAATATAAGCGGTTTTGCAGGTTAACCTTAACGTCCTGCCGCGAAGCCAGATCACCCCAGTCCAAAAACTCTGGCCAAAGTCAACCCGCCACCCGCGCCGGGTGTGCTTGACCCTTCTTCGCCTGGCAGTAATCCCAATAATAGCACCAGTTGCATAGCACCGATTCCTGCGGCTCAAGGGTCTCCAGCCTCTTTTCCGCCTCCTTGATCTGGTCTATCCGCTTCCGCAGCATCCCGATGATCCGCTTGGAATTCCACCCCACCCGGTTCAGGCGCACCTCCAGGCCATGGCGCAGAAAATGCCAGACCATGTCCACCTGGTCGACATCCTCCCGGGTAACCAGCAGCGCTTGATAATAGACCTTCATCTGCAGGTCGCCCTGGGCCTGATTGGTGGTCAATACCCGTCGGCCGGTCTTATAGTCGTGGATCGACCAGTGTCCGCCTCCATGGTGATCCAGCCGGTCCACAATGGCCCGCATGGGATAGAGGCCGCTGCCATCTAAGTCGAAGACCAGCGACTCCTCCGTGCCGGCCACCGGCTCCTTGAACGGCGCATATTGGCGATAGAACCCGGCCAACGAGCGCAGCCCCAGTTGATAGTAGTCGTCGATGCTCCAGCTGGTGCGGGCTATGCGGATGCCCTGGTCCCACCCGCCCGACCAGATGGCCCGGTAGCGCTCCAGTACCTGGTCAAAAAGAACCTCGTGTCCGGCCAAACGTTCCCGGTACAGCCATTCCAGCGCTTGGTGCTGGCAGATGCCCAGAAAACTTTCTATAGACTGGCCCGAAGGAGTCAGATGGTCGATGTACCTGAAACGATATTGCGCGGGGCAGTGTTTGTAGGTCTGCAGCCGGGAGTAGGAGAAACTGTGGTGCGGCAAATCCGGCAAATCCCCTCCGGCGACCGCGTCTCAGCGGCCAGTGGGGTATAGCGGCGTGACCAGGCGGTAGTCCCCGAACATATTCACATCCACGAAAACGAACTTCCAGCCCTTATCGTAATAGCGCCAGATCTGGTACGGTTTGCGCTGGGCATCGAAGGGATGCCGCTCAATATCATCAGGCGGCCCATAGATGATGTATACCATCCCCAGGTCCGATTCCCACCCTGCCTGATACGAGCGGAAATTGTTATTGGAATATGCCACCCGCCGGTAATATTCGTCCATTAGCTCGTTGCGGGGAGTCCCCGGAGTAGGATCGCGCTTTTCCCAGAACTTGAGTAGCAAGTCGCGGCGTTCCTCCTTGGTCTTGGGCGCCCGCATTTTTTTCAATTCGCTACGGGCTGCAAGGTACCGGGCCTGATCGATAGCCTTGTCGATATCCATTATCAGGCGGGAAACCCCGGTCCAGGCGATATTTATAGGGAACTCCTGGCTGACTCGCAGGTCCTTCGCCGACACTTCCACTTCCAACATATATTTCCGGTCAAGCAAGGGCTTAGTGGCCATGGGGATCCAGTAGTCCGTCAGCGCAGCGCTCAGCTCCAGGGTATCAACCTCGGTGGTGACTACTTCTTCCTCGGAATCTTTCAGCGTGTACTCACAGGTGGCCATGACCGGCTCGCCGAGCGGATTCCAGATCACCATATAGACGTAAATAGAATCCACATCGTCGGCGACCTGACCTTCAAATTGGGGAGTAATATCCGCCGTCCGCTCCGGCTGGCCGAACACCCGCGAGACCAGAATGAGATCGCTGAGCGCCAGCTCGTCGGCGGCATACCGCTCGACCGTTACCTCCTCGGTGGTGCTATAGCGACGGCGATTTGCCAGATCGGTAATATGGGCGATGATCTGATAGTCGCCCGGGGTGAGAGTCAGGCTGGTGGTGGGATAACGCGCCCGCTCCTCGGACCTGGTCTCCTGGTAATCTTCCAACACCACCTCTTCCTGCCATATCTTTGTAACGCGCACCTTCTTATCCTCATCCATCGCGAAGATCGAGATCTCGTAGACCGCTTTGAAGGCCTTGCCCTGGCGGACGAATACC